>Ga0209673_1000497_pt1 | contig 64893 bp, 63 predicted proteins | sample AraplaCol_mMS_r2_2_FD_184274 | JGI IMG/M metagenome (GOLD analysis project Ga0209673, IMG submission 184274) | Arabidopsis root microbial communities from North Carolina, USA - plate scrape MF_Col_mMS_r2 (SPAdes) (version 3) | ecosystem: Host-associated > Plants > Roots > Endosphere | place... | reverse complement strand
TTTTTTTTTTTGCATCTGATCTGACAGACGGAATTGGCCTTGCGGTGTGATAGTATCTTCACAATGTCTCATTGCGGTGAGGAACGGCGTCTTTAGACGGCGCTCAAATGTATTTGTCCAGACCCCAATGCCTTCCGACCAGAATTCAGGCTTTTCGATAAGAAGCCACTATGGTGGCGCGTATAAGAATTCCACTCGCGCTGTATATGTAAATTCCCAGTCTACTTTACCGGAAGTATGGAGGTTATCGTCAAGAAGGATAGATATCCTTCTTGACGAATAGGTATTGGCTGGCCGAAAGTCATCACACCAGAGTTTGAATGGTCCATTCTCATGGTGTGGTCGAGACAATTCTTTATCTTTGGCAGTTTTATGCCCATAAACTCGAAAAGTAATCTTGCCACAAAATTTCCGTCTACAGTCATCGGCAGATTGGACTTCATCATTCCGCTGATATATCAAATGCTGGATATTCAGATGTGCTACATATTTAATGTATGATGATGTTGTTTTGAAAGGGCAGTGTTTTGTTCACTGAAAATCTACTTTTGTATTCAAATTCAATTACGACAGTGAAGAAAGCGAGCTCACGGAGTAATCAGAAATATTCCAGATTATGGGTTATGCCGTTACCAATGGGGACTGATAAGTTTGCTGACTGCAAAGTGAATACCTCGAGACATCTTCGCGGACGGAGCAAACGAACACCCGTATTTCAATCTCTCGAAATAATCACTCTTCATCCCCTTCAACCCATCCCTGAAATTCAGCAGCACATTGATCGCTGAGTACCAGCAACATGCCTGATGCCCCTTTGACATTTCCAATTCTCTGCTTAATAGCCGCATTGATCTTCGCCATCCTGCGCAATCTCAACGAGTGTCAACGACTCATTGTGATCTGCTATCGCTCCCTCCAACAGTCCTATATCAGAATCAGAGACAGGATATTTCGAGGGTGGCTACGCTTTGGTGACAGAACAGCTCGGGAAAATGAATCTGCATTGCACTATGAGCTCATCATGCATCCAGATATCGACGAAGGGTCTTCCGATAGCGCGTCAGAAAGTTACTCGGAGGGTGAATTACTATCTGCAGATGAACACTTCAAGCGGATACATGGTGAAGACGAAGATGGATGGATTGATATTCTTGTTGACAAGGGTGTTCAAAGGATACAACGACATTTCGACGCTGGTATTGAGACCTACGAGCCCTCGTAACTGGAGTTGGGAGGACGGAATGCACCGAGCACATTTATTCGCAGGGAATAATGCTGGGTTGACTACCGGATCTTGAACGCGAGAATATACTCAGGATTAACAAACCCTTCTTGGGTTGCTGAAACTATGTCGGCTGCGAGCCTGCGGTGAGAGGGACAATGTCAGCACCCCCTAAATGAGTCAATTAAGCAGCTCCTGGATTTGAGGTTGGTTAATTCATTTTGTTGTATTGTTATTCTATCATAAACAGTTCGTCATGCCGTAAGAAAATTTCCAAATTCGAGATTATCATCTTTTGCAACGCGCAACTTTATGGAGCGCAGTATCCTCCATCGACAATCAGATCTGCGCCGGTGGTGTAGCTGGAAGCGTCGGAGGCAAGATAGAGGTATGCACCCTTCAGCTCGTGTGCTTCACCCTCACGGCCCATGGGTATCTTGTCTCGCCAGATCTTCTTAGTGTTCTCATCCACGAAGCCGGAGATTTCCGTGGCGATATATCCTGGGGAAACAGTGTTCGCACGAGCGTAACGAACCCACTCGACGGAGAGAGACTTGCCTGTCGAGATTGTTAGTAAAGACTTAGTCCGTATTATTTCGGTTGTCGTTAACATACAGAGGTGGATCACGGCAGACTTGGCTGCATTGTAAGCAGACTGTAGTTGAGGGAAGTTGACAATGTGGCCGCTCATCGAGGCGGTAGCAACGAAGCTACCGTAAGTGAAGTTGGTCAACTTGTTGCCATTGATGTCGGTACCCTCCTCTTTCTGGCGACGCCAGTGAGAGGCAGCAGCTCGGGCACAATAGAATGTTCCGTCCAGATCAACATTGATGACATCCCGGTAATGTTCCAGAGAGCCGTCTACCATAGGCCCTTGAGTCCATGGAATACCAGCGTTGGCAATGAAAATGTCAAGGCGGCCATTGAAATCCTTTACGACGGTATTGACAGCCTCCTCGACGGCCTTTGAGTCAGTGACCTGAACCTTATAGGCTTTGGCTGTGGCGACGAAGAACGCAAGTTAGCATGGCCATTGAAGCCGAGGAAGATTGATAAAGACGTACCCTGCACACCGTACTGCTGGGCGATCTCGACGGCGCGCTCCTCGCACTTGGGGTTGCTGTTATACCACAATGCAACGTTTGCACCAGCTTCGGCCAAACCATGAGCCACCGCGAGGCCAATGCCGGCGCCAGCGCCCGAGATGATGGCAGTCTTCCCTTTCAAAGAGAACATGCTCATCAGACTTGGGTGCTGGGGAGCCACTGTGTTGTCATGGACGAACAGTCCTTGTTTGTTGATGGGAGAAGCAGCCATTGTAAGGATAGAATGAGGACGGGGGACAGCGGGCAGAGCAATAGCGAGGGCAGAGTCTCCGGGATATGCGAAAGAAGATCCTTTAAATAGAGCTTTCTAGAGACAATTTCCAGTCAACCCCCACTCGACACGCGCAAGTGCAAATGGTGTACAATGCGTTGGCCGGGGGAGCTCCGATGGTCCACCATTGAGGCCGTGGCGGCGAGTGGTTCTTGTCCACGACGAATGACGCTATTCGTTCCAGACTGGTGAATAGAGCGGGTCGCGATAGGGTTGAAGTGGGATGTTACGCCTATGGAGGGGCATCATGGAGCTTTCTTGGGCTGGCCAGCATGTCGTCCCCGGCGTGATGAGGACAGTGTTTGCTTCTTAAGTTCTCTGGCCATGGGATTCCCGCCTCTTATACCCTCGGATTGTACATAGTACAAACATTGAATCGCTGTCAACAAATCTGGATCCACCAAACGGGAAGAATTTCGGGCAATATGAGCGATCTCGACCGGAGAGAGCATCGGACTCCTTTCACCCCAGAGCGGGTCCCTCCTCTTTCGGGGGGTGGATTCGATGTTCCAGAGGGTTCGCAGGGGAGACCGAAAGTCGGCCGACCCTCGATGCGATGCCAGGCTGATCATTGGTCGTCGTGGAGGAGAGTACACGATGTCTAGAAATGAAATAAGAGATGCCACACCATCACTCTCACTGGCAGATCATATTCTTCTATGCCATTTCTGGTGTTGATGTCCGGGTGAAATCCAACTGTAATAAAGATGCGAAGTGGAGTGGAGAGTTGACAGTCCGACCCGGCGGAAACTCCACTTCTTCTTCTTCTTCTTCTTGTTCTTCTTCTCTTTTCTTCCCGGCGGATCTTCAAGCAAAAACAACTCGGAACCGCCGGGCTGATTGCTCGCGGATAATTGATGAAATACGCAGAAGATTCATTTGCTTCATTTCAAAGAAGAACATCATTTAGTCAAATTCAGCCTAGAGCTCAAAAATATCAAGTGTTGTGCTGAGAATATAGTCTCGCGCAACACCCTGTCAATTGAAGGCAGCTCTAAAAAGAAGCTTCATGCTGTCTAGCTACCACAACTTAATTTATCATACGATCTTTCAAGTCAACTCGAATCAAAGACGTCGTCTTTAAGCTTCAATGACATGAATTGCCTTGGAAGGGGTGGCAGAGAGTGTGGCCGCCAACATTCCTCACGGTGCTGGGGGTGATGCGGCCACATTCTTCAGCATATCGATCAATACTCTCATAACAACAGAGTCCTTCAGCAAGAATGTTGGCGTTCAGCCAGTGCGTATTTCCACTTCACTTGTCCAAGGTTACTCTGTTTAGCTCCTAGATGGTCCCCAGTGCTGCTGCTTTTTCCCAGCCTGACTACCTCTTGAGACCAAATTAATCTATATCGCCGGATCGCCTTCAAGAAAACCAAATAGCAACAATATCAAGAAGACAATCCTCGACGAATGAACGATTGCACACAAGTTGTCTCGCGGATCTCGCGCGCTCTGGTTCGGAAACACTCGACGGGTCGCTGGCCAGCTAGACGGCTATGGTGAGCTTGAGCAGTATCGTTGCCATCGCCGCTTCAGGCGCGGCTGTCTTTGTCGTCTTTGCTGTCGTTTCGATTGTTGTATGGGTTCGAGTTCGGAAAGAACGCCATGCATTGAAAGTCTTGGGATTCAAACAAGGGGAGTTGCCGCGCAGTATTCACACTTTCACAGGTAATACCTTGACAGAGCTCTCCCATGAGGAGGGAACAGTACTCCGGGCTCATGGCCAGCTGCCCTATGGCAAACCGTCAGAATGGGGTCAACTTGCATCTCGAGAGACCCTATTGCAGCCAAAGAACAGCTCAGACTCGTCTTTCCCATTAGCCGACAAAGCTCGATCACTTCGAAATTCCCTTCGGCGATCTCGATCTAAGCGACTATCCAGATCTTCCCACAAACGCATGAGTTCAATGGCTACAGTCAGTGAGATTCAACAGCCTAGTCCTCCCAGGCCGTCAATCTCTAAGGAAGATATTCCACTCTCTGCTATTGAAGGAGTTCTCGAATTGCCGGCAGAGCGCACCCCGACTCAAACGCCTGAGATGAATCAGGGTGAAGAGGAAGAAGGCTTTCATCTGGGTATGCGACCTGTCTCTCCTAGCTGGCCACTACCGATTCAGAAAGACCGATCTGGTCTTTTCCCGGTCATGGAGAGTCGTGGCTCACAAGATTTTTTTGATCCCTCTCCCCGTATCTACGAAGAGTCTCCGCAACGGCTTCGCGGAGGGAGTATCACCAGCCAGCGAGCTGGAACTATTCCCGAAGAGATTCCACCCCCACCACCGCCAGCTGCCTGGCCACTCGACAGAATGAGCTATGCAAGAAATGACTCTGCGATGAGGTTGTCCTCGATGAGCTTGGATACTTGCAATAGCTCCATTCTGGATGATTCTAGGTTCGCTCTCAGGTCTGGTGAGACTGACATGACTTCACCAATCTTCCCATCTGGTGGTACCTTTGTTCCGTTCAGTGCCAGCGACGTGGGAGTAAAGAATGGACGCAGGAGTTTCATTTCTGCAAACACTTCTCAGGGCATGCCACCATTACAGAATTTCCCTATTCGCTCCTCGTCAACAGCTGAGCACCGTCGGAGATCGTCAATGGAACCTATGGAGCCCCGACGGAGTATGACCACGGCTTCTCGGAAGCCCAGCAATTCAAGCGATCGATTCGGCGGTTATCCTCATCGGAGTGATTCTGTGTCATCTAATATCCCACAAAGGCATTCATCATTCCGCAGTGGTACGCCTATATCTATGGCTAGTTTCCATAACAACACCACTCCCAAGTGGCGATCGCCTCAGTCTCAAATGGCCTATGTGCCTCATTTCAGCCAGTTCCGAACCTCGAATATCTATGATGAGCGGCGTGAAAGCGATCCTTTCTACGGTGGTTCACCTCATTCCAACGGGACTCTGTTCTCTATGGGATCACCTCCTAGCTCTATGCCTCCCAGTCCTATCCAAAGATCGAGTCTTTCCCAACGAGGCGCTTTGCCATCTGCTTTGAAGGGTGGGAATTCGCAACGCAAGGGTCATCGAAGACAAAATTGTGTTCGTATCTCGATTCATCCGCCTATGACCTTCGGTGGATCAACATTCTCTCCCACTGTTGAGGAAGAACCGGAGGATCTTGATGCCATGGAAGAAGTCGACTTGCGTGAAAGTGCCATCAATGGACCAGTCAAGCCTATGCCTATGTTGTCACCTAACGTCTCCCCCATGCCGATCTCCAAACGTGGCAGTAGGCGGACCAAACCAGCTGGTAGCACTCTGGGTCCTCTCGCTGAAGAACCACATTCTTCACAGAATATAACGCCCTCGAAGAAGAAGAAGAACAACAATGTCTCTAGCGAGAACGATTCTGGGGCTAGTGCATTAGACAAGACCCATAATTTACCTGAACTCTTCACTGCCCTGCCCCCAACCACGGGCCTCAACCTCTCACACACACCCTCGCCTGATCGACCTGGCGCTGTCTGGTCAATACCCGAAGTCCCATCGCCAATATATGATAACTCCCCTGGAACCGGCAGCCCACGCCGCACCGCAGTCAAGGGGCCGCGCAGCCAACCAGGTAAACCAGAACGCAGGAACTCAACGCAAACCCAATCAAAGCCAGTCAAACCTCTCATGGGATTTGGTTCACATACAGGACTGCCACTAATCACAGGCACCCAAGGAAGTGACTGGCGCAAATCTACCGACTCGTTATTCCGAACAAATACAGACGCTGCAAACGGATCATCGCGTCTATCGCGTGATCTGCACGACTCCCTAGCGAATGGAATCGGAACAGCAGTTGACCCTGCATCATCGAAGAACGGGAAGAGGGGAAGAAGTAATACTGTTCGAGACCGTGTGACAATCTGGGAAGACGCCAATCGCAGTGCTTCGCCGCCAAAACCGCCTGCTGCACATTTCCCAGGTCTTTACAATTATGCGGACTTATCGCCAAAGAACAAGGGCAATAATAATAACATCGGCAATATTCCCCGATCTATGTCCCGGAATGAGAAGTCTCCCTCACGAAATGCAGAGCAGCGCATGCCAGCGACGCCCACGTCAAATCGACTGGGATTGACAACGCCAAATAGTAAGGGACTTGGTTTAGGGATTGGAGGAACGCCGGGCAGCTTGTATGATGGTGATGGGTTCTTGAGAGAGTAGTGGCAGCGCATTTATTTTCTTTTCTCTTCTTTTCTTTTCATTTTTTTTCGTCGCTTCTCTTCTCTTCTCTGGATGCATCGGGTTGTCTTTTCGGCGGCGATTTCTTGTTCAAAAGCCTTATACCTTTTTCATTCTTCCGGTCCATTTCTCTGTTTTTTTAACCTTGATGTGAAACGCTTGTTTTGATATCCACGGTCTAGGTAGTAGTAATTATAAAGAACATCTATGATAATACGATGCCACTGGCAGTACCTACTGTTATATAGTAGTTATACCTAGTAGGTATAACTACTCTTGCTCTAGTAATCATCGGAATGATTACTAGAGGTCCACATAGCTAGTATTTGTAGTCTTTGATCTCCACATCATTCAGGTGAACCTTCCAAGTTCTGAGAATTTCAAAGTGCCCAAGGCATATATATATATATATATATATATATATAATCACGTCTGCGAAGATCAATCCAGACTCGAACTTGAAATTAAACGATTTCTACCTCATGACCATTATCTGAGTCCAAGTCACTGAGATCAATATATACTCAATATTTGATAAATATTCAGTTATCTATCATTAAATCAAGTAGCCCTACTAGGGTGGCTTACTAGTAGTAAGCTGCAGCTCAAGTGGGAACTGCAGCGGGCCTCCGCCCGGAGCTGCCGCAACCAGCTTTTCCCACTTCAAGTCGAACCTCACGTCTCTTCCAATTCCTCTTTTACACTGCTGTAACAAGTCACATCAAACAAGAAAATCAACATGGAGGTCCTTCGCACAGCTCCTGATACATCAAACTTTGTCCCTATCGCCGAGCACCAGTCGCGCACCCCAGCCTCGTTCCACGATGGTCCAACCGTACTACACTACCACAGCCAGCAGTGCAAAGTCGTCATCTTAGAGCGCGACCTGATCGCAACACCTGCTCTGAACTCCCTGCGCGGTGAGAACGCCACAAACGGAGAGGCCGCTACATCAGCATCGGATCAGGAGGGTGAGGATCAAGAGCTTACGATTGACAATGTTGATACTTGGGTGACATCCGAGTAAGTCCGCAACTCGACCAGCGAATGCGCGACTCCAGCGCATTCATTACCCTCAAAGGAATCGTTAAAGAACAGTTCAACTAAGATTATCGCAGTAAATTCCTTCTCTTTTCGTCCTCTGCCTCAACAGGCGTCTCAATCCCTTATCCTACCATCTCTCTCCACGCCATCCAGCGCCTAGAGGTTCCAGGCGCCGAGAACGAAGTTCAAGGCCTGTACATGCAGATTGCGACCCCGGGCGCACCCTCCGAAGACGACGAAGAACAATGCATCACATTGACTGTCGTGCCGCCTTCCGAACCGGGCGTTGTTGGTGGGAACACCGCTTCTGCTGAAGCTACCGCCAGCACGGCCTCCGAACGCGCAACACAGGATCTATCCGACGATCCCCAAGAATCTCCCATCCAGATGTTATACAATGCTGTATCGGCCTGCTCAAACCTGCACCCGGACCCGGTCGAACCAGGCGACGAGGATGATGAAGAGGGCGGCAAGTTCTTCACGGCTGATGGTGCTGAGGCTTCTTTTTTCCAAATTGGACAGGGAATGTCGGGTTCTGAGAATGGTGGACTGCCACCTCCGGTTGATGGGAGCTCAGGATGGATCACGGCGGATAATATGGATCAGTTCTTTGATGAGGAAGGGAATTGGATTGCTGAGGGCGAGCCTCCTTCTTTCCCTCTTGGTCCTGGCGCTGGCAATGTGCATGCTCGGGAGAATGGGGATCAGGATGAAGGGGAAGATGGCGAGGATGATGAGACTAAATGGCGACGAACGGAGTAAAAAGACGATTTACGATTTGCTTAAAATACAAATTTTGGATAGAGAAAATACCAATGAGAAGTGTTTTACGATATAAATGTTCTTGTACTACTATTGCTAAGTAGATGGTTATCTGGACAAACACCATGGATCGATTGTGTATCCAATGGCTGAGGCTTCCAAGGTTGGTCCTAGGCCTGACGATGTATCTGAGGATGTGCCATCGTGATCTGAAATATGCATGCATGGAAAGCCTCGCAGGACTCTCAGTTGATGCTCGTGGGACGTCCAGCGGCATTTCAAGGACTGACTCTCTATTGTTTTCCAGGGTAGTGTTGTCGGCTGTCGCGCATCCAAGAGCTATTGATGTGGCAGCCCTGTGGCATGCAACAACTTCTTTTGCAAACGAATCATCTGCTCCTGAAAAATCTCAAGAGATAGTAAATGTATGGGAAGACCGACCATAAACAGGTGTTCGTTCACCATAAGTTTATGTCGAGACAAGAATACCCACTCGGAGTCGACATGTTGCACCATCAAGGTAGTATGTTCCGTAGATTTCTGATTTTGCGCGGGAAAGATGCACAGTAGTGGTTGGATGAGGGCCATTTGGCGAGATCAGGTACTCTGGTCTAGACCCCAGCCCCTGCTTTCACAATCAATGGCCCCTAATATCATTTCAAAGATATTTGGGGCGCTCCTCTAGAGTAATCATGTTCATTCGGTATTCGCATCCACAGATCATTTCATATTCATACCACCAAATGCCCTGTCAAGTTCCTCGCCTTCGTCATGGGGCACCATGGAAGGCATGGATGATCCTTGATCACCGGAAGAGCTGTCTAACAGACTCTCGCCATGCGCCTCGGGTGACGTCGCTGTTCGACTGGGTTGGAGTATTTTCTCATCCCTATCAAGCCACCCTGGCGCCACACGACGTTTCTCTGCAAGCTCCCTTTGCCGAATAGATTCTTCCCAGGCCTTTATCGTTGCTTCGGAGTCATTACGGGTCTTCTTGAGGTGCTGCTCGAGCGATTCACATGCTGCAAGGATCTCATCTGGGTGAGCTGCATGTTCGCCGCTAGAGGAGACGATGTAGCGAGGTTTGGCATCTGGATTTAATGCGTCGACGGTGACTGACGGAGGGAGGGTTGAGGCAATGGATTTATAGGTATAGGGTAAGGTGACGGAAGTGGGGAGGTTGATGAATGGTGATACAGTTAGCGGCACTTGGGCCAGGAGAGGATGGGGGCCTGTTGAGTATCAGCAAGATGCAGCGGGAATTATTCAATAAGTCACTTGACACTCACGATTTGAGTCGTACATGGTCGGTGTTGATGGGATTGTGAGAGTGTGAAGAGTCAAGTGCGGAGTGCGGAGTTGTCATCTTGCCAAGTCCGCCTTCATCGTGTTGCCTTGCAACATCAACATGAACTTTCAACATCAACATCTTACTGGCAAGGTATAAGTCCAACAACCAGTGGAATCAGTGCTCCCTATCCTGAAAATATGAAATCCTCCTATTTAAACAGGAGATTTATGTCAAGCTACCCATCTATGAGTCTAGTCGGTGTTCTCGGACGATTGATCAATAACGACAGCAAACCAACGGAACCAGAAATTCCACCCAGTATCAAAGTCATGCCTCCCCATCCCAGGTGCAATCTCGCATAGCCAGCAATAATAGGACCTAAGAATTGTCCAATGGCAATGGCGACATTGCAAAAAGCATAACCTGTACCCATGCCACTCTTACGGTTGTCAATTCCATTCTTAGATTCAATGTCCCTTACAGCATCAGATATTTCCGCCATTACCTGCGCCTGGGAAGTAGTCATGAAGAGACCAACGCAGGTCACTAAAGCAACAAACATTATTTGGTGGCTCAAAGTCGGAACTTCAGCTAGTCGAAGTACGGACAAAGGGAATAGAGCTAGAATGAGCTCGATGGCAATTGTTCTTCGACGATTCCAGCTGCGGCCATATCTGGCCATCGGAATGCTTAGTAGACTCGGGAGTGAGATTCCTAGAAATAACAGCCCGGATTTTGTTGAAGTCCACCTGTAGGTCTCCATCGTGAATAGTGGTAGTGTCTGTTTTTGTTTTTTTGTTTGAAAATCAGCAAAATGTCATCCATCAACCACTACTGGTTTCCTTAATCATAGTGTTGACATACTGCTTCGAATGCGGAAAGGATGGACGAAATTTTAATTTCAATCATGATTGCCATCAGGAAGCGGACATCAATGAAGTGGCGAAGACGCAATGTTTTCCTGGCAGAACCATGTGTAGATATCAATGGCTCTCTTTCAAGCCCATTCTGTGTCTGAGTTTGGTGCTCTTCTCGACAGTCAGCCTCGAAGCTTGAAGGTGTGGAGAGTAGATGACAGACGAGAAAAATCCCGGTTTTCAATTATCAAAGACCTCAGAATCATGTCGCAAATAAGCAGCAGGATTGGAAATGCGAAGGACCCGTATATACCGAAGTGGTCGAACCTAAAGGCCCTTCGTGTTAGAGGCCGTATGCTACCTGCAGCAGAAAACGTACATTATTCCTCCCAGGACAGGTCCCATAATCATTCCCCATGTGAATGAAGCGGAGAGAAAGGCCATATACTCTCCCATTTTCTCAGGACTGGCGGTGTCGGCGACAAGAGCAAAGCTCAAAACGCCGACGATGGCACCAGATAGTCCTTGAAAGACGCGAGCAATGACGATGACAGAAGGTGAGTTCCCGAAAAGAAAAAGCGAAGTTGATACGGCAATTGCAATATAGCCAAAAAGCAGAGGATACTTGCGAGATTGAATGCGGTCACTGACAAGACCGACGAATGCTGTTCATGGTAAGCTAATACTCGTATATCCAAAGAATTGAGACTGCCTACGAGACCCAACCAGTAACGCTGCGCCGTAAGCTGCAAGCAAAAAGGATGTCCATCGTTGAACTGAGTTCTGGTCAGCACGTATATGGTTTGCCAAACTTTGAGAATGTCGATACTTGACTCGCTGGATGTTATGCCATTACTGACTAGTATATATGGCAGTATAGGAACAATCTGCGTATAATAAGCACACTTGCGTTCGCCATATTCATGCTTGAACCTTACCATGCCATATATGAAAGTATCGGTGAAGGTTGAGCAGCACATTGCAGTAAGAACAAAAGCACTTGACTTCCGCGTCTCGAGAAAATTCATATTGTGAGCAGAAATTGTGAAGAAATACTAAAGCTTGTCTGATATTAGCTGCCTACTAGAACAAACGTGGGCCACAGACAGGTTGAAATCAGGAGATCATACGGAAATATGGGGCGCCGTAGCTTTAATAGTCACTATATTGGTTTCAAGCGAAAAAAGAAAAAGAAGTAAATTGAGAATGATTCATGTCTGTGATTATCAGGCTAAGGGGTATTAGCCTGTTCACAGCTGACGAATTTCTGCCTCGACAGCAATCTTAAATACATAGAACGTCTCATGAGTTCCCTTAATGCTCTCAACAAAGACTAATTCGGTCTTAGATGCCAAATCAACTAACTCGTCCTTCATCCATTGCCGCATCTTCATAGAAATCTCATTTTTCTCCAAGACAGACTGATTCTCAACGTTAACAACTTCCAGTCCAAATTTGACGAATTTAACATTTCCATCCAGATCCACTCTATGATTTGATTCTCTATAGACTATTGAAGGATATGTGTTACTGTGTATCTCGCTCACGCCTGGAGGTTGATGAAACGAGATTTTTTTATCCGGGTTGAGCAAGGAGCCATCGTAAATAGAAACATAAGCTCTACCGGTTTCAGGTCGAAGCACCTTGGAGACCTCCTCTAAAAAGCCTTCTGGTTGATCAGGTTCTGAAAGGTGACTGATCGAGCCGATTGAAAAGATGAGAATATCAACTTTCTGGTGCTGGCGCGACTCCATGACATTTCTCAGATTCAGAGCAGAGCCATGGACCCAGTTGACGCAATCCTTCAGAATTCCAGTAGTGATTACCTGGGCCTTATCTAGCATGTGCTGAGCATTATCAACTCCTATTATCTCAACATTGTCAAATTTCGCTCCCGAAATGATAGCATTTGATTCAAGATCATGAATGACACGGCCGGTGCCTGTTCCAACGTCCATGACGACGAAAGGATCATCGTGGCTGGGCGATCGAATGGAGAGGAGTTTCTGATATACCCCCCAATAGAAAGAGGCATCGTCGACTGAGCGTGAATTGGGGGCGACCAAGTCATAGTAATCGACTAAGTACGACGAACTGTAGAGGTCGCGAGGTTGTTCGGTAAGTGTGGTAGCCATGATTGAAACCCTTTGAATGGGCAGGTGTTTATTCAAGTTATCGCGATATTAAAAACTGAGACCCAGGTAGTAAGAGGGTCTGCCAATACCCCGATAATTTAGGAAGGGAATGGCTCTCCCATCATTGACGGTTCATGCCCTAAGGATAATCTTAGCTCGTGGTGTTTGCGGATGTGATAGACAGTGCATAATGCGCTTGTGGCTGGCTGGATTACCACCAGAGACGTCAAACAGTATTCCGGAGCCGATATTTACTGGTATCTGGGCTTTATCAGCTCGATTTAAAAACGGGCTAGCTGAGAACCAAAAAGACGAACCTATGCGTCGCTGCACCCCGACGCGCCCCAGATTGACAACGCACATGCAGGATACACCAGCTTAGTCTAAAGAAGAGGAAAAAAACAAGAGAGACCAAGCTCGCAAAAAGTTGCCTCGCAAAGCATGTCATGTCATTTTGGAAGAACTCCTATCGAAATCGGATACTTGCAGGTGACGAGGCCTACTGCCGCAGGAGAAAATACCACACTGCAGCCACAAGAACAGGAATGATAACAACTAGCCATGGCTTGAGAAAAGCAATCAACATCTGCGTATCGGCTTCACTTGCCCCTTGGTTGAATTCATTCGTATTGTTGACCATGGGGTACGGCTTATTCGGCACGGGCACGCCGAGGAACGAACATAGTGGTTCCCATCCATCACCCAGTCGCATTTCGAGAAAGCGATCTGGGGAGACTCCCGCGCGTACTCGTTCGTTGTGCTGTAAGAATCGCTTTTTCACGGTGTGGCTGTGGTAATTGTTCCTGCAGATCACCTTGTATGCCATTTTAACCATGCGCATTTCGGGCCCCAGTCGTTTGTTATCGAAATATTGGAGAACATTCAGTAAAGGCTTTTCTAGCCATGGGATTATGGTATTGTGGATAGATCTGAACCATGAATCGGCAGAGCGTGTCGTCAGAATAATCTTAGTCTCCGGGTATAATTCCTGGAATTCATCCCAGAAAAGACATGCAGGGATGTCCAACAGTGCATCATATGGTCCTCGTAGTTTGTCGAAATCAGCTCGATCATAGGGACGACCTTCACCAAAGAACCTGCATTTCATCGCTTCGGTCCATTGATTGAATATGCGACTGGGATTTTCAATCGGTTCGCACATATGCCAGGGCGTATATCCAAGTTCTTGCAACGCGTGGTACAAGGCTGGGAAATGAGCGATCAGCTAACAAAAAGATCAAGAGTTATGGACTTACACGCGGTCCCAGTGCGCGAAAGCCCCGCAACGACCAGTTTCAAAGGGGTCTCGGGCTCGTACGGTGGTTCTTTATCGATGAGGCGGGCCATGGCGATGCTGTTGATGCTGTCGACGATATTCGTCCACACGACTTGTAAAGGAAGAAATGCTGAGTCTAAGCTTGGAACAACGAAAGAAGACTTGATCACAAATCGTCATCTCAAATCGGTCTGAACAACCAGGGCCAATACCAAATACTGTACTCCATACAAAGCGGGAAAAACGCCGTAGGCATCAATAATTCACAGGCTGGTGAAACCCACTCCTCTCCACCAGCAGCGGGTAGGGCGACCAATGACCTATGAACAATATCCTTGACAAAATGCAGGATTGAGGGGCTATCTGGAGCAGCTGAACGACGATCAAGGTTCAGCAATGGAAATCAACTAACCCTAACAATAGCTCCGCGGAGATAGTGTGGAGACGAAGAGACGAAGACCGGTCTGACGCTGAAGTCTGATGATTATACGAAGTATCCCAATCCATCACAGACCGCGGAGTCAATTTCAAGTTCCTTCCCAAGTCTATAGAACAGCAATTATTCAAATGGAGATTCTTGAATGGGGGTTTATTCTCGTTGGAATGGTAATATATGATGGATGATGACGTTTTGTGTATGAGATTGAAGCCCGACTAACTTCAAACAGTGGATCCTGGTCCACGTTGGATTCGCCATATACAATGTCTTCTTCCATCCACTCCGAAATTATCCCGGGCCGAAGCTTGATGCTGCATCTCAACTTGTCTATGTATACTATATGGTCAAGGGTGACAGTTGCAAGCACATTGCGAATCTTCACGAGAAATATGGCGAGGTCGTTCGAACCGGCCCAAACGAAATCTCCTACACGACTGTCTCAGCTAACAAGACAATTTTTGGAAACAAAACGACGGAAGAAATGACATTTGAGAAGAATCCGGCTGTCTACATTCAGGGCTCCGGCACAGCACAAAATCTGCTATTTGCCAACACCAGAGAACATCCTCGCTTCAAGAAGCTTATGGCCCCTGCGTTCTCAGAGCAGGCGATTAAAGAGCAAGAGCCAAATATTCAGCAACTGACGAGCGATATGATACATTCCCTACGATTCAATCGATCTGGCAGATCTTATTATCCAGAGGCAGATGGAATAGTGAACATTGGCGCATGGTGCAACTTCGTCGTATTCGACATCTTGAGCTCCCTTTCTTTCGGCAAAGCAGTTGGCTGTATAGAATTGGGAGATTATCACGAGTGGACGAACGTCATCTTCAAAGCTATGAAGCACGCTCATTTTGTACAATGCGCTCATCGACTTAAACCCTATCACCGGATTCTCGAACGGTTGATTCCTGGAGAGATCAGTGATCCTTACGAGAAGCATATGGAAAATGTACGGAAATACATACGTGAGCGAGGAAATATGGAGAATGTCTTTCGGACGGATTTCGCTTCATTCATCTTGAAAGGAATGACGGAAGATGAGTTAGTCGACAACGTCAACATTCTTGCAACTGCCGGTACCGAGACTACGGCGACAACACTCTCGTCAATTTTCTACTATCTGACACATAATCCAGAAAGCTACCAGAAACTAGTATCGGAGATTCGTTCCAGCTTTACATATGAGGATGAGATTACTTTCAATTCTATTGGAAATTTGAAGTACTTGAAAGCTGTTATCCAAGAAGCTTTTCGAATTCATCCATCAGTTCCAGTTGGACTACACAGGATCACTCCGAATGCTGGAAGCTACATTGATGGTCAATGGGTCCCTGGCGGGGTACGTTCTCTTCGTATCTCCTATTATTAATGTTCATATTGCCATGTGAAGTCTAGCTGACCATACACAGACCTGGGTCTCGGTTGCACTTCTTGCAGCGTATAGGTCACCAAAATATTGGCAGCGCCCAGACGAGTTTGCTCCGGAAAGATGGCTTGGGGACCCTGAATTCGAGTCTGATAATCGTCAAATCTTGGCACCATTCTCGATCGGTCCTAGGAAGTGTATTGGTATGAAGTAAGTACCGCAAGCTGAACGAACTGGGTTGCATTCGCTGATCATATTCGCATTCCAGCCTGGCTTATCTCAACATGCGACTGATAGTAGCTCGTTTGATCTGGAACTTTGACTTCGAGGCGCGGCCTGATAACGTCGACCCGCATGAACTGAAAGAATACGGGGTTTGGCAAGGACAGGTTCCGCTGAACGTGAGGATCACCGACGCACGGTCTGCATCAACCAGGAGGTAGACAGGCGGCATCATCAATGCACGCAAACATGGCGCAGTGATATACAACAAATAGTGGCAAATACACATTGAAAGAGCTACTCGTACTTCGGAATTGTAGAGCGCAGAAGCGGTGGCGTTGTATAAGTTGTGGCTGCCTGTAATGCATACGGGATGGCTTGATAGGATGTGTGGAGGTTTGCATACAGCTAGCCACTGATTAATAAAGTTTGGTTCATGAAAGGAAGTTCGAAGATATACAAATTGCTTGCCAGGGTGTGATTTCCAGGCCATGGCTGACCGAAAAAGGGTAGTGCTGATTCAGATAACTCTTACGCTGCAGATCTGGAGACCCTGTAGCTTCGTATTTATTTTTCTTTCTACAGTTCCATGCAGCCCTAATCGCAATTCCAGTAGCTGTCAAAGTCAAATCCCAACATCATGCAAACACCCAGTATATCTTTGATATTTCGAAAATTGAGGCAAGAGGAGCCGACTTCCATATTCAAAAGCACAGATTCAGAGGAGCGAAGCAAACGAATTCAGAACCTCGAAATACCAGATTCTCTCACTTTCCTTCAGCTACCGAAGATCCTCGTACTCGTGCCAAGATTCTAATCCAAAATGGATACTAAGATCATCACTGTTTTCGGTATTACCGGTAACCAAGGAGGGTCAGTTGCTCGATCATTGGTGAAGAATCCGACATTTCGTGTTCGGGGAATCACTAGAAACGTCGAATCCGAGCGCAGCAAATTGTTGCTAGCCGCTGGAGTTGAAATGGTCCAGGCAGATGGTTTCGATGCTGACCAGATCAAGGCCGCCTTCAAGGACACCTGGGGTGTCTTCCTGAATATCAATTCAGATGACAAGGTCTGCATTTCTCATTATTTTTTGGGTAACAGCCTCATAACAAAATGAAATATAGGTTTTTTTAAACCCAGATGGTCCTTCCGAGTTTGATATGGGCAAAGGTATCATTGACGCCGCAGCAGATGCAGGTGTGCAGCACATTGTGTTTAGCTCAGGCCCTTCTTGTACTGGGATGACAGACGGCAAAGTTTCCATGAAGGCAATGGATAGTACGTTCTCTTGAGTCACTTTGGCTTTTACAATGTGCTTATCGTTTTCTAGTGAAGTACAAGACCGAGCAGTACATCAAGAGTCTTGGCAGCTTCAAGTCTGTCATTCCTTTGGGTCCAGCTTGGTTCCTCGAGAATTTTCTAAGCGAAGAGGCTGCCCCGATATTCGGCGGATTTCCCCATTTTCCGGATGAGTCTGGCACTCTAGTTTTCAGCTGTCCATATTGGGGTGGCAAGGAAGATGTGCCCTGGATAAGTGTGACGGATGACTTTGGCGACATCGTGCATGGCGCATTCCTTGACCCAGAGTATTGGAACAATCATTTCATACATGTTCTAAGCGATATTCGCAGCTTTCCTGAAGCAGTGGCAGACTTTGAAGAGGCAACCACTCGCAAGGCGAAATGGGTGCCTATCCTCCCGTCTTGGGAGGCATTTGAAACATATGGTATTCATGAACTGCAGGATGTCAAGCTCATGTTTGCTTTTACACAGACTACTGGGGGCAAGTACTTTGGTAGCACGACTGAAATCGATACTGCTCGGAAATTGAAGAAGGCAACTGCCATTGCGTTGGGATATCCAGAGGAAAAGCAACGCCTGGTCTCCGTGAAGGAATGGTTTGCAGCTCATTTCCACAAGGAAACTTGAAGCAAATGTGATCCACTCATAGAATAGCTAGTCTTCATGGGTTGGAGTTGAGTTTTTGCCTGCAGCTCATCTATCGAACAAACAAGCCGAATTAAGTTTGATAGTCCCTTAATGTGATACAAATGTGGCTTATTTCTATTTCATGCAACTCATTCCATATTCCTATCTTGTAGATAGTGCATTTCAAACGAGTAGCAAATCAAGCACCAATGAGGTGAAATCGGTTTACTTATTTCTTTTCACCGGGCTCGGGGTTCTGTGATAGTGACTTCATTTGCATAGTACATGCGCAGTCGTTTACATAGATCAGTGAGCCAAATTGCTCGAATATACTATTCAGCTCATAAAATCCCGCCCCAAATGTCTCATTATTTTATGCGCCAGCGTGTGAATTATCTTATTCAGGCTGGCTGAATACCAGTACTTTCGAGGTGCTTCAAATTTCAGCTATACACAGACGGCGTGGCTTCCATTCTACAAATTCCAATTGGCCTGTATAAGCAACGAAGCAGCACAGCTGGTCCTATATGAAATATTAGATTTGGCTTGGGGATCTATGGTCTCAGGACTTACTTTAGTTGAGACATTCGGACGAGGGCGACGGTTTACTGGTCGCTATCCTGGTCCGTGTCAATTGTACCGTGAGTACAAAACCAATACTTGGGAACATTCCAATCTATCACGCCTTTCAATATCAAATTGATAAAACCAAGTTATCTTTTTACCAATGCCATCAGAAAGATTAACCTATCAGGAGGAATATGACCTTGTTGTGCGTCAGGGTCTGGGCCTTGGACAATTATTCGAAGCACAAGCAATTCTATCCCCGAATAGTGTTGCAGTCTTCGATGACATAGTGACGCTCAGTTACCGCCAACTTCATTTTTATGCTCTGAACCTAGCTCGTGAGCTTCGATCTCAGTGTCTAGAATCTGGAGAGCCTGTAGGCATCATTGTTCGACATGGTGTGGCCGATATAGTGGCGCAAGTAGCGATTATATATGCTGGAGGCACTTGCTCACCCATGGATCCAACGTTACCAGATGCGCAGATCGAAAGTCGTCTGAAAAGACTTGGAGGTCAATGTATAATCGTCGACGAACCAAATGTGGAGCGAGAACTCCCCTTTCGGCGCGTCAATATCGATGACCATTCACTGTTGACAAGCAAGGCTATTTCGTCCATCAAGAGTGATGTCCCGGTGGCCACAGATATTCAGCATCGAACTCATTTTATACACACCTCAGGGACCACAAGTGAGCCAAAGGCAGTCCAAATTACGGCTGGTTCAATTTTGCAGGTTGTCTACCATGCACCGTTTGAACCCGTCAGTCCCAGTGATACAATCGCCCATATCAACAACACCAGCTTCGATGTTTCCTTGTTTGACATATGGGTGCCTCTTCTACGAGGGGCTCGTATAGCTGTTCTCAGCAAGGTCGTCTTGCTTGATCTCCCAGCAATGGCTGCTGCGATTGCTCAGAAGGGGATCACTATAATGGCTACGACAGCCGCCCTCTTGAACCTTGCTGCATCAACTTATCCCCGAGCGTTTTCTCAACTCAGGCTCTGCTTCATTGGAGGCGAAGCAGCGAATATGACTGCGATTGAGACAATTTTCCAACATGGCCCGCCACAGCAGCTCATCAATGCATATGGCCCGACAGAATGCTGCATCTTTTGTCTTGCTCATCAAGTTACACAAGAAGACATCGAGAATCGCATTGTAAGCATTGGCAAACCAATTGGAAGGACTCTTGCTTATATTTGCGATGATACCGGCAAACTTGTCGACGATGGAGAAGAAGGAGAGTTGTGGATAGGTGGAGCGGGAGTATCTCCTGGTTACCTGAACGACCCAGAGAAGAATGGAAAGGCATTCGCCTACATGCAGACCGACCAGGGGGATCAACGGTTCTATCGCACTGGAGATAGAGTGAAGAAGCGCACTGACGGACAGATCGACTATGTCGGACGTCAAGATCATCAAGTCAAGGTTCGCGGCTACCGAATTGAGCTCGAGGCCGTTGAGAATGCGATGCTTCGTACTGGGCAGTTTTCTGAGGCTGCTGCATTGAAAGTGGAGGCCAGTGGTGGAGCGGGTTCTATTCTCGTCGCATTTGCTGTGCCAATATCATCCAAGCCCCATGCAGTTATAAGTGCCATCGACTCATTGAAGTCTATGCTACCTGAGTATATGGTGCCGCAAATCGAGTTGATCCCCAAAATGCCTCTTAACAATCATGCAAAAGTGGATCGCAAACACCTAGCGCAGTTATATCGCGAACGGTGGGCCAACCTCCCCTCGAATAACAACAAGGTCCCTGAGTTTGGCACCAATAATACACAACAGAGGTTGGCTGGCCTTTGGGTAGAAATTCTCGGGCTCTCTCATTTACCAGAAGATACTCTTGCAGATTTCTTCAAACTTGGAGCAACTTCTCTTCAAGCATCACTCCTTATCAGTCGAATTAGAAAGCATTTTCAGACAGAGGTATCTCTGCTGACTCTTTACGATCATTCAACACTCGGCGATCTCACATCGATCATTGAAAAATCCCGCAATGGCTCATCCGAAACTGTTCGTAATGAACGGGATATATGGATCCAAGACACTCATATTGGAGATGATCTTGCTTCCCCTTCGTGCCCAGTAATTGACTGGCGTAGAGACACCGAGGGGCGTGTATTTTTCACCGGAGGTACTGGATTCGTCGGAGCATTTCTGCTCGCCGATCTTCTTCGTACCCGTGAGGTCCGTCAAGTGGGATGTCTAGTACGTGCTACAAGTTCAGAAGAAGGTCTTGGTCGCCTCAAACAAGCTCTGGGCAAATACGGGCAGTGGGAAGAATGCTTCAGAGATAAATTGCTAATATTATGTGGATCACTGGAGGATGTGTATCTTGGCTTTGGCTATGAAAGGTTTCATGAAATTGCCAGCTGGGCGAGTGTTATTTTCCATCTCGGTGCCAGAGTGAACTATACTCAGCCTTACTCTCTTCATCGACCAGCAAATGTGATTGGCACAAGAAACATCGTGCGACTAGCCTGTGCAGGTGGTCGTACCAAATCGGTCCATTACGTTTCCAGTATCTCATGCTTCGGTCCTACTGGATTTATTACTGGTACCAAGGTAATTATGGAAGATGAACCCCTACTCAAGCATGTCGAATCTCTTGCTTTCGATCATGGTTATGCCCAGTCACAGTGGGTTGCTGAAGGCTTGCTACGACGTCTCATGGATCGCAATTTTCCAATCGCCATTTATCGACCCGGCTTTATCACGGGCCATAGCCAGACCGGAGCGTGCAACCCAGACGACTTCTTCAGTCGTCTCATTAATTCTTGTGCTCAGGTCGGAAGCTATCCACTTCTCCCCAACCAGAGAAAAGAGTTTGTCCCTGTGGACTACGTTAACAGGATAATTCTTCACATCGCCTCCGCTACAAGGTCAAATTCATTAGGCCACGCCTACCATATCGTTCCGCCAAGTCAAGACACTTCGATCGACATGAATGAAACGATGGATCTTGTTGCGATCACGTCGAAAACAACCATCAAAGGTATTCCTTACAAGGATTGGGCTAGTGCTTTGACAGAGAATTGTCCGTCCGGGTTACAGCCTTTGCTACCCATGCTTTCTGAGAGGGCATATCAAGGTCTGACTAGATGGGAGTTATACGAAAACATGCCGGTCTACGATTCGACAAATACAGCCCGTCTAATGACAGAGATGGCTATCAGTCTTGATTTCCCAGTCCTCGATGAAAGACTTATGGGAAAATATTTAGCTTTTCTTGCAGATTGTTAGATTTTTACTATCGCCAACTAGATTATCGAACATGTGCTTTGATACATTCCCCATTTTCATCTAATCGTAACGGTCGTAGCAGTCGTAACTTCATGTCACCCTAGAGTTCCCATGCCATACTTCACTCAGGTGTGTTTTTTCATACCTTCGAAGTTTAATGGGCAGAGACACTCGGGAGACCCTCGCCTGAGCCATTCCACTTTTTCTTGCACCAGCCCTTGAACGAGTCTAATCGTCCTATTTGACCTTGGCTTGTGCGCCGATTATTCGTTGAGCGGGTAGGTGTCTCCTTTTGTCGAACTTGTCGCAAGTCATAGAATGTCGTTCTGCATAGTGGGCATTTTGTATCCCTGTTACAGATCCAATCGTCGATACATGGCTGATGGAAAAGGTGTTCGCATGGGAGTTGTCGAAATGAATCGGTACTCTCCATATCTTCCAAGCACATAATACAGGTATCGGGAATTGTAACACCAGCTGCATTTTATTAGTGTCTTGATCATTTTCTAAAATCACTATTCATTCCAAAACCTACTAGAGATTAAACTCTCGTCACACAGAGGCATTTGCGTGAGGTCAACATCGTATTTTGCAGCATAAGCTGTCGCCATGGTACTTGAACGCCAGCAGAAATGAAAAATTACTAGAAAAGCTTGGAATATTAAGGTACCTTTTTTGGTGAAGTTTACACCCCTCGACGCTCACTGAATCCGGGGTTAAATAATTGACTGTTCTCTGAAGTCATCATGCCGATCGTTGCGTCAGTCCACGAGAACAAGGATGGCCACCCCACATGTCCGGGGCCCAGAAACATGGAATCGACCAACGACTCCCAAGGGTGGAGAAGATCTGTACATTTACTTTGCGTAGGATCTTCGGGCTCCAAGAGGATTTTCCATGCGCATGTGCCCTAACAGAGCGGGGTTCGTAGTATGATTTTTAGTACAATAAACGATTATCATCATTTCCGAGGTAAAAGAAAACGCCAGGGCTCACTGTGGTTCATTAGGGATAGTAAGCATCAATAACCTAAATTTGGAATAAGCTACGAGGAGTGTGGCGTGGACCGGTCCAGCTTCAACTTGTTTTGGATCTAGGGTTTCAAGACATTTACATCAGGCTCATCCAATAGATTGAGATATCAATTTTGCTGCCTGCTTCTTTATCGAAATGACCGTTGAATCTCGAATCCTTTTGAACTCGCTCCGATAAAACTCATAGCGTTGAAATTCCCCAAGATTATACTAGTAGTCTGTGGCTTTTTTAGTACAGCACATCTCACATCCTACTCTATTGGTTTTTGGAAATGAGATTGAATTTGCGGTTTTTCTCAATATCGATTACTAGGTTTCCACCGTCGCATTATCTGCGTGTCCCCTTCTTGTGCCTGGCATGAAATATGGAAAGGTAATCGATACTACTATATCTGCGAGAGCACTTTCAAAACAAAACATGCCGCGATTAAAGTTGAGACTCTTAGCCAGGCATAGTAGCAGCATTCAAGCCTACTGGAGGCCTTCGAGGTATCCTTATCGCTATGGGTTCCAAGATTGTTTTCTCATACCATCGTGCTCTATTGATTGGACGAGGCAGGCCATAAATTAACTCGAAACAATTTCTTAGGTAGTATATACAGTCGTATCATGCCTCCAAGCCTTTCTCAGACAGCGCTGTCGGGGCCGTACCTATTGGACTAGGGTCACTCATATCAACCCCAAGACCTTTCACAGAGTGGATACCCCAAAGTGCTGTAACGTGGAGTGCGTAGTACTGAACATACCTTGTCATATAGCCCTAAGATTTGTGTCATGCTTTTCAAAGTTAAGATTGTTGGACCTGAAGTCAATCATGTGCTGAGAGTAACCTCTTTGTATGGCTCCGAGAAGTGACCTCGTACTAGCACCATAGATCGAGCATTTGAGTGATCAATTTATACTATGGAATGATAAGCGTGATATAAATAGTTGAATATAGCTTCACGAGTATCCTCTGATCTCGATCTAGCTTGAGAATAATTTTCAAGGGTTTTTGTTTGCCAGTAGAGCCCTCGCGCTGGATCATTCTAGTGTTTTACTAAAACACTTGTGAAGACAGACTTCATTTCCGTCAGAATGCTTTCCAAGACCGCGCTATCGATTGCCTGTTTCCTTACAGGCGCCTATTCCCAGCAGGCTACGAATTGCCAATACCAATCCTTGAAATGCGGGTCAGCGCTCCTTGCTGCTCCTTACAGTGAGTCTCGCAGACATCAATACATAGTACATAAACGAATGTTAAGCATTTTGATATTCTAGGCTACACCACTGCTCAACTGATTGCAGCTATCAATGATACTGCCTCCATTCCAATTCTCACTGTTGCTGAAATATCTCAGACTCTCTTCCATTGCACTGACATCCTGGGCACAATCACCGGAAACGCTTACTGCTTTGCTGGATGCGACTTCAAGGCTGGCACACGAAATGATCAATGCATTATGTGAATGAATAGGCATTAGAGCCCTGAGTCATTCATTCTAGTAGGGATATCGGATTGTAAGAAACTATTGAGTGAAGTTCATCTTATTGGCCTAGCAGAGTCTGGAGCTCCAACAATACTATTCTCTTGGTATCAATTTTTGATGCTTGTAGCTCAGTAGAGATTGTTAATACGACTTCTTCAGCACATGCTTCGAGGCATTTCATTGTTTATCCGTGCTCTATTACTGTTTAGTAAAGAGACTAATACTCAATACAAGATCCTTGTGGTTCTTTTTGATTATTTACTCCGAGTCTGTTCGAAATGTCCTTAGAGAATCTTTTTTCACTCTAGATTAATACACTAAAAATGTTCCTCAAGAGGCTGGAACAAGGTATAGATTTTTCTCACCTGGGCAGTGGCTCTGTCTGAGCTCACAATACCCCAGAAATAGATACTATGTAGAGGATTTGCTCTGTATGCATAAATTACATCATCTTGAGAAATGGTAATAGTAAAAGTATCTAGATGTTTGATGAAGAGCCAGGTTGTAATAGAATTTCCTCTGGCAACTTCAACAAAATGACATTGGTATATGACATTTTAAGCAGGCTCAAAAGATTGCTGGCATGGTCTGTGGAGTGTTTGTGGGGGCGATCCAAGAGGCATTGTTCCCAAAACACCATGTTTGACACTGTCTAAAGCACGAAACTTGCCCAGATCCACTAACTGTTGTCGTGGTCGTTGTTGTTGACGTAGTTGTAATAGTAATTGTGCCATTGCCTGGTGGACATGTACCATTACCTCCCACCGCACATTGATCATTCATGACCAATTCGAGGGCCTCGAGACACCCATTGATACAATAAGAGTTTCCAGTCAGATTCCCATGAATATCTTCGCAGCGAAATATTACCTGTGGGATTTGATCAGCTGTAAGTGGCGGGATTGACGGTGTTTGGTTTACGGCAGTGATGAGCTCAGTGAGGTTATAGCCTTGTCCAAAATGTTATTTAATGGGATTGTATGGTGGGTGTGCTGATTGAGGCTATACCGTAAGCTGATATCATTGTGAAGCCACATTTTTCCGCTTGATAGATACATGGTTTGGTGAATGCATTCGTTTTAATGAAGAACACCGGCGCTATCCACGCCGCAGCCCAATTGAGCTGCCGCATAGTGATTCAAACGGATTGTTTGTCGTTATTTTGATGTTTTTTGGAGACTTCATTAGTTAAACCGAATGTTGTCAGCTTTTACAACTAGACAAGTCACTAAATTCCGGTATATAATAGACCGCTGCCATTTCTTAGCCTAGTATAATGTCACTTACTGGTATTTTGGGAAATAAATTTCTCTAAACTGGTGCTGTGTATAAAACAGTGACAAGTCCCAAGAACTTGGTCGTTGCTAGGATTTCGGCGTCCTATGTATGACATGCAACGCTCCAGGACTAATTCGGCTGTAATGGCGTCCATTGTAACACTCAATATCTACTCTTGTTGGGGGTTTGATCTTCAGATGCTGCAATAGATCGGCCGTTACAGGTCGACATGTGGTCGCTGCTATCCCATCTCAGGTCACATCTTAGCTGTTGTAAACCCTGCTTGGACTCTAATGAGTCTGTCCCACCAGTTCGAATAATTAATATCAATTTCGCACTAGTATTAGTGACCATTGTGACTGTTGACTACTACCGGTCTATACTTCAAGTTGGCTTGTGGGTATAAGCGCAAATATCATAATCCTATTAGTATAGGCGGACTAGGAGTAATAGTAGTTTAGAAGTGTCTGATCATCTTTACAAATCTATCTTAGTGCAAATCTGAGTATTTATGTGATAACCATTGGAAATAAATGTCAACTTGAACACTCTCAGGATGGAGTGTTCACCACTGCAAATCAGCTAGTCAATCATTGTCGAATCTGCAGTGTCAGGCCCCATTCTAGCACTGTTTGGGTTTAGTTTCTCAGGGTCTCAAGAGATGCAGCTGAATATTGACAGGTGGTGCAATGAAAATGACAAAATGAAGTACATACTTGGTAGTCTGGAGACTACTATCAAGATGCTCACCACTTATTATGTATCAAATTTTCCATCAGACATTCTCCACTAACCCCATCTTTTCTCATTGCAAATCGGCGATGCTCGAATGGTTAGGACCCTTATTATGGCCTTAGGCAGCCATCCGACCTAAGAGCCTCCGATGTGATGCCTAATTGCGCCCGGACTTCTTCTAGGCAACCTGATATGACAAGCAGATTGACCAAGAAAGAAAAGCATAATTTAATCAATCAGTGAATTTGCCAAGACTCGACAGAGGTTGGTAAGATATGAAGTGAAGAGAAGGGAGAGAGAGAGAGAGATGTTCCACTTTGGGGCGGCTAAGACCAACCCGCTTAATTTGTAATGGCCGATTTGTTTCTCTTTTTCCTTCTCAGCTCTCTCTCTTCCTCTCCCCCACACGACATCCAACTTCTTCCCATCCCACCCTTTTTTTTTTTTCCCAAATCTTCCTTTCTTGAATTCGAATTATTCCCTTCAACCTCCTTGGGAATTCCAAAATAACTCTGATCTCCCTCTTGATCAACCCTCGGGACCCTTCATCCCCGCTTGAACCCGTCTCGCCCTCCCCGCCTCCGCGCGGTTTCGATTCCCCCCGCCACCCCTTGCTCCCTCTCAGCCCGATCATTCAACCTAGTCTATCTTTATCAGATTGTACTAAGATCATAAGAAAAAATCATTACTCAAAAATAAAATCGAAAAGATGGAAAGCAATCTTGCGCGCGCGGTGAGGGATAAGCAACCCGTTCCCGAGATCGACTTTTCCCTGCATCAGATGGAAGATGGCTCGCAGGTATCAACAATGGAGAGAGTGGTTAAAGGTAAAATTCTGGAATGCTTCCGTCATACTTCCCCGCCGGTGCGACTCAGATCAAGCTGACTTTCTCATGTTTCAATATGAATAGAGGTCCAAGCGCCAGCTTTGAGCACCCCTCCCGATGATATGTTTTGGTCTCCCGAAGACCCTTCGAAGCCCAATCTCCAGTACCTCAAGCAGCACTTGTATCGCGAAGGCCGTCTCACCGAGGAACAGGCACTATGGATTATCAACACTGGTTCCGAGATCCTCAGGTCGGAACCCAATTTGTTGGAAATGGATGCCCCCATTACCGTCTGCGGTGACGTCCACGGACAGTACTATGATTTGATGAAGCTTTTCGAGGTCGGCGGAGATCCCTCGGAGACCAGATATCTGTTCTTGGGCGACTATGTTGACCGTGGTTACTTCAGTATCGAGGTATGTTTCAATTGTCATTCCTCACACGGTAGATCTTATGATTTTAATTTCTATTCTCGCAGTGCGTTCTATACCTCTGGGCGTTAAAGATCTGGTACCCGGATTCGCTCTGGCTCTTGCGCGGTAACCACGAATGTCGCCACTTGACGGACTACTTTACTTTCAAGCTGGAGTGCAAGCACAAATATAGCGAACGGATTTACGATGCTTGTATCGACTCTTTTTGTTGTCTGCCGCTGGCGGCGGTCATGAATAAGCAGTTCCTCTGTATTCACGGTGGCCTTAGCCCCGAACTTCATACCCTCGAGGATATCAAGGCCGTATGTATTCTTCCGACCCTAACTCTTTCCATTTCTGTTTTCTCCTCTCCGTGTATTCAATTGCTAATCAACAGCGCAGATCGATCGTTTCCGCGAACCTCCCACCCATGGCCTGATGTGCGATATCCTCTGGGCCGATCCTCTGGAAGAATTTGGCCAAGAAAAGACCGGGGACTTCTTCATCCACAATAGCGTTCGTGGTTGCTCTTACTTCTTCTCCTATCCAGCCGCTTGCGCGTTCTTGGAGAAGAACAATCTCCTCTCTATCATTCGAGCACACGAAGCCCAGGATGCCGGATACCGCATGTACAGAAAGACTCGGACGACCGGTTTCCCAAGTGTTATGACAATTTTCAGTGCCCCTAATTATTTGGATGTCTACAACAACAAGGCTGCCGTGCTGAAGTACGAGAACAACGTGATGAACATTCGCCAATTCAACTGCACACCCCACCCTTATTGGCTGCCCAACTTCATGGATGTCTTCACCTGGTCTCTACCCTTCGTTGGTGAAAAGATTACTGATATGCTTATCGCCATTCTCAACACCTGCTCTAAGGAAGAGCTTGAGGAAGATGATACACCAAACTCCGCTACCGCTCCTGCCGAACCATCCTCTCCACCTCTGCCTATGGATACTACCGATGCCAGCGAGCTGAAGAGACGAGCTATCAAAAACAAGATCCTTGCCATTGGACGTCTTTCTCGTGTTTTCCAGGTGCTACGTGAGCAATCCGAGAGTGTCACTGAGCTGAAGACGGCGGCTGGCGGTCGTCTTCCACCGGGAACTCTTATGCTTGGTGCGGAGGGTATCAAACAAGCTATTCACAACTTCGAGGATGCTCGCAAGGTTGATCTACAAAACGAGCGGCTCCCACCCAGTCAGGAAGAAGTATACCAGAAGAGCGAGCGAGACCGTCAAGCCGCTCTCAAGCGCGCAGAGGACGAAGCTGCCAATGACGCTGGGCTCGCCACAGTTGCTCGACGTATCAGCATGTAAGGTCACCTTTTTCTCCATTCAACTAGATCCATCCAACTTGGGCCCTTCACTTTGAAAAGAATAACATGGCTAACTTATCTAGGTCCGCGGGCGCTGGTCGCAGCCGTCGCCAACGCGATGCGCACCGGGATTCTCAAGACGCCTAGGGCGTTATCCATGGGCTGGGTAAGCCGATATTACGACGATATATGCATTTCCTCTTCTTGCCCTCCAGCGCAAACGCCTTTTCTTTTGCCTCGTCATGATCGATCGATACGATACCCTATCTATCTTCTTAGCCTTATATGGACCCTCACCTGACCTCGTGGTAGAGCCTACAAGAGCAATTCATGCGATTGTCTCAAGCATCTCTCTATATGCATAGCTCCCATGCTTTGGTTTAAAGAGTGTCCTTGTAGATCTGCTGTAACTATTTTCATGGTATCCCCAGGGTAGGACTTGGAGACTTGGTTTTACAGGCGAAAAAAGAATATCATGCAATGATGGCCTAATTTACACAATCAATTTCGATCGTTCGTCTGATTCATTCACAATATCTTAACTCGACTATATATCCCACCCTCAATTCTTGATTGATCTTATGCATTGTAGATTGTATGTAAATTGTAACTCTGCAGGATGCAAGTCCACCGCCAAGCCCCACCGCTTTCCAACCTCCCGCAAACCCGCCTTACGCTTTCATCGCTCGATCTCGCCGAGGACGCGCCCACAATCTTCTTCCCAATGCCCTCCAGGTTGCGAAGCGCGCTCTCAAGGAGCCTGTCCCGTCCTCTGGACACAGGAGGAGCCTACCGCTGCCCTTCTTGTGCACCCCGCCGACGAACACTGGTAACGCGTACGGGAGTTAGCGCCAACGTCGACAAATTCGACCGCGCGCGTCAGGGATCTCGTCAAGGCTCTCGCTTGTTGGAGTCTACATCGTCAGAAAATACACGTTCATTCACTACATCACCTGCTATAAACCCTGGCAAAACCGTTCCGCCCCGATTCAAGGAACTATATGATAGTCTCAGCGGAGTCAACGATGCGGCCATCGAGCAAGTCAGTATTAGTCGACTGCAGCTTGCTCTGCGTGGATTGGAGTCAGAAGCACCGCTCATTAGAATTGCTGGTAAGTTATGGACGGACAATCTAGGCAGGATATGCTGTACAATGCTTCTCGGGACGAATAATTGACCTCTATCAAATATAGTACTCGGACTCGATAATGCAGACTCCGCGCGCAAACTAGTTCGTCTACTACTGGCAGACCCCTTAGGGCCCCGCGAGGACTGGGAAGATTTACTGGATGGATATGATTCGGACCCGGCACGAGGTGTGCTGATTCGGTATGACCTTCAATCCCACCATACGCTAGAAAGGAACAGCATCAACTAATCGTCTCCGGGCTTCCACAGCTACGGCGAAATCTCTGAGACCATTCCCAATAACCTCCTTCCAACAATCACCGTTCGATCTCCCGTCTTGAAGAAAGGCAACTTTGAAATCTTGGTCAGCTCACTCGGCTCTGATTCGGGTTCCTCTGGCACCACTATTTCCGCCGATACTTTCCTTGTTCCCAATGTCACGATTCAAACATCACATTCCGGTAGACAAAATGTTGTGCGGTATCCCGTCCATCGGAGTATTGTGTGCGGAGAGGGCGTCGATGGACTACAAGCATTCAGCGCGCTCATAGGTCGCTCAAATCTGAAGAATGAAGTGGAGTCGGTCCGAGGGGTGATCGAGCTATCTGGATTAGAGCGAAAACCTAGCAGCAGTCGTGTTTCATTTGTTGATCTCGCACAAGCCACAGCGGCCTTGGATAAGATCCGCGAGTCTGTTCGAAATGCTACGGAGTATGAACGAGGCTGGAATGGCAGTGGTGTGCAACCTGTCGTTGATTGGTTGTCGGCATCTGCTCAGAATACCAAGGAAGATGCGTTGAATCCCGCCTTGGTTCCTCTAATTGAGTCTCTACTTGACGCTGCCGACGAGGGGTACAATATTCAAAACGCCAAGGCGATCTATGATAGGACTATTGGCGTTGCGTCCGAAGAGGTTCGCTCAGAGCTCGAGAGTGGTGTTACAGACTGGGCAGAGCGAGCCCACTCAGAACTCCGCAGCTCGCTTGAAGCGGGATTCGCCAGTCCACGATGGCGCGGTCTGGCTTGGTGGAAGCTATTCTGGCGCGTGGACGACGTGAGCATGATTACTTCCGAGATTTTGGAGAAGCGATTCCTCCGTCACGCGGAGCGAGAAGTCATTTGGACTTCTGGTAAATACCAACAGGCTGGCCTGTTGGAAGAGCCAGAGCCCTCTCCCTCTTCCGAGTCCACTCCAGACACTGCCACTGCCAAGTCTACTCCACCCCCTTGGCCAACCCAGATCACTGATATCCGTACTAAACTACTCACCACCACTGTTCCCTCTCTCCAAGCCCTTGCCCAGAGCCTGGTGCTCTTCAGCGTCTCCACTACTACCCTCACCTCTGCCCTCTCTGCCTTAACATACGTCTCTATTCCTACAGCCTCGGTTTACGAGTCATGCACTCTAGGTGCAGTCGGTTTGATCTACTCCCTACGCCGCCAACAAAAGAAATGGGATGTGGCTCGTGGGTTCTGGGAAGATGAGGTTCGCGAAGAAGGTCGGAACTCGTTACTAGATACTGAAGCGCAGATGCGAGAAATTGTTCGCGAGGGCGGCAAGCAGATCGATAATGAGGTCGACTCCCGAACACGAGATACAATTGCTCGTGCTCGCAAGGCATTGGAAGATGTCAAGGCTTGATCGATGGCAAATTTCCTCTGTACTTTTGTATATATACTATGATTTGAAATAGATGTCGACTGGATGTACAATCTACTATATTATGTCGCCAATTACAGTAGCCAAATACCATACTGCCTAGTATACCTATATACTAGGTATACCTTGGTAGATCCTCCTCTCCGGAATCGCATATCCCAATCTTCCACGCGACATGCAAGTAGCTCATGATTCCTTTCCAAAGATATCTCCTGCGGGCAATTCATTACCTCCAGGTATGAATTGAACTTGCCGACCAACAAGCTTTGCACTCCACCGACTATTGTTTCAATATAATTGAGGGTGGTCGCCAGAACTATTTGAGCTGGAATCCACCACCCCCGCAGGCCCTAAATCAAGACGCCCTCGATCGAGTCAAATCAGATCCCACAATCTAAAACCATGGCTGTGTGGGCCTCTTCGTATTGTGTTCAGCTTGAAGGTGATTGCATAGTATGCAGAGATAATCAATTGTTGGCTTGAATGTTTGTGATTGCCTCAAATTTGACTGAACTTGGGGATATATATATCAATACCCCTGGTAGAATATAAGCAATCCAAGACAATCAAAAGAACACCACCAACAGCCCTGACCACGCATAATCTATCTATAAAAACCAAACACTTCAAAATTCATTGACCCGCTCACACCAAGTCTCACATTCGAGAAGAATAAACCCCCCAAGACTCCGTTAATATCACGGGTGGTTTCAAGATGTGCCCGCGCAGCCAATCCAACAGCACAGCGTGGGGCCACCCGAGACGGTGGAGGTCAGATTGGTGGAGAGTAAGCCAGGAACAAGTTCGTTTCTAACGTTCTGACTCGGAAAATAGCAAACGGTGGGCAATCTGAAAGTTAGAGACTTTGACTGCCTACTCCATCATAGTACTGTACATAGTGATATCTCCTGGATATCGTCCAGGGTTCTCCCCGTTCTCCCCCTTTCCCATCCTATGTAAGCGCCTGTTGATCTGTATATCCTCCTATCATGGAACTCCTATGGTGGATCGTCACCGGGGTGGGCTACTCATTTGGATCCTAATACCCGAATCAATCCAATCGTCATTGCAATGGGACCGGGTCCTCGACTCAGTGCTAAATGTTACGGGCCCTGCGGAGGGGCAGAGGGGTCTAATATCTGGGTCCTGAAGGGATTGGCCAAGTCACTTAATCACTCCAAGATGAAATGACCGAGTTAGGGGGTTTGGCGGAGTCGCTTAGTGCCTTGTCAAGGCCTGAAGTACTTGATGCCCTTGATCTGCCGATAGATGGAGGGATTTCCTTTGAACATCTTTGCTTTCCTTCGTATCTTTTTTGACTTGCCACTTTCTGGCTACTACGTTCAATTTTTAGCCCTATCTCAGGGCGTTTTTGTCGCTCGTTGACCCCTACGGCTTTCTACACCCTCCTTTATTTTCATTTGATTCTATTACACTGCCCCTTGAAATAGGAAGTGTTCTCATTTATCAACTTTGTCAAGGTGGGTCTCGTCTCTTCCATCTTCATGAGACTGTAAGGATGGGCGAACGAATTGCATCTAACATGGACGCAATGTATAGGAAATCATATCCGATTTGGAACCTCGCCGGTCGATTGTGTTTATTTGTTTACGTCACAGAGAACGCGCTTGGAGATTGAACTGTAAGCTACATGCCTAATCACTCTATTCTCTTTATGGGGCATGTTCTTCAAGGGTGGCCATCCCGAAGCAAGGGATCATTCTTGTCTCCCCTGAAGGGAGCCACCCCCCATCGACCTGTGCGAAGTACCTTTTTTTTTTCTTGATAGAATGGAGACTTCGAAATGGCGCATGATAAAACGCGAGGAATTCCATCTTGCGACGCCCGGGGTTTTCGCCAAAAGGGCTTGCCCATTTCTCTCATTCAGGCTTGCCTTTCGACATCAACTAACATGACATACGCCATCTAGCTAACTACAACACTCATTTCGTATACCACTCGATTATCGCCGTTTGAAACGCGCCTCTTGCATCTGACCGGTTGAATCGGTGCTCCTGGCGAGTTATTATTATCACTATTCTTTTGCCATTCGTAACTGAAGGCGCCACTCTTTTTATATCAATTTCTCGAGCCCGTGGACGCGGCTAAATACCCCATTGCGAGATGCAGGATCTTTGTCGCATGGCCGTTTTCTTGGCCGCATTGGCCTCTTTTCCTTCTGTCGCCGATGCTTTTTGGCGTCTTCCCTGTCGCGGGCGATCTGGTGTTGCTCGTCTAGATCCCATTGTTGACCCTGGCAAGATTTCATCTCACGTTCACGCTATTCACGGCGGTGGAAGTAAGTTGACCACGACGCGTCTTGCACTTCAGCTTGACTAATATTTTTTGTTAAGACTTTGGCATGTCTGCCAATTTTGAAAGCCTGCTTGAATCCGATTGCACTTCTTGTGGCGTGACCCAGGACAAATCTGCTTATTGGACCCCGGCTTTGTATTTCATGCACAACGATGGTACTGCTGAAATGGTCCCTCAAGTTGGAGGCATGCTTGCGTATGTTTAATAACTTCTCAAGCTTCCTGATCATGCGAATTGGTTATTAATGTACTCTGATATTTAGCTACTACTTCAATGACAAGGCACCTAATGACAAGGTCCACGCTTTCCCGGATGGATTCCGGATGCTTGCAGGTGATCCTTTCCAGCGAAACTTTACCTGGCCTGTTCCCGATCCCCCGAAGTCTGAGTGGTCAGGCGCCCAAGTGTCTCAAGAGGCACTTCGCCAGAAGGCTATTGGCTTCAACTGCCTTAACTACGCCACAGATGCCGAAGGTACCCTCGACCGACACTTTATGCCGAACAAGACTTACCTCGATGAACATTGTACCGATGGTATTCGATTGGAACTGATGTTCCCCCAGTGCTGGGATGGAAAGAACTTGGACTCGGATGATCACAAGTCTCACGTTGCCTATCCCTCCCTGGTCATGGAGGGTGACTGCCCGTCCGGATATGAGAAGCGTCTTGTTGGACTGATGTACGAAACTATTTGGAACACATACGCTTTCAAGGATGAGCATGGCTATTTCGCCCTTGCAAATGGTGATCCCACTGGTTATGGTTATCACGGTGATTTCATGACGGGTTGGGAATCGGGTGTGTTGCAGGAGGCAATTGACTCTTGCACAAACCCAGATGGCAACGTCCAGGATTGTGCAATTTTCGACCTTCAAGAGCAGAGCAAGCAACAGCAATGCACCTTCGACATGCCAACATCGATCAAGACTGAGGACGTGCTTAACTTCGTCGGTGGTCTTCCTGGTGGTATGGCTATCCAATGGGGACCTGGCTATGCCTCTATGTCGATGGGATCTGAGCCTGAGCCTACTACAGCTGCTGCAATCCCTAGTATTCCTTCACTGACGATTCCATCTCTTTCTATCTCGCTCGGCGTCTCAGCGGATGCCGGAAATCTTCTTGGTAATGCTGCTGTCATGGCGACTGCCGAGGCGGCCACGACGACGTCCAGCTCCACTTCGACTTCGACCTCGACTCCAACACCAACTCCTACTACATCCATATCCGTCGAACCAATCACGGAGGAGATTGTTTACCTTCAGCGCAAGATCGAAGTCCTGGTTGACACTCAGGGTGTTCCCTACACCACCATAACTGGCACCCCATCCCCTGTGTCCACCGCCATGACAACCACCACTGAAACATCAACTGTCACCTCTTATGTTAAGAGAGACAATGTTCCAGAAGAACAGTCTGAAGAGCAAGAAGAAATTGTTGGACACGCACGACGACACATGCACTATCACCATGGTCGCTTGCACAGAAAACATGGATTTTGAAATGTGAATATGACACTTACCGAAGACAGTTCACGTTGAATGTACTCATCTGCTGTTCTGTATTCGACTACCTTGATGCAGTTTCATTTTCATCAATTGTACACAGTCGTTGAACTTGACTGCGTTATGGGTACATTATCATTCATGTACATTTTTCTCTTGTTGATCTGTGGTGACTTCAATTCTCTTCTTGTTTAAAGTTTGATTATGTCTTGGCCATAAGCAAAGATATTTTTGTGATCTCCTGGCATACCCAATACAAATACCTTTTGATGTGCCATTACTTTCCGGCTACAGGTTCCATGCGTTCTCTAAGAGTCTAGACCGCGTTTGTCTTAGAAACGGCCAATCTCCCCATAAATAGCCAGTAACTTATAAAAATAACATAGCTAATCGATGTCGCCAATCCTCTCAAGTTTGTCTCATATGCGAGCATCTTGTCCTGTATCTCTTATCGTGTCACCTTGACGTGGACTTGACGAGACACGAAACTCGGCCTGAAATGCAGTGGAATGAGCAAATTGCAAGATCCCCAGCTCATTAAACCAATGGATATTAAGAATCCTGGTCAGTTTACAAAGTATGTCTCTTCACCACGTTCGCAGCAGCAAACCAGAGGGGACAACGCAGCAGTGTGTCCACTGGTCTGGCCCAGATCTATGTCTTGGCCATGGTATTCGGGTAGGTTGCACGCATAAATTACCCATTTAAAAAAAATCTTTGATAGTACTAGGACCTACCCAGGGCGACGAGCTCCAAGTTCATCAAGGCACGCCATCAAGAGTATGGAATTATGCCAAATTACCGAGCCCGGCTCATCTTCTGCCTTTTTTTGAGACATGCTCTGATTCTGTTACTTTTTATTGAGTCATGTTTGATCAGCTCATTCAAAAGTTGGTTACATGCGTCAACTTACCACGCAGTGCAATGAGGGTTATTCGACATAGCTGTATGGCCCTTGTTTGATGCTACGATACTTCCCAACCTCACTCCACACCTCAGTGTACTTGTATAACTCCTTTCGAAGATTATTTTTGATTATTGGTCGGTCAATTGCTTACTCTTGTTAGATATTTCAACTTGAAGCAAAGATAAAAGGCCATGGAACCTCATTTAAAGACATGCACATGTCTTTGCCATCAGAATCATTATAACACCACGCTTGGCATCATTCTAAATCTTATTGCATCAAACAAAAACAGCTATTAGACGCCGTCATGATTTTTTGGCTTCTTTATGTTCTTCCCTGTGCCAGTCTATTCGGCACTGCAATTGCGTTCCCCCGCGAAACATCCAAAGCCAACTGGTCATCGGCCACAGTGACGGCGACTCCTGCTCCGCCGACTGTTACTGAGGCTGCCATTCTCCGCTGTAAAGATGGATCGACGATTCTGCATACGAAGGACTGTACAGCGGGAACACCTGTTTCGTACTGCCATAAACAAATGCCTCCAATCACCTGTGACCCCGGCTTTTTCCCTTCTGTCTGGCATCCTGATCATTGTCTGGAGGAAGAAACATGCTTCGCTCTGGATGCAGACTGGATAACGACAGAGTGCTCGAATGGTGCTTATCCGTTCACAACGACTACACTATATGAAGGAAGACTGGCGGATGGAGAGTGGACAGCTGTTAGCGGTAAGAATATTCCAATTGTCCCACGGGACAAAATTTATTATATTTGCCTCTACTTGTAGGCAATGAGCTCATGAAAAGATAAAACTGATCTTTTTGGCTTCGCCGGTCCAGTGGTTTCTTGTGCATGCGCCACCGATCAATGGTATAGCATGAGTATGCTTGAAGGTAGTTTTACCTTCGACACTTACTGCATGCCTTATAGATCCTGTCCGCCTGGAATGACAACCTCCGTCAGCACCAACCTTTATTGTGCTACGGCTTCAATGGGAGCATGTGCAGATACTCAATATCATACCGAATATTGCGAATGTGCAGACCCCATGCAAACACCTATATACGCCGATGACCCAGATGAGGGGGCTATTGGTTGCGAGTAGCAACTTTCTCGGACTTTGAAGATGACTGCGAGATTGCAAAGAATGCAAGTTTATCTGGCCATTGCTAGGTCTTTAATGTTTAATTAATATTTACCTATCGACGTTCGTATATTCGTCAAACGCTGCTTTATACTGTAGACTCTCATCCCCGATTCAATTTAAGTCGTCTGCGAAGAGTAGTTGAAACTCGCCCTCGTAACAATGCCATTTTATACCTGCGTCTACGTAGGCCAGAACATGAAAGGAGCGACGAGAACGACCTCCTGCTTGCGACCTTAGTCCAATTTGAAATCCGAGGGAGGGACTCTTTCAGGTCGAATACGACATTTTGTGGATCTCCATAATTGGAGATGTCCAGAAACCCCACTCGGACGCTGACCTGGTGGGGTTGTTGCAAAAGTCCCGGTCGATGAGTGGCAGAGTTGGCGAGGAAGAGATTGATTATAGGAATGAATTGAAAGCTTAACGTAATTGTTATACATAGGAAGCTAGTTCAAGTGGTCTTCCATATTGTTTTCCTTGGCTTGAACAATCATTTCATATCCGAACGAGGTCATATTGAATGGCGGAAATCAGTCCCCTCCAAAAATGTGTGGAGTAAGTTGAGGTGACATTTGTGTCATGAGACAAAAGAATCAAAAAATGACTAAAATTTACTCTCGGAGACCGAACAGCTATGTGATTGCAAAAGCAGCCAAGAGTCCACGGTTCTAAGGAGTAATAGATCAATACTGTCATTGGGCCATCAGAGTGCGCCGTCAAAAGGCTAACATCCGCAACGGCTGCATGAAGGAGCGGATCGTCGGTAGAAGGTTACAAAAATGTACATAGACTCTATATAATGAGATAGATGCTGATTGACCGACTTCCCTTTCAAGGGGAAATCAAACTTAAATGCATTTTCCACCATCAACCACCATCTCGGTGCCATTAATGAAGCTGCCTTCGTCACTGGCAAGATAGAGACACATATTAGCAATATCGTCTGCTTCCGTTAGACGGCCAAGAGGCACATTTCCCAAGAATTTAGCGCGGTTCTCGGGGGTATCTTCCATTCCGGTGAACATGGAGAATAGCCCAGTGCCGGAAAGTAAAGGAGCTACGCTGTTCACCCGGATGTTTTGAGGGCCATATTCGGCGGCAAGACCTTTAGTAGCCTGGAGGACAGATTAATTTAAAGCGTACGTTGCTTAGTTTCCATAGAGGAATAATCGACTTACGTTAGTCACCGCGCCTTTAGAGGCATTGTACCAGACCAGTCCCGGACGTGGGCGAGCTGCACCAGTCGATGAAATGTTGATGATCGAACCACCCGAGCCTTGCTCGATGATCCGTGGGATGACTATTGTACCGGCTAAATAGATACTTTTGACGTTGACCTTGAATACACGTTCCCATTCATCTTCGGTGACTTCAACGGTGGGCTGCATGCAGATAGTTAGTGTGAGGAGATCAATAAAAGGACCAACTAGACACACTGACCTTATTACGATAGGTAGTCCCAGCGTTGTTAACTAACACATCCAGTCTACCAAATTTCGAGAAGGCCAGATCTGTCACAGTCTTCCATTCTTCGGCCTGTGTGACATCCACGCGCTGGAAGATCAAATTGGCAGGGTTTTGGCTGGCCACCTTCTCTCCTCCCTCGGTATTGATATCGGCGACAATGACTTTGGCGCCCTCCTCGCCGAATCGACGTGCGATAGCTGCACCAAACCCGGAGCCTCCTCCTAATACCACGGAACAAATCAATATGCTGAACAAGATACTATTCCGTGGAGGTCATCTCGTCAAGCGTATGGAAGACTTACCCGTAACGATGGCGACTTTGCCTTGCAATCTCGAACCTTGGGAGGACATGGTAATGGTAAATGCTGAGAGGTGAAAGTTTCCAGTCAGAATCCTTTTCCAAACCGACAGCTTTTTAAAAGAGTCCAAGGATTTGGTTGGAAGAGGGGCTGTAGGCGATCGGCGTGAACTCCGTGGTTTCCCCGCAGCGGCCAAAGTCTCCAAGGATTGTCCCGATAATGCTGTTGTGCTCCAATTGACTGTGCAGGAGAAACCTAATTAGGAAAGTTATCTATTCATCATGATGATCAGTAAGCTGAAGATCGAGTAACGTCGCTTGAAAGTGCAATAATGTTATACTCTTCTCCACGATTCACAAGTATCGGAATGCTTAGCCATATACATTGAATTACCACGGGGAGAGTATTGGAGGTATCTGTCGAGCCTCATACCATACTATCTCATTAGGTATTAACCAACTCTCAAGGCAAATTTCCAAATTTCAATATGACAGATCCTAGTAACCAGATGCTATATGTACAAGCTAATCAACTTACAAACTAGGCGTAAAACCGTCAACTCTTGCATTCCACCTCTTAGGGAATTTGGGACCCTCATCTCCATCCCAACCACCTGCCATCATAGCAGCGGCAAGCAATAAGCCACCTGCATTAGGCATATATGGAGTGGGCACTCGACTCCCTCCTTCCGGATATCCTGCATCGTCGAAGACGAATCGAGGATCCAAGAGATAGGATATGGCTTGCTCTATATCACCTAAGCGTAAGCTATTCATAGCCAACATGCTAAAGTCCCACCCATATGAGTCACCTAGGTCCCACGTCTCTCTGATGAGCTCCGCTGTGTGCTCCATGATTGTCACGTTGAATCTGTCCTTGGGTGGCGGAGGAAGTAGGCCATAAATACCTGCCATGGCGGGGTGATCTTGGAGTGTTGTACTCCCATTTCGCCACATATCGGGAATATTTTCGTAAACAGCATAGGCATTATCGATGATAGGGAATTGGGCAAGGTTATGCTTCACGTCTTTCCATTTCTCAGGAACTGAGATTCCCTGTCGTTCTTTCCATCGACATGCAATATCCAGGCCGAAGCGCCAATATGCTAATTCGAACGTTGGGTTAAGTGTTGCGTTGGGATTGGTATTTTCACTAACAGGGTACATGGGAGGTCCCAGGTCATAAACCCTTGTCGACGCGTTCCACCAAGCGTATGAGACCATAAAATCAGCCGAAGCGGTAATCACTTCATCCCATTCTTGCAGTGTTTTGTAATGAGGAATTTCTCGGTAAAAGTATTCTGCAAAATGCATCACATGTGGCTGCTGCCAGATAAGCAATGCGTTGATTTCTCCTGGGGCACTGCGTCCGGTGGGATCCGTCATTTTGCCCCATCGTGCGCCTTGATAGCCTTGTGCAGAAGCTCGGTCAATGCTGGATTTCAAAAATCGCTGATATGTGCTTGGGGCACTTCTTGAAAGCAGATCTAGGTGGCCCCATCGAGCGAATTGTAGCGAGTGCCACAGGAACATTTCAAGCTGAAACGGAAAGTCTTATCAATTACACGACTCAATAAAGTCCAACTAAAGCATGCTATTCACTTACATGGAATTTGCCATACCATCCGTTGTTCACAAGTCCTAGGGATTATTGAGTAATGGCTTTGAAAGGTAATATGGGTATATGATACACCTACCCGATTCTATTTTTTGAGTTAGCCATTAGTGTCGTACTAGGTATTCAAACTTCCTTTCATGATAGTTCGGAGTCAGATAGATATGAACTTTTGATGGGGTACTCACCCTGGGGCGGGTTATATGATGCTTCGTTGACAGCCACGAGATACTGTGAAATAATGATTCGTCGTTGCAACTCATTTGCACTGCTATTTCTAGCAGTTGATAGGTCTATAAAAGCTCCTGATGTCCAATAGTTTTCCCACCATCTCCGGGATTCTTCAGCGATGGCATTGTAATCAGGAATAACGCTTGGTGTATTTGGAGGCGAGAAGTCCGCCACAATGTGCAAAGTATCAGACCCACTAGGTTGAAGAACAAATTTATTCGTCCCATTCAATCTAACTAGAGACATGCCTGTATCAGTATTCCAAGTTATACTAACTTGGTTAAAGTTGTTGTCAAGCTTGTGGTTGAAAGTAGCAGTGTTCCCAGAGATGCGCATAGTCACCGTACTATGCGAAGTGTCGTTCCAAACACCAACATAAGGCGCATCGAATTTATGAGTGTCGGAATTAGGAAACTCCAAGGATATTCCTAATTCACCAGATGAAACAAGATCTGTCTTTATGGCGATTCCCACAACAGGCTGATCGGGATGGCACCAAACTTGTGCAGAGACGTCAGATGCCTTATATTTGAAGCTGGAAATGATAGTCCCCTCCCAGAGATCAAGATACTGAGATTTATTCAAGATATTTTCTTCTGTGATTCCATCTTCATAGAAGTGAAAGCCGATATTTGCCATTTTTAATCTCTGGGGATTCTGAATCAGCCAATTCGAAATGTCACTTTCTGCTGGGTTTGGCATATCATAGTTCACAAGGCGATCATATGCCCACCAATCTACTCCCGTAAAGTCTGTATCAAAAAATATAAGCTAATTTGATGCGAATCACGTCAGGGAAGGGGAGGGGGGGAGACTTCGATATACCAGAAGGAGAGGTCTGATTTTCGACAGTGGGCAGACTAAAATTATGCCATGCCCAAGAACTTTGAATAGAAAACCGCGAAAATGTCTGCAGGCCCGTAATATCAGCGCCAAAGGCGAAATCACCATTTCCAACTTGTAACGGTGTTTTCGAAGAGCTGGCATTGCGGTGTGGATTAAACGAGCGAACAATTTCTCGTCGTTTAGAGGCGCTTATAATGCCCACGACTCTGATGGTGTGAATAAAGAGTAGAATGCATGTTTGTGGATGTACTAGCATGGCAAAGGTCGGTTGAAGAGACAATAAATCACGATTCAAGGAGGTATGGGTGAAAGTCTGTGAGACCAACATTTTAATTGTTGATGAGGACACTACACAAGGTTATGACTGGTGGAAATTGTCAGTTCAGTTCTCCGCTGCGTCATGTTGGATGCTCGAATTGGTGAAGATCTGACTATACCCCCACCACATGGGTACAGCTTTGCGTGGGGAATCTGGAGAATACGTTAATTCATTCATCCAATGTATCATAATTACATCCTTACAGGTCGCTATTGAGAGCACAGTGTACATAGTAGCATGCATTCGTCTGGGGAACGAGATTCAATCTATACAGGTAACATCGGAAGCATACGATGGTATGTAACAAACTCTTTTATGTTCAATCTAGACGAATTAACTATTACAACATTGGCTGTTCTTGTTTTACAAATGTCATTCCACCAGCAACAGAATTCCAGAGAGCTTTGGCCGGGTCGTTTCTTAGTCGAGATACAAAAAAGTATCCCTCTAAGATGGACGCAGCATCCTCCCACCCCCTCAGGCCGAGCTGTGATGCGCAGTTCCTGAGGTTTTCAATGCACCAGATATGGCAGTCGAAGCCTTGAGATGCGATTCCACTGACAAACAAGATCCAAAATAGTAGGTCTGGTGCTACCGCGGAGAGGATGGGTAGGCTATATTCAAAGTTGTGGCGAAGAGTGCGAATCAGGTTCTCGATACATGGATTTCCTTCAAATCTCATGACTCGCACTGTTAGATAGCACAGTGTTCCAAGTCTGATTGCGTCTTGGAAGGGAGTAAGAGTGATTTCCCGAGGTAGGGAATGTAGACGATTGGCCAGAAGGACCAGATGGTCGTTTTCGAGAGGCAGTGATCGACAATCCGAGTCTTCAATATCTTCGAAACGGGAGATGAGGTGGCATAATGAGTAAAGGATTGCTCCAAGTGGGGAGGGTATGTCTTGAGACCATGGGGAGACGAAAAATCGGGCGCCGATAGAAGGACGGGTGGTCAAATTACTCTTGCTGGCGGCCGCTTTGGATTCGATCCGGTTGATCCATTTGCTAGAAACTTCGAAGACAGGCGGTGCACTGCTTTGTAGTCCTCTTAGAAGATCACAGCTGGAAAGGTAAATGATTAGTGACATAGTTAGATAAGTAGATGTAGGGCAGGTCAACCCACTAATATACAAGGGAGATGGTGGGCTCGCTCAACGAGTCCAAACCTCCAGCTTCATAGATGATCCTGCTAAGGCCAGTCAAATGCGCCTCTACGGCATTCGCGTCGGCCCGTGCCGCCTAAATTTGTGTCTTGTTTAGTATGTGGTTCGGAGCGGTCACAGCGGAAAGGTATAATAAATCAGGGCCACTAACCTCCACGCAGAACACAATGGTGATGAGAATGATAGTTGACTCCGATTGGACACCAGATGGACATCCAAGGATCTTTTGTAAAGATTGAACCATTCGACCCCGTAGGGCAAACAAATCTCGAATGGAGCGGTTCAATTCTCGCGCCCCTTCACGACGTGAAAAGAGGCTTGCGGTGCGGGTCAGAGCACCAAGTAGCAGGACCGCTTCTGCTAGGACCGGGTGATCCAGAGCTTGCTGGTATAACCAATTGCACATGGTAGATGCACTAAACGGAAAGGCCGCTTTAGATACATAGTACTTATCTGCAATAGGTCAATATTAATATTAATATCCCGAGAAGAGTTTAAAAAAAGGAGAAGAAAGAAATAAGAAGGAGAAGGAGAAACGAATGAGGGAATTTAGAATAAAAATAACTGACAGATATGGAAGTAAAAATCGGGGCTCGTATGCAGAACCAATGACCGTAAAGATGGAAAGGCGTCGGCAACATCTATCGGAGGACTATGATAGATTGGGACCGGGGCCAAGGTCTTGAGGACTAGAGATGAATCGGCAGGTCTGTATCCTGCACAGACGCGGCCAGAGGTTCTGCAACGATGACATTCTGGTTTTCCTTCATCGCATTTGATTCGTCGAGACCTGCATGGAGTAGCGTGGATGTGAGGAGGGGAGCTCTCCCACTAAGAAGGGAAAGGTTGGAGACTAACTTGCAGGTGATGCAGCCAGTGCGCACCTTAGGCTTACTGGTGCGCTTGACCTTCGAAACAGAAACTTCAGATTCTGAACCCATGGCGAACCCTTGTCAGACTGGTTCACATCGACCAGTCACTTAATCCGAGCATCCGAGCGTGTTCACCTCCAGAATCGCCAAGCTGGTGGGTGGCGAATAAAAGAAAGCATTAACAACTGGGCAAAGTGGTCTGTCTGAGAGAGAGAGCTCTGCGCAGCTTCTTTCACAGCATCACATGACCCTTATGAGAAGGGTGAACATATATAAATATACAGAGAAAAAAAAGAGCTAGTGACAGAACAGAAGTTCTTTGAAGAAATGTGCTGGAGTTTGGAGTTTGAGAGGAGCGCAACTCCACTGAGGGGAGCGAGTGGGAGGGAAGAAAAGTGGGAAGTGGAGGAGATCGCCTGGTCTAACCGCGACAGGCGATCTCCTTCACTGCACCGCGCTAATTTTATGCCACAGCCTTGTCGCTTTTCTTTCTTCTTTCTCTCCCTCTTTTTTCTCTTTCTCTCGCTTGGATTTACATTCTCTGATTTTCTCAACCATGGCTGACTCTCATTCTCTTTCGACTTAATGTCGATCCAATTCACCTCCAATTTTCCGCCATGGAGATGCGCGGCACTCCATTGACGGCCGAGTCGCCCCAGTCACAGTCGCAGTCACAGTCACAATCCCCCGAGGCTTCGACCGTCCCCCCTCGAAAACGCGTTCGTCGCTGGCATCATCGAGGTTTTACCGGTTGCTCGACCTGCCGTCGTCGTCATGTTCGTTGCGATGAGGCTTCGCCTACGTGTAACAATTGCGTGCGGCTCGGGCTTGAGTGCGATGGTACCCAGGGCCGTATGACATTTAAAGTATACGGTCCATCAAACCAGGATCAGGATCTCTCACAAACACAAACACAACCCAAACCACCACGGAAACGGAGGAAAGTAATCACTAGTCCAGACTCCTCGAGTGAATCCTCAACCGGAAGTCTCGTGGTTCAACGAGGGAAGAATAAAGTAGAGGGGGAGCGGGAGGGGGGAGGAACTCCGGCATGCGAAGGACTGATTGTGTCACCAACAACCATTTCCCCGGTCATTCCACCACAGTTCCAGTTCCAGTTCCAGTTCCAATTTCGATTTCAAGAATCCATGTCACCGACCAATCTAATCGCGTCATCACTGACGTTTACCGACGACCGATATTATACACACTTCATTGATCAAGTCTCGACACTCCTTCTAATATACGACAACGCCATGAACAGCAATCCTTATCGGAGTTGCTTTCCAGATCTTGCCCGTTCCTCTCCATCTATGGTCGGGGCCATGCAGGCTCTTGGCGCGTTACATCTTGCGAATACCACGGACGGGCCTTCGCGCAATACACATTTCCAACAAGCAATGAGTAAATACGGAGAAGTAGTGAAGCTGTTTCGTGGTCGCTATGCTCAGCCTAGCGAAGGGCTGGGAATGACCGATTTTGCGACTTGTCTGTTACTCTGTCTGTTCGAGGTGAGTTGAATTAATGAATCTTGACTTGAACTTTCCTCTCACTGACTCGATCTTATAGATGATGGATTCACAGCAACAGAACTGGAAAGTACATCTAAAGGGTGCTCGTGCTATTTACAACCTCATTTTCTTCCCGCCCTTCGATAATTCTGACTCCGCCCATGAGGACAAAAGGCTGGTGGAGACCAATCATCCGCTCCGATCATTCCTGGTCTCATTATTATCTTATCTCGATGTGGCTGGTGCTTGTGCAACACCAGGCGGCACGGTCGTAGAAGGTAGCTACTGGAAGACATTCGGCGGCGGGTGGGAGTACAATCTCGGGATTCCCAGTTTATCGGGCGGGTCGATGCCAGATAATCCGCGATTGATCGAGCTTCGGTCTGCCTGGTCTGGCATGATGGAGGTACAAGCGGAGATCAGCACATTTGCACGAGATAAACAATGGATGGCACCAGAGCATCAAGATATGGTCTACAAGGATATCTTCCACCGATTGGTGATCTGGCGAGCAAGTACCCCAATCAGTCTCCAGGTACTGGGTGATATGGAGCTAGACGATGATGAACTCAGTCACTTCCCCTACCCAGATATGCTGGAATACGTCGGGTGCATTGAAGCCTACGAAAAGGCAACGTTTGTTCATCTGCACCAAGTTGGTGGAGCCGATCGACCTGGTTGGATCTCAGATCGGAGTTATCTCAACATGCTTGTGACTCGAATTGTAACTTTAATTCGCAAATTGTCGAAAGACGTTGGTCAATTAGCGGTATTGTGGCCGCTCTTCATCGCTGGTCAGGAAACGCGACGGATTGATGAACAGCAATATATTCGACAAACTCTGATCGATCTCCGACGGTATGGCTTTCGAAACGTGGACAAAGCGCTTGAACTGCTTGAGAAGTTGTGGTTTAAGAGACGCGCTTTTCCCGAGGGATGGACAGAGACTTTGGACGAGATCCAGTCGAATATTCTCCTTCCATAACTTCAGATACCCTGTTCTTTTCTTTTTCTCTCTCTCTTTTTTTTTTTTTTCTCTCTCTTTTTTTTTTTTTTTTTACTATATACTTCCTCCCACTTCTTATGTCTTGTTATTTTATGCGTCACATACTTGGCCAGACTATTCTCTCTGACATTGAGGTGGCATCTCATGATCATGCACACTGCACACTGCACATACACATACACATACGTACATACATACATCTGTGGACATACCCACGCATACAGCATACCATATGGCACTGTTGTTATAATATACTCGTTTGACTGCATATTGAATCTATCCACCGTATATGTATAATGAATATGATATACTCCAATCCAACCGGATTACGAGGCGCTCGCGGGGCAAAATGAGTGGGTCGTCACAACCGGTTTCGGTGCATTTTAGACAATCATGGTCTTCATGACACAAAATACAGTATATTATCTTCTATTATCAATATTCCTTAGTTGAAATTATAGAATATATAGACTCACATTCGTAGTAATTGTTAATATTACGATCCTACTGTATCTACACTATTTAGTTCAGCCCGATGGTGGGTCTAATTTCCTCTCGTTCAAACTTGATTCCCGCGGACCAGACACCTCCGACTATATTCAAGATATGGCACTACTATGTATGTACAAAGTATGTACAGCATGATCTTAATTTGGAAATATTCTAGATCCTATATCTTGTAGGGCTAAATGACTGCTTACTGCTATCCCTCATGTACCCATGACTATCTTTTATTACTTCCTCTGATCCAACCACACTGTATAGTACACTACTAGTACTAGTTAACTACTGCACTTTAATTACGTGATTGCATCTCCCACTTCATACGAATATGCACATTCATATTAACCAGCAACATCCTATTCCCATCACACTGTCCAACATACTACATACTGTACAGTACTGTTGTAATCTCTCCACTGTCTTAGTCCACTTCCAACTTTAGTGTAGTGGACCATTCTCTTCCCGCCAGTGTGGAGTCCTTCTCTGGACTCTTTTGGTGGTTCCTGAGAACGGCGCGACCCTCGGGGCCAAAAAGTTTAACGGGGGAAATTTTTCATCTTCTGCCTTTCTCTTCCAAACCTCCAATATTCTTTGTTTTTGTTTTTTTGGTTCTTTTCGATCTCGTGAGTACGAAAGATCTTCGCGCTCATATTTCGCTTTTCTAGCAGAGATGGCGCTCGAACATGAGGATCTTGTACTCGGTCGCGATGATGTGGTTGCCGGTGAAGAGAATCGGAGTGACACTGAGTCGAAGGATGATGCTGCGTTGTTGGTAAGTCTCTTATTGCAGACAGAATAGAGTAGATTGAGTATTGTTATCTTGATCCGTGGCTAACTGTGTGTTTAGAGGACTATGGGCTATAAACCGGTATGGGTTGTCCATGATATCTACCATCAGTGGCATGGTAGAGTGGAGTGAAGATCGCAAATCTGATAACCTTGACTAGGTCTTGCATCGAACATATACACTGTTCGAGAACTTTGCCACGACCTTTGGTATGTTCCTCTTGTTTTATTCTTTTTCGTTCTTCTTCGAAATAAAACTCTTCACTGACAATCCTAGCCGCACTTTACTTTGTCGGCGGAGTCCGAGTGACTTTCAGTACTGGTATTGCCGCAGGTGGAAATCTCGCCTACTGGACTAGCTATCTAGTCACCATGGTTTTCACTTTCATCACTGCTGCAGTCATTGCCGAGGTTTGCTCTGCATCTCCATCAGCAGGATCGATCTATCTTTGGGCTGCTGAAGCCGGTGGTCCTCGATTTGGTCGATTGCTTGGCTTTATCGTTGCATGGTGGAGTACCACGGCTTGGACAACCTTTTGCGCTAGCAATACCCAGTCCGCCGTGAACTACATGCTTGCTGAACTGACTGTCTTCAATGTGGATTTCCCCAAGGACACTGACGATGTCAAGTTCCGTGCTGTCCAGTGGATTTGTACGGAGATTCTGCTGGCATTGGCTGCTCTACTGAACTTCATGCCGCCTCGCTATTTCAAGGCTGTCTTTTGGCTCTCCGCTGCTGTCGTCATGTTGGACTTTTTCCTAAATTTGATCTGGCTTCCTATCGGTACCGCTCAGACTTGGGGCTTCCGTACAACCCACGAGGCTTTCATGACAACCTATAATGGTACTGGTGCTCCGGCTGGTTGGAACTGGTGTCTTTCTTATCTGGCTACTGCTGGTATTTTGATTGGTTTTGATGCTTCTGGTCACGTTGCTGAAGAGACCAAGAACGCTTCTGTCACTGCTGCCCGGGGTATTTTCTGGAGTACCGTTGCTAGTGGATTCGGTGGGTTGGCAACTATTATCCTGTTCCTTTTCTGTGCGGTATGCTTACTCTCCTCGTTCATCATGCAATGTCAATTGTATCTGTGTGTATATGTGCTGATTTTGTCCTGATCTAGCCTGACAACGATACTTTGCTGGGCTTCGGCTCCCCTCAGCCTTTCGTCCCACTTTATGAGGCTGTCCTTGGCCGGGGTGGCCATATCCCCATGAACGTCATCTGCGTCGTTGCCTTGTGGCTGGTAAGTAAAGCGGATCAGAATTTGCTCATTTTATTGTTCTAGTCAATTAATTTTCTCTCTAGAACACTGCTATTGCAATCATCGCCGCATCTCGACTGGTCTTTGCCGTCGCTCGTGATGGTGTACTGCCATTCTCTGGTTGGGTCTCGAAGGTGCACAATGGTCAACCCCGGAACGCGGTCATCGTCGTGTGGGCTGTTGCTGCCCTCGTTACCTGCACAATCCTCCCGTCCAATGTGGCTTTCACTTCTCTCGTTTCCGCCGCCGGTGTTCCCAGTGCGGCTGCATATGGTCTGATCTGTCTAGGCCGATTGTTCTGCACGCCAAAACGCTTCCCTAAGCCTGCGTGGAGTCTTGGTCGATGGAGCAAGCCGTTTCAGCTCATCGGTGTCTTCTGGAATGGATGGGTTGTGGCCATCTTGTTCTCGCCCTATGCCTGGCCGGTGACCGGCGAGAACTTGAACTGTAAGATATCTCTGTTTCTCTGCTTGGAGATCTTGAGCTGACTCGTATTAGATGCACCTATTATTATGGCAAGTGTCACTATTTTCGCCCTGATCTCTTACTTTGTCATGCCTGAGAGTGCCTGGCTTCCTCGGAACCGCATCACACATTTCATTGATAGCAAGGGCGCGGTCGAGACGGTGGAGGAAGTCCACCCGGACCATGGTGAGCCGAGTGGCGGTCGATGATGTCCCCAGCTATCAAGGGAGTCTCAAATCTTGCTAGATATTGCTGAATTTAGATTCAAAAGTACTCATCGGGGTTAATAAAGGCTGGGTAGTCTTCTGCAGTTTATATACACTACAGCGATCCAGTTGGCTGTGAATAGAGATATCTTGCTCTATCGTGTTACAAGAACATACATATACTTCTCTCTTCTCTTTGTCTCCTCTTCTGACTTGTACTACTGCTCAGTATATCACCAGATCATTCCGCAGTCGGCACTTCTCTAGCATTGACCATCTCGGCGCATCCTGGCGCAAAGTCGTGCGGGGAAGTCTTGATACAACATTACTGCTATAGTTACTGCTAATACTGCTACACCATACAACCCCTTGTTATATAATACTCATAATAGAGTCATTAGTATTTTAGTAATTTACACAATCTACTAATTAATATAATCCGTCTACTGGTATATATTGGTACTGTTCTATTTACAAATCCCAACTAAAACGTCACGGTGGAGAATCCGGCAGATCCGTCCTCTCCACCTCCACAAAACGCGGGGATGGAAGTCTGAGCTCGTCCCATTCGATCATTTCCATCAAGGCACACAATCCAATCCAATAAAAAGTCAAAGTCTGATTCGACACTGTTTCATCGCCTCCTTTCAAGGTTTGAGTGTTTTTGAGGTTTGCAGTGTATACTGCATGGTGCCTCTCCGATCTTCGCTACTTCATCCTTTTACTCTTGCCGGTCCCCACCTTTTCCTCCCCAACCCTCTTTCTTCTTCGGTTCTTTCTTTCTTTCTTCTCTCTTCTTTCTCTCCATTCCACTTCTTTCCTCCAATGTGCTCTTGAGCCTTTAGTCACTCTCGACACCATTATGAGTGTCGCGTTGCCCCTGCGGTCACTGGGACCATGTCTGGTCCCGAATGTAACGCGCGCGGGGAAATTATGGTCGACGCACGGTGAGTCACGCGAGACGAGATATGTGCAAGGCACAATGCATTCCCAGTGACGTCTGGTCGGTTTGCTAATTGAAGGGCATGATTGCCAATAATTATAGTCTCTAAATTCCGACGGTTCGGTCTTCTTTCTTCGCCTTCTAAGAAGCCCACCCTTCCTCCGCCTCAATGGGCTGTCTCCAAGCGCTCTGCTTCGAGCACTACCACTACTCCGGAATCGGAGCCTGTGTCTGTGTCAACTACTCCCTACAGCTCCTTGACAGTCGGTGTACCCCGTGAGACTCACGAAAATGAACGTCGTGTCGCCATTACTCCTCAGAATGTGGCCATGCTCCTCAAGAAGGGCTTTGCTCGTGTGTTGATTGAACGTGGTGCCGGTGAAGGCGCTCAACTACTAGATGAAGCGTACGAAAAGGCCGGCGCAACTCTGGTTGACCGTGATTCCATCTTCTCCGAGAGTGACATTGTCATGAAGGTTCGAAGCCCTCAGATCGAGGGTTCCTTCAATGAGGTGGAAGCTCTGCGTAAAGGTTCTACGATTATTTCTTTCCTATACCCGGCTCAGAATAAGTCTATTGTGGATGCTCTGGCTGCTCAAGGTGTAACTTCGTTTGCTATGGACAAAATTCCTCGGATTTCGCGAGCTCAGGTCTTCGATGCTCTGAGCTCGATGGCTAACATTGCCGGTTATAAGGCTGTTCTTGAAGCATCAAACCATTTTGGCCGCTTCCTGACTGGCCAAGTTACAGCTGCTGGAAAAATCCCTCCGAGTAAAGTTCTCGTGATCGGCGCGGGTGTGGCCGGTCTGAGTGCCATTGCCTCGGCCCGGAGAATGGGTGCCATAGTTCGTGGCTTCGATACTCGTCCCGCTGTACGCGAACAGGTTCAATCACTGGGTGCAGAATTCATTGAAGTCGATTTCCAGGAAGATGGCGCCGGTCAAGGCGGTTATGCCAAGGAAATGTCTAAGGAATTTATCGAGGCCGAGATGAAGCTTTTTATGGAACAAGCTCGCGATGTCGACATAATAATCACCACTGCCCTGATCCCCGGTAGACCTGCACCGAAATTGATCACCAAGGATATGGTGGCCGCCATGAAACCAGGCTCCGTTATTGTTGATCTTGCCGCTGAAGCCGGTGGTAACTGCGAAGCAACAATTCCCGGTCAACTCGCCAACTACAAAGATGTCACAATCATTGGTTATACCGATCTGCCCTCACGACTGCCAACCCAATCATCTACCTTGTACTCAAACAACATCACCAAATTGCTTCTGTCCATGGCCCCGAAGGAAAAGTCTTTCGGGATTGACTTCAACGATGAGGTGGTGCGCGGGTCTATCATCACCCGAGACGGCGAGGTGATTCCACCGGCTGCTCCTCCCGCTCCTCCACCAACTCCGAAGCCGGAGGCCGCAGCCACTACCGCGAAGAAAGAAGAAGAACTTGCTTTGACTCCATGGCAAAAAGTCACTCGAGAAGTTGCCACTGTTACGGGGGCTATGGGTACCACCCTGGCCCTCGGAAAGGCTACCGGTCCCGCTTTCATGAGTAATATGATGACTTTTGGTCTCTCTGGTCTAGTCGGATATCGTGCTGTGTGGGGCGTGGCTCCAGCTTTGCACTCGCCATTGATGAGCGTGACCAATGCAATTTCTGGTATGGTTGGTATCGGTGGACTATTCATCATGGGAGGTGGCTTTACCCCGACCACTCTTCCCGAGTATCTTGGAGCAGCATCGGTGCTTCTAGCTTTCGTCAATGTATCTGGAGGGTTTGTGGTGACCAAGCGCATGCTGGACATGTTCAAGCGTCCCACTGATCCCCCCGAATACCCATGGCTATATGCTATTCCTGGTCTCGTGTTTGGCGGCGGCTTCATTGCCGCAGCAAGCACTGGTATGGCCGGTATAGTCCAGGCCGGATACCTTGTTAGCTCCATCCTCTGCATGAGCTCGATTTCCGCCTTGGCTTCGCAGGCCACAGCTCGACGTGGTAATATTTTCGGTATCCTTGGTGTTGTCTCCGGTATTCTAGCCTCGCTGGCTGCAGTAGGTTTTGATACCGAGACCTTGACACAGTTCGCTGCCGTTGCAGGCACTGGTGCCGTTGTTGGAGGACTGATTGGTCGCCGCATTACCCCTACTGGACTCCCTCAGACTGTGGCTGCTCTGCATTCTGTGGTCGGTCTTGCAGCCGTTCTTACCAGTATCGGCAGTGTGTTGGTCGATATTGAAGATATTACGACTTTGCACATGGTCACGGCCTATCTGGGCGTTCTCATTGGCGGTGTCACATTCACCGGCTCCCTTGTTGCGTTCATGAAGCTTGCGGGACGGATGTCCTCCAGTCCGAAAATCCTACCAGGTCGACATGTCATCAACTCGACTCTCCTGGGTACTAATGTTGCCACTATGGGAGCATTCTTGACCATGGCTCCAGCAAACGCCGGCATTGCAGCCGCCTGTCTTGGTGCCAACACCCTGCTTAGTTTCCTAAAGGGCTACACGACAACTGCCGCCATCGGGGGTGCTGATATGCCTGTGGTAATCACCGTTCTGAATGCTTATTCGGGCTTCGCACTTGTTGCTGAAGGTCTCATGCTCGATAACCCGCTGCTCACTAGCGTGGGATCTCTGATTGGTGTTAGCGGTTCAATTCTCTCTTACATCATGTGTGTGGCCATGAACCGCTCACTCACTAATGTTCTATTCGGTGGAATCTCTGCCCCAACGTCACAAACGCAAAAGAAGATTGAAGGAGAGGTCACGCAGACCAGCATCGATGATACTGTGGAATCTCTGTCTGGGGCTGAAAATGTAATCATCATTGTCGGCTACGGAATGGCTGTCGCCAAAGCGCAATATGCGCTCGCCGAGATCGTTAACTTGCTGCGTGCTCGCGGTGTCAACGTGAGGTTCGCCATTCATCCAGTAGCCGGTCGTATGCCTGGTCAGTGCAACGTACTACTGGCCGAAGCATCTGTTCCTTATGATAGTGAGTATCCACTTTATACTGTGTGAGACATTTCACCAGAACTAACTTTTCTTAGTTGTATTGGAGATGGACGAGATCAACGAAGACTTCTCCGAGACAGACGTTACGCTAGTGATCGGCGCAAACGACACTGTCAACCCCATCGCGATGGAGCCGGATTCTTCCATCTCGGGAATGCCCGTCCTGCACGCCTGGAAGAGTAAAGAAGTGATTGTCATGAAGCGGGGCATGTCAAGTGGATACGGTACGTCCTTCATTTATCTTATATTAATCGACCGTTACATACATCCCGTACTCTTGACTAACGCGACCCAACCTGATCAGCCGATGTACCTAACCCAATGTTCTTCATGCCGGGAACACGAATGCTGTTCGGCGACGCTAAAACCTCATGCGATGCTATCAAGTCCGCCCTGGAGGCACGGAAATAGACATAGCTGGTACATGAGCCGATTGCATTTCGTGTCGCTGTTAACATGGTTTTATCCCAGCCACCCGTTGACTGTGACCTTTGGTGTCATGTGCGGGTTCTTTTTTGCTGTGGCTAGCAGCAATTCCAAACTATTGATCATAGCATTTACCATTTGCTCAAGCTCTTGCATTATCCCTGTTGAGGATTTTCCCGAGCTTCCACCGTAGAATGCGCACCAGTAGATCTTTCAAACGCCACGGCAAGATGATTCATTATCATCCTTTGATATGCCAAGCTGTGAACATGTACGAGCTCGAATAGCAATACACGGGTCCGCAAAAAATAAGTACTAATAGGTGTAATCACTATCGCTTGACCGTAAATGTACCCGGAGTCCTCCGTAAATCTTCCTTTCCACGGTACCAGATTGCGAATTCATATCCCAAATTTCAGACCTCAGAAGTGTTGAACAAAGACTCGGAAGATTTGTGCAACGAGAAAACCTTAATTTATCCATTCGTCTGATAAGTCCCAGGATAGAAATTCTGTTTTCCGGCAGAGAAGACTGACGCGAACCCCCATTCCACAAGACTAAGCCTGGAGTTTGCGGAAGCCCGAAACACTCTATCAGGAATACAGTCCGAGACAGCATATCCCAGAACAGTGGTAGACAAATTAAAAGAAGAAAAAGGTCTAGCGTTCATTTTGAAGCCATAGATGCCCATAAATAGATCAAAATAGAATATATCGAAAAGCCACTGCAAAAAGTCGTCCATTAAACAGAAAAAACAGGAAAACCTCCCACGCAAATCCAACAAGAAAAACAAAAAACCACCCATTCCGTGTGAAAACCTCAATAAATAGAAAAGCGAGACCCGCTCCATAGAAAACATTACATAATTAATATACTTCAAACATTCAGTGAAAATGACCCGTTAGTAGCGTAGAATATTCGGGTAAACTGGAAGATAGTAAGGATTAAGAATTAAGTCTTTGTGAAAGACCTCTTTCCAAACTTCAAGCCCATAAATCCTTTCCCAGTATAAGCGGAACTATTATGTCGACCATGACGGCGTTGACTTGGTTTACGCACGACGTGGGAATCATAAGGTGTTGCGGTGAAAGTGGACTGGTTTGATAATGCAGACGCTGATGCTGATGCTGACGTTGGTGCCAGTGTGGGGATAGGATCCATTTCTGAGCGGAGACTGCTCATTGAGATACTGGAAGACGCGGAGTGTTTCCGGGTCATACGGCGCATCATTGGTGAGCGTTGGGTTAGGATATTTGATACGCTGGTCTTTGAAGCGTGGTGGCTGCGTTGAGATGTTGCGGGGGATGAGGCGATGGAGGCTGGACTGCAGGTTCGTGTTAAAGAGGCTCCATCAGAGTAGTCTGCCAGATATCCTGGGCGAATATCATCTCGAGAAGGGGAGCCCGGTCGGGAGAAACTCGGCATGCTGCTGTTGCTGTTGGTACGGAATGAAGCTTGTCGGCTGCTCTCTGCTGGACGACGTGGACGGGATGATGGTGGTGGGAAAGACTTTTCAGAGATTGGAGTTCGTGGCCGTGGACGGTACATTGATTGAGGTCGTACATTTGGTGAAGGTGGGATATATGGCAGGAAGGGAATATCAGATACGCAGTCGATTGTGGCACCTGGGGTGGTTTCATCTTCCAGTAAAGGAGTCATTGATGGTGTAGAGTTGATAGATTCACCTCGCTCGGATGATGCTCTGGACTCCAACTCTCGCGGAGATGGATAAGCATCCATCAGACGGGGTACTTCAAGTGTGCTCTCTGTTCTCGGCATGAAAATGCGAGACTCACGATCACGAGGGTTTCCTCGGGTGCGAGAGTGGTTCAAACGTGGTTTTGGAGCCTTTGAGCGAGGACCCAGGGAGTTGATGAAGACCAATGTCGGGCGAGTTGGTGGCTCCATCATTGTCACTTTCTTGGCCGTCTGCACCTCAGCATGTTCCACCGAGAAGATCGATGATGGAGACTGGGATCGAGATCGAGATTTGTGCTCTGGTGGTGAAGTCGGTGCAACGTAGATAGATGGCTTCAGGAACAGACTTGATGCAAGAGCCGGAGTACTATCTGGTGAAGGGAGCTCCAAAACCATGTCGTCTTCGGGATCGAAAACATAGGCATTGTCACCAAAGGTATCAGCATCGCTGCTACGCTTGAGCGTATCCATCGAGACTGGGCGTGAGCGTTTGGTTGTTGAGAGGGCTTCTGGGGCCAGTAGATGATCTTCTCGGTCTGAATCCGGATCCATATGCGAAGTCTCGTCGGCACTGAGGTCAGAGTCAATTGTGCCAGCACGCTGTGAGCCTACAAGTGATGGCACAAAGTCGTGACCTCCGGCATCAGACTCGGAAACATCTTCTTCATCGGACTCGTATCGCTTTTGGAGGCTCTGCCTGCTCAGACGGTGAAGCCCTAAAGAGGGAGTTGGCTCGTACATATTGCCAGCAATGAGGTAGAATATCTTGACAAAACAAGCCCTAGTAATAAGTCGTACACCAGTGAGCAGAAAGATGCAGAGAAAGGTAATAGAATGGTAGGGCACAGCAGATTCCGGAAGCCAGCCCGTCAGACAGTGAACACTAGCAGAATAGAAAGCAACGAGAAGGAAGTAATCCAGAAGTAACAAGTAGTAAGAGTAAAAGGAACAAATAACCAGGAGATGACCAGTCCCCGGGTTTAATATCAGGCACGGGTTATCAAATGCAACGAAAATCCCGTCAACAGCACGACGCGGGCAGGGAAAGGACTTTAAGGATGGGTGGAACCAGGGTTAAATGTATGAACAGGGGAACCGCCCTCGATGCCATCCAGAGGAGCCTTGGGACCAATGGATAGAGAAGGGTTAAACAAAAGGCGTGAAGAACTGAGTTCCACTCGAGGAATCCACCAGAGCGCCGGGGCCTTTTTTAGGAGCGCGCGCATTGGAATAAAAATAAATTAATGGCGATGACCAAAAGGGGACTACCGAAAAGAAAAGAAAAGAAAAATAATAATATAATATCATAAATAAATTCAAAATAAAACTTAGTAGAAGAAGAAGAAGAAGAAAAGAGGAGACCATCCCTGTCCACGTGTAGAAAGACTATCGTCCCTGGCTCATTGCTTTTTTTTACCTTTTCACGGCGGGCCTATCTCCTGCCACGCCTATTCTGCACCTCCTGCAAGCTCCTGCATGGCTAAAGGATGGCGCACAGTGATCAGGGATCATAAAAGTCATGATTAGCGGAGGAGAGAGAGGGGAGAGGGGGAGGGCCAACCCCTCCAGCACCCTTGCATCAGAGTTCCCAAGCGGGATAGGATGGGATGAGTTTCACCCTCGACGACGCGCACCCTCTCGTGGCGCGAGGCTGGAGTAGACGAAACCTCAATGGAGTATGGTGACGGTCGGGAAAAAATCAGATAGATCAACGTGAGCTGTCGTTGGTCATGGCCCATGCGGCTAACGCTGGGGCAGCACGTCCGAGTGGAGTCTGTGCAGCATGATTGGATTAAGTCTGTTGTTTACAGTCCTACGTAGATTGAACTAGTTAACAAAAGTGTAGATAGTACTCGTAGTCTTCTGTACGGAGGTATACATGTACTCCAATATTAGACCGAACAGGATTTTCCTTTACGTTTCAGACGGCTCAGGATTGTTGAGGAAGAGGGACTATCACCCACTTTGTATATACTAGATTATCCTTGATCCACTTATGGAGAACGGGTATCGGAGAGTTGGGTGGAAACAAGAACAGGAACAGGAACAGGAATAACGACTGACTGTCAATTGAAGCGCTGAGGTGGATCCCCCAATTCTCATCTCGTCCAAAGATGAGCATCAAGAAGATTGCCAAGTTAGCCGCCGTGCCAGTCCGGTGGGGCCGAGTTTAGCTCAAACACGCTACGACGAACTCCCTGGGGCCCTGAGACCCCGGGGGATGCGCTCTAAAGTGGCACTAGACTCGCTTCGAAACACGCTTGCGAGGCTCGGGAAATATTTTGAGGTCCGTTCCGATTATACTCGAGTAGAAGTACTATTCTGGTATAGAGTATAGTTCGAAGTATAGTATAGATTAGGTACTAAGGTAGTAAGCAATTAAAATTCTATGGAGTCGCAGGATACAATAACCATCGTGAGGTTTACATCACTAAATGTACATAGACTACTCCGTACAGCGTTCTCGTACAAGCTAGCAGTCCACTCGGGTGTATCCCTTTAACCCTAATGGACCACTGGCAGGGGTACAAAGTACGCGATGCAATGCAACCGGAGGGATGGGATGTTCGGATGTTCACTATCAGGGGGAAATCAGGGAATCAGGGAAATCATCTAGGATCAGTGCCTACATAGTCTCCTAAGGCAGTGCAACGGAATGAAGGATAAGATCTCTGCAAAGGACTCTAGTGTACAAGGATATCATCCTTTCTCAGGAGTCCTCCTAGGTATGGCCAGGTGCAAATACAGTCGCCCCCCCCCCCCATTCCCTTCATCTCCATACAGTATCCCCTGTGACCATGTACATACAAATTGATCTGACTATGTACATAAGTAAACTGTGCATCATCCGGCCATCCTTCCATCAAGTCACTAGTGCACTTCAGCAATGATCAGCTCCTTGCATTGACCAACCCCCATCTGCTCGGCGAATTTCCCTCCCCATACCGTCAGAGCTTCGCACCATCGTTTCGCATATTTATAGATCACATTTTTCATGTGTATCCAAACTAACTACTCAATAGTAGTTAGTACCTGCAGGTACTACATATTACTCCATCTTCCCAATCCAATAGATAATGCCGTGGCACCCACCATTGCAAACCATTTCCCCGTTGCAGCCGCCACTTCAGGCAAGGAACACCGGCACTAGCTCGCGTTTTTCAAGTAGCTTAACGCCCAAGCTCCTGTCATCTTGGCGTCTCCTCTCATGCTCGAGGAATGACGACAAGTTGGAGCTTCGAGTTCGGAGAATGGAGACGGAGCTCCATGGAAGTCACTAGCATGCGGTGATTCTGTACAGGGAAGCCCCGGAGTACACCCGACGATACAGCATACGATCAATCTTTCAATGAATCCTTCCTTAGGTACAGCTCCTCTGTACACATGTATGTTTGCAATAGAGGAACACCGAAGACATGATCATTTCAAAATTCGACCGGTCCACCAAAATAATTGGGTCAAGAGCATGACCACGGCGAGGCGCCCACGCTATCCACAACACAACTGCTTGTCGCTCGTCCGTTTGTCTCTGTCTGTGCTCTCCGAAGAAAGAGTCAAATCTCGAAAAGGAATAAAAAATCCAATGCTAAATCCTGATTTTGGAGTATAAGCAAGGTGTCTGTCCAACCTCCCCAAGTGACAGCCGATGCATCAGATTCTGCTCTCCACATTTTGCTCTATTGAAAATCTCCCGGCCACGCTAGGTCCTCACTGGAGAACGGATCGACTGATCGACTCAATAGTGCACCGGTCGGATATCGGAGGCTGAAGAGAGAATATCATCATATCCCCGTACCTATGTCCACTGGCAATTGATGATAATACGTCCCACCCTGCGCCGGCCGACTATGTATGTCCCCAGTCTCCGAGGCTGGTGAGGCTGGTTTCAAATAATATCGTGCTGGGTCGACGCAAGATACTCCATCTTCTAGCATGGAATAGCTTCATGTCCAATTTCGTTTTTATCTTTATAGCGATCGTCACTCCGTGACATGCCGGTGATATGCCGAGTGTCGACCTGTCACTTCGTGGCGTTGTTTGTCCCCCGTTGCACACGCTTCCTGCAGGGATCAGCAATTCGGCGCAGTTCCTGCAGTGAAAGGCCCGTGTGAAGCTGTCGAAGTTTGCTCGAAAGCTTGGAAGGCTAAGGTTACCCCATCAACATAGATTGTTTTTTGTTGATTCTTTGTCGATTGATACCAGAAACAATGCAATGGATAGAAGTCTCGTCTGATCACTTTTCCCTCTTCGAATCTCTCACACTCAGATCTCTCTGCCATGATTATGATGCAGGAACGTACCTTGTGCAGGAGACTATCGGATGCCACCTGCAAAATGTATGGTAATCCCATGAAGATATGGGCTGGGGCAGAACGGACAGTCCTTGCTTTTCCAGACCGACTCGACAACTCATGTATATTTGCAGCTGGACAGAGTATTACCGCCTCTCCTTTGAGGTTGAGCACCTTGCCGGCTGATAGTACAGACAAGATCGAAGCTCCGCAATCTATCGAATAACTAAGTGCCCCATACCCTACAGCGAGGCTGGCTGGGACGAAGGCTGTCCGACATGGCTATCTTCCACTCATTGCGTATTCCATTCGATGCTCTCCCAGTACATGATTCTCGTGGCTGGTCTCTAGTTTACTCTCTATTGACGTTGGAAAATCAAGTGCTTTCTCATTGGAAACACCAATATGTCACTAAGTATAACTCATATAATCTTCCTTCGTGTCGTGCATAAGAAAACTGGAAGGAGAGTTATCAAGCCTTCCAAGGTTGTCAGCATTAACGAATAGTTGCTATATTCCATTTTCTGGAAACTATTCTCAAAGTTTTTGCTGTATTTACATGATGTGTTGACCGACTTTGTGGATATTCCTTGTATACTAGTCTGAGTTGTTGCTTGCAACTCCTTGGAGTACAAGGCTTACCCGGGTGTAACCTTGGATGATTTAAGTTCATATAAAATTTCGAAGACCCAAAGCCCCAAGCTGATAGTTGTCGAGTTCTAGCTAGTACCAACTGTAGGTGCCACTTGGATACCTCGGAATAATGTGGGTATCCATTAATAGTCCCCAAGGCCTTTCTAGACAAATTATAACCACTCAATCGGTCAATTAACTACTACTAGGGATAATGAAGAAATGCTTGCATAAGTGATTACATTTAGCATGATATATGAACTAGCATCTATGGTACCTTGCTAACAAAAAGGTAACGATGCAATGAAAAGTGTCCGCCACCAGCAGACTAGGGTGATAACGACAAACATGAACTGAAGAAGATCAAAGTATAAAATACAACCAGGCAGCCGTCCGACAGCATGCCTGGATGGAAGAAAAAAATGCCTTTGGGTAGGAAACCCCCTTCATCCGCCCACCTACCTTGACCATCATCCCTCAGAGCCCAGAACATGCCGCATAGACCACCAGACAGTTAAGTCCGGTCTCGTGAAAGGTCATTCATTAAAACAATATAGATTGAATCACCGAAGAGCCACCATGCCCTACCCCGCACTGGCTCAGTATTCGAAGCGCAATATATTCCAAGAATTTTTGTGTTCGAAATCTCTTATCGCGAGAGAAGACGACGCAAGACACCAAAATCAGGTAATTGAGTTATCACACGGATTTTACATACGTGCGAGTGGTCAACTGAATTCGGCTGAATTCGCTCAACCGCTTAAGCCTTGCGGGAGCGAGTGACGGGGCCGTTGGAGCGACCAGTCGAGGCAGCGCCGTTGGAAGTCTTGGGGCTACCATTGGCCTTGGCAGCAGCAGCGGGAGAGGGGATCTCGAAGTTGCGCATATCGATCAGGGACTTCTTGCCAGTGTTGCTGCGAGGACGGCCGACCTTGGCCTCCTTCTTATAGGTGGCGATGTAGAAGGAGATAAACAGAAGCAGGTAGGAGGTGATGATACCGATACCAGCGAAAGCAGCGAATTCCTCACCGGCGCACTGGCCCATGTTTGGGGCCCAAGGGAAGTAAGCAGAGGAGAAGTAAGTGTAGGAAGCGAAGTAGATGAAGCCTGTTGGGAACAATGTTAGTGTCTGCAGATAGAGACTGGCTGTATTCGCGCAACTTACCCAGATCAATGACGAATTGCACAATCTGCAGCATGGTGATGTACTTCTTCCACCAAATCCGGATACCGCGGGCACTCTGGAAGTAGTACCAGTACATAACAACGTGGACGAGCAGGTTGATGGTGATGGGAACCCATTGCACGGCAGTCAAACCAATCAGTTGAGTGTAGCAGAGGAGAGCGGTGGCACCGTGGTGATAAGTGTGGAGGAAGGTCAGGGGCTTCTTCTTGAGAACCAGGAAAACAGTGTCCAGGAGCTCGACGTATTTGTTGAGGTAGTTGAGCTATGGTAGAATTTTGAAATTAGCATTTGAATGAAAACCAATTGAAAGATTCAATAGCACTTGATGTGAGACATACGTAGTAGAGGATGATGAGGGGCTGAGTCCATCCACCGCGGTGATCGCAAATGGCATAGAAGACACCGTTGCGCACAAGAGTAGGCAGGAGCTGCTCAACAAACAGAGCCAGCAGGATAGCACTGATAGCAGTCAAGAGGAAGTTGTGAATCATGAAGAGAGTGTTCAGCTTGAAAGCAGGCATCTTCTTCATAACCTCACGGCCACCGAAAATGACCACATAGTAGGTGACCAGGATAGTGGCGGTCTCCTTAAAGGTGGAGAAAGGAGTGACACCCTCAGTGAACTTGAACTCGCTTGCGGGGTATCCCATAACCATCTCATAGGCCTTATCAAAGAGAGGCCATAAGTGGACGCCGAAAGGACGGTCCAGGGTTGGGAGAGGAATGTTCTGCAGGAATTCGGCCATGGTGACGGATATGTGTCGATAGTCCTGGATGAGGCGACGCGAAGACACAAGACCACAAAAAAAAAAGGGGAGAAAGAAAAAGAAAAAAAACCCCCGGGGAGCAAGCGACTTCGAAGGACAAAGATCGCAGGCGGTCGCGACGAGGGCCAAAAGGAATGGAATTGGAGCGCGAGGATGGAGGAGGAGAAGGAGAAGAGGATAACTTGAAGAAGGGCCCTTTTTTCTTTTCGAACCGGCGCGTCCGTTGGGTTCGGCCTAAAAGGGACTAGCGCAGCATAAAAGGGGCAGCCGCAGCTTCCGAGGTACACCAAATTACAACTCGAATTTAATGGTTATTTAGATGATTAGTATGATTAGTGATTATGATTACTATCATTTATTGTTCTTGTAGTTGTTGGCCCTTGCTATATCCATTCCTCGAAAAGATTCGATCTGAAATCGTGGTAAGTTCATTTGCCGGTCAATTCACATGCCGTTTTCAGCCAGGAACACCCGCTTTTGGGTCCCAAGTAAACACTCCACTACTGTGTACGGAGATATCAAAATGGATCCTCCCCAACCAATTGGCTCAACCTTCGACCCCCATCCTAATGACTGAATGATAGTACACCACTTGTACCAGGAAGCAGATGACCACTTCCAAAATCCACCGATTAATTTCCCCAAGATTGGGTTGCAGCTGAATATATTACTACAGGGCAGCGTATCATTCACAAGCTTATCCTAAGGCCGAGGCTGTACTACTAATATCACTAGTAGGAAGGGATCACTGGTACTGCGTTAGTATTCTTAGGCTCATGGGTTTATATCGGGACAATCCTGACAATCTCCGTACTCGGTAATTGCTTGTTAATTTGAAGATACTGCTTCTTCGGTGCGTAGTATACGTATACTACGGCCTCAGAGGTAATGACTAGCAGGAACTAAGCATACTATGCTTAGTAGTCGTGGTGGTACATAACCAAAGAAGGGCACGAGGATGATTCAATACAATCCATTATGATATTATTACTACTAAAACGAGTACTCATTTATTGAAACAAGGTCATCTATCTGGCCTGCTGAGTATACTGTCAGGTACGGTACCCGTCCTTGACTCGGACTCGGAGGTTCGACCCCAACTTGAAATCGGGATTGAACATTTCCAAGTTCTAGCAGGGGCCATTGGGGCTCGTTTTCAAGCCGCGAGATGCTTAATCAGATCAGCTGTTGACCTACATACTATGCACAATCTAATCTCCAGATTGTGCATAGTACTAGGCTAGTACTACTAGATTCTAGTAGATTGCGAATTCAGTGTAGTACTAAAGGTAGTACCTTACATATCGTCAGTAAGCAATCACACCCGAGATATATACCATCACCACTTGTCTCATTGGACAAACTGTAAACACCACCGGAATCATTCTTCAAGAACTGCGGATATCAGTTAGTCAGCTTAGATTGGTCATTGCCAATATAATATTAATGAACTGCACTTCATAACATTGATATACTCCTACTCTGCTATCTACATATGTAAGTGGCACATCTGTCATGACACGCACTCGACGGCCACACCCGGTCCAGCCAATCATAGAAAAGTGTTTGCGATCAACGGGCCACATCGGGTGATGACTAAGTTCAGAGCCCGATTGACGCCTCAGGTGTCGACACCACACCACCCGCAAAATCCAGCCGGCTACACGACACTTCGTTCTCCCTTTCCCCCCCCCCCCCCCCCCCCCCCCCCCC
>Ga0209673_1000488_pt1 | contig 65917 bp, 67 predicted proteins | sample AraplaCol_mMS_r2_2_FD_184274 | JGI IMG/M metagenome (GOLD analysis project Ga0209673, IMG submission 184274) | Arabidopsis root microbial communities from North Carolina, USA - plate scrape MF_Col_mMS_r2 (SPAdes) (version 3) | ecosystem: Host-associated > Plants > Roots > Endosphere | place... | reverse complement strand
CGCGTTTGACCCGACACGACTCCCAAACGCGTCGGTAAATGCTCAACAGACGTGCGCCTTGGGCGGCCAGCTTGGGGTCGTCCCGTTCCAGCCGTTGCAGAACTTCCAAAGCGGGCTGGAATGGGTCCTCGATCGGATCGCAATTCTTGCTCCAGGGGGGCTGCGAGGGAGGGTGAGCGTGTGCGCAATCCCAGTCACGTGATGCCTTACCGGTGGAGTGGCTTCATCCGAAGCACACGTCGCGTCCTCAACCGCTGGTGCAGCGGACACTGCTCCAAGCTCTTTTGGCTGCTCTGCGAGGGCGGGGTCGTTTGGAATATCCATGCTAGCTATTTTATACCGCCATGGCTGTGTTGCTATCCTAAAATCAATTTATAGTCATGCTCAGAGACTATAAGAGGGACACTGGCGGTGCAGTTGTCCAGCAGGTTCGGTGAAAGACGTCACTTTTTCGCCCGCCATTTTGATAAGAGATTGTGTCAAAGGTATCGAGTGCTATCAAACAACAGAGGATCGGGGATGAAGTAATTACACCAGAGGAAAGGGCAATAGTAGCGGAGCGTGGACTACGTTTACGTCCGCTGGATCCCGCTGCGGTTCTGCTTTGGCATCAGATTTCGTGGCAGACAGTTCAGTTTTAGTGAAAGGCTTTTTTTAGATCACATCTTGCTCCAGTCAAACACGAGCTGTTGGCAACCTTCTCATCTACAGACTTTCATTTACCTACATTTCTAGCAAGGTAGAATACACGGCTCCACGTTTTCAGATGTCATAATCTTTACAGTGCTATGTTACAGTCGATAGCGAAAACAGCTTCTACCCTGGTGACAGCTTTTGTTCTCTGGGGCCCCACTGCGAAGGCTCCAGCGCAGATCATTAATTGAGGGGGTAGACAAACTTGAGGGTCATTTGGCCGTGCCTGTGTATGGTAAAGTATCCAAATTGTAATATTACTTTTTTGGGTTGAACTTTCAATAGTCAAGCTTGATAATAGTGGTACTAGACAATCGGTATTTTACAGTGGTCCTCAATTTAGTCCACCCCGTCAATTGAAGATCTGCGCTAGGGCCTTGGCAGTGAAACCCCAGAGAACAAAAGCTGCCACCAGGGTTGAAGCTATTTTCGCTATCGACTGTACAGTAGATGATGATGATGATGATGATTTCATTTACCCTGACCCCTCGCGAACGATATGCAGGATCTACAACTATATATATCTCTATGTATGCAGATGCCGTTAACTACTTCCTAAGCGAATTTGATGCCTCGCCGAGGCCTGTCGTGGCTCAATAGCCGATTTGTTTCCCTGCTGCTTTCGACTGTACAGTACGTCCCAAAACCGGTGCCACAACCTTTCACTCCTCGATTGTTTCTTTAATCCCACTCCCAAGAGACACTAGTCAATATCGGGAATATATCCGGAATATCAATATTCCTGTAAATTCTCAGTACCATATCTGACTCTCCTTAAATTACAAGATGTTGTCTCGTAACTGTATTCCAGACCCAAGAAAACTAGAATTTCTCATGGCTATGCAAACAAGTCAAACGCCAAAGCTGGAGTGTGCCTCAGATCCCTCCCTCCCCACCTTCCTCGACCCACTTTGTCCCTTTGGAGCGCCCCGCACTTGCCAAAGCATCTTTCTCTATCCTCTAGTTCGATGGCTCTAGCAACCCAGAACTCCACAACATATGCCGAGTACATCGCTCTCAGGTCGTTCATTCACCAGGTCCCTACCCTAGTCGTCCGAAATGCACACAGTCACTTGTCAACGAGCCAAAAATACGTTTTGCCGTTTTTGAACGAGCTTGAGCTAACTGAAGTCCTTGCCTTCATGGCGAAGACAAAGGATGGATGGGATCATATACCGGCAATTTGTATTAAACAGAACCAATCTGGAACAGCCTTGAATGTAATCCTAGCCATCAACAAAAAAACGTACGCTGATGGAGATGAAATTTTACGGAATTTGAAAAGAAGCTTTGAGGAAGTCTTCAAGGTTTTTAATGATTCCGAATACAGTTAGTCCAGCCTGATTTGGGTATGATGATAAACTTGAACAGTCTTCTAAAAGTTATAGGTAATCCAGGACTCCAAAGGAGAGTCTTGTTGTCAGTCGTCTCAATGTGCTCGTCACAAATACTATCTCGATTGCGACTTGAACGAAAGGCAACTAAGAGGCCTATTCAACATCTTCTAAAAGAGGCTATTTTTAGTGTTCGGCGGATTCATAGTCAGAAACTTCACAGCAAGGATTTATCTCTCTCATTGACGTTGTTCATATCAGAAGCCAACAAAGTCTTACATCTTATTAATCAATGGTTGAAGCACCAGAATCTTGACGAGCTGAGTGATCTTGTGGAAGGAATTCATGCCTTGCAGCAAACAGCCCCACGACTCCAAGAGCTTCTAAGTTTGATCTCGAATAATGAGATGGATCCGTCCTCGAGATCGAGCTTGCTGAACATCATCAGAAAAGTGTCACGATACAGGGAAGCTGCTAGGAAAGTGTATCGGATGGCCAAAAAGTTTCCTCTCGTCCGACACATGAAAATTCAACTGGTGAACCTTCCCCCGAAGGCATTCGAAAGTCAAATACACTCCAGCCAGATATCGAGCATACCTTTATGTTTATCCAAGCTTGGGCTATCCAAGGACCAGCAAAATGTTCCCCTCTTGTGCCAAAATTTGAAACTTGATCAAAACGCTGCCCGTGCCAGGTATCAAGGAGCCCAGAAGGCTCTTTCCGAATCCAAAATCCACGCTGAAATCCAGATTATTGCTTGGTGCGAAATGGAAGCCCAAGAGCCATTTCCACGAGTGGTCAGTTCAAGCAAGGATGCATGCTTTCTCTGTGACACTTTCATTCAGCTATACGGACGAATGTATACCCCGAGAGCCCATGGCCGGCTTTATCCCGGCTGGAGACTCCCAAGTCTGCCAGAATTTGGAGCTCTCCAGCAGAAATTCAAAGAAAGGCTAGGTGAAAGTCTTCGGCGCGATATTTCACTAGGCCTAGCCCAAAAAAAACTGCCAGTATATCCGTTTCCAAATGAAAGCAACTTGCTCACCTTGTCGGACTCATTAACAACTGTCAATCTACCGGGCCTCATTTCACACGAGTTAGAAGGCAGATTGACTTCTTTTAGCTCATGTAGTACTTCGTCGAAGGGTTCACCCAGATACAACCGTTCATTGGCTTCCAGCCAAAATCCAAAATCTGGGTCACCCCCAAGCAGTTACCTTGAGACCATTTATTTGGCTGAGGGGGAGCCAATCAATAGTTCTGTAGGATTCATCAAGCCCTCCTGCCTTTATATCGCAGAATCCCTTGAAGTTTATCTCGGATTGGAGGATCAATCAAAATCTAAGACTAAAACAAAAACTCTACGTTATGAGATCGAAAGACTCGCAGCCGATAGATTCCAATACATGAAAGGGAAATGTCCGGTTGTTGACTTGCAGCAGCTTGATGGCGAAGCTTTATTTGAGCTGTCCCAAGATAATATGATTTGCCTTGTCGCTGGGGATGTTATTTTGAGGATAAATAGCCAGGGATGGACTAGGAATGAATAGGAGGCCCCATGTCAGGTGTCCGACGTTGTGTTATCAGAGAGCCAAGGCACCATACTTTACCTTGCGATGAAATTTAGATTGAACTTGTGGGTACCGAGTGAGAGATCAAAAGTTTATATGAATTATACCCTCATATGTATCACATTCAGCTATCAATGGAAATCTGAGATAGAGTAAGCGGATTTACTGGGTAGGTCTATATTATGTTCTCTTTTTGACAGAGGGGTAGAGCGAATGTTTGGCTTTGTCATCTGGGTGTCGAATTGTCACACAGAAAGATAGCTACCTCGTTAATATAAAGGCTGGAATTTTCCAGTAGATAATAGGGGAAAGCTTCTTAATTAAGTACAACCATCCTTCGTGACCACTACCTTTACTGGGGGTGCTTTGACGTTGCCAGAGACGTATATCGAAATATATCCACAACTGGTATGTATTCTCGTTACAGCTGGCCCCCCTGCCATCTCCGATATTAATAGTTCTCTGCTGCTGGTCTATAATAGATAAACTCATGCTCATAGCAGCTAAGTTTCGAGCCAATTAATATTAGCCAATAATAGGTGAGTGATTGTCAAGACATTGTGAATAAAAATAGTTTTCATGGTGAGGTAAAGGAGGTTGTATATCTGCATTACAAGCCTAAACCCCAACCCCGGACCCCCAACTTTTGAGGCGCACTACGGAAAAATTCCCAATGTGTACTAGTTCTGGTCAGAAACAACTGGAGAGTGCGTCTCGTTGCAACAGTTTGAGACGGACTGTACAGTTACGGGACGAGGCAGCGTATTTAACCAAGGTAAATCACGGTACCGAGACTGATACAGGAATATTGTTATCCCGAATATACTCCCATTATGGTCTGGTGCTTCTTGGCAGTGGGCCTAAATAATCCCGTAAGGAGTGTAGGTGGTTGCACCAGTTTCGGGACGTACTGTATTGTAGAAGCAGTCGTCTCATAGTTTTCATATCTACCTGAAACGGAAATTATTCAATCTAGGCAATATGGATTGAGAACGAGGCCGCTCAACAGCATGTCAAAGTACAACTTCACGTACAGGGCTGCCCGAAATTAGCTTCACCTGTTTATTCTTTTCCGAAACTTTTCGAAACCTTATCTTGCATTGGATTATACCGGTTTGGGCTAGACTACCCCTGGCCCACAATGCGGCGGTATTTCCATACAAGTGTAAATAAATGAATAAACACAGATTCCGTAACGTGCTGTAAGGACGATTTTGTTTTCTAGAACCAACTTATTGCAAACAAGTCAAACAGTGCGGCCAGTGGTCTGGTCACCTCTGCAGCTTGCATTCCGACATTCAACCATGTGCAGGTTAGAGGGAGGGAGCCGATGTGCCATTTCCGCGGGATCGCTGGAGGTTGACCATTGTATCGTTGGCACAACGGTGGAGAACGTTTCCTCCATGCTCACCCTGCTACAGCATGGGTCGAAATCAGTTTCGCCACTTGCACAAAGAGATTATTCCTCGAACCCTTTTTCGAAACATGCTACGTCTATTACATTTACTCTGCCTCTCACACACGTTCTTGGCAGTATTTCAGTATACACCACTTATAAAAAAATAGCATAAAAATAGATACAGTATTAGACTTATATTGTATTCTAATATTACAGAGGGATTTAATCATACTGCGGTTGATTTGGGGCGATCTAATCTCTGAAAAGGTGCCGATTTTACTCCACACATATAACTGGTTTAGACACTAGTTAGCGGAATAAGTGTATCAAGAAGTAGTATGTATTTATTTCCTTCACTGGGCACCAAAGTTGACTCCATTAATAGGTCCATAATTTACACCGATCTGTAAACCAGAATTCTTCTTTCCAAATGTAGCATTTGTATCATGATCGCTACCTATGAGAATGTCTTTAGCTTTTGTCTCACTCTCCATTCTCTGAGGCGCAATTCGAGATAAAAGATCCTTTGCATACGCTGCTGCGACCATTGAAGCATATCCTTGCCACTCTTTGCTCTGATGGGTATCGGCATAGTTGCAGATGCCGCGAATTACAAGGCAGGGAAAGTTTTGTATCAGTCCAGCTGCTTCCATTTCGAAGCACAAAACACCTCTTTCTGCGGCAAGTTTATTTCGAAGTAAGGCATCTTTCATAAGATGGTTACCTGATAGTATTAGGCCGTAATGGACAACAGGATTGTTACTATCCTGATGGCTGCGAACGGGTCGTGACACCTGTCTAAATGAATCATCCTCGGAAAGCAAAGTGCAAGTTGACCCCATGTCGGCAGGACTTGTGAAGTCACTGCAGTATAGCTTGTCGCTGATTGGGTCTGGTCGCTTGAATCTCCTCCTTAATCTTGGCTCTTCTTCGAGAGCCTTGTTGATTGTTTTTTCAAATTGACGGCCTTTAGTCTCATACTCGGCCTGAAGTCCATTCACAGCCGTACGGAGAATCAAGGGTGGGCGATCCAAGATAGTAGGAAAGCTTTGACTCTCTATCGGTTTGCAGGGGTCGTACTGAAGTACACTTCCTTGGCCGTTGTATGGAATGCTAACAACAACATCTCCAAGGCGGATATCATTTCTTTTACTCGGTGCACCCCCGCCAATGCCGACCGATAGCCCGACTCGGATATTCGGAAAGCTGAGCATCAGATACTTAGCCACCTTTGCTGCCGAAGAAGCACCGTATTCTCCCATGGGTAAAACAGCCAGTACCACATTATGCTTCCCAATTTTCCCTAAAGTGTAATCGTTATGGTCGTCAGGCGCAATATATTCAGGACGGTCATGCACTTCGTCGAGGAGCGTTTGTGCGGACACGTAATCAGTGGTGATACCACAAATCCAGCCAACACTGTAACCCTGCGGGGTGGACATCACAAACCCATCCGCAGAAAACCCAGTCACTTATCAGCCTTCTCGAAGAAATAGTTGCGATTTTAGTGAGGATTAGCACCGAAGCAATAGTAGGCTTTGTGAGATGTAGGAGCCGATCGACGTTTAGCCCATAATGTGCCTGATGAGCTGCACGTGAGTACGAAGGTATTGATTGGTATTTCCTAATAACTAGAAGAGGGCAATATCACAGTTCGCTATTACAATACATTTCAATATACTGAAACACACTAATTCAAATATAGATTAGCCTGCTCCAAAATAGGGTCCAGGAAGAAATCTTTATGCATAAAGCGGTGAAACTGATTTCGATCCATCCTATATGCTGTAATTATTTATGCAAGTATTCCGTTCTATAGAATGTGCTTCTCTACACTCGGCATGATGCCCCGCTGTCGATGTGCTACAGTATTGTAAAAGAAAAATTCGCGGAGATGAGTATGGAATTATGAGCGAATCGAGGCAATTTGATTTGAACTAGGTAATGGGTCTGTCTTTTCTGTGTGGTTCATGAGTCACGGCGTTTGATATATATATCACATATATATCACCACATCACTAACAGCCCCGCTGACGATGGGGCATGCGGCGCAGGCGTCCCATCCACCTCAATCGCATATGCTCACGCTGGTCTGCTACGTTCTCATGCTCATATATATCGAAGGATTCTCCTTTACATGGATACCACGCCTTCGACGAAGCCTGAGAAGTATATCCGGAGCGAGTTCGTGGACGACTGATTCTATCCACACTAGGGGCTCGGGTTGGCCCGTGTGCCGGCTTTGGCTTTTCCTGACGGCTTGCGTTACGAGGTGTGGGCCTAGGTTTTCGCGGTGATTGGTGCCCGTTGGCTGGTCCCAGCAAAGGGAGCGTGTCCGCTTCACTCTGCATGCTTTCCCGTTTGCGCCGGCTGAAGGTTTGGGTCATTTTCAGAGATGCAGTGGGACTGGATGATCGTGCTTTATTCGAGCGACAGTGCTTATTTGTATACGACGCTTAGATATAAGTCGTGTTTCCTTGGTCTTGCGAAAACAGGCGTCAAATCTTGAGGGCTTCCGTTGCGGCTGATCGCCTACTTTGTACTCCACGATTCTTTTTTGTTTGTAGGAAGTCAGCGTAAGTGCTATCCGATATTTGGCTTTGGAGGATACAGTAAACAATTAGCCTCCGTTTTCCCATGATTGTCTCCTTCATACTTTGTCGGACTGCATTTTATGTTTATCATCTCCAATTACTGTGCGGACTGAATTCTGGAGGAAATCAGTTGGAGGCTAAACTAGGAAAGTAATCAAGTGGGCCGACCCAAGTCCGGGAGATGATTCAAGAAAATACGTCGTGCTGGGAGAAGTAAAGTCCTGAAGTCGCGCTGTACAGTACCAGCGAAGCAAGAAAATCTCTGTGCGGTTTCATTGCCTCGACAGAATCAACCAGGGCTTGTGGAAAGGAACGCGTTCGAAAGTGTCTATCCGCAGCGTTTTTCAACGATCGGCTTCAACGACGTTCACAATAAAGCACTCGAATACTTCCTTCAACAGTCCCCTCCAAGACGACCTGAGAATGGGCTAGCTAATTATTTCCTAACTATTTATTTGAACGGCTTATATGTTATCCATTGCATATGCTCAATTGACCGTTCCAACGACTAAAATGAATTCTTTTTTTCAACGACTGCCTCAAGAAGCACCCTGAACTCTGCGAGACAATGCTTCAACGATTTCAGAATGGTTTTCTCGGGAATCGTCTACCAAACTACCAGTAACTCCCAACATCTTCGATGTTTCTATCCCGTTCAAAGGTCGTACCGTTCTATTGTAGAGACTATCGGTCTTGTGTTCAACACCTCCCATCAGCTAAGTCCACCGTTTCTGTGGGCAATTTTTCAAAGCACCTCTTCAACGCACTTCTTCAACGCACCTCTTCAACGCTATCTTCAACGCTATCTTCAACGCTATCTTCAACGCTATCTTCAACGCTATCTTCAACGCTATCTTCAACACTATCTTCGTCAACTTCCTTTATCATCTGGTACAATCAGCTCTACTGAAAATTCCACTTCTTTCAACGGGGTTTTCCAAAATTGAAACCATCGCCAACTCGTCGGGTATTCGTTCATCTGCGTTATTCACCACAATATCCACCAATAGAAACTCTGTTGATTCCTTCAACGAAGCTCCAAAATCTGTCTTTTAACCAGCCAGTTACGATCTCACACCGCATTTAGATCCATCGATGGGATTTAGTTCGCTGTTTCTTTCCGAAATTCTTAAACAAACGTTTCAACGTCTACCTAGCATTCGGTTACTAACTGTCTTCAAAATCAGTATTGTCGAGAAAGATCTAGTAGGTATTTTTTTCACCTTTTTCTAGTGTCGGCCTCAAAATTTACCTACGAGAATTTTCTGCAGCTTTACTGTAGACTGTGAATATTACTGTCAATGCTTTGGAATTGACTTTGACGACTCTGCGGAATAATCCATTCCCCACTCTCCCCTGAAAACTCTTCGGCCATTACAATTTTTTTCAACGACTTTGCGCAAATTTTCTAGCCGGAGACTTCCAGGGACAGCCTTCAATAATGGCAGGTGTCAAGATAGTTCTAGAGCTTCACCGTCCCCCCCAAGTCCTACTTTCTACACAAAACGGTCCCTAGCAGGCTCTCCATTGCTGGACGTATTCCCCCGAGTCATGGCCAAAAATAGCAACGAGAAGCGTTCCCAGCTGAAACAGCAATGTCGAGAAGCTATGTCGGCCCACATTTGTAAGTGCTTGCCGCGCGCCTTGCTCGCCGCATCAGACGTGCCACGAATAAATGCTGAACAGCGTAGTTGACCGCCTTGGCCTCATCGTAGAGCTTAGCAAAGTCCGTCTCCATCCAGCAGTCGAGGACGGGTACGCTTGGTCGGTCACGGCATCCCATGCTTCTCTCCTAAAGACATGTCTGAGCAGCGGAGGCCTTCGCTTTTTCCAGACCATTTGTAAGGAACTTGGTCGATCCCTCGAGGCTGTTACACCGGAAACTCTTCAGAATGGAATGTCGCAGGCAGCGGAAACTCCGAAAAATGTAGGTTCTGTTACTTTTGCCCGGGAAGTGTGTGCATGGCTGACCGGGTAAAAGGATATCTCAGAGTGTGTGTTGTCTAAGATACAAGTAGACTGAGTCAAGTATATATGTATGCACGTGATCATAGCCTTATTATTATCTCAACAACCGGGATATTTTCAACAATTAGGATGAGTGCGCAATAGACAGGGTGAGAATGGGGTGAGCTGGGGTGAGAATAATACTTTGTCGTGCAAGGATTGCGCTTTGAGCTTCGAAGCTGAAGTGAAGCATACATCGTTGTCTAGTCTACCACCGTCTGAAGCACTACTCTACTTGGCACTTGCACATCGCCACCCTCTCTGTCCAAAAAAAAGGAATGACGATTGTGACTTGTTTACCTCGATATCTTTGGGCCGGCAACTTCGTTGTTTATGCTGAAATTGGTCATGTGATATCCTGTCGGTCAAACAGTTTCGCCTGCTCCGGGTCCCGTCAGGTGGAGTGGACCTCCGTTCAGAGACCCTCCCATAACACATCATTGGTTTCCTCATTTCGCGACACTGTTCACACACATGGACCAAAACAGCTCACCGAATTATAAAGAACTCCTCGCACTCGAAACAAAGCGGCGCAAAAAGGCGGAAGAAGAGCAGAAGCAGGCAGAAGAACAACGGAGGCTAGCAGAAGAACAACGAAGGTCAGCAGAAGACCGCAATACACAGTTCACTCGCAAAACATCGCTACTGGAATATCTTCGACTCTGCCACAATCTGCTTTCCCGGCCTTTACGAGTCAGGACTCCGTCACGGTCCACAAAAGGGAAGATCCCGGCACCTCAGGGAAAGTTCTGTCCTGCAAGACTTCTTCCTTGGAAAGATTGCGCCACTGTACAGCAAGAGATATATGACTCAGTTTGCAACTACCTCCACGCAACGAGCGAGACTCCTCGGGAGATTTTCTCAACAGTCGCACGCGTCGAAGGTCTCGCTGAATCATTGGGGGGTCCTCTGAGCAGTGAGAGAGACCTTGAAAGCTATGAAAGATTTGCTGTCGAAAACCACGTACGTGATATCATATTAAAATTGTCCGAGGTCCCCGAGGCCCGACGACGATTCCGCATCGGTGATGGTGTCTGGTTTGAGAGCCACAGTAATACCCTGGAGGACGATGCCGAAGAGACCACAGCCCCCCTCGATGTTGAGGGCCGATCATCCACGCAATACCGGCCACGACCGGATCAGTTTTGTATCCACCGCGTGGATGGTAAGCATTCTCTTCTTATGACCGTGGAGTACAAACCACCCCACAAACTTACCGTGGAAAATCTGCGTGTTGGCCTCCGACCCCAGACTGATTTCTGGAACGATGTGGTCCGACGAAAAGAGATACCCACTGAAGAAGCAGAGAAATTAAAATACAATGCAGAGCAAATCGTCGGATCGGTTCTAACGCAAGAATACCACGCTATGATTTGGGAAGGGCTGGAAGTCTCCTACGTGACTATTGGTCTTGCTCTTGTACTGCTCCGTGTGCCACGGGAGGACCCTACCACACTACTTTACTTTCTCTGTGAGCCCAACCTGGAAATCAACGAAGACGATTACCAGAGCTACCGGGAACCACGGACCGCCATTGCGCGGGTGCTCTGTCTAGCTTTAATGAGTTCCCTTACGCCGGTCCGCGATCATGCTTGGCGGAATGGGGCCATGGCTCAATTGAAAACCTGGGCAACTAGTTTTGCTCTGGTGAGATCGCAAATCCCCGACGAAGAGTTACAGCAAGCCCCACCAGGTTCAGAATACACGGGTTCACCGCACACTAGCTCCGAGGGCACGAACTCCGAGTGGCTACCATCCTCTCCTCTGCCATCGCCTACTCCGCAGGGCCCAGCACAGCCGCGATCTACTTGCGCACCCCCGCAAACCACCTATCATTTGAGCGAGTCTTCCGACGACGAAGAGTCGGGTCAGACGAGCTCTGGAATGATGCGCAAGCGAGGCCACAGCCAAGTCACTTCATCTTCTCCCCCTCAATCCTCAAAACAAGGTGGCTCCCACCATGGCCAAGGCAGCCGAAATAGACAGCAGACACAGGACTTCTGTACGCAGCAGTGTATACTAGGGCTCCAGTTGAACGGCCCGCTAGATGTCAATTGTCCCAACGCAAGTTTGCATCGACGAGATGGTAACGATACGCGACACCCTGTAACAGCGAAAGACTTTGTTCACCAACTGAACAAGCAATTAAATGAAGATATTGACCATAACTGCACTCCTTTCGGAGATTGTGGGTCATTTGGTGCACCGTTCAAGGTCGTTTGCGCTCGTTACGGCTATACTCTACTTGGGAAGGGAACAACAACCCATCTATGGAAAGACGTGAAGAGAGAAGCAGTGGCATATCAGATTCTTCGAAAAGCTCAAGGGTCTGCAGTGCCTGTTTTTCTTGGAACAATTGATCTGGCCATGAGCTATTTCCTCCATGGCGCCGGTGCGATACGACATATGTTACTCATGGCTTGGGGGGGGTGTTGTATTAGTGATCTGGAACCGTCGATCGAGACGCAAAATGAAGCTCAACGATCTAAGAACGAAATATTGTCTCTTGGGGTGATTCATAAGGATCTCTGTGATAAAAATCTTCTCTGGAATGCTGAACTTCGACGCGTCCTTGTCATTGACTTCCATGATGTGGCATTGCAACATGGGCCCAAAACGAATCTAGCTGGCTCAAAGAGAAGGTCCCATGGAAATCTCGTGCAGCAAAGAAAGCGTCTACGAACTGCTTTTGTATAAATCCAAACTGTTCCATGGCGGCGGTCACAGTTTCTGTTAATTTTGGAGACGCCCACCGCCCACTCCCTGCTTTTTAGCGTATCAGGTTCAAGCCTTTCCTGCATTCACCAGAGTAGATTGACAGCCAATTTCACGCGTGATGTGGCCACCGAGTAAAAGTAGGGTGCAAATACTAATGAGATGTGACTGTATATTAAGATACGCTTTACCAAATTTGTAGTAGCCCTTAGCCTTGGCTAGCTTTTAATTCGACAAAGCTCACTGGGCTAGGCCCTTTACAGACATAAGTGGATCTGGCCAAGACTTTGAAGCTTCTCGAAGAATGATAAGTGATGAAACTGATATCGATTTGCTCTATACCGTAATGCTCTCCTCAATTGTTGTTTTCTTCTCAGTTTGCTGGGATAGAATGAAGAAGGTATAGGTAATCCACTTCCTCATTCCAATCATCTGCTCTTCTGACTAAAATGCTCAGACAAGCGTTCCTCATGAATACAAAACGTTCACTCCGCGTGCTTGCCGTTGTTAAATAAGAGTCAAGCATGGGAACAGTTACCAGGGAAAGTTATCCAGTTCGCTCTCCGGATTGTAACCCATATGCTTTGGTGTTTTACTACCACGGGCTAGATGGAATGACAATGATGATCAGAGTCATTACCGCTCTGACATTACAGCCACGCTGTACTTAGTACTTGTATCATAAAACTCAAGTATTCTCCAGTTAGGGCTTTCATATAATACACAGTGTGTAGATAATGAGATTATGGGAAATTGTACTTCCCAAACATGAAACCATATGTCCACGTAGAAGAAAAAAAGGGCACAGAGGACGAGGATTGGGCCGCCTCTGATGAGCAATGAGCGATGTGACTCAGAGTTGGCTGTGAGATGGTGGAGACAGGTAAGGAGAGGGGGTGGGGGGCGCAAAGGTGCGAGACCGAAAAAAAAGAACTTTTTTCCCCGCGGTGTGTGGGAGGTAGAGTGACATTAGAAAAACCCTTATACGAACCCTTGCGTATGCTTTATTAGACCACTGCGGTTCTTGCAGGTTTTGCCGCAGAATAAGTTGAGTCCTGCTGCCAATCTTGTTTCTCTCTTATAATATGCATCTGTGTTAACGCAGGAATTGCAAGGCCTTGCGTGATTCGATTTAACTGGTTAGATGCCTGACCGTTTATGATATTGCAAAACCACGATCAGCCAGTCTTAGCTTTAATGGAGAAGTAATAGTGGGAATGACCGCATAGATAGTATACCATAGTTATAACATTCATACACATGGTGAAATCAATGCCACATGTTTCACAGAGAAAGCTAGCGGTAGTCTTGTCGTATGTTTCGCTACACAGATAACGTGTAGTGCTCTGGCCGAAAGATAAAATCTCATACTGGCAGATGGCCAGGATCCTCAAGACAGTATTTGCCGGAATTGTGATCGCTGTCTAAATGCTGCTCTCGTGTGATGTCTTTTTGGCATCCCCAACCAATAGCGTGGCCATTTAATATTTGGAAACACAATCGAGGGTGTAGTATCATGCTATAGTATGTGAGTAAACTGCGAGGAAACGATAAGAAGCGTATCTTACATTCCACCATCCTTAAATTTGACCGTTCTATCAGGCAAGTTCCTCTTCTTCAGCCAGGAGTATGGGACCTGAACTAAGCCATTCGATGCCGGGGCTCCCTTTAGCTCGCCGATGTGAGATCCGTCAGAAAACTCGCAGTGTGATCCCGCACCCCACATGTAAACGATTATGCGGTGATCTGCATTGTCTGTTATTGTTGAGGCATAAAAGGATTTAGGATCAGGGCCAAGAGTGAAACAAAATGATTCGGCGAATGGGCCCATGATCGCTCGAAGGCGCTATAATGTGTGAGCATAGAACAAGATGGGATTGATAATCGCACGTACCGAGTCGTGTATAGGAAAGCGTTCCATACGAACTTTCCCATGAACAGCTTCGCTGCCTAACGTTGCCACAAGCCTCCCAATTTCTGGATCTGGCGCATAGAAAACTCCATGCTCTTCGAAAAATTTGTGCGCATCCTCTGTGGTGACTGTTGACGAAATGCGGGCTTCTTCGAGGAATGAATTAGGGGTTGAGGTTGAAGAAGTCATTTTGTGGCAGAACCAACAAAAATGAATAGTGCGCTGTGAGTCGAGCCGATGGAAATTCCAAGAGAAGTCAGTGAGAACGCGGGGCAATTTGCGTGTCGCAAGATCTTTTCTCCGAAATCTGTCATATGATGGCTAGTCTCGGTTCTTATCTCAGTTCTGCATTGCTACCTCCCATTTCTTGATCTGTTGCGTTGTTAATGCCCAACCGAGGGCGGTATTTCAGTTCAGAGTTCGCAGGTGGTTCTCTTCAATATCGTTCTGAATTTACCAGAATACACAAGATCTATCCTACCACGAAACACCTTACTACAAACGCCCAAAATGGCAGATGAGTGCGCGTATTGCAAAGATGGCATCACTCCTACCGGCCAAATATGCCCTTTCTGTGGCAAAAAGGAAATCAAGAATAGGATAACAAGGAGGAAGTTTCCCGTACGTAATCACAGCATAATGGATGAAAACGGGACTGACTTTTACTTAGGATAATGACCTAATGCTAGGACTGGCTATTTTCAAAAGATCGCTGAAATTTAAAGGAGAAATAGTGGGTTTCTGATTGAGTACATCCTGATCGCTGGACTGTGCGACATTTTGGCCTGCACATCACCTACCTTGTACCGAGGGGATGATTGGATGGTTTAGACAATGCACTTTTGACGAAGTGTGTTATATAGTAACAATGTCCACTTGAGAATTTTTATACTTTTCTTTTCATGCTTCGCCCCGCCTTGAATCTACTGATTAAATCCTGGTGTGGATTGCACCGGTACCGGAGCTGACCGCCTTAGGCTTTCAGTTTCTCTGCCTTACTGTCTGACTTGAACCAATTAACTACTGTTAGATATTTGATGGGTACCTTGGTGGCATTTTCTAAGGTTTCTCAAGCTCTTAGCGTAGGACAAATGAGTTTTATTAACCTCGTCCTATCTTATTAGTTGGAATTCCATACCTCGCCGTGCATTCGATAAGTTAGTGGTTGATAATCAGATCAAGCATCTTGTTCTATACATATATTGCGACCTGGCCTTGCGAGCACCCTAGCCGATAGCTTCCAGAGCCTATAATCACCAGCCACTGAACAATTATTTCGGATGATCGAGGGCATCATAGCGCGAGACCTAGCTGGTCGGATCGCGGAATATATAAATTTAATAAACAAAGGACACACGACTGCCGTAGACCTGGCACTACTCCTGAGAGGCCGCATCTTATGTCACTATCCCGAGAGATCGTACTTTTTATTGCCTTGATCACGAGAATCAACCGAAGCGAGTTCAAGTGACCGATCTGATTATGGAATAAGTCATAAAAGCCTAAAATACCGGCCACAGTGGCGTGTCTTGTCGAAGAGTGACCACTATTAGACAAAACGTTTCCTATCCACTAAAGCTTATTCTGGAACAGCAAACACTCAAATAAGATTCAGTTTGGTTTATCTCAAATCACAATCGTTTCATATGATTGAAGTCAATCGGCTCCTTGAAACTGGGTTATACGAAAACATCAGGTTTCTCTATATTCCACAGGGTGGCGGCATAAGGTGCGACCACCCTTTCCTTCCCAGCTAGACAATATGGCATAAGTATGGCTCTGTGAAAAAAACGTCTTATGACAAAACCAGAATTCGACAAGGCGCGGAGCACAAGAATTTACTTTGCAGTCAACTAATTACATGGGATTATCGTGGCAAAGTGAGTGCGAGTGTTCATTCTCAGGAAATAGATTCCATAATATAGGATTTGGAGGCGCAACTGATGTGCAGTGATGTTCGAATAGAGTGTACAACCCGTGCTGAAAGTCGCCAGCTGGAATGTTTGTCTGGTTGGATATGCTGGGCTCAGAGAGCGATAATCTTGGAGCTGAATCTGAAAACGGACTGTTGTTCATGATAATGGGGTGTTGCAGCCACCCTGTGCTGTTTAACTGGGATCCTCCTAGATCGTATGAACTGTTTATGCCGTTTGTGTTGATCTGCGGTCCTCCTATAACGCCGTGGAAGTCTGCAGCAGTAGGCTCGACCTGTATAGCCACATTGGGAGAAAGGTTATTTTGTTCCCTGCGAGCGATATCAAAACTCGTTGCTTCCTGCGATGCCCGTACATCATTTTGCCTGTCATGTAGTTCTAATCTATTAGCTGCTGAATGGAAAAAAGTATCATCGTATAAGTACCATGCTCAACCTGATTCCGTTTCCTCTTCATTTGATTTATTCGGGCTGTATCTGTGGCAAGTGCGGATTGACCTAGGACTGGCTCAATTTGTTGTGTTTGCTCGTGTTCCGAAACCGGAGAGCATTCGAGGGGTTCAGCAGAAACCGAAGAAGCTTCCAGCGAGGCTTCATCGGCCAAATTCGGGTTAGTTGTCGGGGTATTTCCATGGTCAAGAATTGATACCTGACTTCTGTTTTCGGGAAAATCAGAAATAATTGATCTAGCCGGATCAGAAGTATCTTGAGATGAAGTTGACCCGGGGAAAGCAGAGAGATCTAATCCAGTTCTCCCGCAATTGCCAATCTCTGCTGAGGGAGATAGTGTACCGCATCCATTTGAAGCCCGTGCATTCACAGAGTTGACCATGGACGTGTAGCTCCGCCGAGACTCCTGGCTGACATCATGTACCTGGGCTATGCTGCCGATCGATTGGTTTCTACTGTCGTAGTGTAGATGTGAATTTGTTTGCTCATAATCAGTCTCACAATGACTCTCAGGGGGCAAAGAAACCCGAGCGAAGACGTGTTTCTGGGCAGACAATTGTACTGCGCCGGGATCGACGTAGGCCTGGTATCTACTGAACAGGCTAGCCGCCGTTGCTGTGTAACGTTTCAGTTGTTCTTCATCTATCCCTCTAGCAAAAAACGTTTCTTTGAAGGACTTAATGCATCTAGTCCTGTTTTTCCCATCTTTGAGGGAGAGGACCCGTAAACTAACGGAACGTTGAGCCAGAACTTCAAGTTCCATCACATTTGAGACACCACTTACATTTCTTTGGGAATATTAAGAGGGAGAAAGTAAAGCAATCCCAAATGCTGGTGCTCGATGGGCTGGTCCTCGATGGAATCTTGGGAGCGCAATCTAGGATAAAGGCCTTTACAAAGGGACTCAAGCTTCTTTCCTTCATTGGCCCAATCCTTCGCATCTTGCCTCATATTCGGGAAGAATAAACCGGCTACATCTTTCGGACCGTCCTTTTGTTTCTTGTATGTGTCGAGGAGTTTGCCCATCGCGACTTTGATAAACCGCTCCCGAATGGTGAGAGACATGCGTGCTTTCATAACATCCTCGCAAGTGCCACTTACACGAGCCCAATGATCGAAGCAGAGATCCGTGCGAAGGTACTTGGTCGCCTCTTCTTCCGCCGAGCTTGATGTGGGTGCTTGATTTGAGTAAGTTGGTGTGACTTGTTGGGTCTGTTGTGAGATCGGTCCTCTTGCTAGCTCTCCTGCTGTCTTTTTATTTTTATTTTTGCCCGTGATTTTATCTCTCATTGACTGGGGAATACTCTTCCAGAAAGTGAGGAGTTCTTGAGTGAGCTTTGTTTTCTTTTAGCTTTATACGTTAGCGAACTCAGGGTCTTGACATACATGTTCATCGACTTCAAGATCATGCTTTCCATTGTGCGTAGCCGCATCAGAGAGATTCAGAATCTTGATGGCAACTTCCCTACTTGAAGCAGCACCCATGATTGATGGTGGGTATGTAAAGGAGAGATTCGAAACGCGACCGTGAGAACATGATCATTCGGGCCAAAAGCTACAAAGCCTAGGTGGCGGCTAATGGTCATTTATGATTGGTCATATATCAGCTGATGACACTTCAGGAGTCACTTTCCAGACTGGAAACATTGATAGTGTCAAATGATGACGTTCATTGTTCTTGGAGGGCCAAGGCCATTTAGTTACATGTACGCCAGGGAGAGAAGCACATAGGCGGTGAGCGTGAGGATAGTGGTGATAAGGCTCGGTGCGGCCCGCCAAACCTCGCGATAGCTCAAGTGGTGGAGTGCTAGTTCCTGTCAATCGGTGAACATAAAAGCAGGCCCAACCCCATTCCTCAATGTGTCTTCGAATTGAGGTTGAAATAATGTCAGCCATCATTTCTTCGACAATACCAAATCACACTTTTCCACTTTGGTCACTCTTTTTTGAGCACCCAAAAAGCCCAGATCACACTTTTCCACTTTGGTCACTTTTTTTTGAGCACCCAAAAAGCCCAGATCACACTTTTCCACTTTGGTCACTTTTTTTTGAGCACCCCAAAAGCCCAAATCACGCCATTCCACCCGGTTACGATTACACTAGGCCAATCCAAGTTGTGGACCCGCTTTACTTCATACGGATTACGGAGTGTGCAGGTTCATTAACTTTATACATATCAGACCCCAATCACACTCTTAAAACAAAAGTTTGCATTGTTTCCTGTGTCTCTACCTATTTAATCTATGGTTGTATCTCAACAATTGACATTATAGACAATCATCTATGAAATTCACACCAAACTGTGTACTCATGTCGTGGCATCCTAACCGCCCTATACGATGGCATTATTTGTATCTTCCTACATTAATAGTAGATAATAACCATCTCGGACTTGAAAAGAACATAGGCAGTTAGTATGGATATCTACCAGTCTCTGATATTCAAAAATTAGCTTGGGTTTTCGAGATGATTGGACCAGAGAATCTTCGTCGGGTAATCCAGTGCCAAGTGCAAATCCTCTCCAAATGAAATGCAGACATGTTCGTATCCTTTTGGGTTGGGTGGACCAAGTTAACAAGACTAGTAATATGATTAGATACGAGGAGCCTCTTAAAGAGTTGAATGTCTCTTCCAAACATCCTTTTGGTTAGAACAGGGTACTAGGTCGAATGCAACGTTGACAAGATTGTAATCTGTTGCTTTGAGTGATCCCATTCTAGTGGATGGTAAAGCCATGTCGATCCTGCTAAAAGCACTGAGTACATAAGAAAGGGCCTCTCATGGCAGAACAGATCCCCAGACCGAAAAATATCTTACTCTCTGTTTCCGAAAGCATAACATAAGCATGTCCTCCGCTGGGCCAAACCAATACTATTCATGGAAAGCCGCAGGTGCCCTTCGAGTTGTTCAAATGGGTGAGGTGGTTTTTCACACTTGGAATGTCAAGGATGCTGTTGGTACTGACGGACTCGGTGGGTGCTTTGCTGTTATGATTGCCTCACATCACGGTGCAATAATGGCACATATCCCACCTAGGCCAAACGGTAGCGTGGACCCTAGAGCGGGTCTGATGAACGTCGAGATGATGATGGATCGAGTTTGCTCCGAATACGAAGCGAAGAGAAACTATTTTCCCTCGAATGAAACGGTTGTTGGTTTGGCTACGTACGGGGGTAGAGTTGGGTTAGAAGATCATCTGAATATTATCAATAACAAGCTTCGTCAACGTGTCGGCATTGTGGCCAAGCTTATTTCCTACGACACTCCGACTGGAATAGACGGAGGTGATGGAACTGCAATGATCATTATGAAGACTGGTTATCCGAAGCCAAAGATCTTCGTGGGCAGCCGTCATGTGAACCCATAAAAAAGGTCTTAGGTGGCAAGTGGCTTCATGTAAGGGATGGATAATGGCAGAATCCGGCGGTGGACGTGGGACAAGGGACATAAATACGAGTGCTTTGCCTTCTTACTTTCTTTCTTTCTCCTATCAACGTATCATTCTTCACCATGTCTGATCTACAAATTGTTGACAGTAAGGTTTTCAAGCGAAGTGAAACCCCGCCGCTTTTCTCTGAGCTTTATTCCGAGAATTCGTGCTTGTTAAGACTCAACAATAAGCAAACAGACGAAATAGCTGATCGACCTATTGTCGATCTTGATCCACAAATCTTGAGCGCGTTGATTATAGCGGGTATTCGATCGGACAATTTACGTCTTATTACCAAAGTCCTTGCTAAGGGAGTTACGATTTCAGCGGCCTATGTTTTGGAAGCCACAACTGCGAAGCGGAAGGAAATTCTATTAGAATTGTTTGGTCATGGGTGGGATGTTAATCAACCAATAGGCCCAATGACCCCGCCTATCTTGGCGTGAGCAGTCTTGTCTTTTCTATTCATGCAGGAGCCGAGCTAACACTCTCAGACATGCATTTGATGATTTCGAAATGTCCTCTTGGCTTCTTGATCAAGGGGCTGATCCTAACGCTGAATGTGATATTGCTTATACGCCACTATCTCATGCCATCCGGACTGCTTCTTTGGAAATTATTCATCTGCTGCTACGCCGGGGTGGAGATGTTCAAAAAGGCCAGCTTATGCATCAAGCGATCTATCGGGAATCAAATAATCTGGAAGTTGCCCAGCTCCTTATTGATTCGGGTGCTCCTTTTGATTATCTACTATACGAGGATCATGTTCCTTCTCAGAGCAAGTTTCCTTTTATGATAGAAACCCCACTCCACACAGCCGTGACTTTTCGCAGGCCCGAAATAGTCACTCTTCTTCTCCAGCAAGGGGCAAGTATTGAGACTAGAAACAGTCAAGGGAAAACGGTGATGGACTATGCGGATGTTAGTACTCGAGAAATAATTATGCATGCGGTAGAGAACTCCCAGTCGTCTTGAGCTGAATCAACTAAATTTTCCTTCTTCTCAATCTTCTTAGCGAAACTCCCAATCTAGGCTCTGGGCCTTGTCATAAGCTTCTAGTACATTGCAGCCACAGTTGGTAGAATATCTAAGATGCAAGATTGCAGACGACTGACAACTGCTTTCGCATGGCACTCATCAGAAATACCAAAAAAAGGCCAGACATGTGCTCTTGATTCTATAGGCCCTTGATTGGGAAACAATAAACCGGACTGTTACTAATATTTAATTCCCCAGCTCTCAAAGAGTGTTATTTCAATTCATAATTAGGTCACATTGACTGGATCTTTCCCGCTGCCAACTGCGTCTATAAAGAACTCACAATGGCTCAGTACGACCGCGAGCACCAAAATCTAGGGTAGGTTGAGCTTCCCTGAATGCGAGACCTTACTGAAACGAGCATCAGATATTAACCACATTTTTGATGAACAAGTAACTGTGTTTTCTAGAATCTAGCCGCTTATCAAATTATAAATTCACAGCATCTCCGCCCAGAATAGGATGGGCCAAATCAGCTTCAGTCAATTCTCACAGCATTTGGCCATCGGGACCGTCTATCTCTAAAATTGCATATGACAAATGGTAACCGGCGTGAAAAATGGACAGCGGGAACAGACACCCCCACAAAAAGACGCGGGAAACATGATATGTCATCACTGTGGTTGCCGCAATGATCCACCGATATTCCGAAATGTGAAAGAATGGAAGTACGTACTGTAATACCTGATGAGAATTGCGAGTAGGTCTGACCCTATTTCAGAAAACATATGGATTGGCATGATCGACCTTACATATGCACCGAGCTTAGCTGTGAAGGAAGACCGGGATTTATCTCCATTACAAACTTGAACCGTCATAAAAGAGAAGTACATAACCGTGGCACAAAGCCAAGGAAAAATTTCCTGTGCCCTGTTACAGAATGTCCTCGCGGTAGTCAAACCCCCTTCAAAAGACGCGAGAACCTGCGAGAACATATACGCCGGATTCACAATGGAAGATGTGATGGAATCACGGGAGATGATCGGCTACGAAAAGAGAAAGAATCTCTCCAGAGCCGAATAGCAGAGCAGGACAAACGACTACGGGAGCTTGAGGCAAAGAAGTTGAAACTGGAAATAATGGGTTGTCTCCTTGAAAGTTAGAGTATCGATTTCATTTCTATGGCATAGCTTATCCGCCTTAAGAATGGAGGACCCACTATTTCGTAATTGCCATGTCTTGTTATCATTTCGTTCATCCACTATCAAGCGCAGCTCGTTGGATCTCTTCAATTATTCCTGTAACCCTACTACTGTTGTTTCCTGGATACAGTGACTTTGGTGTGCATACCAGTGAACTAGTTCTGTCCAGCGATGAATCTCCCGGAGTGCCATTACCCAGCGAATGTTGTTCGCCCCTTGCTACAACTCGACAGCTTTTTGATCTGTCAAAGAACCCACGCCACGCTCCAAGATGCACCCAAGCAAAGAATAAATAAGTGATTCGCGAGTTGGGCAAATAGGCTCTTCAGTAGATTGCTCCGCGAGCAGAGTGGGTAGTGCGCAGAAACAAGCTAGATACCACTAAACTCGAACGTCGAGAGGAGCAATGGAAAAAGCACACAATCACAGGTTGGAGATCACTCTGAAGCTGATAGCATACACCTAAACCCTAGTCTGGGCTAAACATAAATCTCGCCTGCTCCTTAGGATATGCTGGATCAAATTTCTTAATTCACAGCAAGACACTCCTCAATCTCACCCTTGAATCCAGAGCTACAATCATGAGGCTATGGCCATATTTTCCTTGTTTCGGCTTCCCATGGGTATGAATCATGCGTCTCTACCACTCAGTGGATACTAATATAATACAAGTCTGCCCAAAGTCCTGAGAAACAAAACCCAATGCCCACTCAGAATCCTGCCATGAGTTCTCACAACAGGCAGCTCCCAAGGTTGGAAAATACTAGCTTCGCTTCACTTGCAACCACGTCAATACCCAGCGAATACCAAAAGATAGAGACAATGCGTCTGCAGCATCCAGCTCACGCGAATGGGAAAGTGATTAAAGTGCGAGCCATCCATCACTATGTGGGAAATGATAACGGACAACCCTTTTCTACTGTTGAAGTGGAGCTCAAGTTGGACGGTGGTCAAATCAAACATACTACAATGAGATACTCTGAAGTTAAAGACATGAAAGGGGGTAAGGCTGAACTGGCAAACTTTGGTTCTTCCCTTGACGATCCTATACTTGACTCACAGTATATCAAATCACAAGGTCGAAATGTCTCAGATACGAACGCGTACTATAATCTCTATTAGTTTGGCAGACAGCTCAAGTATTTTTGTACTAAGCAGAGCCCCGGCGCAGAATAATGACTGTTTTGGGGATGGCCCCAGCAAAAAGCTTTTCCAACGTATAGAGGGGGTTAGGGGCTTCTGCAAGAGAGCCCTTACACTGCCACGGATGAATATTGTTTGTCAGGCAAAGATAATGTAGATCTGATATGGCCAACTGAGAACAATTGCGCAGAACAGTATACGTGTTTTCCTCATTGCCAAGAGGAATGTTTGATTAAATTAAACCCCTATTTGGTGCTTCGATATTTACTGATGAATAATAAAGCACACTAAGTTATTTTTGGATACGGACAATTTCTTTTCAGTCCCATTACTGTATTAATCAATCCTATTTTTCATTGCTATAAAGCAACACAACCCACGATACAAGATGGCAAAAATCCCCTCGATCAGCAAGCCACTACAAGTGCAAGACCTCCAAAGCGATGCCGGTCATCAACAATGGGAGTAACCTTTCATTGACGCAAGTTTCCTCTGTGGACACGCGTGTACGCAATTGGTGTATGTTCACACATCCGAAATAACTGAAGGTGTTTGAAAATGTATATTTCTAACTTTGACTATAGTCGAAGAAACGGATCACCCTTCATTTTTAATCGAATGGGAGACTTTCGATGTATACATATGCACTGTTTCTATGGCTCTGCCAATTTGGCAAGTTCAGAAAGAAAAACAACCTCAGCTTGAATGCGCAGTCTCTGCGATCTTGTCACTCGAGACACAAGATGGAATGCCTTCAGACGTGCAATGTATGGCCAGCTTAATCACTCTTTTGATTCTTGGATTTGAACCCCCGAAACCCCTGAAACCTGCAATCAAGCAGATGTTATACCAGGTTACTGGTTTTTTGGATTATATGATGGCGCATGATGAGTTTGGTCCACTTTTGGAAACTCGACTACAGAAAATGGGTTTGCTTTCTCGTGATAATGAGCTGAAGGGGGTTTAAAATTATGATTGATCTATTATATCGGAGCAATTTCAATTAATATCCGGAAGACTAGTCTGCTGAATTATTATTTCTAACCGAAAATCTTAGATTGAATAATGTATTTCGTTTATGTTAGTATTGGCACTCTGTACGAAGTTAGTATCCGGCTGCCTTGTAATCATAACTATAGCGTAATGGAAGACACGCTCGGTGATAATCTAAAAAGCAAGTCTATTCCAAATCACAATATCTGGTAGCCCTGGCTGTATAACCCCCGTAATTTAGATCTTCCTAAGCCTTCACCAACCCGACCTAGTAAGCTGCCACATGAAGATTGCGACCATACCCTAACAAGCATAGGTAGGTCTATCGCACTGTCCCCGGAAACTTCTACCGTGGTCTCATAGATACAATGACTCTGATAGGGATGTCTTTGTCCCAACAGCAAATTATAGGACAATAGATAAGATTGTGAAAGATACACAATCTTCAGTAGCTGGGGCATATTTCCTGATTGTTGGCAGAACCCCATATTTGAGGAGCAGATGATTTATACGTTCAACATGTTTAACACGAGACAAATGTACCTCCGTAAATAAGATAAACATGGCATACGTATCATACTATTTCTAAGTGCGATTTTGATTCGACGGCAGAACCTTAAACTGGACTGTTCGACAGTTCGCACGATTTCTCGGACAGTGGAGTTTCTTGGGGGCGAAGTCGAAATTGACTGAAAGGGTTACTCTGGAGGATGGGCCTGCAAGATCCGAGTTCCAGTTAGCATTACTCCCATTTCACGGGAAAATCGTTTGAGGGGCATTGATATCGCCTGGGTGTTTGTTGAGAGGTGTACCCTCGGTCAAATCTACTATAAGACATTGCTTCTCACCTCGTGATCCATCACAGTAAAAATGAATTCATCGTAACATCTGTTTCATATCTTAATTTTGAATCAATATGTCCAATTGCCAGCAAACGCTCGGTTGCCCTTTGCTCTTCGAAAAGACAGAAAAGACAGAGCAGCTCGGAGAGCATGAATTAAGATCTGCAATCTGGTCCGATATCTTCTCGTATCCTGGCGGTTCACATGAAGCCCTTCACTTTCTATTCGAAGCACTCGAAAACACGGACACGCCGAATTACATCAAAGAGGCGATCAAATCTGTCTTTGGGAGCGCAACAATGAGAGAGGAGATCCTGCAGGACTGGAACCTCTACCGCGGTTATGACCACGCTAAACGCCATGAACGCCAGATGAGAAAATATGCTCCCGTTGACCTGGCCTCACGATGTATCGAAGATTGCCCCTCTTGCTTCAAAGGACTATTGACATATAATATGGTGGAACCCTCCTTTTTCTGCCACACAGGGCACAGCTTCTTCTGGCTCGCAGCGAGGAGCGAACAAGAAGAATTGGTGAAGCATCTACTATTACTGTTGAGCCAGGAAGATCTTCTGAGACCGTTTTCTGTCCAAAATCCCGGCGAGGATCGATATTCAATATTTCAAGCCTGTACTTGGTTTAAGACGTGGTTTGAAATCTGCCTGGACCGGCTGGAATCGTCGCCGAAAGATGCACTTGCCTCACTTGGACCAGAACAGATATGGCAGATATGTCAATATGCCGACCCAGGATTAGGAAACCGGCTCCTCGATCCAATAGGCTTGGATCTTGGGAAACCCCATCCTGACGATGCAGCACCAGGATGGTTGAGTGTAGCGAACCGACGGGATCCGCAGTCAATGTTCAGCTGGTTCTGGGAACGCGGTCACCAGCCACCCGAGGGGTTCTTGACGTATGTCGCATCAGAAAACTGTTGTGAGGCAGCAAAGTGGATCATGGACCATGACGAAGATTACCATGACTGGTGTAATGCTGCACTCACAGCAGCAGAGAATGTGGATGAAGGCAGCGAGGAAATGCTGGAGGTTATTCTTCCAAGTCCCGCGGAAAAAAAGCATATCGATCAAACTCTGGCGGAAAAGATTGTCAAGAAAATCGTCCACGGAATATATGAGGAAGTCTTTAAACTTGAACTTCGGGGACCACTTCTTGTGGAGAAAGAGAACGTTGCTATTAAGAAGATTCAAACACTGGGTAAGTTGGAAGTGAAAGTCGACGTTGTGAGTATGGAGATCATGGCAAAGATCGCTGGACTGCCTCGTCTTGCGATGGAATTGGAGGATATAAGCCAGCGTGTTTAGCTTTTATCTCTTTTTCTTTCGGTGGAGTATAAGCGAACTATAGGTGCAGTTCCTCATAACCTGTTTGACAATCCAGTAGAAGGCGAGACAATAAAACTTTAGTCCTGTGACAATTACTGCACGATATACGTACCTTTGGCATAAGTGCTAGTCTGCGTGTGGGAAGAAGCAATAATGGATACTGTATTCGTGCTGATGCAAATGATAAGGGGCAGAAAATATAAAGGGTATCTAATCACCCCATTCGATATTTACAATGCCCGACAATGATTGCCCCATCTCCACTATGGGAATGGATTAACTTCCATCTGGGATTTCCAAGTAGCATCAAGAGATGCTGGTCTATGGAGCAGGATTCAGGTGGGTGTTGGTGTACGTCAGACTTTGCGGAACACAAGCTCATGATACAGTTGTAAAGATGTTGAAATTGACACTCCGCACCCCGAGCTCGACCGGTCTTCGACAGTCAGTGGTAATACTATCATCCTTCCCAGTCCAGTACGAATTCCAGCCCCCGTGGCTAAACCGCAGCGCCGTGACAAGTTCAGCTTCATTCATAGTTCCTGCCCTTTGATGGAATTTCCCAGACCATACGGCTGTGCTTCATGTGGAGAGACAAGATCGAATAGGGTTATGGTGGTGTTGGCCAACAAATCTGAGATCCATCAGTGCAATTGTTCCTAGATTTGACCTGTCAAGAATCTCCTATTTTCCTACTTCAGAAGCAGGCCGGACCTGTCATCAGAGCTCCATCGCTGCAATTATGACTTGACTAGAGTTTAGATCGGGGGATTTTGGATTACTGGCTCAAAGATAAAAATGGTGCTTACTGAGTATTGGAGAATTCTCATAGGGAATACGATGAAGCTACCGCGGTTCAGACCTCTTAGCACTGACCACGTGTAATGAAAGTCTGACATATCATACACTGAAATTTATGCTGTTTTGTGTGACAGAATACCAAGAAACTCGTGTACCCTTGAATGACTGTAAATAAAACAGGGAAAGCTTGCCCAAAAAGGTAGACTCAGAGGAGTTCAGCTATAAAAGGCGTCAAGGACCTCTTGTCTTCAGAGTCTGACCCAAGTTTCCCGAATTTTGTTTTATTAATGGAAAGGAATCGCATCCACAATGCCAGACCCTGGAGGACCTGTGTCAATACCAGACTTATTTTCCCAAAACACAACAGAGTTTGAATTCAAACCAGGAGTTGTTTACAAATTCTCCTCTTCTGATACTGAGAGATATATAACCCGTTTACTGGAAACATTCCAACAACATGGATTCCCTATCGAAGGAACTTGTGTCGAAGCATTCCATTTTTGTCTCAAGTCCAAAAGGTTCTTCATGCAGAAACGTGCTAGCGAAAGCACATCAAAACCTGGTGTCGGAGAGGGCATGGGTGGCGCAAAAGAACCTTCAGACGAAACGCACAAATATGCCACCCTTCGCGAAACTTTAGAGGAAAGTGGTATTCTGCTATTACGAGCACAGCTTTTCGCTGAGAGCTTTTTTTATATCTGGCGTCATGAAGATCGCAACACTGGACGATGGAAATGGCTCGTGAAATGCGCCTTTGTTTTTATCATTCCTCAGCGTGATGCCTGGCTCTTTGATAATCGCATCTGGCACACCGAGAGCAAAGAGCCAGTTGGGCAGTCCCCGACCCTTTTTGACCCCAAAGAAGTCAGCGATACTTTCTCGGTAACGGAAATGGATCTGGAGAATATGCTCATTTGGAGCCCTGAACATCACGATCAAGCTAGAGATCCCAAGCTCCTTGTCGTCCAGAAGCAGACATATATCATCATGGAATATATGTTTCGTCGTCTACCATCCCTGGATGAACCCGATGAGAACACAAACCGAATTTGCTACGCTGAAAGATGCCCGAAGTCGGATAAAATCCTTCTTAAACTGGATGGGGAAACTGTGCCAAGTTCGTGTCTAGAGAAAGAGGGCCTGTTGGAGCTGGTCCATGGTGCTATGAAGCGGTAGCTAAATTATTGACCTGGTTCTAGTATGTAGCAAGGAAATACAATCTACTTTGAAAACCATTTCTGTGCCTAGCCGAGACAAAAAAACCATTGAAAAAGTACATGAGTAAAATAAATTCTTACATACAATTGACATCAGTCCCACACGGAAGCAAACTTTTCATCCCCCATGGAGAGGCTACCAACTTAGCTCCGCGAGAATTCGTGAGATAAGCCAGTATTGTATCCACAACTCATATAGGTTGCTACATGCCGCTTGGTTTCCTTAAATATACCCCGTATTGTCCCCCACGCAGAACATTATAAAAGCTGCGCTACGCCTTCGCGAAGCATTTCTCTTATGTGACTCCAAGTCTCCATCAACTAGAAGCATTCACCCTCATAGATCTGCCCTGAACCCGACCTGGAAAACCATCACATCAAACATATCATGAAGTCTTCCTGGTCGTGGACAAGAACGGGGGTAAAAATGAGCCAGGAACATTCGGTTCCCCCTTTCCATCTTTCTGTACTGCAACTTTCGATCTGCACTACATCAACACGTTACAAATTTCAAATTTCACGAACATGTCTACGTAATCAATACTAGTATGGCAAATACGTACAGGGGTTTCGAGCTAAGAAAAGCCCAGCCCCAGAAGAATGGCTGTTTCGGGAATAGTTCAGATTGTGTGCCTCCCTTCAGTCCGACAAGAAGCTTTTCTAGGACAGAGTAGATTCTGAGCTCCTGTGGAAATGCGAATGGCGAAATGGCATAGATACAACCCTCAGCAGTGAATGGTCATATTATTCGGACATGGTAGCACGGATCTTCTGTCCATGCATGCCTCGGACTCTGTCCAATGCTACTTCCTTCGTTTCGTAATGCATGAGAACATTCCTATAGTGGCCTCAGATTGGAGGCAGGAGCTATGTCGAAAGGATTCAAAGGTCAGTTCACTCGCCATAACTTCCCCAGCAGTACGACGGACAGAGAGCAGAGTGGTGGAAACCTAGTGAAGTTAAATTGGGATACCTACCAATCGCAAGCCCAGACACTCCTTGCACATATTTGATTTTCTGCCCCTGTCAACCAATATGAACTTACTATGTCATGGTACATTCAAAGATAAAAGATCAGGATCTCGCTCGCTCCCCAGCTCCATTCCATCCAGCGCACCAGTCCCACACAGCCGCTATGGATACCGGAAAGGCCGCAGTCGATCCCCGTGCGTTGAATTACACGAGGCCATTATTCTCTCAGCTACTTCTTCTGCTTGCTTATGTCCTTCTTGAATCCTCGTTGCCTGCTCGGAATGGCGATATCCGACAGATCCAGGATATCTGCTCTCGCAAAGAAACTGAATGGCAACCCCAGATCGGAGGGGAGATATATCCGGAAATGAAGCAGACATCCTGGGACAAAGCCAGCCCCGAGACACGTCGGGCTTGGCGAGATATCCGGTCCTACTTGTTTCAGCAGAATTTGGTCCATTCTACAGTCTCCGGCAAACATCTGCGCGAATATCTTTGCCAGCTCCTCTGGTGGATAGAGCAAGTCTCAGCGCAAGGCCTCAGTGCTCTTTGCGGCCCACGCAATGGTATTGATTCTGACGTATTGCCTCTCACCGAGAAAGGATGCATTGTGTTACTGTGCGTCAGCGTCTCCGTGACTGCAACGCCAGGGGGAAGTGTTTCATTACGATCATTGCTGCATGATCAGGATCAACTCCTCATCAAAGAGATGCAGCCGCAGCTAGCACAATCGCCTATATTCCCAGATAATATCTCACGGACGGAGCTGCGGAACGCGTTCGCTACTTTGGAATTGATATTCTCAACGCACACTGTGATGGAGAATACACCACTCAAATATTACGAGCCTGATTGGATGCGGAGTACGGTCGTTCAACGCGAAATTTGGACACAATATGAGCTGCTGTCGGAGACGCGCAACCTCTCATTCCCGTCTGGACCATATGCGACGCAGCAACCTTGCTCCAGGAAGGCAAATGCAGATAGATCATGCTCTCGTGACGCTGGAGTACATCCGAGAAAGCGTCAGAGGCGTCCATCCTTGCGAACAGAGAAGTGGAATGCACGGTCCAGTCCCCTGGCAATTGAATATCATTAGACGAATAGCTCAAATCATCTGATACGGTCAGACCCCTGTGATAATATACATGCCATGGACGGTATTCATGTCTAAATTCACCAGTAGATCGTAGTTCGGGGCCATCGAGAATTGAGGAGATGCCCGCAGGATTTCTCAATTGCCGAAGCGTCAAAAACGCACGTCCTTAGGAAGAGATGGCGAAAATGGGATGAATCAGTGCTACAGATCAGAGTAGAACTTTTGATTTGTCCTGTGCTCTACACTCCGGTCAGACATGACTCAATCATACTTTTCCAAAATCCGGCCAATAGCAATTGATTAACCAATAAATACGTCGGATCCCCGTAGCAAACCATCCTGCGAGGCCCAGGCCCCGTCCATGCTTTGTCACATCAAATACCTGATTCGTCTTTCTAGTGCAGTAGTCTTGTGCGCGGTTGAGCAGCCCGACTGAAGAGTGGATCGAATTTTGATCATCGGTCATCTGAGAAATTTGAGAAACTTTCATATCGCGTTGCTCTATGGAAAGCCAGATCGACCACATGCCCGGAATGACTGATTTGATCGTCCCTTACCCGAATATGGAATGAGCCATGGCTCATTCCTAGTTGGGTTTAAATCTGGCGTCGGCCGCAATTCAAAGCCCATCGCCAACTTTCTTTCTCACCACAATGTCTCAGCGATTATTTCCCTTTCATAATACAGACGAGGATCAGCGATTATTCCCCTTTCATGGCACTGACAAGGAATACATTCAGTTTCTGGAGTTTCAAGTGATCAGCACACATTGGGCAGGGCAAGGGGTGGGACATACGGGATTTCCAATGCCACCCAGGCCTGAGATCACAAACGAGTCAGCACCGACACATGAGATCGAGATTGTGCAATACAAGCCTGACCAATCCAGCAAGAACTCCCAGGCCTCCAAGCAGGCGAAGCAGCGATGGAAAAATGAGCTGAATGTTTTCATTTCCGCCTTGCCACGGGAAGGAAAATTGCGTGATGCTCGGCAAAAGGCAGGCATTGACACCCCAAGAAAGAACCAGCTGGCACTCCGGTTGATGTTGGGTCATGCCAATAGTGCTGTATCCCGACTGGTAAAAGGCGATGCATTACAGCCCCCGGTCCTTGTCACGGAAAATAACGATCTGGTCAAGAGAGGCTATGTCTACGCGGGATATATCCAGAGTTGTGCCGGCAACTTGAGCTTCACGGAATCGGTGGTTTCTTTCCAGGGTCTGATCTTTGTGAGCTACTGTCTGGTCATGATGGGGACCGGGATTTCCAAAGAGACGACGAACGACATGATGAGACGATACATCGTCCGGCACAACGACGACACGACCCTCGAGCGATATCGGCGGGGTGTTGCATGGATCCACCGATGTATCGCAGAGCTGCTTGTCAACGGTTGGGGTTACATGAGCTGGGAGTTCTTTCTGCTCGGTATGTCTGCTTTCCCATCTTTTGGTCATGACCTCCACTAAGAAGCGGGCGGTTCTCAGAAAAGCGGTCCCTGGCCCGGTTTGCACGAATTGCAACCGGTGATGCCACAAGCTACAAAGCGTTAGTGGAGCACCTGGGAGAAGCAGATTTGCCGCTGCAAGCGAAGGGCTGGATTCCGTACTGCATTCCTTGCATCGTACAGTCACTGGCCGGTGGTGCCATCGGGTACGTCAAGCTTTTAGAGCATTACAATGCAGGCTGACAAGCTATTCTAGGCTGGAACGCATTTGTGACGTTTTGGACTACAACGAAGAGGCCAAATCCAAAATTCGGTCATTGTCAGAATCGTTCTATCACTCCCTCCAAAACTTGGCCACCCCGTGAGCAGTGAGTGTCATCGCCAGGACGAGGATCTGATACGTGATAGCTACTGCGGCCTATCCTGCTGCCTCTGTTTCACGACGATAAAGTCCGCATGTGGCCCAACCATTATATCCGAACGAAGAACATAATAGTATCCGGGCCGAAGAGTTTGGTTCCCATGAGCCAGGTCGATGATTTCGGGCATGTGGGAGCCGACGCTGATAGGAATGAGGATGGTTTCGCTGTCGGGCAAAGCACCGACTATTTTGTTCATAGAAGATCGAAACATCTCGTACAGGCAATTCTACTTTGGTCAGCATGGCTGTTGCTCTCTTCTTGTATCACGTACCTCGCATTTCAATACTCCGAGAAGCGGTTCGATCAAAGATTTGATCCTCGCGACCTCATAGATTCGATGGCCCTGGAAATCTAGAGTGAAGTCGACACCTGGTATACTATGTGCGGATGCCCATGTCGCCAGATCTTTTCGGAACGGGTGTGCCTCGAGCGGCAGCAGGACGGGGCCCAGCATTCTCGTCTCGTGGGCATCACCCCATGCGGAGACTATATTTCCGAGCTGCGCATCCGCAGAACGTCAACAAACAGGGAGAGAAGTTACGGATCACTATCTCATACCATGGTACGACCTACGACTAGGGTTTAGACCTAGTTCGCGTTTATTCATCAATCATGTCTCCGTGGAGTGAGACCCTTCCTATGAGGGGTAGTGGGTCGAGTTGATCAGCCATCCTTGCGTCACGTGAAATTTCTTCTCGGGAAAGAAAGGTAGCGCACGACAGCTACCCTACCCTCACATTATCAAACCTCCCGTGCACAACAATGTTTCACTACTGAACATGGTCTAATGAATTATTACGGCGACATGTACTACGGAAGAAGCCTGGTGCAGGGGCCATATTATGAATTGCTTTGCTAGCGACCATTACAGAAGACTCTGCGAAACTCATCTGGGGTAAGATCGCCGTTGACAAGCCTGCTATTATTCTTCACGAAGCCACCATCCATCGAATGGATACGGAAGGCTGATGGTTCCTGCCCGTCGGTAACACTGCCATTCAGCACTCTTGAAGTTCCATCCACCTTTGTGGCACGGGTGGAATGAACAGAGATTCCGCGAACACCTCGGTCCTCCCGGTGCCCGAGGTGTCTGATACTGGAAGCAGACCCTGCTTGCATGGGAAGTTTAACATATGGGGCAGTATTTGAACGGAGAGAATGACACTACCTTCGTAAATTGTTCCGTTGACAACCTGGGAGTCATGACACTATTTTCACAACCAACGAATTAGTCCCCGCAGCTGGACCGTTGTACTGCTGTAAGCCCTTACCAGATCCTGCTCTGCTAGGACCGCATCCGCCGTTTGGACCTGGGATGCAGCGGTGCCATCCCGACCAGGTGTTCCTTCTTGCTGGTCCTTGGCCATCATGAGATAAATTCAGTAAATAGCACCCGTAGCAAGAAGTTGGAATAGGTTTAAGCGAGGGTCTTGAAGAAAAAAAGAGGAGAGTGTCAAAAAGAAAGTTGCTTGGGTTTTATATGGTGAGAGCTCTGTCAACCCCCAAGGCACCTCATCATAGGGCAGAATGGAGTAGCCAACAAAAACATAACACGCTACTTGCAGCAAAACCAAGATAGAATTATTTGGCTGCTGGAGCCTGTCCCCCAAATTTAATTCGCCATGGAAATTCTCTCTCGGTCAGAAATGCCAGCAAGAAGAGCTGAGGGTCTTTGAAGCAAGCTACTGTATTTACGTGTCACATTCCTTGCCACGATGTGATGCACCAAGCGCAAGCTAGAGCTCTGCTTTGGGATATAAATATATGTGTATGAATGTCCAATTTCCTCTGCTTGAAACGATTCACCGTGAACACTGGCATATCATCGCCAAATGACTTCGGGACCCACGGGTACAGACAGCAATGGTAATGTCGACGACAAGCGTCTACAGGTGAGCTTGAACGCGCTATCGACATAGCTCTTGTACCCACTGACTCTACAGACCTTGAGGGTCTGGTTTACGGAGCCCAGCAATGACATCATGACGTATATCCGGATCAAAGGCCTCGGTGATGCGGTTGAAGAAGCCATCCCACTTGAGAAAGACCGGCCTGCAGAGGACGATCGCATGCCAGATGGTCTCCCTAGGAACTCAATTCTGTACGACCTTGCCGTGGTCATACAGGAAAAGAATCGCGTTATCTCTCATTTTGTTCCCGTGGGATTACCACTGAGCAATGTCAGCTTGGTCTCTCTGGTTCCCGATTCAACGGTCAGGGAGAGACAGATTCTACTTCGACATTATTCTGTTCATGCGAGATACATGGAGCAGTATATCCGGCGAAAGAACGAGGGGACATTGAATAATCTGCTTCGTCAATGGTACGAGGATCGTTTCAAAGACATGCTTATTGATGAGCATAGGGCTACTATGCAGGATTGAACAGCGCTTGATATCTCTCGGTGGCTACAATCGGGCGCGGGATTATACTCTCATATCTTCATATTCGCTATCCTTTGCTTACCAGACTTGAACCTCCCCTGGCCCATTGAGGAGCCTAGCATATTTCACAATCAAAAGTCTTCCTCGGGTTGAATGCCGCTTGTGTAAGAGCAGCCAAACCAGGCTCGTGCTGCCATGGACTTTCCCACACTTGTCTAGTAGGGTTACATAGCTCGAACCTATCTAAGATTCTGTCCTTGCTTGGGATCGCGTACAGTGTGCCAGGATTTGTCATAATTTCATCCAACCGGCTGGCAGAAATAATTCGATCCATAAAGCCCCCTTAACTCCCAGGATAGTCCTAGCTGCAACCATGTGCTACTCCTCACGCCGAAAAGACCTTTCGATTTAATATAACCATACGATCAGAACTGGTAGTTTTGGCATGAGCTGTGCATGGGACCGATGAATGACCTGGCAGAAGTGGGCAATGAGCAGCCACAGATGCTCGTCAGTGACCTAGACGTAATGAATCCTATGTTGAACTCTATCATGGAGGAAGAAACCACGATACATTATGATCACTCGCTGTTTTCCCTGGTCGACAACAGTCAATGTGTCGCAATGCAGTCTGGTCTCGCCCCCGAGCCATTCAGGGGAGCACCTTTCGCAATGGCAACTCCCTCCGATCTATCTCCATCCCAGTTTCTGCCAACTTTTCATGATGTTCCATCGACCATTCCGCTTTCCCAGGCACCTGCCAATCGCAAGATAGCACGGAAAAGTGCTCACCAGAACCACATGGCCAAAAGAAGACTGATGAGCAAAGAAGAAAAGAATAAAATACGCGCGTACCACTCAGAGAACAAAGGTGTCACCCATCAGCAGATTGCAGGTAAGAGGAGATACTCAACTCAAGGCAGGAAACCGACACTGATAAAAATAGGTAAATTTGGCTGGGATAGAAGGTATAATTACACTGTTAATAAACTTGTCGTGTCGTACTGATGGAGATCTCAGCACTATTACAAAAACGTTGACCGGGACGGGCGACGATGAACCGAAACAGCAGAATGTGGCTCGTTCTCCAATTGTATCTGCGATCGCCGTAGAGCACATCCGCCATCACCATTCCACGCCAGTACAAGAATTTCGGCAGCCGTTTGGGGCATGCAACGGCTTTTCATCCGAACCAGGCAAGAATCCAACGAGAGAAGACGCGCAAAAAGCACTTGAAATCGCCAGGCGCGGTCTCGAAGAACATACCGAAGGCCTCGACGAAAATGAATATGCTTTTTTTCAGAAGCTCTCTCTCTCTCTCTCGACGAATCAGGCTTGAATTGGCAAATTCCGAATAATATACATACAAATTTTGATCAAGGCAAATGCATGTTGTAACCCTCATAGCTTCATCTACAATGGTGGATTGTCATTCCAATCGAATGGAACTGTTAGCTTCGGAGAATATAGCATCCTCAAAGGGATTTTACGTGATGTTTTGTTACTAAATGCAAACTACTTCATGACCTGGCTAAGACTAAGTGTCCTCTGCTGCCAGTGCGGAAATCCTCTTAGGGCTCCGCTGCTTCTACTTCGCTCACACTTGATTTGTATCTTAACCTGTTTTCACACACAGTCCGAATTCCAACGGTTAATCCCGGCGCGAATGAAATATTCTTACTTGTGCTCATCAACTATACGCTGCTAAAACATTTGTATCACACTGAATGTCCCCAAAAAGTCCCGAAGGACCTTAGGATTATACATTGTAACAGGCTGCCATCTGATCAAGCGAGCTTACCATGTGAATTGCCTACAGCAGCCTCTATATATAGATCTACAGAGCTTAGCTCACACTCCGTGGAACGTTGCATCCTTTACTGAATTGGAACAGAACATGAAAAATGGAAAAATTCGTGGGTGGGATCGGGGCCACACAAGCTGTTTTCTTTGGATTTTCTCTTCGTGATCAAGCATCTCACGTTGAACATTGATCGTTATACCCGGAGCCCTCTATGTAAGCTTTCATTCTGAGCCTTTTCCCGACCACCAAGCCTGAGATAAAAGCTCGTGCCATTCCTGAGATAACAGCTCGTGCCATTCCTGAGATAAAAACTCGTCCCATTCGTCAATCTCCTTTACCTCCTTTTGACATCGTTCGAACATTTTCCCAAGACTTTGACTATATTTCTCAATCTAGGAGGATCGGTTAGTTTTTGGTCCTTGCGGTATTTCAAATCCATAGGGCGAGGGATTGTTGGTCTGGATCCTATTACCGGGATATTAAGTATCTTACCATGACGGGGTTCTCCAGTGATTGATGGTTTTCCGAGGTACCAGCTTCAGATTTTGGTGGTGCGCCATTCTCGGCGGCATCGGCGATCCAAGGCATCCTTTTTCTTCAGGTGGATGGTTGGCTTCGAATATATTCTGTCCAATAAAGCGAACTAGGATCGTGAGCATATTTTGCATTCCTCCTTTTATAGGTGCAATACTTACAAAACAATAACAACCTTAGCTCCGTATAAAAGTGACGCCTGCCTGGAATGACTATCTCCGAAAATGCCTCCCCCCGAATTGAGATGGCTTTTGTGGAATCAAGCAGCCTTCGGTGGTAAACTATGGAAAATCGAGTTAGATTTCCTCGGATCATGGCCGTGCTTGAGAATGAAACATGAGGGAGAGACCTTTTTTGATAGCCAGGCCACGACCCTTTGGATAATATTGAATATTAGTCACCAAAAGAAGTGGGATTCGTGAGTCAACTTGTAGTGTGAAAAGTGATGGAGAGTAGCGGACAGAATGCAGATAAAAGTATTGTTGAGTGGAGGCTGTGTGGGTCTCTGTAGCAGTGGAAGCATGGAACGCATCAAGTATCTGGTCTATTAGTTACGTACAGCGAATACGAATAACCTTTTGATGTTGAGTGACTGCCCTGCCACTGAACTTGAAATTAACGTTGCCCATCTCTTTGATTTTTCTGTTCACAGCATAATATAATCAAAGATGGTGTAAATTCTACTTGTATCGAAATCTACCATACCCTCTTCTGAACACCTCCCCGGCGCAGCCATTACAGCCAGGGAAATGCAAGAATCATGCATTTTGGGCGGGACGTGGTCTTGGCCCGGATCAAAAGAAGTATCGAAATGAGCGTATTGGGCCAGATAGAAAAATTTGCAGGTATCCCGAAATGCAGAGTAACTTTCTAGACGTCTTCAGTCCCGACGACTGGTTTTCGAACCTAGTTCGTGGCTATATACGGTTGAATCAATCTCAGATGGTATAAATTTATCTGGGCACGGTGCAATTTGGTGTCTTTTAACCTTTGAGGACTAAAAAAAAGCAATATCATTATCCACTGGATAGTTGAAGCTAAATGGGGCTTGGGATTCGTGGGACGCAAGACTAAGCCCGCGTTTTAAATGGGACACCAGAAGTGTCAATTAGCACTTACTTACATATTCGTGGCAGTTTAGGAATATTGTTCGCTATTTGCTGCCAGCGCGCGAAAGGTAAACTATCAAATACGGACCATGTAATCGAGATTTGGACCATTAGCCCGTTAAATTTACCAGTGATTTGAAGTATTCACAAATATCCACACACAGCATGTCTATATTATATGCAACAGCGTCCCCCGCCCTCAATGATCGGCGTAAGAAGTTGCGTGAGTTACGCGGATAAGCTCATCACCAGCTGATCATCATCAGCAACGGCACCAGAGACAATGAGACAATGAGACATAACCTACAAATTTCCCCATTGATGTATATCTTCTCTATATGCCGGGCGAAGATCTGGAGAAGAGTGTCCTAGATTTCAAACCTCAATCCTTTCCTGTATTCCCATTCCGGTAAAGTCAGGACGAAAGCCTCCTAACCGACCAGAGAGGAGATAGCTCGATGAAGCTCTGGAGATACATTTTCTGCAGGTACCCCAGGGATGACTTCCGGTTGTAACCAGGCTGTTCAATAATCCATCTGTGTCGGAGTGGCGTGGCCTGAACTATATCTTCCAGTATAAGTCAACTGTCACGGAGGAACTGAGAGATCAGTAGAGAAAGGATCCAATGTCCCTCCAATGGAATGCAATAGTCCACTCATAGGAACGACCCCCCGATCCGAACGTCCCTGTAAATTCTGGTGACTATCCGTCCACGCACTGTGATCCTGCATCTGGTTGAAATAGTGTGACTGTGCTTCGCCCATATCAGCTTGGCTTATAAAGTTAAATTCGCATCCAGAGGTCGGTGGCGATGGAAGCTTTGGAGCACGAGTAGCCATTTCCGTGCGAGGAGAGCCTCGACGGAGATTCGGAGGTGTCCGACGAGCTCCTCCTCGACGAACTTGACAAGTTGGACAAATTTCCACGAAACGAGAGATCAATACTGTCGAAACCCTGAGGTTGTACAAAAAAGATAAAAGATCAGTCATAGGTTTCTGCTCGAGGTATGGTGTGCGTCGTGAAAATACCAGGAATAGATACGTCGGACCTGCGCGGAAGTTTTGTCACGTCCACCATGTTGGCATTGCTGATGAGCTTTGGTAAGAATTTTGAACAATTTCTCACGGATGGCAACAGGCCTGCCCTTATAACAAATCATTTTGCGGCACTGGAATTGTCTCAGTCAAAAATTGCTCGTATCTTCAAGAAATACTCACATACCTCTGTTGTACCCACACCCACAGTCTGGAGTTTGAACATCCTCTTGACCCAGAACCTATCTCATTGAGCGGTGCATCCAGAAAAGTATGAGATCAATTGATGACATACCGAAATTTGGCAGACTCAACTGCAGTATCATTTGGATCGATCAAAACAGTGCGAATATCACGGGCTCGTTTGGCATGAATGAGGGCTTTGTCCTGCTTCTTCACCGAGAGATCGTTGACATAGCTATTGATTCATATAATGCATCAGCAACGAGAAGCACAAAACGGAAAGAGAAAAAAAAAGGCTGTTGTCAACTCCTACCTTTGGATCAATTGATCGAATTCCTTAGCGTCCGGGAATCCCTCTAGGGCAGGTATCACTGGTTCTGATAGCATACTTTCTTCATTAAGGGACTCTTGATTTTCGATCTCTGTCTCGAAATCCGCCTCCCAAAGTGGTAGATATCGAGGAGATTGCACATAACGAGATCGGGTCATATATTGCGATGGCGGATGATGAAGTCTCATGTCATCTGGCGTGGACATGGTATCTCTTTTTCGGCGGTTGCGAATTTGTTTGCGTAGAGGTTTCCATTCACATGGAATTAAATGGGCTGGTCTGGAAGATTCAGATTGAAACGGCCCTGCAATTGGCGGCGTTCCCCGTGGAGCTGGGGCTTGCATTATATCAGTCGGTCTAGCTCCCCTCGTTTGAAATTGGGACCTCAGACTCGAGACTTTAGAATTCGATTTTCTTTTATGCACATACTTGGAAGCCACATGTTTGCTTGGCCGTAAGCAACGTAGGTAAACTGATTCACTACGTTAGGCGAGGAGATAACTTGTTCCGTTCCTTCAATTGATGTGGAAACGTTCACTGGAAGTATCGTGTCGTCATTGAAATGGGAGATCGTGTAGTGTCCAGGCAAATGCTGCAAATCAGGTGCTGATTGAGCGAAAGTTGTCTCGTGAATAGAATGAGTAACAAATCCATTAGCTGCGGAATCCCACGGAAGAGAATTATATATTGTGCGAGAGTTTGGCACTGAGTTATGCGAGGTTCCGCTTTGCTGGGCTTCTCTTATCTCTTGGTGTTGTTGAGTCGTATCCATGAAAGGAGACATCGTCTAAAATGTCAATATTTGAACGAGGTGACTCAAACAAATCCAGGGATTGTCCATGTCCTATTAATATCATGTATGCAGTATTTCTCCTGTTTTGTGGCTGAATGACTGACCTAAACACAAGGATATCATTCGTTTCGATAGGTAGTCCTGTCTAGCTGAGAGCGAAAATTCTAATTCGGGTGTAAGGTCCCTTCGTGTATTTAAAATTACGAAACAAAATTGTGGTGAGTCAGGGGTACGGTACTTCACAATGGTGATAGCTAGACTTTCCTCTTATTGAAATTGACTGACAAGGCCCAATGTGGACCGGGCTGATCTTTCCAAATAACTAGAGAAGCTAAAAAATCTCTTCCGGTGGCGTCGGGACAGGGCGCCTTGCCTCTTCGGTTGCCCTGCACTAAACTAACGTAGTAAGACATCATTTCCTCCTTTGTAGGTGGCGATGAAGCAGGCTTTCTCATTTGATCGGGGAAGAGTAGCCTCGCCGCTTGTATTATCTCCACTCTACTTTGTTGGTAAATGGGACATGCCTAGGAACAATGGCCCACCTAATCAATCATTATGCTTTGCGATTCTAATCAAGTGCCACGAACAAACTGAGATAATAATCTATCACATTAATAGGCTTAAAAATAGTACGAGTGGAGGAAGACAATCCGATGGTGTGGGCCCGATCACTTCTGCTTTCGGACACCAAGAACTGCATTCCATTTCCCAGGAGCATTATCACTCCTCGGAGCCTATAAAGAAGTTTCAATTTGGATAGCTAAGTTGGGGGCCGTTTTGGTAGACCACATGCTCAATTATGATCAAGACTTAGGTTTTCGTAGATAATCATTGACTAGCCTTATACAGTCATTCTCGAAATCGGCTTGACCAATTCTCATTGAGAAACTCTTTGCTGGACCCACCGCCCAGTCCTTAGCGCGGAACTTTTATTTGGCCTGCCGCATGAATTAGGCCCGGTAGCGTTGAAACGCATAAGGTTGGTCATCTATCAACTTTTGATGTTTTCGTATGATTTTATTGCTCTTACTAATTTTTGTTGTAAATTCCCAGAATAATCGATTAATTGTAAAATTTTTGACTGACAATATGTTGTAAACCGTTCTAAACCGAGAATGTACTACAAATCTGCATCTTTGGGCGGCCCTCGATTTAATGCTGGTCGCTCAATAAAAAATTGACGCTAGGGCCTTGGCAGCGGGGCAATTTTAGAGTTGGTGAGTGTGTTTTGGTCAAGCCGATTTCGAGAACGACTGTATGTTATGTTTTTGCCTCGATCTTCAATTGTCCTCGTGAAGTTCAAACTCCTAAGAGACCGATCACCTGCAAATTCCCACCGACGATGTCGCAGCCCCTTCTTCCATCCTCTGCTGCTCCCTCCGCGGATGATGGCGAACGACCATCACCCGTTATGAATTTAAATAGAAAAACCGCAAAAGGGCTCCAAAGTGTTATACGAAGCTTATATCCTGGCCATGGTTCTGGCAAAAACTCTGCTTGGACCGATAAAGACTATTCCACTTGCCTCAAAAAATTGCTTTCGTCAGCCACTGCAACTTGGACGATGTGCTTGATCTCTCCTAAGTCGGTGTTGTCCGACAAAAAGGCCCAGTCGGATACAAGTCTGGGAATGGTAGAAGTCAAAGCATTCATTGCTTACGTCGACACAAAAAATGACAATCAGGTTATATTCAAATTGACCAACGACACCATACATGCATTGATTACATTCTATCAACGCCATTTTTCAGTCAACATGGCACCCAGTTCTCAAAATTTCCTACGAAGATTGACACAAGCCGCGAACACTTTTATTCATATCGCGAATGCGGCTGTGTTGGAAAATTTGGATGTCACAGGAGGCGGCACTTTTACAGCCAGCGAGGCTGAAATAGTCGAGAAAGAGATAAACGAATTGTTCCACCAGATCAGTGTAATTCCAACGAGTTACCATACCGAGACAAAGTACGGGCCGATTGCTCCGTTATGGCTTGCGGGTATCCTTCATTGTCAAGATGCGTCTCAACCAAATTCCTTGCCTCTCCGAAACGAGCACCTTGTTTGTGGCCCATACGCAGCTTTGCCATATCCATCGGTCCTCGCTGAAAGTACAAACGTTTCCCCTCCCTATGACGGGTATGCTCATAGTGCAAGGTCATTTGGAGCGTAAGGCGGCTCGTTTCTCTCTTGCGAGCCAGGTGACGGTAGTTAGGACTTGAAGGCTATATTGGACGGGCTATCTCTGGCATGTAGCTTTACACTAACGGACCAAAGTATACAATGCAGGTGAGAGCCGCAGAAATTTACTATCAGATACTGTTGAATCCTTCTGGAAAGAGAAGGCCGTCTAGACTATTGGTTTTCCTTGTTTTCACGAGTCTGGCGGAGAGTCCTCTACCCAAGTCAACGTTTCAGCAGACTACTGGAGCTTTGTAGTTATGATTTTTTTCATATTTTGTCACATTTAAAATTATGGAAACTTAGTTCTCGATGACCTCTGTCCACATAGGCTGGGATTTGCATGCAAATTGAAAGATTCAATCCCTGCGTACCCGTACAAGAAATCAGGATTGCAATTCAAAGAGTATAGGTAATTTTACAGTCTTCTCACCTAGACAACCGTTCCTTTTGGTAGACATTTACCTGGAGACATGAAAGCTCAACCATTCGCAAAACTAAGACTTCCTTAATAGACTGCCATGAACCAGAATGACTTCCCTCTTTGGGAAGACAAGCTCGGAGTCTTTTCAGGACGTCTACTGACAAAGAACCATGATTTCCGCAAGCCATATGCCGCAATATCTTCTTCATATCTATAGAATATTAGCCTCGGATTTATTCACTCTTTATATGAACAAAGCATACCTTCAGGTTTCTGTTCCTGATCTTTATTGAAATCGATCTGTGAGGGCCACCAAAATGGATTGCACTGGTAGTCAGACGCATCGGAAAGGCTATGCAACCATGTTCCCAAAAGCCCGGAGGACTGAGTATCACTTAAACTGTTGAATACCGATTCGTAAGAGCGTTTGAATGCATCCATTGTGTCGATTTCATGTTTGTGAATGAGATGCAGGATGAATAAAGGGTACTTGAATCGATTCCCAATCAAGCGGATCCTCGAGTTAAGTTCTTCAGAAAGAGGCGCAGCCGGATCACTCAATGACCTCGTGGTGATGTTGTGTGTTTCGTAGTCCTCGTGTTGTTTGGAAACTTGGTTCTCGGCTTTGGAGTCACTGAGTGCTCTTGGTTGCAGTTGATTTCTAGTATGAGACCTAGATAATAGCAAAGGTCAGCCATCAATTCTACCTTCGGTTCGAATTTGTTAATTATACTTTTTGGGAGTAGCCAGATCAGCAGAGTCGATCCTTTGCTGTTCCTCCGTTTGTGTATCCTTGTCAGGATGTATCCCACGAACTGGTTTCAAACAACTTGGGCGATTACTCGAGTCGTACATACACGCAGGTTTCTCACGAACGCGTTTTATGCAGCCAGCAGGCTTTTCATCACATTGGTACGATCTGTCTTGGCATGAAAGGAATTGTTGTCTTTCTATTGGGTTTTGGGTAGTACTCCTGGCAAAATGAAAGAGTAGGGACATACTGTCAGCGGCCTCGTATCTGGAAAATGTAGAACTTTTCGTTGGCTTTGAAACCTTATGAAGGTCCCCGAGCAGGTGATCTCTCCGGCTTGAAATTTTTTTTATCTTTTTTTTTGGAAAGTGAGATTGCGGTTGATGACAAAAGCCTGGAAATCCATGAGTCAATTATCCTCCGTCAAATCGACGAGGGTCTTCAACCTTGGCCAGTTGATGGCAGTTGTGTGGTCGTAGGTCCAGCGGTATTGTACAGCGCAGGCGCCGGGTACACGCTTGCACCGTTTTGATAATCACTGGGTACTTGATATGCGGCTCGATAAGCGGCTGGGGGGTAGGTAACAGTTTGGAAGAGTACGGGTGTGTATGTGGCCTCTGATTCTTCTCAGTTATGATACTATTGCACTATCAAGGATTGGTGTTCATTGCAATACTTACGTGGAAAGGTCGCTGACGAATATACGTGTCCGTAGGATTCAGTTGTATCAACACCCCAATCGGTACGTAAGTATTCACATGGGTACTGGTAAGTCATGGTTCGAGCAAATACAAGCAGGATCTCCGAAAGAAACCAGGAGGGGTGATAAACTTGAGAAAACTGCAGCTTCTAGGCCAAAGTCTTTAAGGAATCCTGGAAGATATGTAGCGAAATAGCCCACCATTCCATTGGCTCATCGGTCGAGCGCCACTGACTGAATCAAAAATACGTTATCCATAAGCCTGCAGCTGAAATGCGGGGGCGATAAGTCTAGGGATGATGATCCCAGGAGTTGCAGATCGGCGTGTGTGACATACAACCGCATGAACCAGCTAGACTTGGTACGCTCAATCCTCGGCTCTATTTAGAAGTGTATTACCCGCTATCAACAATCCATCTTGAAGCCTTACTTTGGGTTACATTCTACGTTCCCCGCCTCTATCATCATGATCGTCAGTGAGATCTACCTTATTTGCTGATCCGACTCAACTAATAGAATCTACAGCCAGATAGCCAATATTTTATTTCAAAGCTTGCAGCGGCATCTACAGTAGCAACATACTGGGTGTTCCATCCCTAGACTCGGTCTCGCAGTGTGATTTGATTTTGTCGTATCTAGATCGACAAACAAGGCAAATAGGGCAAATAGAATGCTTTTTTTCGGATAGTGAAAAGGTATCGCATAATGATGTAACGTTTCTCTTCATCTGGAGCGTTGTCGTCCATAACGGCGAGGCAATGCCCATTGTCCTGCAGCAAGTTTTAGGTTCGAACGAATCTTTATACATCTTCATCTCCATGTTCTCCAAGTGACCCTTGTTCCATCTTGCATTGATTTGATCTACTGACAAGTATGCAGTATGTCTATAAAACCTTTGCGCGTGCATGGCGCATGCAGCTATCATATCTGCTGAACATCTACAATTAAATCTAGTAGTATGTTCGTCCGGGCATAAAATCTGATGGCAACGCACAATGCGTTGTTATTAAACGGGACAAGCTGCAAAATAGTCTGGAAACTGCTTAGATATGCCTAATGGCGCTAGTGCTCTCGACTACTCACTGTCAGTTCCGGTCTCGGACCCAAAGGCAACTAATTAGCGAAGACAGAACCTGATAACTTCTATGATATTTTGATGGGCGAGAGAAGGGACTCCGGGTCAGGAACATGCACCCCGGCTGTCTCGGTTACCTGGGATTAATGTGTTTGATTTGCATTTTGCATACTGTTCCAATGGTTGCTCTACCCCAGACTACTTTCTAGCTATACATGCTTGCCATTGCTGCATTGATGCATGAGGCTTACACGCTGCGCATCGGCATGTAGCGATCGACAGGTTCGGCCAGCAACACTAACTTGAAACTACGTGAGACGGTTGTATTGCCTAGTAGAAGGAAAGATGGTCGCTCAAACTTCTGTCTGATGATAGCCAATCCCACTCAAGAATCGCGGGTCTAATTTGCCGCACGAAGGAGAGAGTGACTGGTTGAACTATTCATGTGGCGTCAGAGTAACCGACCTAATGAAGAGCACAAGTGGTCTCGATCTAAGTTTGACTTATCAGTGTGCCCCTAGAATATTGCAACAAAAAGGGAAAAAAGCAAAAACACTTTTGCCAAGTTTTGGTAAGGCACTCCGCATCACGTGCATTGACCTCATCATCAAGAACAGCGTACTCCCATCATTTCTCCCATCATTTCTCCCATTATTTCTCCCATCATTTCCCCCATCATTTCCCCCATTATTACCCCCATCATTTCCCCCATCATTTCCCCCATCATTTCCCCCATCATTTCCCCCATCATTTCCCCCATTATTTCTCCCATCATTTCTCCCATCACTATCGCTTATACAGCCACCCTCCATTATGGCACCACGGCTGCAAAAACCGCTGGACGCGAGCCAAGCGTTGCAAAAGGTTAGAAATTGTGCCAAGGAGCTGAAAACTCAAAAGTCTCTCAAAGATCCTCAATCCCGTAAAGTAGACGCTACCTACGCTGTTCTACTCACGGAAGAAGACTCCACGAAGCGCAAGAAATACAAGTTGTTCTTACAGGATCTGGTTTCAAGCGATCAGGGTGTCGGTCATATACTCGTCATGCTATGTGCTATTTCTTTGGGTCAAGCGCATGTTGCAAACATGAATAAGTGTTCTCGGTCTAAACTTCTTTCTCAACTCCTTTATGAGGCTGCGGAGTTTGATGACCCAAAGCTCCGTGATTTTGCATCCGCAAGAAAGCCTCTCTCTGACGAGCAAGCTGAAGTACAGCCGCATGGCAATGTTAATCTAGCACAAGTGGAATCAAATGGAAGAAGTAAGTTGAGAATAATATTGTACAAACGCTTTCTAACCAACTTAAAGAAATTCAATACATGTTCTCAGGTGCCCCAACAAGTCACATACCCCTCCTGAGCACCCTCATCCCAGACGCAATTCAGTCAAGTCGTCTGTGGATCACAGAAAGGCAGGCAGGTGAGCCCAGGACAGAATGCTTAACAGCGATGATTCCTCGCGACGAGAATGCAGACATTTCGATTACTTTGTGGGTTGGGCAACAGGCCGGAGTGCAACTGTTAGATTCTTTGAATTTGCAGCCTATGTGGTCATCTTCACATGGGCATTGATCACTTTAACCTTATGATACCGAGGCACAGGAAATCGGCTGTCCGTCTTACGAACATCGTCATAGGATTTTGTGAGATTTGAGTCGCTAGGGTGAATAATCATAATCAAGTCGCCCCATCCCTCTATCCAGCGCTCTTCGTCTGTAGCATCAAAGATGTTGAATAGTATTTTCTCCTCTATCCCGGAAAGAGCATCACTACCGACAGTTTTCTGATTGTGGTCGCACATCCTATCGTGACTTCAAATTCACAGCAATTGCGCTGTGCCGCATAGATCTCCTGTAAGACATGTTATTGATTATGTCATGCTTATCATGTCGGTCGTAACTCACCAGATTTAGAGCTGCTTGTTCCCCGCGATGAGTACGTACCAAATAATGGAGAATATATGGCGAGAGGATTTCACAAGGTGACTACTCTCGCGGAAATCTGAGGGTTCTCAAGGAAATGTAAGACGGAAGAAAAATCGCCAGAAAGTTGGGCAGGCTAAATGAGTGCCCGAAACGTACGAAAAGTGGGATGTCGAGGGGTTTCTTCGGTCCGGATTATCTCCAGCCGATAATCCGAAAATTGCTACCTTTGCCACGCCCACCAAACTGGACGCTTTGAATAGTGACGTCCTTCTCTAAGATATCAATTCTAACAACATCGCTATGGAGAGAACCCGACTGGAAACGAGTTGGCAAGTTTCTGATTCAAAAGTGATGGGAAAAGTGATGGGAAAAGTGATGGGAAAAGTGATGGGAAAAGTGATGGGAAAAGTGAGGGGAGAAGTGATGGGAGAAGTGATGGGAAAAGTGATGGGAAAAGTGATGGGAGAAGTGATGGGAGAAGTGATGGGAGAAGTGATGGGAAAAGTGAGGGGAAAAGTGAGGGTAAAAGTGATGGTAAAAGTGATGGGAAAAGTGATGGGAAAAGTGATGGGAAAAGTGATGGGAAAAGTGAGGGGAGAAGTGATGGGAGAAGTGATGGTAAAAGTGATGGTAAAAGTGGTGTAAACCAATAACTTTCACCATTATCAGGAACATCTGCCTGGAATATTAATGGCGTAGTATTCATCCACTGCATTAGCACCTTCTCCCTTTCCTTGGGTGGACCAATCGTCTGACCGACTGTAGCTCGTTGATCGGTATTGTAACATCCGCATACCAAGACAGCCGGACATTTGTATCACCCATACAGACGCCTTTATCTTCGATGAAAAAAGAGATGATCTTCACACAACGCTCTGTTACTTGCGCTCGAGTCACTTTTCTATTTTCAATTCACCGCATGCGTGAGATCAATCCGTCGTGTAAAGCATCAGCCGACAGTGCTGATGCTAAAGACACGAGAACCGTGCACACTTAACAGGTATATAAGCTTGTGAAGGTCCCTTGGCCAATGTGTGAATCAAAGCAAAGTCATATTTGAATACAATAGTCTGTCGACAACAAAGTTTAGTCCTGAACAACCTTGAATTTTTACACCACCTTGGACGTCGTTTTTACTTTGATCGATATCAACATTTGAAGCTTTCATTCACGTAAGCCACCCAAATGGAAAACCCAATTTATATTGATTAACAATGACTTTGATAGAATGTGCTCATTCCATTCTACCCTTGTCACCAAAACCGACCATGAGGGGAATACCACAAGAACAACTGAAAGAGGACAGAAGGTGAAGGACTGCGGAATGACAACTTGCCCAACATCCGAGAAATATAAGAAATGGTGAGTATCTTCCAGGGGGTTTTCTGCGGTCTCGCTAACAAATTAAAGAGTTGGGATTGCGGTCTGTTTTTCAACACAAATATTAGCTAGTCAAAGCATGCTGAATATAATATTACTATCGGCTACCTATATGTGACTTAGTTCCAGCATGTTCAACACATGACCGAGAAGATTGAAATTTGACTTGAATTTCGTGCTGTTTATTCGTATTACAAATATATTTGTATATTGATTATTTCATTTGGCTGAATATGTGTATATAAAAGCAAATTAATTCATTTGGCCGAGTATCAAAGGTTCATGACAAAATTTCTTTACTTTCAAGGCCCGATCTACTGTGACATGAAAAGCAGATCCATTGTATTTTGCGAAAGGGAGCCTAGCCAATGAAACACACCACAAGTACTAAGTTTTGATACTCTGAGACAGTTCCTCCTTAAGCACCTTCAACCCCAGGTCGTCATTTTCAAATTCAGCTGTGAAAATACCCTCGGGAATCTGACCCCGCTTGTCCGGGAGAGGACATCCTTTGACAGCACATGAGTCAAAATCAATGATAACGAACGACCCACCCTCGTTGTCCAAACTCATGATATTACCCGAATGGATGTCATTATGTACAAGGTTCAGAGAGTGGAGATGATCGATGCCTGCGCAAATCTGTTGGAAGCAGCTTTCCTGGTCGACTGAGCGACCATCCTCAAGGCGTTTCGCAAGTGTCTCCGAATATTTCTCGAAACAAAGTCCAGTCACGCGACCATCATTTGTCACGCAGCCAAGGTAGCGAGCAATGTTTGGGTGCTCATTTCGCAGCAGTATTTCGCAGATTCGGGCCTCCTGGAGTAGAAAAGAGCTCAACGAGGCTGAGCCATCATACCCAGTCAGCCGGGGCCGTTTGATGTAGACATTTGGCTTCTCAGGCTCGTCGCAAATCGAAAGGCCATCTTCAAGTGGAGGCCAAATGTGCTCGACAGGTATTTCTTCAAGGCTATCTCGCTTGATAGATGAGAGATTCTCTGGCCTAGCAAATTGTTCCAATAGCTTGGTTGAGAAGTATTTGTCGCCTTCTTGGAATATAACGAGTGTGTAGAGAAGTTTAGGACCACCGGTAAACTCCCACGTTTCCGCCATATCATAATAATGCATGATGAACGGGAAAATGTGAATCAATTTCCCATGGGTTGGGTAGAAGAAAGTCGGACAGCAAATACAATGAACTTGTGGTGTTTGTCTTAAGTCACAAGCAGGTATTGATCATTGGATACGCACGGAACAATTAGAAAATGGCGGGGAAGGTAGCGGTGAGAGGCATGTATTGGGTGGGGATATCTTAGTTAACTGATAAAATCCCAGCGTATGATAAAAGCCTATGTCAGGCCTTGATCTGACGTGATCACAAAATCTGTATCTTTGAGGCTTCAGATTTTCTGACGTATCAATTTCCGAGGTAGATATGGAGCTGTTGTTGGTTCAATGGGGGCGGGGTAGTCGTTGCAAAGAATTGTGGCTTCCATTTTTGCTTCTCAGCCAATAATCTTAGCCAATCACTACCGGCATTCCCCTGGTGCTAGCTCCTTCCTAACGGGGTCGAATCAGACGAACGACAGAGCCTCTTCGGGATACGTGGGCCATGCGCCGTTTGGCAGATAACCATAAACTAGTAATTAATCAGTACGTGTGTTCCCCAAGTCTCTAGTGACCACACGTCCTCGCTTATTACTTTGCCATACTTGAACTTAATTGAGTTTACAGCCCGATGAACTTAGTTGCCAGGAAGGACCGAGCAGCTTGGAACTATCATCTCTTTCTTCTTTCCGTTTCCAATCATTGATCCATAGAGTTTGAGTTTTCGTGTTTTTCTATTAAGCCGACCTCCCCTCCGCCTGAAAGAAAACTTTATATTGACCACGTATTTTTTCTGAAGATTAATGAGACTTCCTTCGCTTATTAGGATGTTCGCACCGCTGCCACTATCTTAATTCCTACGTCTTTCTGCTTGCCGTATTCTGGCTTTTTTGACCAATGGCGTTTCCTCCTTCTTGCCAAATTTCGGGCAGATCCCTATACGTACGGGAGAGTGGCCTGCCTGCCAGGGCGCTTGACAGGTCGACGTCGTCGTATTCGGACACTCCATTAGTGCTTTCTCCCTTTCTTTTTAGACCAATTGCCTGACCGCCAAAACAGCAGCCACAAACCAGGAGTCAGCAGAGTTTGTATCAGGACCAATCATCTGACTACATTTCAGCGATTGTGCCTGATTGATCGGTGTTTAAGAATCCGCAGATCAGGTGCAAGCGTTTGTATCAACTGTACGGACGCCGGAGTGACTCTAACCAGGTATTCGGCGACAATCGTATGAGCTGCACGGACATGCGAACCATTCCGGCCATCACGCTTCTCGCTTCTTGTGTTCGCCGTCATTACTCAACCCGCATGCTTAGGAGACCAAGGTAATGATCACATTAGGCCGCATCGAAAAGAGAGTCGTGCACGCGTTCTCAGCATATTCAAGGAAGCTAAATCCTCTTGCTAGGAAGCCATTTCTCAATCAACCAGTTTTCAGCTGAGCTTTTAAGTGTCTAATCTGTTATATTTGCTGCCTCCTCAGTCATATACGAGGCCGGGATAATCATCATTCCTCGGTATTCCTTGTTTACCAAAAAAAGAGAATGGAGAATGCATATGCTCTTAGGTCTTACTTCCAGTCAAAGAAGCCTGCTTCGTAACCTCGCTTAAAACGAAATATATGGTCTTTTACTAGCATTGGGTTATGCAGGGGCAATTAAAGAAGCAAAGTTGTCTCATTAGCTACCATCGAGTTTGGTCACCGAAACTGGCTGGGATAAAGTTAGCTGGAGTGCTAGCACTGCATTTTTATGTTGAGTTAGCTGTCACTGGCTATCTCAGAAAAAGCAAAGTCTGTGCCTGTGGAATTGACACTGTCTAGTCGTGATCCGTCAGAAACAGGTCACTCCAAGCCTAAGCCTCACGGATTATGTACCCACTCACAGCGGCGCAAAACCTAGATAACTTTCCGCTATTGCCAATGCATTTCCCGAGGTTAAGTGTCCTTGAACTTGAGTAGACCTTATCTCTTGTGTCCTATAAATTTATTTTTCCGGTGAATATCATCTCTGATTTTCAAATCTCGCTTCAAAACATTACTCCTGGACATTGCTTTTTCAAAAATGGAGACATCTCGGCTATATTCTTACTTCCAACTCCTGGCGTCTATTTTGACGATCTTATTCTACATTTCTCGACCCTCATCGAAGTCTGTCCATTTGTGTCATTGCTTTATTGCCATTCTGCTCGAGACCGCTGTTGTATTGGCGCCATCAAAATACCATCCGATGACTACGTTAGACATTGTGCTTATTGCAGGACTGGGATTAGAAATTTTGTGTCTGATGAAGAAGAGATATGCCAACCAGCTGTGGAACTGTCTTGCTCCGAAATGGCAGGATTTCATCGAGAACATATTGATTGTCACCCCTCACCTTATTCCGTGCGGCAGCCGTCGATTGCAATTTTGGTTTGCAATTCGCGTCATTTGCATCGCAACAACAAATGTTACCGAAGTCCTGATTCCTCATCGAATGGGAATAGTGATGGATAGCCTCTCGGACCAGTCGGTTGAGTCAGGCCTTTTCACTTGGATGAGCTTGGAATTCGCAACGGGCATTGGAGTGAAATTCATGGATAGGCGATCATCGGCAATTGTGTCTCAATTCTGGGTCGGTCAAATCAGAAAAGCTGTTTGGAGCCATACTCTAGGCCTTGCATCAGACTTTCACAGCTACAACGATTTGGCAGAAAAACAATCGATTATGCAAGACGCAGACTCACTGAAGATTCTTTTGGATCTGTGCCTTTTCGAATTTCTACCTACAGTGGGACGTCTCATCGTTGCTTACTTCACCATATATTCCAAATTTGGCATATTGATCTCGCTCTTGGCTGTCCTTGGGTCAAGTACCTGCGTGACACTCGATATTTTTTGGCTTCATGGTAAAGTGAGCGAGAATGTGGACTGCAGGCTTCGTGCAGGGACCAACGTTACACGAGCAATGAATCAAGCTTTTGAAAATTACAAAGTTGCTATAACTTTCAACCGGATACAATATCACATTCATGCCTATGGAGAAGCCGTTGATGCACATTTAGAGGCAGAGGATCGTTGGAATCATACTGCCCTTTGCAGATTCTTATCGATTCAGGCTCTGCAAAAAGGAATATTCTTTGCACTTTCGATAGTCCTTACTCGGAATAACAGTTCCACAGGTGATATGGTTTTTTTTACCTTATTTTGGCCCGAAATAACGGGCCATCTTTCCCGACTGCCACTTCAATATGACAGAATGCTCATGAAATTGGCACATTCAAGGCGCCTTCTTTCTCATCTGAAGACGAGACCTAGCATCCTCGACAATAGATACTCCTATAAAATCACATCCGTACGTGGAGAGCTCATTTTCAGTCATGTGAGATTTTCTCATAGGGGACAGAAAAACTTGACATTGTGGAACATAAGTTTTTCAATCAAGCCACGGAATTTTGTTGCTCTGGTTGGTGCATCTGGATCTGGAAAAACAACAATACTCGAACTTTTCCTGCGTCTTTATGACCCGGAATCTGGGCTCATTATGCTCGATGGCCGTGACATTAAGGATCTCACCCCAGGTTCGCTTCGAAATACTATCGGTTTTGTACCTTCAAGGAGACAAATATTTACGTTTGTCTCTATCAGACAGAACTTGTTGTATGGAAAGCCCGATGCCTGCGACGAGGATATTGTCGAAGCATGCCGAGGCGCATGTATCCATGAAGAGATTATTTCGTTACCAGAAAAATACGAAAGTGTTATCGGGAAAGATCTTGATCTGTCCGATGGCCAAATTCAGCGGCTTGAGATTGCACGAGCTTTGGTGAAAAAGCCGCGCATTCTTGTGCTTGATGAATCGACTAGCCATCTTGATTCTGAAACAGAAGCTAGCATTTTTGAACACCTTCGCAATAGGAGATGCACCATTTTAATGGCAGTAAATCGTCTCTCGAACGTTAAGGATGTAGATCAGATTCTGGTTCTACAAGCTGGTACAATAATTGAGCGTGGAAAACACGACGAGCTCATGAAAATCGCAGGTGGGGTTTATCAAGGAGTTTATTCGCAGTGGTCCAGATGAGATATGTTTGTCTATCATACAGCATCTAAATGGAGAAAATCGGACATTATACAGGAAATATCTCGTCAAGCTCAGCTCGCCAGAATTGATTCTTTTTCGGCATCATTTTTTTGTCATGTATCATAGGTATGGCATACGTTATTCAAAGTAATCTTCAATCTTCTTAGGGGAATTGAAGTTGCTTTCGTTGAACTCGAGCCTTTATCTAAGGCTTTTCGATTTAGCTTTCGCTGTGGTGACATCAAATTGGATACCTAAAATCCAGCAACTCTATCTTTTCAAGCAGACCATTTCGTACAATTTTACAACGTAATGAACTGCATCCGATGAGTTGGAACTACAGTTCCAGGATTACAGTAGTTGTGTCAAAAGATTCAGCAAATACCAAGAATCATTCAAAATTGTCATATAATCCAACGTTATCAGGAAGGAGTTATAGGTTTATCAATATCGGCTAATATATCTCACATGTGAAGTTAATCTCAATTACTGTATGAAGTTATGCTCTCTTACTCGTAGGCCGAGAGGTTTGATGTTGCAACCACGCCTTACCTCCTGCGTGGTATTACTTGAGGGCTCGGTGGAAAGGCGCCATGTGTAGGAGATGGAACTCAGATGCTTCGGATAGTTGTAGACGACTTACGAGAATCATTTTTTACCACAGATTTGCACGAAACAACGACTTCTTTTATTGAACCTGGAAAAACTGCAATGAATTCAAAATCTAGGTGTTGAATTCTCTGCTGACCGATACGAGCAGATCTCTACGCGCACAGGACCGCCACCCAGCTAAATATGTCGACAGCAGATACTCTAGAGTCCTCGTCAGCTCAGACCAAACTGGCAAGCCTTTCTGATACAATTCTTATATCTGACGACGAGTTACCCAACACCCGAACAGGCCATTCACCGCGTCGAAGTAACACTCGCGCTGGTTACAGCCCCCAGGCATATGCTGATACAACCGACGCAATAATTAACGATGTAAGGTGTAAATTATCAACCTGCAAACGCAAAAGGGCCGATCTTAATGACCTGTCTGGCTTAGTAGGTGTTTCTCCTAACACCCGGTTTCCGCTTTTTCTGTTTCCCTCAATCTAAATTTCAGACCGGAAAAGTCATTCAATGAGCTTGGAAAGTCAGTTCGCATCAAAATCCAACAACTACAGAAAGAATGTCACGCACTTCGAGACGAACTTTACCAGGAGAAAGAAAGACACCGAAAAACACAAGCAGACCTTTTCCAAGAACTAGAAAAGCGATCTACGAAATGTAATATCTGCTATATGTAACCAGATCGCTGGATAACGCTTGATTGTTAGCACATGCTCTGCGAATCGTGCATAGAACGTCATGAACGGCCGAAGCAGTGTCCTTACTTTCGGGGGCCAATCAAAGGATATATAGAATGCTTGCCTTTCGCAGGATGATATGCGCATAGAACGTCGTGGCTCTAGTTGAACAAATAAAGATGCACGTAAATCATTCGAAGTTGCAGGCTGGCCGAAGAGATATGGTGACGCCAAACACTTTCCCCCTAAATTGACAGCAAAGTTACTTGTTGAAAAGCGGGTCACAACATACAGTCAATGAATGCTATGAACATAGGAGACCATCATTTAATATTGATCCCGAAATGAATTTACTTTGTGGATATCCCATTTTAAGGAGGCTGAGCTTTATGCAGACCGGGCCGACCTCGTCTTTGACCGGAATGAAAATTACCCGTGGCGGCATCCAATTTTTGTTAATTATCCTATGAAATCACACAATGGTTAACACTAACTTGCTTTTGTCAACTCGTGTGCAATCCCTTTTTCCCAGGTGATTCGTGGTTAATGCAACCCTTTCAGGTCTCAGTCCCTAGGACAGCCAAGCTTCAAGCATGTCGGTAACGGTCCAGGATAATACCTCTCGCGTTGATTGATCCCAGCACATGCTTTGACATAAGAGAGACCTTAATGATGGGGCCTCCAGACAATAGTCGAATAGGAGTAGCTCCAGGTGTCTCCTTTACTTGGTCTTTCTGTTTTTGGTGAACTACTAGGTCCGTATGCCCATCTATCGGAGACACAGAGAAGACTTTGTCGTACGCAAGTCCGAAGTCGTTGACATAAATGTGCCTTTTGTTGGAAGTGAAGGTAAGGCACTCAGCGCCGTACTCAATCTTCCCATCGATCCAGAAAGTCATTGAGGGATGAGTTCAAGGATGCTTGACTGTCGATTTTCCGGATGCCATATAAGATAGAACAGAAGTTCCTTTCAATATGTTCATTTGGATGAAGCATATGCTGAAATATGCACAGCAAGCCAACGGGAATGAATGACATCCACCGGAATAGGGCCTCGCGGTTACAAAAACGAAATGGGATTATGAGTATCACCCACGCCATTGCTGGTCTCACGCCAAGTTTCACAGAGTATAAAAATTATAAATTGAATCCTAATGCTTTTTGCTGCCTCATAATTGGATGACACGAGAAAACTATTAAATCACCATTGTGACCATACATATTGATTGCACAAAAATATGACGAGGGCCAGGGTTCTGAATACGCTTTGATGGTCTCACGAGGACAGCAATCTCCCGGGCCGACCACTATCTGGTCGACAGTTGCTCTGATGGCGAGTTCGAGAACCGCGATTACTGAAAGTCGCAGAACATCCTGGCCTGGAGCATCCATATGGCTTGAGGCCCATATGCAAGTTCATATGATCATCGAGCTTCCATTTTTGTGCAAAGCTCTTATTGCAGGTTTGGCAAACGTAAGACTGCAGCTGGGATTGACGAGCAACATTCCCTAGTTGAAAATAACTTTCAGAAGGACGTGGGTGGTCCGAAAGGAACTTTGGTGCTTGGTGCTCAATTCGTGAGTACGTCGATCGTTGGGTGAAGAGAGCGGGAGTTTGTATGACTGGAACGGCTTGCTGTTCGCTTAGACTGGTTGGTAGCTCTAGGTTCAAGTCACTTATAGTTGGAAGGGTGGGGGTGGCTCCGACATCAGACGCCCGCTTCAACGCTGGAGCTGTAGTGTGCGAGTTCACACAGCCCACGGAACCAAAGTGGCGACCAGCTGCTTCCGAGCTGGGATTTTGAGAGACAGATTGAGCAGAATTTGCAAAGGTCTTCGGGTCATCCAATTGTTTCCTGTCCCTATTGGGGGTATTCTCACTTGTCTCGGGACCACTTGTGTGCCCTACGTTTCTGACGTTGGAGAAGTGCATGGCTTCCGAGGAGTTTGGTTCGAGCTCCTTGGTTGTTCGAGATCCTATAACAAATGAGCATGAGAGGCCGGATAAGCTTTGGAAATTACCGCACCTGTTTCACAAACGCTCTCAGCATACCCTATCAAGGATGAGAAGCCCGGCAGCGCATCTGTGGTGGACTCGCGTATGATCGGTGGTGGAGATTGAATTGTGGTTTCAAGATCTATAGTTTGTTCTAGTTGTCAGGAGCTATCAGTCAGTATAATCAGCAAGGTGGTCCATCATGGACGCACGATGGTACCTGTGCGGACGGAGCAACATAAGGTACGGGTTGGTGCAAGCATGATTTGACTAAATACTTACCTTCATCTGTTTCTTTCGGGCTGTTGAGGCCTCGGGTGGGATGAGATAAACTTTCATTCATGGGATTTGGGGACCGTTGACAAGTCACAGCAACCTCAATCGCAGACGTGTCCTTTTTACTGTTGATTGCGTCGGTGGGAGTGTCTGTTTTTGGGTCCTCGTGGAGAGTTTGGGTGTTACCAGAGTCTTTGTGAATTCGACTTGTTTCCGATCGGGAGCTTGCAGGATTCACTTCTGATTCGAGGGCGGAAAGGGGTTCGTTGTTTAGGCCCCGAGACCGAGTTCCATTCCAGCTCCGTGTCCTGTTTGCCTTCGTCCAGCCCTCAGACGTCCCAGAGCTCGATAACGACGAGCACGGCTTATCGTAAGATTCGCGTATAATATTTATGGCGAGAGACAGCTGGGATCCATCGACAGCTGTTATGTTGTTTGTTGAAGGCGACAGTATATGTAATGGCGTGGGGAGCGAAGTTAGCGGCTCGGAAGCGACATGACTTTCCGGCGACATTTTCTTCTTATGAGTTAAATGACCAAGCTTTTTCTCGTAGAGCTTACTTTGGATGCTGGAAAATGTTCGCCCTCTGCCTTTGAAACGATAGTGTTTCTCAATCTCGTCTTTGGACAGGTTCTGGTTTTCTACATACCATTTGCAGAGGTACTCTGTCTCCTCGAAAGTCCATGGGTTACCGCCGTTTCCTATCAAATTCTGTCATTTAAAAGTTCCATCGTATTCATTCAAAGAGTTGTCGCGTACTTTTTCTCTTTTTCCCATTTTTCGCTGGGCTGGGGACTGATTCTTTAGACGTAGCGGTAGACTCGTTCCCCTTTGACACTCGAAGCTCATTGCCAGATATGTCTGAAGCCAAAAGATCGCTTTGCAGATTCAGCTTCTTGCAAATTCCATCAAGCACACTATCCATTGTTTCAAGTACTGCAGATTTTGAAAAAGGTGAGTCGCCGAGTACCAAGCGCGGTGAGGAGGGACAAACCCTGGAGCACCATTTCTCTAGAGCGGGAAATTTCATTTGTTACCGTCAAGGCAATTGCACGCTCCGAAGCGACGTCGCTTGGGTATAATTGAGGGTCAATCAGCTGCCTGGGTAGCCCCGTTGCGATGAAATCGTGATCTCCCTTCGAAAGCTCGACCACGGTTTGATCGTTATCATCGACTCGAACATGATAACTGCCATCCTTTTGTAGCTCGTGTCCATATTTCGTAGAGGATACAACATCCTTCCATTCAAGCGACGTCCGTCGTGTCTGCTCAGCGTTTAGGATCCGCGGTTTTGGGGTGCTGAACAATGCACCAAGTCCGGTAGCTTTCCGATCACTTTCAAGTGGGATCCCGAAGAGGCTCGCAAAGTTGAAGTTGGCTTGCAGAACAACCTGGTAAGACCGCAATAATACAAGAATACCAACCAGATTTTTCTCTGACGAACAGAAATGACGGGCACAGAATGTGCTGAGTGAGTCTTCTGTTTCGTTGTCTTCCATGGCCTTGTCGAAGCTCGTTTATCACTTATGCGTGGAAGACCTCGATTACTCTCGCTGAATATTTCTGCTTTGATCGGTCGGGTGATCTATGGCCAGGTGGGTAGAGGGCCGACGAAGGAAAAGAAATAAGTCTTGTTCAGATATGGTGAGTTGAAGAAAAGTCTGATTACAAGGATGTTTCCCAATGCCGAGCGTTCATGTTGCCTGAGCTGTGAATCACGTGTAGCCTGCAGCACGGGGCGTATTTTTGCTACATCTTTCAGAATGAAGATACTGTAAATTTGCTCCGGATGCTCTCACAGAGTGTAATTGAAACGACTTTGACAATAGAGCGATCTAGCCGTAAATTATCCCAAGAAATGATTAGCCATTGTATTGTAGGCATATCCTATTCCGATTTAGCTTCGTAATGGTCACATCCCGAGAAAAAAACACGGGTGTCCGTCCAGAGGGGAAACTGTACTCGAATTTTTCTGTAACCCGGGGGGAAGGACCAGGAGCGAGATCTTCCTTCGTCTTCCGGGGTCTGCCGATACAAACGACGCGTAGGGTTTAATTCCGATTGGCCAACTTCCATATACAATGAGCCGTTTTTCTACTTGCCTACTCCAACCAATCGCGTAATCTCATGGATTAGTTTAAATCCAGTTGCTGATATTGGAGCCACTGCGGCAGATCTCTCCCCTTCAGGTGATAAGCAAATTTTTGGACCCACATCGACGCTGTACTTCTGCCCACTTTCAGTCGTAGTCGTTTAAGTCTTCCGAGACTGAACCTGCTCGGGCTGCTCGTTTTGGCGAGAGGCTCCAATGACCCGAGTGTTACACTTGGACTTCGTCTGCACTTTGATCCTGGTATCAAGGACAGGGATGGCAAATAATGTTTCAGGAAGTTCCAAGGAGCAGTACATTACTCGCTACCCATTTTTAGGAAACCCTGTCGGTGGCCTAGGGGCTAAGAGACCAAGGATGTACTAAATAGACTAGTGAATGCGCGTGCCTTCAGTGAACCGTGGGACCGTTAGTGGGGAAACTCACGGCCGTTGAAACGAAGCAGACTGTTCCTGATCGACAGACGTGATCCAACTCGCCACGGGCCGGTCGCCCCACTGTCGTCGATGAGAAAGGGAAGGGAAAAGCGGCTGTCTGCAACGGCCCACAGTAGGGGCGCTTTCGTCCGTACTTGATGACTTGAATCAAAATCCGCTAAAACTTCCGTCTCGACCTAGGGGGTTTGTAAATGATTCCTATGTGTGAGTCCTGTTATATGCCCGCCAAGCTCATTCATTGGCTTAATATACGAGAAGCCGGCCTAGTGGAGATAGGACCCACCCTTTTGCTAACGAGGATGGACGATCTATGCTTGGGAAAAAAAGTCGCTCTCTGTCGCTTACACAGTGGGCTCTCTTCGTGGCAACGGAAATTTATTTGACGATGAAAGCTTCCCTTGAAAGGTTAGATAGCAGTGCTGAATCAACACATGCTGATCAACATAAAATCTATCATAGCCGTGAATATGCTCAGCGGCTTTGAGGGAAGTGCAGCATTCATATTGGGCAAATGCATAACCTATCGGAAACAAACCTATCGGAAACACTCGTAGTTCAAGTTACGGTACCTAGGTTTTCCAATGGCAGGGAGTTTCGTCAACGTTTCCATTTTTGCTCAGCTGAAGCTGGAAATAGATCCATCTAAACACATTCTGGGGATTGATTTTGTAAACTCTTTCATATAGGTCTGTGATTAAGAAATTGCTTCTCTTGTCGCTGCCTTTCGATCGATGGGCAGGAAATGTTGGATAGAGAAACACAAACCGCCCATTTAGAAAACCACGTAGAGGTTACGGTGACCCCTTTTCATTTGTGTTCTCATGTGCTCTTTGAGATTGTCATTGCCTCTGAGCCTGCGACTAAGTTCGGGGATGCAGCAGTCGTGGGGTTTTTCCATCTCATGGATTCTCGGGTAATACGTCAAATGTCTACGACGCTTGAACCGCGTTTGACAGCCTGGGACTCGGACAGAAGTCTCCGCCTTCTGAGCCTTGAGGACAATTGTGAAATCTTCATTAGTTGTGCCTTCAAGGCAACTCTTCTAGATGTCTCAATGCCGTATTTACCGACGCAAGAGATCATCGAGGAGATGAAACCTGTCTAAATTTAACTCAGGGGATAAATTCTCTAATAATTCAGAACAGTTGTTGGTCAAATTGGGATCTAGATCCTCAAACAACACACCGGTTTCACCATGTAGGGCAGATATGGATGGCGGGGCAAAATGGTGTAGCTCAGATCTTGGATCCTCCTCGTGGGAACTACTGATATCCCAAATGATGTCCGTATTTGTTTCATGGTAATGACTGCTGACCCCTTGTGTGGAAACATCTGAGGGTGAAGCCGTGAGGAACATACTTTCTCCCTGTGACAAAGTATCTGTGCAGTCATGATTCACCATGGAATTTGGCAATACTTCATGTTTGGCGAGTTGTTGATCAAGCCCGCAACTTTCGGTGGCATTGCTTAATGGCAAACAGCTCGGCTCTGGCAGCAGTGGATCGGCATGCAACTGGTCAGGAAGACTCATCCTACCGCTAGACACCTCGGGAGCCAACGGAGTCTGGTAGGTTTTGTTTTTCGCCTCAAGGTGACTCTGACTCCCAACGGAATGCTCAAGGTTCTGACAATTTGGCAATATCGATTGCTTAGATATGTTTTTCAAATGCAAAGCTCGGCGCCGCTTTCGAGTTTGGAATGTGTAATCAGGAAATGCTTCGCTGTGATTTCGTCGGTCGATTCTTGCCAGAACCTCGTACTTCTGCTTGATATGGTTGACCTCATTCTTCCAACTAGCCCCAGTGATTCGACAGATAGTATTCTGAGAGATAGCCCCGGGTCCAATTGAAGTCAACAAGACGCGCACACGCCCTGAATAAGCACGCTTATAGAGCATGAAACTGTTCATGGGACGAACGATCTTCCCCCTTTCCTCCGCTTCCCGATAGCGTTCAATGGGGGGACGGCATACCCACTTGTCTATATCCTCTAGCGGAATATTGGTTAAGTGAGCGGTAACATCACTAAGCCGGTCTCGGTCCCAATCATGACATGGTCGCATTTTGTAAAGAGATTTATTGAGGCGGGGATGCTCGTGTAACTCGTTCGGGCTTGCAATTCGCATTGGTAGTCATAAGGACTAGCTTGGTAAGAAAGTGGTTGTTGATCATTCTGGGGGTTTTGAGGCTATTAAGTAGGAAATATTTCAGTGTATATTGGTAAGAAAGTTCCAGATACCTAACCACTTATGTCGTTAGTTGAAGACTGTGGATCCTTTTGGAGATGGTAACAATATTGCTCGCTTTCGCCTCCATGCCGTATGTTCGGAGTCAATTTTTCGAAAAATACTAAGCTTAGTGCTCGACCATGTATTGATTGAAAACAAATATGAATGGAGCCCGCAAGATCCAGATGGTCGAGAACGGACCAATTACCTATTCCCTGTTATGTGGGCACTATATCGGAATATAATTGGTGCAGAATTTATTGGAACGTGTATAGGTTTTATTACCCGCAATTAAGAGCTGCTGAACGCTGCCTGAAAGCCGTTTAGCTTCGACTCCGAGACAATTTACATACACCACGGCTATGCATGTGATTGTTGATCCGCTAGGATAGTGCAAAATACTGAAGATCAAAGAACTGTGGGAGCAATATCCAAGCCTGTATTGCCTAGAGAAAGCCAATTTTATATGTCAAATTTTTGAAAGATAACTGTATCTGCCATAGGACAGCTTGGTCTTTGAATCTAGTGTGGCTTGACAGATACAGTTGAATGTCGAAGATTTTGATGTTCCGTTAGGCAGTAGTTGATAGATTTACTAGCAAACTATTATTAATGAGTTTCTTTAATTTCAAGCAGTGTTTTTTGCACAAAGCAGTACATGTGTATCTACATCGAATATGGAGACAAAGGATTGAGCGGGCCCGTGCGACTAACGGGACGTAGTCAAATGCCCTCACGTGAAGTTGTCACTGGAGAATTTTGCACACTTCAAACCATTCGTGAACATAGTTCAACTCCCTTAGCAGACGGCAGCTGACGACGGCTTTGAAAACTTAGCCTTTCCCCGGATGCCAATAATTGCGGATCGCTGCTCTAAGCGAGCTACTGTACCTGCATCTCACTCGGCCGAATTCTCTGAGGATGGATAGAAAAAAAGCCCAATGTGCGTGATGGAAACTACATATTACACCTGGGGATCAGTTGTCTATAGAGCTAACCGTTCTAGACAGTGAAAGGGCAAAGAGAGCAATATCTGTTCCAGGAAAACATTATTTAGGAGAAAGCGATGCCTCGTCTCGTTATCCCTTTCCGTAGTCCCCACCTCTAGCTGGAGAAGAGAAAAATTGCGAGGAGGCGAAAATACCTGACTAGAAGTAACTAGAGAGGAACTAGAGAATGCGCTTGTCTTTCACAAACCGTGGAACCGTGGATGGGGGCCAGTTAGGGCCGGCCTACAGGACGACGGGCCAAGTCGTGATCGACGGGCACGGCCCACGCCATCACGGGCCGGCCATTATACTTTATCCGCTTTTAGCCTCGACCATTGACCACCCACCATTGACCGTCGACGGGCTGATTGATCCATGGCTCTTGTGGTTCATTGTTGCCAGCATTACGAACGGCATCAACAATTAAAGGATGCTTAGCTAGTAAATATATACAATACGAGACATGTACCCTGTGGCCCAGGAGTGCAACTGGACCGCGAGGACTACGGTAGTCTTACCAACGACCGGATAAATTACTTCTATAATGGCCTAAGTTACGGACATTAACCTCATGTATGTACAAGTCCACGATGATCTTCTGGTGCTGTCAGAGCCCACCAACTTCGGAATCAGCCAGATATTAGATCCACCAAGTAGATTGCTTCAATGCGGGAAGGTCAGCTGCACATTCGTCTGTGCACATGTGAAAGTGCCGCGGGAGTGACCCCGGAAGACCAGTCGTAAGGACCGGAATAGGTTCTATCCGATATCAGCACTTTGTCACGCATCGAATGAATAGGATGATTTGGGCATACCAGGCTGCTAGCGCATGTTGAAGATACCTTTGGCCGGACGGTTGGACGAGATTCGCAATTGACGTAACATGTTGAGGGTGTGGACGACCTTAATATTGGGGGTCCGCAGCACAATGACAGGCAGCGGCGCGAGGGTCTCCAGAGAAGATTTCCCGCGTCGAGCCATAACCGCTTGTCGCCTCTCCGCATCGCTCGCAACCGACAGTGCTGGTAGATGATCTATGGAGTAACGTCTTCGCAGCTCATTCCTCTTTCCCCGTAAAGATTCGCCCGAGCGAGAGATTCGATATTTCCGGTAGTATACTCGAGAACGTGCCTTCCACGACAACCTGCGATACCGCCACAAAAAACGCTCAAGGTTTCTTTCCTCTCGACGACTCCAATTTGTTGAGTTTTGTCTCGACATGATGGATGCTCGAACTCTTGGAGTAGTCGAAAATTTGTTAAAAAAAGAGAAGGTAATTTGAAAAGACGGCCAGCAGTCCAGTAGAAGAGCGTGGTGGAGCAAGGCGAAGTAAAGTGAAGCAAGGTGAATTCGGAAGCTGGTGAGATGGACAAGCCATCCTTTTCAATGTCACCGTGCCGCTTGGCTTGTGGTGTATTCTTCAACACGATGGAATAACAATAAGGAAAAAGTTTTATTAAAAAATTATAAAAAGATTTATGAAAGAATATTTTAAAAAAAACCCCTAAAAAAATATATAAAAGAAAAGTATAAAAGAAAAATATAAAAGAAAAATATAAAAGAAAAATATAAAAAATATATAAAAAAAAAATAGAAAATGAAAATGAAAATGATTTTTTTTTTAAAAAAAAAAAATAAATAAATATTAAATATTAAAAAATTGAATGAAGTACTTGCTTTAGACTCAGTTCTACTTTGCGAGAAGGAAGCCTTTCAACATCTTATGGCGAAGCACCCACGGTGGATATCTGCGGGTCGGTGGGCCTCATGTCGCCTCCCCGGTGGTGGATATTCACCGATCAAGCTCTGTCTGTTCATTCCAAAGGCATTCTTGTGTGAGAAAACAAGCTGTTTCAACGGTGCACGTCCTTTCCAGGCTAATCGGCTCCACTGTGCTTCTCCTTTATCGAACTTCCAGACGACCTCAGGCCGCATTTTGATATTTTTCGGCTATACAGCTTGAAAAGATGAATATTCAAATCACGCAACATCTCTGTCGTTATGTCTTTCTCGATCTCAAATTCTTCATGTGTCACAAGGGCCATCGTCCTCTTTGTCTTTCTGATTTTTCGGGATACTGAAGACAAAGATAGTGCTCTACGCAGTACCCCTGCTTCTTTAGCGCTTTCCAGTGGGTTTAGCTCTTCCTCTAATGCAGGACCTGTAACTCTTTCCGAAAGCGATTTCTGCGGTGCTCCACGCCAATGTAGCTTCATATGTTACCCTAGCCGTCTAAGTCGGACAGGATACGCGGTTATAAAGCCACGAGTCTGACTCTCTCGTGCGGTTTCTCCCATATCCTGTCAATTTCCTGTCAGTC
>Ga0209673_1000486_pt1 | contig 65989 bp, 65 predicted proteins | sample AraplaCol_mMS_r2_2_FD_184274 | JGI IMG/M metagenome (GOLD analysis project Ga0209673, IMG submission 184274) | Arabidopsis root microbial communities from North Carolina, USA - plate scrape MF_Col_mMS_r2 (SPAdes) (version 3) | ecosystem: Host-associated > Plants > Roots > Endosphere | place... | reverse complement strand
AAACATAATTTCCGACGAGATCTTCTCCCGGTGCCCCGGCTAACCCGCTCAAAAGCCCACACCCCTTCAAATGACCCGCAACGCCACCTTCTCGCAGGATCTGTCTACATCAGCTCCCATGTGGACTGTGCTATCTCCGGCGGTCTTGCCTCGGCCTCCTTCTGGGTTTTCGTTATTCAAGACATCCAATTCGCACTTACGTACCAGAAATGTCTTCGGCTAACATTTGCCCCCTTTGATGACCGGCTTCGCCGTTGGTGGGTCGCCAAGCCGATTCTTAGCGATGGCGACTGGGTGAACAGGGCGATCTGGATCCTTGCTGAGACGATCGATTTCTGTTATAACGTCTCTGGTCGAAATTACGGTGGACATTTAGGTGTTGCTGGGGAAGAAGCTCTTAAACAGAGGATTTTACAATGGGAAACAGGGAGACCTGATACTTTTGTTCCATTGCATATCTCGCCGCCAGATCATGCGCGAGGTAAACCGTTCCCGGTCGTGTTGTATACAAGTCTATGGCATTGTGAGTTCCCCAATTCTGATAATGCTGGTTTAATTTGTGCGCGGTGTGAAGTCGATGTGTCGGCAAGAATTGTGGAGTTGAAGCTAATTTTGGGTTTCTGCTTGGCAGCTACGGCGATGCAACATCTTTGCCTTGCCAAGGCACTAATGTTGATCCGTGAGACGGAGGTTTATGATAATCTCTCACCGCAGCAGCGAGTGGATATTAAGGTGAGTAATTCTAACGTTGTGGCTATCGTTGTGGTTGTATTGTACGAGCTGTTTCTCATCTTATACTTCATAGACACGCATTACAGAGAACCTCAACTATCTCTTTGGAATTGCTCTCTCGGCTGATGATGAGCCATCATTGCGGATCATGGCATGTCATGCCTTATGTGCATGTGCGTTTATCCCACATATTGATATCTGACAAGTGTTTTGCGTGCTAATATTTGTTTTGATGGATTACAGGCAGCTCCTGGATAGACGAGCCTCTTGCTCAAAATTTATTGTTCGATCTACTCCGTCGGACTGAAAGAGATAATGGATGGCCATGGGCATATGTTGAACAAAGAATTCTTCAAACGTGGCAGGGAAATTCTCGATGAAGTAGTTATATACCCATACTGTTCAATTCATTTAGCGAACGATGAAACAAATTTCGTCTAACTTTCCTGATGTCTTTTGTGTGTATCTTGTGCAAAATTTTCTTGTGGTTTCTCGTCAAGGCTCTACTAGTAGAGACTTGGACAATATAGAAAGCCTCTGGAATGGTGACGGTAACACTGCCGCCTCAGGAAGCGATGGGCTGCCGCAGCCCAGCTGGGCTATGTTCGCATTTGGAGAGATTGTCGCGTGGGAGGTTGGGGTTATATTTCGAGAAATCGGAGGCATAAATTCAACACTCGGTGGCAGGGCCCGGGCAGGTATCGCCCAGGACCACCTGCTTTATGATGCAGGTGCTGGCGCGGTCAAGAAGATTGCGAGCAGAATGGGATGTTGTCGAGTTTTCTTTCTGCACGGCAGAAGGGTCAAACCTTGAGAAATCTAACTTTATTCCAAGAAAGTGATGTTTCCCCGACAGCTGTTGTTTCTCCATATCTGAACGGTATGCCGAATGAAGCCGAGGCCTGGATCGAAGTTGACAGCGATTCCCATGGGGTACACTGACCACAGGTACTGTACCTGACACTGTTCGCGTCGCAGTGTTGGACCACAACAGTCTCGGAAACATCATTGCTGTCCAGTTCTTTCTCCAGCTCATCAATGACAGAAGATGCACCTCCCTGTGTCTCAAGACCTGGGCCAATATATAAATGGCGACGGCTTTCTTAGGAAGTTTGATATGAATTCCACATCATAAGATGATAGTACGAGCAGATATCGCCAGGATAGCAGCAAGAATAGCCGGTTTTCCTGAATACTAGCTCTAACAACCCCCGGCACATTCCCATCTCTCCTCCGCCACTTGTAACTGATCCCGTATCGATTGCTTCATTCGCCCCAATAACAGCAGTTTCTTACCACTATGATCTACCGCACGGTGTGGATTCACCCCATGATCTAGTAGAGATCGAATAACAGCCCTATGTTCGCACTCTACAGCAAATGTGAGCGCAGGACGTCCCATCATATCCGTAATTTCCGGATCTGCACCACGTTCCAGAAGCAGATTCACCATCTCCTCATGACAGTCTTCTACGGCCCAAAATAGGACCCGGTCGAATAGCTTGCTCAATCCGCCCCTGGGGTATTCGGTACATTTCACGTTTACATCGGCCCCCGAGTCCAACAGCAGTCCTACCAGATCTAACCTCTTATTCAGAACCGCTAACAGCAATGGCTGTACCCAGTCCTCATAGTCCCATCCCGTGCTGCGTGGTATCTCGGACAGATCGAACTCGGGAGGCGTATTGCCTCGAAGTAATATCTCCACCATTCCTCGATTCCCATGTTCCACAGCGAAGGCCAATGCCCTAGTACGCTGAACCCTGCTCGTTCCGTGGATCAAGAGTGGAAGTATATTCTCATAACCCTGAATAACCGCCGCAAGCAATGGCGTCTCTGACGCTCGGGGACACGGAATCAAATTTGGATCCGCACCGTAAACAAGTAATAGCGATACCAACTCAGTCATTCCATTGCTCGCCGCCAGTAGTAGGGGCGTCCCTTGAAAACTACCGAAACTTCCAAATAAATTGACTTGCACACCATGTTTGAATAATAACCGGACCATGGGGACTTTGCGCCGCCTTTACCGCAGCGAACAGAGCCTCTTTCATCAAATCTCTTTTGCTGTCCTCATTACCGTCTTCTCGTACAGCCGACAGAAGAAGCTGAACTATATCCACATATCCCTTAAATGCCGCTAATCCCACAGGTCGGAGGGTAACAAAGCTTCGAATACTCTGCCTGGCACCGACAGACAGCAAGTATTCGACCATAGAAACATAGCCATTGGCAGAGGCTAGTGCCAGCAACGTAAACCATTCAGGGTTTTTGGTGTTTGGATTGACCCCACGATCGATCATATAGCGGACGATATCTAAATGACCCGCCTGGGCTGCTAGCGAGATCGGATGTGATCGGAAGTCGTGGAATATATGCGGACGTTCGATACCGAACCGGATGGTTGACGGGCCTTCTTCACGGGATTCGCCTCTGGCTTGTTTTTTTGGTAAAGGGGCGCCTGCATATAGGGATTTCTGCAATGTGTCCATTCGACCGGATTGTGCGGCCCATTCTAATGCGGAGCTATTGTTATAGAGTGCATTGTGTCGGTACAGAATAGGGGTGCAGATTTGTTGGAGATGGCGGTTTGTTCGCGCCAATGCGGCGAGGGATGACTCCGATAAGAACGAGGAAATTTGGAGAATGAGTTCATCGGGTAGACTCTCTATCCTAGACATTGTGGGGGGGGAAAAGAGTCGATGGCTAATGGGCGCAAATAAATTGAGCGTGTTGTTGGTTGAGTTGGTTGGATTGACGAGAGAAACAAGTGTTCCCCGCAGTGTCTGATATCAAGGGCGATGCAAGCTAAGCTTTCTTAGGCCATGATTGGTAAACTAGATACAAGCTTGAAGTGGTTGATAGGCGAAATCACAAGGGATCAAGGCCGAGGTCTAGTGTCTGTCACTTGGAGGCCAGATTTAGCCCTAATTCTCTGGCTGATATCGGTGGCAATGTAACCTCACCGTCGTTAAAAACTCGCAGTCTTTACTATTTTTGATGCGGCCTCACTTCATTGAGTATTCCAGGTTAAAAATACTGATATGTCCAGACCTCAGCTGGAAAAAATCAACAATATTATGTACAATACATCGAAAACCCAAACCCAAACTCCAACCCCAGAGACAAGAACACCACAAATAAAATTAAAACTGGAATCTCTCATCAAAAGAAAACGGAATCGTAAACAGACCCTCATCCATCAAAGTCTCCAAAGCAAAGAAGTTATTCGGATCCAAAGCTGGATCGAACCCGATTTCGTTCCCGGTCATATTTACACCCGGCGTCATGGACATGTTTAATGGCATATCCGGGAATGTAGCTGTACTTGTTTGTGTAGATGATGTGTAGGGTTGGGAATATGGTTGGTAGAATGAACGATTTGGATCTTCAGTTGGAGTTCTGGTGCTTGTTGATGAGATTGATGGGTATTGGACTGGAATTGATGGGCAGAACGAGGTTGGTGTTGACCAGTTTGAGTCTGGTCTTGGAGTATGGTTTAATGGGTCGAGTCTTGTTGGTGGATTTGGTGTTTGTGTTGGTGGGAGGCCTGGGGTTAGACTTGATGGGGTGTAGACAGTTTGATTTTGACGTTGGGAATTGGTTTCGCTTGGTTCTTTGCTCGTTTGGCCTGATGATGCTACTATACTGAGAAGTTCGAGAGGGGTTGTGCTTGCTCCCATCTAGAGTGGGTGTTGTTAGTAGGTGATTCTTTGTTGAAGCTGGTGGTACATACTGGATTCTTGGAGTTGGTGGGTTCAGTATTTGTTTCAGCAACGAAGATTTCTCTCAGCGCGGGGCCATTATCTTTTTTCTTCATGAACCAGGTTCGCAGCATGGTAATGATGTTTCCAAATTTCGCTGCGGCCCGACCTCCGTCTAGTGACGCGGCGTTTCGATAATGATTCGTGACGTGGTCCAGGTAATACTCCAGCTTCAAACTTTCCATGTCAATCACCTGACCTATACGGCTTTCTGGCGAAGTGAGGAGATAGTATATCTTGATCAAGCTGACAAATGGATATGATGTTCGAGCTAGTGCCACAGTCGGTAGACATGTCAGTCTGTCTGGATCGACGTTCATGATAATATCAAAGGCGCGGTGAATCGAGTTGATGCAGGTGGTGAGAGCATCGATGAGTGGAGCAATAGCGGCTGTCGGAAGTTTTTCGCCCGAAGGAGACTTGAATATTGAGTTGCTTTTGCAGTCGATACTCATCGCAGTTTCATGGACAAAGAGATTGAGTACATGGAAAGTGTGTGCTAGCACGTCTATCAGATATCAGCAGGAGTCCAATAGTGATGACTTTGGGTTAACTCACCGGAGTAAACATCATCAGGAATTTCTTTCCTCCATTGTGTTAACTGGTTAGAAAATCCTCGGATGGTATATCGGACCTTGCTATCGGAGAAAGATGCCAGGGCCGCCGTGTCATCAGCAAGAAGTTGCATACTGGCGTCCTCCATAATGAAAGCTAATTTCACCCACCAGACTGCATGATGGTCACTGGGCAAAGCATCCGGATGTTTTTGCAGGATATCAACACATTCATCCATATATGCAGACCACCTCAAGAGCTGAGGTCGCCTTAAAGCAGTTGATACTCTGTCGAGATTAGTTTTCTGGAACACAGCAACCTGCATAGAACTTGACTTACTGTACCGACATGAAATAGCAACCTAACCACGTTCTTCTCGCCTCCGGTCCTTTCATATCTCCAGGTGGTTTCTTGATCAATTGTTCACGCAGTTTCATGAATGGCCTTGGCTCGGTACTAGCATAACGATTTAAACCAAGATCCATGCACAGGATAACAGCCAGATGCACCAGCTGATAGAATTTCAATTCTTCCAATTTATCTGGCGGCATATACCAGATAGAGCAGACCATCAAAGCTTGCGCCAGTTCCAGACACTTCTCACCCTTAACTATCACGCGATCGGCAATCGTTTGATAAGCTTCATTAAGCAGTGACATTTGCACATCTTTCTTGAAAGGACCAATTGCTGAAGCAAGAATGGCTAGGAAAAGAGCCGGTTTGTCGCGACGGATGTCGCCCATGGTGGTTTCAGGCGAGAAGACCACGAACGGCATTTCCGGTGCCATTCGAGTGACATACCGATCGAATGCTGCTTCAGCGATTTCCAAATCCACAATGCCCTTGTCGATAACGTCGGAAAAGAAATTTGAAGGTTCGTTGTGTGGTGCTACTTCACCACTATACGGACCACGCCAGTGTACTGGTTCCGAGGGTTTTGGAAGTTGTTGTGCTGAAGGGCTATTTGCACGAGGATATTGTGACACGAGAAATCCATCATGATTGCGTTTAATTCCAGTCGTTGGATTGTCTTCATGTAAGGAGGGTCTTGGTTGTTGTGGAGGACCCATAAAAGGTTTGTTATGAGAAGCCTGTAAAGTTGCTGTCAATGCATCTATTTTCCGCTCCAGTTCTGTCACCCGACTATCCGTCTTTTTCTGGCGTTTCCTTGTCGGCGCAGTCGTGATGCAAGTACGTTGCGCCTTGGCGCATCGCTTGCATGAGCCATTTGGGTGATTTGGATCTGGATCACAACGGACTTTCAGATGGCGACATGGTTCACAAGCGCGGGGCCGTTTAATGTCCTCAGGTTCGGCTGACGTCTCGGCTGTGTGTGACATATTATAGCCGGGCTGGCCCCCGATTGGCGGCGCATTGCTCTGTGAGCCGCCTAGTTGGAGCGAGGGTGGCTCCGGATAGTCGGATGGCATTTTTGATTTCTCCTGTTGGGAGTAGTCGGTCGGCACGGCGAAAATGATGCCGGTCAAGTATTGTAGACACGATCTCACGCGGTGTTGCGGAGACTTCTGCGGGGCCCAATTGATCGGCCTGTGGAGTGACTCAATGACAGCAGATCCAGATACTCCGTAAAACTATCTCATTCGATCAATCAAGATCAAATCGCAGCCCTGGTGCTCGTTTGGTGTGGATGGCCCCCACGAAGGAATGTTTTGCGTCGTAAAGAAGAAGCTCGGAGGACGGCGGGAGAAAGTACCGACCACCGAGATGGAACTTGGCGATTTCGATTGGTAGAATGTGTGGGGGGACAACTAGACATAAGCCAATCCAACAATTCAAAAATAAATTGATTGTGATACAAAAGCAATCAGTTTCTCCACGTTCAAATCTCTCGTAAGGTAGTGGTCTTTGAAGGATGAAGTCGAAAGGATCTCGCCAGGCCACACATCAGCGCACGTGACATGGCCCGATGGGGAAGATATCGAAAGATGCGATTGATAGAAATGGAAAATTATGAAGATATGAAGGGAGTATAAGAATAGAGCAAAGTATTGAGGGTATTCATAAAGTCGTGAGAGGGAATATACAAAAAAGAAAGAGAGGAACAAAAAGAAATAGCTAATAGTCCAAACACCACGCCCAGTCGAAGCGCCAAGATATACTCTTCTCAAACACCACCCAGGTCGGACCAGCAAAATGTCTTCCAATTGTACCAAGTTTCACTTCTAGATGAGTCCCGTCTATACCATTAGGAAACCTTGTGCACCGGGCACTCAGCCTTTCTTTCAAACCAATCCACAATGCAATCCTTATGGAATTTGCACAAACACTCCAATCGAGATAGGACCTGCCCAACTTCATAGTCCTCCATACAAATTGTGCACTCTGCAACATTTCCTCCCTCTCCAAGACAATCCTTCTCTGTCGCCACGAATGCCAGCATACGAGCCACGGGAGGAGACCGTGGGAGAGCTTCCTGGGTAGATTCCTGACTGCTGGGAGATCCACGGTTGGCTCCATACCCGTCGATACATTGTCGAATATGAGCTTCTCGGGTTTCAACGGGGTGGTCCTCATCTAATGGTGGGAAGCGATTTCCACAAATTGGACAAATATCACGCTCAGAAACTGCCGATGGACGCTGGGTTGATTGCGAGGAGTTGAATATTGGGTACACTGGGTTAGATCGCCCAGTAACGGACTCTCCTCTCTGCGGTTGGAAGTTTCGATGAAAGTCCTGCCGCACTCCATCCAAGCCTGAAGGGCGGTCGTTAGCACCAACAGTCAGACGGCCCTGCCGTGAGCTGCGGTTATCGGGCTAAGAAGAAATTGCATTAGTTCAAATCCAAGTAGGAAGACAAAAAAGGAGCTTTTAGAAAAACTTACGGGCCAGAAGTTCCCCATTGTGGAGGACAGGGAATGAGTCGATCGGTGACCAGGTGGGCGAAGAGCCTCATATCCCAAAGGATTTGGGTTGGGGTCTGGAACACATGGGTTGCATAGTCGTACTTCTTCACCACCTCCCAAAGCAGGATTGAGGACAGGATTTGACACTGCCGTCTCATCGCCTGTTAAATCAATGACAGGGGGTTCAGCGGACCGGGATGAACCAGGCGGAGAAGTGGTCGATTCCGGTGGTCGAACGATGTATTGTCTGGGGATAGTAATTCTATGGGGCGAACAAGCAGCACATACAACACGCCCACATTTTCTACAATGATGCTTTCGATACCAGAAGCTAAAAATCGTCCCGCAAATGGGACAACTTGTTACTTCGGCGTCAGGCTGCCATCTTGGAAGGTTGACATCTTGAACTTGGAAGATGTCATCCAGAGTTATGTTTCGTCGGGTCTCGTTTTGCATGGATAAAGAGCCTCGATCGCGGCGGCTGCGACTGGGGCTCTCAGGAGCCAGCTGCCATCTCGGCATACTCATGCTTGAGTATCGGTGATGGTCGGAAGGACGGGGCACATGTAAGGACTCGCCTGAAGAATTTCGAGCTGAGAATGATCTATGTCGCCGGCTAGTATCATACAGCTCGGAGCTTGGGCGACGTGATGGGCCAGTGAGATCGGAGTAATAGCGTGGCGGGCCCCCTGAAAATGGCCGAGGAGATACAGGTGATGCGCCATATATCAGATTGTCAAGACTACCCCCGGGATCGCGTGAGCGATTAGGAATAAACAAAGATGATGGGCGTCTCCTAGAGGCTGGGCTCTGAAGGCGTGGGTCGGCAGCTCCATCGGAAGAGTCCATTTCTGGGAATCTATAGCCGCCGCGTACCCCTGGCATGCCAGGCGCATCCCGTAATGGTCGAGTTCCTGATGCATGGAACCGGCCTGAGCCATGGTAAGGCCATTGTGTTTGAGCTTCCTCATCGGGTAGGGTTGTAGAAGCAGGGGGTCCTCTTTGTGGAGCTGGGTATTCATCGGGAATATAACTAGATCGCTGCGATATTCTCCGTGACAATGATGCAGGTGACTGCTGCGTATTATCGATTCTGCTTGAATCGGGAGAGAGACTGATCTCAATGGCGGTATCATATGTCGACCCAGCAGGGCCAGGTCGATTTCGGGAACTGGAATCCGTTGATGTGGCAGATCGATGGGGTAAATCCGTCACTACAGTGATATCACGGCCAGCCGCTTCACTGGAATTCACTCGGGTAAATTTAGGCGGTTCGATCGGTTGGACATCGTCATCAGAATCAAGAATGATATGCGATGGTGCGGTTTCGGCCCGATGATCGTCCCGACTAGGGGGGGCCGTGTTCAGCGTCCGCCCATGGGATAAATCAATGCCACCACCAGGGCTAGTCGCAGAACTTGAAGATGATTGAGTGCTTGGAAGGGACATGTTGAAAAACCACACCAGGGGGTTCAAATATCAACCAAGTTCATAAAAAAAAAAGGTCCAACAGGGCTGCGAGATCACTCTCGGCCGTAACCAGCCACTTCCTTCGTCATGAGATATGTGGGTGTGCACGTATGGAGGTAACGAGGATTCGATGGGGTGCGGCGAAGAAAAAGAGTCGAGTTGAACTTTGATCTGGACTAACTGCAAGTGTGCTAGTTAGTTGTTGTGGCAATCACACGATGAGGCTCAGCGGTGCAGGTCTAGTCTCGTGATAAACAATTTCAGGGTGTTTGGAGTTGAAAGCACGGTTTGAATCTGAATCCGACTGATAAGATTGTAGCCATGTACTTCCCAGTCGATGTGACCAAGCATCCAGTCTCGGAGTCGTATAAAAGGGAGGCCAACAGACGAGATGCGTGGTTTATTTGGCCAAGGAGTCGAAGATGTTCAACTTTCCCGACTGTTGGCTTATCAGTGGGGCTATGTGCTACATGGCGGTGAGGAGGGGCAGAATGTCTCTGACGTCGCCACTGCTGATGCATTATTTACACTCATTCATTCAATATACAATATCCCATCAGTACATTTGAAGATGATGTTTATAAAATACTAATTCAACAGCTAATTATAGAGATATATTGAAGGTACTGACATTCATACTATACTCCAGTATAGTACAGGGCTGTACTATTCTATTGATATGGCAATATAGCACGTGACCTGTATCCACCAATCAAATTCCTCAGTGAGGTTGTATACTTCATTTCAGACGGTATGTACGTACTGGCATGGGAATAGTTGTCTCAATACTATATTTAAAATTCTATTTATTTTGGTTAACTTTGCCTATATCTATATATATTATTCATTTATATGGTACCAGACAATAATAATAGTACTGCACTAATTGAGGAGCGGGAAAAGATAGGAACACACTGTGCATACTAATATCGCGAGCATCAACTCTACTTATCGTAGGCGGCAGCCACAACAAGAATCAACCTTAACTGAGCCAATTCTCTCTCGGCTTTGCTCAACTTGAGCCCTCACTTCTTTCCACTTTACTGCAACCTGGCTCAGTGCAAAAGAACATACTTCAAATGGAATCATTTCACAAGTGAGATCGCTTCTCTCCTCCATCTGCTCACCTGTCTTCCACTTCTTGGTTGGCAAGAGTCGCACTCGGATCACAGTACACACTGAATTTCTACGCCTTTCCTCTCCTCCACTCTACGCCATCGCCACCAATGGGCGTTATGAAAGAGTCAATAAACCAGGAAGCCGTGCTCGAAGATGTGGACGAGCACGTCTTTCTAGGCTTCTGCGAGTTCGCCTACCGTAGCATCTACACAACCCCAACTCTTGAAGAACAGATTGTTAACGCCGACATGGTGGTGGAGGAGCGTTTGAAAAAAAAATTCTGAAGTGGTGGTACCCGAATGATAAGAAAAATGATATATGGTTCAATCTGTGGCAGTGTTATAATCGCATTGCTATTCCCGGCACGGAGGCAACTATCAGTGAAAATCCAGAGATTATGTTTCATGCAAAGCTCTGCATGCTTACAACGCGTTATCTCTTCGGTTATCTGAGACTTGCGTGTCTACGTTCTCTTCAACGGGATCTCCAGCAAGGAGAGATGTTACCGGCAAAGATATCGCTTGTTCTGGATCTATTGGAGTTTACTTATTCAGAGACAGGACCAGTTGAACCTGGTAATGAAAGGACTTTGAGAGAACTGATGATCGCTTTTGTTGCGACCAGGTCAAGAGAACTTGTTAGTTATGGACCGCGATTTTAAAGAAATTGTTGATCAACGTGCAGAGATAGGCTCGGATCTTTCGTTTCAAATTATCAACAATATCTCGTTGCCGAATGAGGAGGACTAATTAAAAACGAGTGTGGAAATGAATTTGGAGATATACCCTGAAAGAGACTGGGGTGCTACGTATCAGAAGCCCACAGGCTATGTTATGACTTGAGGCGTCCAGGTGGCATAAGCCTATTTGTCCTCTTGTTCCTTTCATCTATTTTCGAGCTTCGATGGGATCTCATGTCATAGTTCAATTCAGATATTCAGAGGAGAAACTTCCAAAACTATCATACAGGAAATTCGAAAAGATTTATCCTGCAGTATCAAGCTAGTAACTGCGCAGCTCCAGTGTCCGCCCTACACGGTTACTCATTGCGCTCTGGTCATATCATACATAGTATTACGCCAATGTAAAAGTACAATCAGCAAATTGAGCAATCGTATTCCAGTCATATATCCAATAATACAAAAACAACTCCCAATCAACGCAACAGCTATGCTAGCAAAGTTAAAGGGCCGAATTAATAAACAGATTCATTAAGTAACTTGTGTTAGTCACACAAGGTCGAGAGAGCCAAGACCAAGACCATTACCAAAAACCATCGTCGATGGCACAGGTGTCGAAGGAATCCAATGAAGCAAGTAAAAAGCAAAACGCCTCGCGACAATTTTGAGAGATCGGCTTATGAGCAAAATAAGGAAATTCGTGGCCGTGCGTTGGTTTCAAGCAGTAGCGTACAAGGTGGATATTTTAGATGGACGGGATATAGAGGCAAGAGGGTTGGGTTGGACGGGAATAGTATGAGTTGAGGGGGTGGATGGATGTACATTGACTCATTGGTTATGGTTATGTTCACTTTGGAGGTGTTCGTCCACAAGTTCTGCTTGGCTACCATGGAAAGAGGGTTCATCGGGACTAGCCTCGTGGATGTTGTCTTGGGTGCGATATTGAGCGACATAGCCCATGCTTGAAGGGCGGTCTCGACGAGAGCCTTCACGACCAATTCGTGGATTTGATGAGGCATTGGAATTGGAGGTAGATGCGAGCGAAAGGCCTCGTTCCCGAGAATGTGAGCTACTGTCACTGAAAGGTAGGCGTGCGGTACCAGGAGACTCCGCCTGGAGATGGTCCGGATCCGGAGCGTTCTTGGATGGTGTACTAGTCTCGTTTACGACGGGCAGATCTTCAGTCGTGCCATCTTGGCCATGCTCCTGGCCTGCTTGGGTACGACGAGATCCCACACGGCTGGGGAGCTCAATGCTGCCGACAGAGTTGACTTGTGGCAGAATCGGCACCCGGGCATCGATTCTTGTTGGGGTGTTGTCGCCCTCGGAATCTCGGTATGGCCCTTCATCACCTGCAGAAACATTACGAGGGTGCTCATCAGAGTCCTTGCGAGGTATTTGTTCCTCCGGGTCATCTTGATATCGCTCCTCTTGATAGTCTTCGACGGGAAAGAGGCCTGGGGGAGGAGCACGGGCACTCCGCACGACCTCGAACCCTTTGCCCTTGTCCTTGGTTTTGCCCTGGAAGAAATTGCGGAACCATCCAGTGGCAGAGGACACCGGCCCAGTTGGATCAGCAGGACCAGTCTTCAGCTTGCGAGTGCCCATGTGTGAGAGTGGTGGGCCCCGAACGCGGTAATAGAAGTCAACTTCACGGACTGCGTAATCTTTCCGTTGTCGAGGATCTTCAATCTCCATGTCATCTTTGGGGGCGGGGAGGTAGGCAGGGACAGGCGTCCCACGGCCAGACATGGGGACTGGTGGGCCCTCACCAAGATCATCATCCGCATCGCCCGAGCGACTGGGTTTCAAATTAGGTTTCATAAATGTCCGGGAGCTTCTCTTGCTTCGGTCGCCGGTTCCTGGCTGGGTAGTTCTCCGCGTTGCACCAGGCCTAGGAGGTCGGTAGTAAGGGTCGCGAGGGTGTGCACCCATAAAAGTACTGCTACTGGGTGAAACGCTAGAATAACCACCGGCTCCAGTGTATGCAGTCGGGGATTGGGCATATAAATTAGCGCTGGCCGCGCGACTATGTCCACCTTGGGAGCTTGCATATTCGAGTATGCCACTAGCACGCCCTTCACTTGCTGTTGCGCGATTCAATAGCAAAGCCGAACTTCCGGATAAACTGCGAGGACGGGAGCCTTCGAATTGAGAGGACATTCGCCCATCAACGTTCGCTAGCATGGCAGCTTCCGAGCCCATACTCTGACGAGCGATACCTTGACGTGCTTCACGTCGCGATAGCTGACGCATACCAAAGACCTTGGATAGACCACCACGAGTTGCGCCACCGGCACCGGCCATTCTTGCCAAGACCTCGATCAAAGCTTGTAGTGCATTGAGGAAGAATCCAAAGATCAGTACCAAGGCGTGCAACACGAGAATGACATAGCCGATCCATCCTCGTGCAGCTCTCGAAATCGTCAGAGAAGGCACAAACACCACGCTGAGAATGATTGTCAGGAACCGGACCACCGAGAAGACACAATGATAGAGATTCATGTGTGTGGGGGACGGGAACGGCCGGAAGGCAACGATGGTAAGCACAGATACCACTTCGCAAATTGCCAGCAAGACGACCTGAGCAATACCGGACGGCTGCAGAGCTCCAATGGCAATTCCCCGGGCGAAGTTCAAAAAGATCGGTACCATCGCGAACGCAGCCGCATCGTCGCAGTAGGTATTATAAAGCGGTCCATATAAGAGAACGGTAGGTAGGTCGTCGAAAAGGTGAGATTTGGGGCGTGTGGATATAATAACGCGGACCATCCAGATAGAGAAACAAAGTAGAATAACAATCACGACTGCCGCCAGGGCCACGCTATAGGCAGGAGACCCTCCAGCGGTGACCAGCTGGAAGAAGGAAAGAGATATTATGGGGAGAAGGAAGTAATTAAAGACGATGCGAATCACGTTGCCGACAGTGAAGGGCATATTTTTGGCTCGCAAATCTTGTTCGGACGTGTTGGCCAGTTCGCGATGGAGCCAGCGCAAGGCGAAGCCTAACTGGATTACCAGCGAAACGCAACCCAGAATGACAAGAAGCCAGATCATCATACCAGGCCACATGTCCTGGGTAGAGCCCATTCCCACCAATTGGTTCATTCGATCGAGTCCGTACGTGGCATTGATAGCATAAACACCATCTTGGATGGGGTTATTGCCGCCTCCGTTAACAAAGCTTTGGTTGAACATGAGAGTCGACCATGATCCATGGCTCACTGCGGGTTGGAAGAATCCAGGATAATCCAACGAGAGGGCTCCTGTCAAAACCACGTACTGCAGATATTGTAAGCAGTCCGCGAATCCTGGGGTGACGAGGCGGAGAATGTCCTCGTCGCGACCATAATTGCTCGTCCAGCGGAAGACGTCGGTGGTACCCCAGGGAGTAAACATGGCCGCAAGAAGAGTCGCCAGTCCGACCAGAACCAGGATAACCAAGGGAACATATGCAAGGGCATTTTTGAGGGGTGCGCCAAAATCCGGGGTGATCGGCACGCTAATACAGCCGAGCTCGGCAGCGGAGGCATCGCCTAAGAGGATAGTGAATTTTGGGGTGATGGTCGAGAAACGATAGGTAGAAACCATATCATGCTGGACCGAGAACGATCGAAGGGTTCGCAAATCGCTTCTAAAAGTATGAGTTAGCCTGGATCAAACCAATGCCCTGCGAACTCCCGGGAGAAAAGAAATTTTGGACTTACGTGTTTCCATTGAAAACCGGACCCAATGGGCATTCGCCCTGGTTTAGGGTTGAGCAAAAGGGAGTGCCATTATGCCAGGGCAAGAAATTGAGGACATCAAAGTCCGTCAAGAGCGTAGTGTACTTGTTGGTCTTTTTACTCAGATCGTAAATCTTGCCGTACGTTGACGAGGAGTTCGTCCACTGGGGATCATTTGGCGAGTAATTGTAGGTACTTCCATCCGTTGTACCAGACACATTGCCATAAATCGTCACATTCAGCGGATGGAGGGGGTCGGAAAGGTCGAAACTAGCGGCGACATCGAGGGGTATGAATTGAAGCTGTAAAGGATTGGATTCGAGAATAGACTTGTCCAAGCAATTATCAAATTCCAAAAGCGCCGCGGTAGTCGGTGATATGAATGTCAACAGACACAGCAACGCCATCCACCAAACTGCTCGTGGCTCAGGCTCCAGCGATACTAGCCACCGTCGGCGTTTGGATGTATCTCGCCATGGTCTCCCCTGCAGCACCGAGATATTCCCCTGGCGCGCAAACGCCGTGGTATCAACCCTATCCCAGGGCTTCTTCCGAGGGCGCGTCAAGTCACGATACATTTGTATATCGGACATCCGGGATGACCTCCTAGGGGAGGTCAACCCCCGGTCTTGGAAATCGAATCCACGTTGTGTTGACAATCGGAAGGCCAGCGATCTGGCGAGTGAGCCTGCGCACACCCTGTAGAGAAATCAAATAATTGCGTGATCCGGCGAGGGGTGTAGCAAGTGAGACGCGGACGAGGAGCTGGGTTGTTTGGTCGGCGATCGGGGGTGGGGATAGTGTTGGTGGTGAGACTGGAACGCGAACGCAGCCTACGTAAGTCTGCAGACAACACGGGAAGATCCGGGGACAGACAAGAGTTGCAGTTGACCGAGAAGGCTGTGAATAGACCCAGTAAAACAAACCTATACACACTGCCCGTACAAGAAGATGAAGGGGGGGGAGGTGAAATGTGAAGGTGGAAGTGGAGGAAGAAAAAGGCGAAGGTTGTTGCTGCGCCTTGTTGGGTCTGGGCCGGGTGGAGCCAAGGAAGGTGCGAGGGTGACAACCATCGCACCTTCCTTCTTTCTCATTACGGAGTATGATACAGGTAGTACTGCAAAATACAATTAATACCTCAAATACATCATATATCACTCATTAGAGAATATTACGGCAGTATGGATAATAACTCATACTATTGTCAGTCTTTAGGGTAAAGTGCAGGCACCAGTCAACTTTCTTGTGGAGGATATCACTTCCACTTCCACTTTTACACTTCACCACCTCTTTCTCGCTAGTTAGTCCAAGGTAAACTATATCTGCAGGGCAAACCCACTCTCGCACAGACTCTACAATATTACATATAAGCCCGGTGCCAAATTCACCAATGTTTCAGTCTCTGCTATCCACTGCACCCTCTCATCGGCGTTTGTCTCACTCATGTTGATCAATGCCCACGGTGCCCAGCGACTACTGTAGAAGAGTTCCTGAAGATTGACCACTCAAGTCAGCTCCCATCCTGGTTCATGTCGATCAGAAGTCCGATTGCAGGATCAACGACTAACCCACTCCCTTTCTGCAGCTTGTCGTCTCGCGTGGTGCTGATAGTTCGTTGACCAGCTCCACGAGGTGACCAACACCATGTCTCAGTGGCGGTGGAATTGTGGCTGACTTCTGTGCAGCCAGGTGGGCCAATTACACCACCACTGTCCTGATTCCATCCGATATCCTGTTTGTATTCCGTAGCTGGTACTCCAGTTCGGGATGGGATGGGGTGGGATGCCTGAATTGAGCAGCTCATTGGGTCCAATGCATCCGCATTGTACTATGTATGTACTGCGTCAACCGGGAATTCGGCTACTTACCGATGCAGGGCTGATATAGCTGAATCAGAAGCTTTACCAAGATCCCGTGAGGCTCATTTTCATTGTGATGAGTCTAGGAATACGACCAATGTTCCATCACTTTCCATCTTGTCAACCTATGTACTGCTTGCTTCTGCCAAATGCAGCCACCGGAGAAACTTCACAGAGTCTTGTGGCTTATACGAGCCTCCAGAATATGATTCTCACCCCCATTGCCTCTCGGAAGTACGTGCTTAGCGATCCCTAACCCTCCCAGGCAATTGAGTCCAGCTGAGACAAACAAGGCCAGATACACCAGTTTTTTTGAGGCCTATGCTCCATTCTATTCGAAACATCCATGATTATTCGTCTTTTTCTCTCTAGTTGATTCTTTATCCAAAGCACTGCTCGTTCGTATCAGTCTGCTTTGTCTTCTCTCAAAGCGTCTCTTGCCCATACCGAACGGCATTGAGGCCTCCCATGCCTCATGAAGATTATCAAGGCTGAAAACGCCATAGTACTAGGTGAATCATGAAACCAATTCAAGACTCCATCGGCAACGGAGCTGGCCTTTCAAAGGGAACCGAGTAAAATACAAACCTAGCGTACTAGATCTACATCCCAAGCATTCCACACCGCAACAAACCAAAGAATGCTGGAATTGCTCTCGTGAGATACAAATCGATCATGAAGATCCATCTTCATACGGATATGATAAAGATCACCATGAATATATTTGGGATATCACCATCCGCTATCATGAAAGCAAAAGTATTCTCAGGTTGTAGGACAGCAAAGGAGGGGCAAGGGCTGAATTGTCTGGCTTTACACGGTAATCAATTGACCGGGTACAAGTCTCATAATATTTAAAATGAAATGTTAGCGCGAACATTGCCTGAAGCTCTGTCTACGCCATTTATTTCTAGATTTGACGGTAGATGTATGCATAGTAACTTTCGCTTTACAAATGACTCTGTAATTTTTAGAGCAAGAAAGCTACAATCGTTTCTAATTGGATCACCGAACAAAAAATTTGAAGTTTTTGTGATATATACTATGTCTTAAAAAGATCAAGTTTCCTGCGACCCCTGAGTGGCTCTGCTTCTACCGGAAGTCATGAATTGCCCTTAAGCAATCGAGTGTAGCAACGAACCAATATCAAATTGATGCATACAAACGCTGCCAATCGGACAATGCTCTTACGTACACTTCATCGATGTCCTCGGTCCAAATCCACTTCATGCGATCTTCTAATAAGCCTTTTACAACGTGAAGGCCATCATCGTAGCTGAGCCCAGCCACTCCATTGATCTTCATCTCGTACAAGTCCCCTGCTTCGCGGGATGTCCTCTGTACTTTCTCCGATCGAGAGTATCGAATAGAGTGATACAGACGAAGACATTGATCCATATTGTAACGGCACCTTGTGTTTTGTGAATGGAAATATTCTTTGAGAACTCGCCCAAGTATATACCCATCTTCGAGGGCCTGACCAGCCCCAGCACCTAGAACATTAAAAAAAACGAGTAATCACCTCACATTAGAATCCATAAGATCTTGACTTACCTTGATGCGGGCACATTGCATGGGCTGCATCGCCTAGCAGAGCTACCTTGCCTCCTGAAAAGATCCATTCGGGATTCGACTTTCGGTCAAACAGAATCCATTTTAAAGGATTGGTATCCATATTCTTGATAACTGTCTGGACTGCCGGAGCGAAGTCCTTGAATTGCTCTTCAACCGCTTCTTTCTCACTTGCGAGAGTCCAGGTTTCTTTCGTATCTCCGAGATCTTCCCATGGAGTAGTCACAAATCCGACCACATTGAGGATTTTGTTGTTGCTGATAGGAAGAGTAAGGAAGTGCTTTCCAGGACCCGTAAAGAGTGCAGAATATGTTGGAAGTGTCCATGAGTCCTTAATCTTGTCCATGTCACAAAGACCTCTATAGACTACCATCTCGCCATACTGAGCGCTGTCATCCTATAGAAGTAATTAGATTTCTTTTGTTGATTACCTGTTATAAAAAAATACATACAACATAGTGCGAGCGTACAGCTGAGTGAATACCATCTGCGCCGATTACCAAGTCTGCTGTCGCGATGGTTCCGTCTTCGAATTTGATGGAAATATTGTCCCCCTGATCCTATATCATCGTAAGAATTAGAAATACGAATAACACACAAATGGAATACGAATAGAAATAGCATTGCCATACCTCGAGCGTCTGGCAACGCTTGTTCGTATGCAGAGTTCCCGCTCCTCGACTTTCAACAGCCTGAACAAGAATCTCCAAGAATTCCGCACGATGCATAGGTAGTTGTGCCGTATTACCCTCCGTAGGTGTTCTTGCGGTATGAACCTCGGCACCAGTATCATATCGACGAAATGAAAGCCAGATACCCTGTCGGTCCCCTGCAATTTTCAAGGCATCGTCCAAGAGACCCAGCTTTTTCACAAGTTCAGCAGCATTCGGACCTATTCCTACATCGGCACCAATTTCACCATATTCAGGGGCCTGTTCGTAGATATCAATGAGAATGTCATCGGATTCGCAGTGGTGCTTGATGGACAGTGTGGCGAATAAGCCTCCAATGCGGCGTGAACGCATATCCTCTGACTTGCAAGTAAAGTATGATTGACCGCAGACTCCTCCATCGGCCTGGGGCCATCTTTCTGGGCCATCCCGCTCTGGTACTATACTATTCGTCACACACCATTAGGCACGTTTCATGGACGAGCATCTATCCTAAAGAAGTTAATTCATTGTATAAAATGGGAGAAGAGACTGATTCGATAGTTGACACAGTCGATTCCAAATTTGTCTTCTGTGGCAGCTACTATGTAGTACCAAGACTTGTCTTTTAGAACCCATCCAATCACAGCAAAGAAAAACAATAGTCAACAATAGTCAATGAACATTCTCGATATTTTCCTTGAGCAGGAGTTCTACTTTGTTTTCACCCGATACTTTACAATCAGGCTCAACTTTCTCATTCAAAAATCCTACCTACCTCTAGTACTAACCCATGCTTATATGGTCTGCAATGAGTTGTCTGTGTAAGAATCATAGTTGAGAATGGGCACCATTTAGCATTATTGGTCTCTGGTCTGGTAATGCGATATGCACAAGAAGATTGCCCGGGAAAGAGTATTACAAAATTGCGGTATGCTGTACCTGGTTTGATGGGGAAATCACAGCAAATACTTTGTAGAATGCAATGAATCTTTATCAGAGAGGGGTCTCTTGAATGTACCAACTGTCTCCAAGAAATTATAATTGAGGTGGATCAACAGGAGATTTTTTTTGGCAGGATTGGCCGCATAGAGATAAGGAGAATACCAGTATACCTTCTTTTGAAAATAGGTAGCAATTGTCCATATTGGATCGTTGCGCCCTATATATGTATATTCACATATATGCCCACCTAATAGTGAGAAAGGAAAGATGCGAGGTATGCCGAACTTCGACGATATTTCAATCCAAATTGATTGCACAATGTTGTTCAAATTTCTACAGTTTGTATCATTTAGTCTATTTCAAGTTCTGTATAATATTCTATATCAGAATTGAAGATGTAAATGATGGTTATAGCTACAGGTGTAGCTGTAAAAGTGAGCACGTGACTATTACCCAGACCGGGTACATATTTCGGGCATTGGAGTAACTGTAAGGCTGAACAGGAATGTTATTGTGGATGGTTCCCAGGGATGCCGGGGGTAAGCTTATCTGAGCTTGGATATGTAAAATTTAATTTTAAATAATTTAATTTCTATTAGTGAGTAGGATGGCTGGCTAGAGTGAGACATGTATATACATAGTACAACTACGTATGCCATGGAGATCGACGGCATACTTGACTATGTAACTTTTTAGAAGACATACTAGTTTAGTGTGAGAATAAGAGTGGACGGAGAATTAGTCCATGGTAGTTGTACATATCTTTAGATGGCAGGATGTCAACATTCAAAAATGAGGATGCAAGGAGCTGGAATTGTTTCTTAAATTAGGCGAGTCTCAGTTGTAGCGGTGGACGGCAGCCAATCATTGTTGGTGGCGCTGGTCCGCATGCCGGGAGGACTAAAGAGGGAAGCCGATATTGTCAGCTTTGTATATTATATATTATTATAGTTATCTATAGTAGTATAGTATATAATAACTCGTAGAACAAAAGAATGAGTACGTAGATTATTATATATGAATAGTAGAATAGAATAGAATAGGACATAGTAACTATACTCTGTTGTAGATCGAGTACGATTGCCTGCCTCGTCAGCGACCCGCCCAGTTCGCTTGATTTGGTTAGCGCTTCACGAGTGTTTCATGTTGAAACAGTTGGATATTGTTAGGAATATTAGTTAGTTAGTACGTAGTTAGTAGTTAGTTGGTTAAGCGTTGAATCAGTGTAGTAGTATCAGTATCATGGTAGATGTTCTAAATATACTCGCCATAACTAATATTGGTAGTAATTAGCATGTTAGTGTACATAGTAGTATAGTATGTATTTGTATACATCCTATACTCCAGTGGGCTGTCAAGTACATACTCAACATATTACTCAGGCATGTACTCCTAGATTCGACTGATTGACTACAGTATATCGTATACATAGTACACTGGGTATGATACTATCACAGATCATTATAGTTACTACCTACTAACTATATTGTACAAGGGTAACTACTAACTATAGTAGTACTGTCTACTAGTTATCTATAGACCTGCAGTCCCCTTTCCAAGTCTCCAGCACATCAGACATCGACATCAGCAGACTGTACACTCTTTCACGCCGATCTCATCTCCACCAGGACAAACTTGAACCAGTCTAATCTTTTCCAGTATTCTCTTATCCCTCTTATTCTTTCTTCTTTACTCTACGGTAACTATACACTACTGTACACTGCTGTCTGCGCGCCTGCCAATCTCCCCGCCTTCTCGCACTGCCCCAATCTTCCCTTCTCTTCATTCAACTCTCCCCACCAACTCCCCCCCCCTGACGATCGTCTCGTTCCTTTTTTGCATACTGGGGAAGGGGGGTCTTTTTTTTTTCTCTTTTTCATATTCTCGTTCCAAGGAACTGGTTTCCTGGTCCTCTCCATTCCATTTCTGGGTCCTGCGATGTTGACTGTATCATCGCTGGTATCACTCCCTCTTCATCCCCGATATGCCTGCAGATGACCCATTCGCCTTTTTGGCTGCTGAGCAGCCTAAGCCGGCGCCTGCGAAGAAACCCCACTGGAGAGATAAATTATTCTCCAAGGACAAAAGCAGTCGCTCCACTCCCGACAAACAGATCGAAGACTTTCTAGCTACTTCACGCACGACCTCCTCGGATGGCCTTGCGCCCAAGGCCGACTTCCCCAAAGAATACTCCAATGCCCCTCAAGTCTCCCTCCCCATTCACCAAATCCCTTCTTCACAAGATGTTTCCAATCTTCCTCCTTCAATCCCTCCCGTCGCCAATGAGAACTATACCGCCTTCAACTTTGACCAGGTGGCCCCGGCTCAAGCACCCCCTCAACCGCGCCCGCTGCCCGCTGAACCCGCGCGGAAACCCACCACCAGGCGGCGTAAAAATAAAGGTCTAAGAGTCGGCTTCTCGGATCGCGCCCCCGAGATTATGGGTGAGGGAGGTGATGAGTCGGAAATCCCCACCGTTGAGATCTCGTATGCTCGCAAGCGAGCACTCGAGCGACAAGCGGCCAACCCCCCGCGACGGGCCCCTTCGCGATCTCCACTCCCGACACTCCGAGTCAACACCACGCTGGGCGAAGGTGAGGAGCGTCGACATGGTGGAAATACTGGAGGATCGCCTGGTGAGAGAGGCGGCAGTCCTAATTCACGACCGCCACCTACTCAGAATATGCATGAATCCGATCTACTGAACACCCTGGGAATTCCCGATAAACCTGGTTCACGACTCTCTTTCCGGGGATCGCCTGATTCCCATTCATTCGCCGAGCGCGTTCGCAATCAGATGCAGGCTGAGGAAGGTCGAGCCTTGCACAATCACTATACCGACGATGTCGCATCCCCGGCGGATGACGACCAGGACTCTGTGCCGAGCCCTGAATCGCCTCCCGAAATGCATCCGTCAGCTTTTAGTCCTCGAGAGTCAGCATCGCACTACGAAACACCTCCAATGTCCGTCACATCACCTCAAGCACAAGCACCCTCACTCAAGTCAATTGTACAATCAATTCGGCATCCATCCAGTCCGGCCGTTCATCGTCAGCCCGCCAACCTCAGTCCCGTCGACCATCGCGCTCCTCCTGCAGGTCTCACTCCAGGGAGCCCCTCGAGAGCCGGGGCAGATCCGTCTTCTCCTCCCAAACCGCCCGCGCATGCTTGTTCTCCTGTGAATCAGCTGGTTTCTCCGCCATCAAGTCGCGAACCAGCGCGAAGCCCGCAACCGCCCAAGTTTTCCCTCCGAAATGTAGCCAACCAGGTGGGCGACACTGCGTTCGTTGAGTTCAAAGAGTATATTGCTAGATATGATAGTCTTCTGACGATGGCCGCGGAAAGCGTGAAGCCATTGATGGAAACGTCTCTCATGGAGTGGGTGCGCGCGGCTGTTTGGTGGTTTCTACGGGGGAAGACCCGACTGGAAACTTTTGCACGATCACGCGCAACTGCGCCCGCTAGTTATGCCAAACAAGCTGTGATCGACCTCGGAAAGTCTTTGTGGATTAACGAGAATATCGTACCCACTCATTTCGAGCTTGCGCAACATGGGAATATGGGTGTAGATGCTTTGCTGGCAGTGGCTAGCACTACGGGGAACCGGGACTTGGCCGATGCCCTCACGCTGCACCAGACTACTTTGAACCACCTGCGCTCTCTTTCGATGTCCATCAAGCGTAATAATATCCTCGGAGTTATCATCGCCGACGAGGAGTCTCCCAGTCACCTGGATACGAGCATCTGGCTAAGATATCCCTTCTTCGCCCCAGATGTATCTGCCGTGCTCTCTGGAAATGCGACGCGGTCCATGCTGGCTGATAAGCCCGGCAAGGGCCCGAGTTTGTTCCAGATGATGCCGCTCGGCGATACGCCAAGGTACTTCAGCTATGGCAGCCTGTTTGTACAAGCATGCGTGAGCTCCAAAGAGGATGAAGGGGAGCAGCAATATGCCATGCCGTGTGCCCTGACAATTATCCGCGAGCGCTCGGATTGGTATGTGTTTGCTGCAATTACCAGTCAGAGCCAACTGGTCAACATCATGATTCAGTCCGACCGCAAGCAAGGACCGACCTGGGAGGATGTGGATTGGCAGGTTCGAACACATTCAATGCGGGTGAAGCTCCCTCGTGGGTTTGAACTGGATGTGATGTTCAAGGAAGAAGACTTCAAGACACTTTGGAATATCGTCAAGTACACTCAAAAGTCCGAGGGTAGTCTGTCGCCTGAACCTGGCGAGACTGTTGTCTTTGAGAATACGCTCAAGGTGTTCCAATATATGGACCCTGGTGCGCAAAAGGCTTTCCCACCAGAGCCATTGGAACGTTGTCGGATTCGGTTGTTCGAACGCCATATTAAGGTGACCGAGGGAACTGGCACACGAAATGCACACCGCGGATTCCGACTGGCAGTCTTAACAAGTCCAAAGGTCAAGACTCTCAGCAGTGTCCGTCATTATCTAGCCCAAGGGTCGCCCGTGGTCTTCGGTTTACTACGAGGAGAAGATGGGGCGGCTGCGCTTCTGCTTAAAGTCACCGAGGATGGACGTACACGGTCCCTGTTGATGACATTCCATGAGGCGGAAGAGCGTACTCGCATGCACTCGGTGTTGCTGGGTATGGCTCCTCGCGAGGGGGAGACTAAGACTCCTGAATATCCTCTCCGATCTTACTCTATTGAGCAACCTGGTGATGCGGGAAGTGGCCAGGCAGCCATAAACCATTTGCAATTCCCTGCTGGTAATGTGTTAGTCATTGACCAAGAGCACGGGTATGTGGATCATGGGTATGGTCCAACGATTTTGTCTGAGAATTTGAGGGCGTTTATTGCTACGGAATGGGGAAGTGTTACAGACAGGTTCAACCTGGGTGAGTGACTTTCGAATTTCGCCTCCTACATCACCTAATTCAAATACTAATCTTCGCAGGCCCTGGAGAACTCAAGATTGGGTTGGATGTGAAGAGCCAGACTGGCATGAGCTTGTATCGCCCAGCACAGCAAGATCTTACCGTTTCATTGGCGGATAATCTTATCCGGCCTGAGATGCCGGATCAAGTGGCAGATTTCCTTCAGAAGATCACAGCCAAGCCCATGATTCGCCGTTTAGACTTTGGCAATATGCAGGGTAAGTGTCAATTATCATTCCTAGATTCGGTTTCGCAGCTCACATTTCTTAGCTCTTCATGCATTCGAGGAAGCGGTGACTGGATTTTCTGTGATTTACGACAGGTGAGTGTAATATGTCCGATATCTGATGAGTAACCTTGCTGACCAGTTTAGTATTGCGTCGTCCTTCACCATCTCTCGCCGTCGCAGCATGGTTCCCATTTATAAGAAATGGGAGGCCAATCTCGCCCGAGTGCAGATTGTACGACAAGAGAAAGTGGTGCAACTACTCGCATTCTTTGCCGACTTCCATCATGGATCCTGCATGAACTTCGTGTTGAAAGGCACCGATCATATCGAATCCTTCGGCCGGTCCGGTAAATTCGGCATCCGTATTGTCGATGCGAAGTTTGCCCTACCGAAAAAGGACGACGATGCGAGCTCGGAATTTGTGTGTCTTGATATGCCTGAATATCCGATTGAACACGACGATATTGCTATTACGTTTGATTCGGAGGCTGGTGAGTTTGGTTTGACTTCTGTGATGGTGTGATCACAATGCTAATGATAATAATCTTATAGCCCGCACCAACTTCAAGGTGGCCTTACCAGGATCTGTCCGCGAACCGTCTCGTATGGGATCTCTCCGTCGATGATCTATCTAATGTTCTGCTGTTATACCTCATCCTCAAACATCAACAATGCTTAAATGCTCAATGCTCAATGCTCATCAATGCTGTCTATTCCTATACTTCCCCACACCACGTGACCACCCCCTCACTGCCCCTCGATTGTATCATATCACCAGCCATTGCCGACGACTCTTCCTGTTTATACAATTCCAAGAACATAGCATAACCATGGCGCATCCTACTGGCACTTCTACTCGTTCTTTGCACGCTGATGATGTGTTAAACCTGGTTTCCGACGTTGCTCCTCCATTGCATGTGGCTACCACTTTCCGGTACCCCCGCGACCCGGCCGTCTTAGTCCCAGCAGCCGATGCTGTACACGTATGCCTATATTCTTTTCTTTCTCGATGATTACTAGAATCAAAGAATCAAATTGACATTTTGTAGTCGGCAGATCATGACCCTACCTCCCACATTTACTCCCGTATGTCCGGGCCAAATCCAACCCGCTTCGAAACAATCCTTTCCTCCCTCCTCAACGGCAAAACACTCGCCTACTCGTCTGGCCTCTCAGCCCTCCACGCAGCCTTAACCCTCCTGAATCCCCGCCGTATATCCGTCGGCGAAGGTTATCACGGCTGCCACGGTGTCATCGCACTCTTCACCCGCACAACGGGATTGAAGAAACTCCCACTGGAATGTCCCGCCGAAGACCTCGAAGCAGGAGATGTTATTCTCCTCGAAACCCCCGTCAACCCGAAAGGCACAGCCTTCAATATATCTCATTTTGCGGAGAAAGCACATTCCCGCGGCGCATTCCTCATTGTTGATAGTACTTTTGCTCCACCGGGTTTACAAGAACCTTTTAAATTCGGCGCGGATATAATCATGCATTCTGGTACGAAGTATTTTGGTGGTCATAGTGATTTATTGTGTGGTGTACTCGTTACCAATAATGAAGAGTGGTATGAACAATTATTTGCGGATCGAGTATTTCTTGGAAGTGTGATGGGGAATATGGAGTCTTGGCTTGGAGTACGAAGTCTTCGAACTCTTGAAATTCGAGTTCAGAGACAGAGCGATAATGCGACGAAATTGGTGAAATGGTTGGATTCTTCACTTAAGTTTCCGAATCCAGCGGAGGATTCTGTGGAATTTGCTGTTCAGTCTGTTCTGAAGGAGGTGTTTCATGCTAGTATTCAGGACACGAAGGCAGAAGGGAATTGGTTATCTAAACAAATGCCTAATGGATTCGGACCTGTTTTTGCTATTACTATGAAAGAGGAACGGTTTGCGAGGTATTTACCGAGTTATTTGCATTTCTTTCAACATGCTACTTCGCTTGGTGGTGTTGAAACGTTGATTGAGTGGAGGAGTATGACTGATAAGAGTGTTGATCGGAGATTATTGAGGATTAGTGTTGGATTGGAGAATTGGGAGGATTTGAAGGGGGATTTGGTGAATGCATTTTTGAAGTTGGCTAGTAAATAGATGGTGATAGATACTTCCTTATTTGAATTTTTTATATTATATTATATTTCTGGAAATAATATAGAAGTAAATGATGAAGTCGGCGGAGTCCGGGGAGAATCCGGCAAGTCCATCCGCGATAATCGATAAGCATAATTCCACTCCTCACAACACCACATCTCTTCAAGTATCACTCTTCAACTTCACAATCTCAGTCTCAGTCTCAGTCTCAAGTTCTCGTATTAAAGGAGAATGGCCTCAAATACACCCCAATCAGAAACATTTACAATCCACTACTTCGCCGCCGCAACAACCCATACCTCAAAGAACACAGAACTTCTCCCCGCCCCACTGCCTATCTCAGATCTCTTCGCTGAATTAGAGAGGAGGTATCCAGGTTTCGATGTTTTGAAGTCATCGGCTATTAGTTTGAATGGGGGGTATGTTGATGAGGGGGAAAACGAGGTTATCAAGGGTGGAGATGAAGTTGCTATTATTCCGCCTGTCTCTTCGGGGTAGGATTAATTAGTGGAGTGTTGAATGAGGTTTGTATCTGCGGTGAAGGTTTGGGTGCAGCTGCTGATGGTCTATTAGATATTTGAGGATAGTAGAGTTGGGATGATCTTGATTATGAGGTTATTTTGAATCTTGGTCTGGGTCAACGAGTTGAGACTTGATTATGGGTGTTTGGAAAAGGATGAGGAGCTTGATTAAATAGTGAATATAGTAGTGGATTATGAGCATTCCCTTGATGAGCATGTGAATGGGGATACTTGTGTTTGGTATATCTTTCCCTTCTTTTACTTTTTTTTTATCGATTCTGATTTCGAGGATTTCTATGATGAGTGCCAGGTCTAGCAAGCCTTAGAATCTGCGTCTCGTCCGGCGAATTTGATAACTGAATTTGTGCATCCTTGATATCTGTAACTCAAAAATTTAAAAGGGATCCAGTTACCTCCAGGCGAGGTATATTAAAAGTAAGGATCTTATGTTATTAGATGTAGTACCCTACTCGCTGGAGTCGAGTGGTTTATTAGTACTTATCATTATGCAGCAATTATTGCTGGGCAAAACAGAATATCTCAACATTTTCCCTGGAATATAATGATATGCTACACCTGTCGCAATAGATATACTACTTGTTGCTCTCTTAAATTGGGACATAGAAGTCCAGCGAAATTTCGCGGAGTCTTGTTTATCAATCAGATTGCAGCGCAACGAAAATCAGAACATGCGGATAGTTTTTGGTCCTATGTGAAATTCAAAATCTTTTTCTATTCATTCAATGTTCACATTCAAGTTTGTTCACCTGACTTCCAAGGTTGAATGCGCGGTAGTCTAGGTAGACAGCACTAAGTTGGTAGTAAATCCAGATTGATATACTTCATCTTAACTGGAATTAACAGGATGATGACTTCGCGAGATATTTCTCCAATTAAACGAGTGCATATTAGCATAACTACCTAGGTAGTAGTCAATTTCAGTCATGCAACTAATTCCCATTAAATGGCAATCCATCCCAGCCTTGCCATGCACAACTCAATTGCTCACATGGTCCCTCTCTCTTGGCATCTTGGCAAGGCGCCCAAAGTCCGCTAGCCAATGGCCACTCCATGGCTCGTATTTAGCGGTACAACCTCAGACTGGTGAAGACCCCACGTTGAAAACCAATGGTTAGATACTGTTGCCAAGATCGGAATGTGCCTGTAGGATGGTGTTGAAAAGACAGGGGAAATCAAGGGTCTTCAATGCGACTATAATCTTCAATCTCGAGATGACACGGCTAAATCGGATCGATTAACGGATGATTTTCACGGACCTCTCGCCTAAAACGTGGACAATCTACTGGGCTATCTTTTGCCCTGTTAGCGGCTCTTGGGAGCAATCATGAGTGGCCAAGTTCCTGACTGCTCATTTGGTGCTGAGGCTCATCTCAGCCCGAAAGACAATGCATTGTTGCCCCAACCCCTACCACCCAAACAACAGCGTTCAATTGCCAAGATCGCTAGCCTGACAAGTCGGAACGAAAATGAGGGGGGTTTTTAAAGAATCGTTTCCCACCACTTCTAGAAGGAATTTTGTCACATTCTTGTGCAAGTGGCTCACTTCCGGAGCCAGTTATACCCCGAATGGAGGGCCGGAATAGTCAAATCGCCCTACAGGCGCTCTCTAGGCGCTCAAGTGTATCGGAGATGACACCAGGTACTTCAAGTACTTATGGTGAAGATGCGACTCGGGCTGGTGCCACGCACGATATACACTCTGCTGCTGGTGAAACTCACCAACCGCACGATGAATTGCCCGCATATTCGCGCGCGGCGCCTCCAGGTCAGTTTGCTGGACGGGGGAATAGCGCAGTACTTCATCGCTCTGGAGAGTTTCCATTCTTCACGATTCTTTTCGTTGCGCTGATTATGTACTCCTGGGTTGTTTTGGTCATTTTATCATTTCGCCCGATAAGTACGCGTAGTTGGGAAACTCATACGGACAGATATAACGACTACCCGAAGAATTTGAACTACAAGTTGGATGAACGGTTGTATCGATCTGCAAGAATCATACAGTCCATCGCCAGTGTGCTCATATTACCATGGACCTCCGCTGTTTGCGCCTACGCTGCCGTGATCTTCGTTCAGAATCAGAAGGATGGGCTGAGTTTGACTATGCGTCAAGTTATGAACTTGGCCGATCGTCGTTGGATGGATGGTACGATCATTGCAGACATATTCTCTGGAGGTTGGAAGAAGAATGGAAGTACTTTTCTAGCTGTGGCTATCTTTCTTCACTTCTTCGCCCTTCTGATCTATCCGATTCAGTCCATTGTTATCAGCCCAACGACGCGGCATGCTCCCACTTTCCCTGTTGAAATGGGTCAAATAAGCGATCTTTCGCGTATGAGAGAAGACCAAGATCATATTCTTGGAAGCGATGTCGTTCAGGCACGCAGTACTTTTGCCAAGGCAGATAGACACACTTGGCAGCCACAGCTTTGGGAGGAAGGGGGTCATCAACAGTTCGCTACTTTCAAGAACTTGTCAGAGATGAACAATCCGTTCTATTGTCCTTTACCCAACGGGTTCAATGCAGGAGTTCTTCGTCAATACGCCCCTCGTATCAATTCAAATGCTACTGTCCAAGTAGTCGACAGAAGTGAATACGCGCGAGACTGTGAATATGAGTCCGCGAATCTCTTCGCCAGCTACTCATCCGTTTACACGCGAAGCCCGGGAGGTAAATATGAGAATAACAGGACCTGGGAAATATCGGCTTGCATGATGGTCACCAGTACAGGGTCCCCTTGGGTAGAGACACGGGATCGTCAGGAGTTTAGCGAAACACTCTACATCAACGTGACCAACCCGGATATAGATTATTCGTTATCTCCTCTAGCCAATGGCACGCTTTACAAGATCAAGCTTCGAACGATAGCTGGATACTTCGAGCTCCCGAATTACATGAACAATCAGACTGCAAGCCCGTTGTTTTTCTCAGATCCCACGGGTGGTTGCGAGGAAGGTGGCTATGGATGTGTTCGACAGGCTGCGCAATACTACTACAATCCCAGTCGCCAGGTGAAACGTCAATCTGATAATACAGACAACTCCACAATTACTACCGACGAGACGCTCCCGTGGAAGCATATGATGACTGCGAGAAAGGGACCCTTGATGACAACTGCGCTCGCTATCTTCGGCCCCGGATCCTTTCTCAATACCTTCTTTGCTGAATACGACTCGATGAAAAGAAAATTGATTGATGCCAATATTTCCAGCGGCGACATTGACTATTCAAGGGCCAACTCTCTTTGCATTGAATTGGCTCCTCTCATGAATATGTACTCCGCGTCAGGACTTTCTTATGTGGGCACGGATTCGTGTATCTCGAGCTATTTTTCGGAGATTGGAAATTATTATTACTCTTCTAATCCCCACGATCTGGTGGCAAGATGGCTTGACTCTATGTTCAATGATCAAGAAGTTCTGAAAAATACATTTGATGCTGCCGCTTTTCTTGTGAACAAGCGATTCGTCGAGGCTCTATATCCTACATTTGATATATACCAGGACCTCGGCACGGAAATCGGAGTCCCAGAGTCTACGGTGGCTGGTATAATTGTTGCAACTATTTTCCTGGGTCTGTGGATCATTCCATTGATTGCTCTCGCATTTTATGGAAGTATGAATCCACGCTGGACCTCACGACTAGATTCCTTTGCAATGCTCCGTTTCGGAGCCTTCTATGGAAGTGGAATTTTCCCGATGTTGGTTTCGCGCAAGAATAAAAATATAAAGGAGTTGGATGAAGTTTCTGGCGTTGTTCGTGATGCTGGATCTGTGACTGATGATCCAATCATTCCCGTTGGTCGCGTTGGTCTTGGGGAAGGAAAGCCACTGCGACGATCTAGAAGGTATGAATGTTATAAAGGGGATAGTGAGCCTTTGACCCCGTCGGAGGTCAGCAAGATCAGACGTGGAGGTTGATAGCGGTAGTTTGCTGTAGGAATAGATGTGATTCTCGCTAGTTCATTTGTTTCCATCTTACTTTTAGACTTGGGTGGTCATACTAGTACTTGCTGTCTACTTTCTGTCCTTCAGAAAGACCTATACTGTAGATGCATGATATTGGGTGTAAGTACTTCAGTATTCCACTCTGGTACATCCATCATGGCTCCAGGGATCTGTATAATTCTTTGAGTCCTGCCTCATTCAAGTTCAATACAACGTGCTCTCGTCTAGAAACATCCGCATTGTCACCACACAGAAATTTCTTGTTCATTCAGTGATCTTCCTTTGATCGACGTCACAGACAAAGGTTTCTGAAATAATGTTTTTGTCGAAAAAGAGAGAGAGATCAATGATCTTATCGTATCCCTTTCAGTCTAATTTAAGCTTTCTTTATAACGGAAAATGGTATTGGTTTAGAGATTGCTCGAGATAGGACTTAGAAAATTATTTATATACCTCTCTGCAGCCGCTACATTGAATTAAAGATCTCAAAATAGGCTTCTATATCTAAGCAGTATATCAGAAATCTCCAATGCCGAGCCCCAGTCGCAATTTTCGAAGTGAGATATACTCTAGTGCGCAGAAACGTCGTGACGGAGCATTGGTGCGCAGTCGATCCCCTAGAGGTAGGTCACTCCAAGCCAATTCAAACATTTTAAAGCTAATCAGAATTTTTAAATAGGAGAAACCAGCAGTTCATGCGAAGGTAAACGTTCGGACCATACTAACAGAATGCCTTATCGAGCTCAAGAAAACAAAAAGCCAAGTCTATTATTATTATATCTCGCCTGTGGTGGAACTAGAAAAACAGCTGAGCGCAGAATAGCGGACAAGAAAGCCAAAGATAAAGGAAAGGAGAAGCAGAGACCCTCTAAGAAGACTACTTATGCTGACTTTTCAGTTCCTGGTGGTCGACTTGTCAGATCTATTCGTAAGCCCGAGCGTGAACGAGGACAATATGAGTTGAAGAAGACCAGTAGAGTTCTGGGGTGGTAAATTTGAAAGATCATGAAGAAGTGCTTGCCTATATAGATCGACGTGCTAGACTAGACTATTTATTTCAGCAGAGCTGGAAGGTAATATCCGCATTATATATGAATATCGATTATCTTCAAGTTGTAGTGAATTTTTATTCGTAGACAGACTGATTGCTGCGGCGAATCCGGGGCTATTACTGCTAAACCCTCTTTGAGCACTAATATTAAGAGTACTTCAATCATTAAATTAGTATTAATATTGCATTTCTTCACTCCTAAGGTTCAATCTAAATAATAATACAATACTATATTCACCAAGGGAGGATCATGCCAGCCCCCAGGACAGCAGCAGCCGCCCAAACACCCACCACAGAAGCAAGTCCATTCCAAGCAGAACCGCTGACAGAGACTCTATCAGCTGCATTAGAAGTAGTAGCGGCAGTCTCAGCAGTACCAGATGAGGTTGCAGAAGCAGAGTGCAAGTCAGACTCTTGGTAAAGCATTGTGATCGCAGGCGCATAAGTGAAAGCACTGTAGTGAGGCTTCTCTGATTCGTCAAAAGTAGCCGTGACAGTGTCTGTGCGGTATGTGGTTCCCGTTTCATATCTATGGATACGAGTCTCGGTGATTGTTTCAGTGCCGCTCGTCTCGGTAGAGACTACTATACTCGTGCTGTACAGTTCATTGTACCCTACTCCAACCTGATATCCGACGGTGGGTATATAACCCTTGATGTGCGAGTAGCAAGCCCCGGCGGAGTCTGCTGTCATGCCACTTTTGAATTGTTAGCACTCCAAATAAACGGAAACCAGTTTGATTCGCTGGAGAATTGGTCTTACCTGGGACAGCACATTGCCATCGTTTCCTTGGGTTTTAGAATATCCTTGAGAACAGAGGCTTTGTCTTCATAGTTGAACATGTAGTAATAGAAGTCACTCGTCGGATATGACACAGTACTCGTACTCTTCGTGGGGACGTAGATCCCGGACGATGTGAGGGTACCGCTGGCATCACGTCCAGCCATGCCAATTGTTGACCAGCCGGAGGGACAGTACATGGCAGGTGAGTAGTATGCGCCATAAGCCCTCCAGCTTATTCTTTCAGCCTCAAATGCAGAAATTTGCTCTTCGGAGGTAAAGTAGCCGGTGGAGATGGGTGATGCAGTGACGCTTGGAGTGGTCGTAGGCGTACATCCACTGTAGCTGGGGGCAAGCTTGGCCTCTGTGTTATAATTCAGCATAAGATAGTCGCCACTTGAGACCAAATAGCCAAGTCCAACATATTCAGATACAGTACAGGTCGGTGCCGGAGTGAAGGTGGTTGTGATAGGGCCCAGGTTGGTATAGGTATACCAACCCGCGGAGACGGAAGCATTCAGTCCAGTCATGGCTGCGGATGAATATAATTTCTTTGGTATTTTTCATAAAAGCGAGCCTCATCTCAATTATATACCCCTTCTGCCACCACCACCACCACCAACCATCATTTTATTTTCGCCGCATCCTAGACCCGCCCAAGATTTGGGGCCGTTCAAATGAGGCTAAAAGTGCAATCTCCACTGCGTTCGCTAAACGATGGACTGCCGCCCACTCCGGCTTGGCAGGGTCAAATCTACAAACAAGAAGATCGCTAGATAGCCCTACCACTGATTCTGGCTAGCCTTGGTGCTCTTAGCTTTTCTTGGGTGGTATGGCCTGGAAAGGTCGGATCCCTACTTTGAGCCTCCGACTCGTCGGTGTCGTTCAAAGGGGTAGCTTAGCGTTAGGTTAGTGGATCATATTTTGCGACTATTGGGCGTTAAACCTGGCTTTCCACGGCCACGCAGAGACCCGATCGAAAAGTGATGTCCGAGGGTCTACACTAGTGTAGTCGCGCAGCATGATAATTTCGTGGAATTCCACAATGTTCTTACCTCTGGAGCGTGTCTATGATTTACAAGATTTAGAGCCTTGATAGTGAATGACCGAAGTGAAAATCTTGAAGATATCATAATAAGCCACTGTTTCAGTTTACTATTCTTTTACTAAGCATGTCTTTTTCAGAAGTGTCTACTATTTGCGGAGGAATTTGATGGATGAAATATCCTTTTCTTCAATTGTGTCTGTAGAAGCTACTAACGGAATTCAATTTTCCATATGCAAGCATCGTTAAGAAATCGCAAATAAACTGAGAGAATAAGAGGCATTCAATAAATTTCCAATTCCAGCACTTTAGTATACTTACATGGCCTCGTCGCTCGGGGATTCATCAATTTGTTGGTCAGGAAATGGACCGGGTCCAAAGTCTTCATCAGAGGGAGTACCTACATGAATGCTCTTCCAATGCTCATAAGTTCCAACAGGCACTAATTCACGCTTCTCAAGACAAAGAAGTGCGTATAAAACCCAGATCTGAGCGCTTTGTGGTGGAATTGCCTTAAGCTCCTCCTCGACAATTGTGCCAGCCTCTGCGGGGATGCGGCCGATATAGAATTTTGTTTCAATCCACCAACTCTCGAATCGCTTGTTGGATTCAATGGCAACCTCCCAACGTCCAGGCCAGCCCTCACAATGAAGACGCATGCATCGATCGGATCCTGGATGAACAAGCACAATTAGCCAATGAACGGGGTCCTCAGGGAACTGCTGTCTACCAAATGCGACATATATATCGTAGAGGCTATGATCTCCCACTGGGGGAGACATCCATGGAGAATCTGAAATCATTTCAAGGTTGTAATAAATGTGCGCACCAAAATTCCGTATACGTTTGAAGATAAGGTGCGAAGAGTGTATTACCGTTTGCGCTGCTGACCGATGTCAATAAAACTTTTCTAACCTGATGAGTCGAGCCTTTTTATAAGAATACCTCAAAAATTTTGAACGTTTAAAATATGGATCACAAAAGCCTTTATGTCCAAAAGGCGACAATGCGTATCCAATTCAGTAGCCCATTGTGATAATACTATAATAAGATTGTTCCGCTCTCTTTCGAGTAAATCTTTGAACTTCGTCAAAACAAAGATTGCCATTATTTGCTTCAAAGAGTGAAATAAAGAAAATCCTAAGGCATAAATGACGCAGTTGATGCGCAATGAAATCTGAAGTATGATCATAGATATTGTAACTATCTAAAATGTATAGTCACTTCATAAGTTACGGCAATCATTAACCGTCATTTTGCAGACGTGGACTCTGTCATCTGTATTATGCTGGGGATTATCCGCCTCAAGTCCTAAAAAACAAAAATCCCAAAAATATTTGCGACCAAGGTAATTTTTCGAAGATTCTGTATGGAGGAAAAGTCTAGGTATTCTGTCTATCATGAATAGTTGATTAATTCAATCACTAGATTGTACTAACTTAGTGGAATTCATGAAATATAGCAAGTTACTATATTATGAATTAGTTTGAAAATATATATAGATCAATATATATAATATTTTCGTTATTTCAATACTATATATAGATTTAGTTTGTACAATATCAAAAGCACACTCGATTCAGCTTGGCCAAATATCTTTATCCATTGGAAACTGGGCAGTTTGCAATGGATAAAGATTATAGTATTGAAATAACGAAAATATTAAAACTATTGTACCTAATCAATTGAAATTTTGAAACATCATCGCTAACAATTTAAAAGACTGAAGACAAGACTATAATTGGGAATTACTAGTATCAGTTCAATCTCGTAGCAAATGTGGACAGACCATTCTCCACAATATCAGATCCTAATCTCCAGCAGCCTATGACGGACTGATTAGACAAGAGAGATTACTAATTTTTGTGTAGTGGCGGCTAATAAGTGCTGTAGTCACTGATAAAACATGGTTCTACTTTTCTTCTATTCTTCTAATTGGTTATTTTGGATTCCAAATATGGATCTGGTTCTGTCATTGTTCAGGCTATCATTGTGACATCCCAGGTGGGATGTCATAATGATAGTATACACAACTACAACTGTATATATATCTGGGCTTCAGTCAACGTCCAAATCACAGTTCAAGGTGCTTGAATGGGTCTCATCCTTTTGACTGGATGTGAATATTAAAACATACTAGTTCGGTTGCGTGAAATTGCTTGAGATGATGGCGTCCCCAACCCCGCAGGCAGATTTTGTCTACAAAGGCCAGTATTTGTTAGACAGGTGGCCTACTGATGGAATGGAGTATATTTTCATCGATTTACCCAATTTTTTGAAAGATCTAGCCTCAATAGCCACCAGTTTAGTGGACGAGACTCGTGCTAATGGGCCGTGGTTTTTATTTACCAATGTTGATGAGTCTGCATTTGATGCCATTCAATGTTCAGACCACGAGCTCGCACTCAATTGTGCCTACATTTATAATCCTGAAGCTGAGACACTCTTCCTTAAAATGGAGTCAATTTACCATAGTACGGCGTCAATGGCAATCACCAGATGGATTGAACGCAAAATCTCAGATATGAACCTCAGCGACAGTCTCATATTTACAGGAACGACCAATTATGCTCTCAATATATACGATGAGCCCGGAAATCTACGACATACCGACGAGGGTCCACTTATGGTTCGCAGAAAAAGAGCTGACCAGGCTGTTTACCCTTTCAGTGTCACGCCAACTCGAACGATGGAATGGCCATCACTCATACTTGAGACAGCATACTCCGAACCAAGATCTCAAATCAGCGATGATATACGGGCATGGCTGCTAGACAGCCATCAAGATATCAAATTTGCAATGGCGGTTTTTATCAGGGAAAGGACCCAAAACATTTCGATTGAACAGTTCGAACTTGTCAACAAGTCCCAAGACGAAACCAGCCCCCAGTACATCGCTGAGCAGAGTCAGAGGATCACAATCGAGCCACCAAAAGGGAACCAAGACCCTGTAATTCAGGGCACCTTCACAATTCCATTCAGGAGTCTTTTCCTCCGAGAAGCAAGAGAAGGGGAGGCGGATCTCGTCATGGAGAGAGACGACCTACTTCGAATCGCCCGGCAAGTCTGGAGAGTCAGGTCCATTCTAAAGGCTCGTATGCCTCCAAGGAATTAGCCAATGGAGTGGTATTTCTTTATTTTTCTCCTAGTCAACACTATTAAAATATCTCTTACTATCCAGGTGACATATCGCTCTGATTTGAGACTCATTGAGGTAGCTCCTCGGTTTTAATTCCAATTCAAGGCACCAATATTTGCAGTATCTAGTCCTTTATCTTTGTTCAGATTGTAGGATGCATGATCCGTCCAATGGCTGGTTTAATTTGACTGTGAGGAAAGATAGCCCAAGAAGAATGAAGATCATCAAGCATTCAATCAATAAGGACAAAAGAACTGGTAGAGGAGCGTATGCTAACGACTCGGTGGTTGTTCCCCATGATGAATTGTTGGGTTCATGTCCAGACCCGTAAGGAATAACCTGGACATAGAAGAGGGCCTGTCCATATTTGGTCCAAAAATGAAAGAACACCTATTCTTACTAGCAACTTATTCTCAATTATAGCCTTGTCTTCGGTCTTGAATCTGTCACAGATAGTGTTTCAGCAGTCCCCAATGTATAAAGATATTTGCCCAAGTTGAATTGAGTGCATTTATGACATTGTGCAGACTAGCCCTATACATAGTATTTAAATGGAAAAAAAATCAGAGATATTGTACCTAATTAATCCAAGCGGGATTTGCATTTATCTTCTTTTCTCATTCGACTGCCTACTCTTACCATGTACATTCATCTATGCGTGTTTTCAAGCCAACTCATAATGTAGCAAAAGTTATACCAGTCGAAATCACCAGATTGTACTAACTAACTATTCATAATAGACGAAATATCTAAAATTAATTCACATACCAACACTCTCCCTCCATGCAGAATCTTCAAGATTTGGCTCAACAAAATGTTCATCACACATTCCGTATTTAGACTGCTTGTTGAAGCATTCAGGATGTGTGCACGCATCTGCTGGGACCATTTCCGGGTGCAATTCCTTGACATGCTGACCACATAATCCATCCACATAAACATCATTCAAGCAATCACCCTGGTCGCAAGTCTTTTTGGGGTTTTTATTTTTTGGGGCTTGAGGCGGATAATCCCCACCAGCATAATGCAGATGACAGAGTCCACGTCTGTATTTTCGTCTACCACACTCTGGGAATTCGCACTCAAGGTCACCAGGGCTCATTTCATTAAGATGTGTTGTGCAAAATTTCCCAACTCGCTTCCATCTAGTACATCCGGGGAACTCACATGACATCTCAGTGGGATTCATTGCTTTATAATGCTTAACACACATTCCTTTCACTTTCTTCCTGTTATTACAACCGGTGAATTGACATTTGGACTTTTCAGGATGCATTTCGCCCCAATGCTTGACGCATAAGGTTTTCATGTGGCGTACATTGTTACAACCAGAGACCTCGCAGGTGTTAGTACTTGAGTGCATCAAGTTCCAATGCTTATGACATAGACCCTGTTTGCGTTTTATATTGTTGCACTGAGGCATCCCGCAGAACTTTGTATCAGCGTTTGATTCTTTCCAATGTCGAAGGCATAAGCCTTTCTTCTCTTTCTTGGAGGTGCAACCAGGAGACTCACAGATCACGACATCCGAATTGAATTGATTCCAATGCTGCTCACATAGTCCTTTGGTAGTTTTCTCGTTGGTACATCCTGGATGTTGGCACTGAGTTTGACTTGTCTTGTCTTGATGAACTTCACAATGAAGGAAGTCTACAAGCTCTTTGAAGCATCCGTCGACGGTGCAACGCGAAACATCATCATTGAGTCGATCCCAATGCTCGTCACATAGATTTTTCCCAGATTTTTCATTAGTACATCCAGGAAGTGGGCACACATTTGCGTATGACTTATCTTGATGCTCTGCACAATGAAGGTAGTCTGCAAGCGCTCCAGTGCATCCTCCAACGGCGCAAGCTCCCCAGCTTGGCTCACCCGAGTTGAACTCAGTCCAATGCAGCTCACATAGCCCTGTTGTAAGATTTTGCTCATTTTTGCATCCTGGAATTGGGCACTCAACTATGCCTGACCCATCTTGATGGGCTGCGCAATGAAAAAAGTCCACAAGGCCTCCGGAGCACCCTTCAACAGCACAGGTTAGCACAGGTCCTGGGTCTCGGCCTTCCCAGTCCATCTGGTCTTCTCTCTCGATATTGTGTCACTATTGGTTTTTCGTATAAATTTCAAGGCGTTGCTTAATCTTTGATGTGATTTGAGATACGGTTCGTTGATGAGAAAAAGACTCGAAATCCAGGACAACTTGGCTGCTTTTTATAACCCCTGGCCGAACATAAAATATCAAAAATACTGGGCCGTCTTTCGAGTATAATATGACAATGGCATTGAAGGTCTAAGATGTTATTCTCGACATTGAAAACTATTGTCTGTTTTTGGATCGCATTGTTGCCTAAAGACCATTATTGTGTGATGTGAATGCAATTATGCAATTCTAATAGCGTTCTATTCAGGTCTTCAATAACAAAGATAGCCACTCTAATTATAGCATGCGGCAAAAATAGCACGTAGTTAAACGAATATCAAAGAAAAGCTTATTCTTCTACTCTGAGCCAGGTCTAATTTTAGTTGGAATTATGCTATGCAGAATTCTGAATATGAGTATCCAGGTAATCTCCATATGAACAATACGAGGTTTACCTTGTGAACTCATACGAATCCTATTGTTCGTTACTATGTTCGCTGCAGTAGCTACGTTCAACCAAAAGAATGTAAAATCAGGTGGATGCGCGGTGTGCTAAGAATGAAGTTCAACTGCACTCAAGAAAATACCAGAAATCAAGCTCATCTATAGCTTTCCTCTCTGGGCTTTTCAAGAACTTGATCTTGTCTCAACTAATAGCTCGTTCCACCAAGGTCATGTCTGAGGCGCACGCTTGGACAATTCATCGGTAAATTCAGGCTGCCGTTTCTCAAAGAAGGATTTTTTGAATTCAAGATGGTCCCTAAATAAGTTACTATCACCGCGAGGGAACGGGATAAGACTGCAGGCTGCGTAAATTTTACCTTCCACCAAACATATTGTATAGTAGAGGGCTATCAGTCAGATGTGCGCCTTCCGCAGAGCCAGGGTTCCGCCAAATAAGCTGCCGATTTAAGTTAATTGCCATAGTGCTAACGTTGGATACTATATCCTGGGCAAGTTCGAGTGCACGGGTCTATTCCAGCGCTAAATGCCTTGCCTGTGCCTGTCAAGATGACAACCTTAACCCGATCATCTACATCCACGGTCAAAAAGAGATCAAGGAGGGAATATATCATGCCTGGGGTAATAGCATTCAATTTGTCAGGTCGGTTCAGAGTTACGACCTGGATAGATGTAACTCCACATGCTGAGTCGGGGAAATTGGAAATGCGGATGGGACTGTCCAGAGCAGTCACATATGTATTGGGAATAGCAATTGTTTGAGTATCGCGAGCCATTTCTAGTCACTGGAAGGATTTTAAAATCTCCTCGTCGTATAGAAAAAGGGTACATCGAATACTTGATGTACATTGGACAACCATACCAACCTTTTTCCGTCTACAACTACCTCGTTAATAGCGTTTAAAGACCAACGTAATCAAAGAAACTGACTGGGAGCCTCGGTAATGATAATTCAAGGTAAATTTACTTTTCACTTCTGTTCATCCTACCAAAACCGATCAGGCCATCGTGTGGGGTTGTCAGGAGAGCAAAATCTGACTTTTTGATTAGTGAACAGCCAAAGCCGAGGTGCAGCAGATGATATCAACGGGTTAACCATGCAGCAAAAGTACCAGAGTAAGCCCAGTAGCACTCGGATAGGCAAATTAAACATTTATATGGTGTAAAAAGACAAATAGCTCTAATTGAGGTTTCTAACCCGGCGTGAGTACGAAGCCTAAAAATACCAGAGTTGTACAGTGGCAGGTCAAAATTTGTTGAATTCGAAGAACAGTACAAGAGATAGAAATTGTTCTCATTATAGTATCCAAAGTTCATCCCCAATAAAGTAACTTATGATCGTTGAAACCGGTACTTATATGCTGTGGTTTACCTCCAGGATGACAGGCTAATTGCAGCCTCTACATCACTTCGCTTGAACCCAGGACTACGCCCCAGACAAATTGACTTCTCCACTAAAGCTGATAACAGTCAGTTAATCCATTCATATCCCGCCATAAATCAATAATAACATAGATTCTCACCTGCTGTAAAGTTTAATGCATTCACCCTGCGTTCTGCAGTATTTTTAGTCGGTGGTACTGTCGAGAGAGAGATTCCCTCTGAATGCAAGTATCCTGCCAAATCCGAAATATCAAACCAATCCCCGTCGAGCTCTTCTTGGGTCCCTGGAGAAAAGGCCGACAGGGCATCATGTTCTACGGGAACGTATTGCCCCCTCGGCTCTCGTGCCTCTGTATTATTCGCACTCGATTGTGCTTCACTGTAGTGTGTACCTGCGCCCCCAATGCTGAAGAACGGAATCTCGTTCCACTCCTCTGGCTGTGTATTATTCAGCCTTGCGTAGAGACTGTTATAGAAGAATGATGTGATGGTTTCCCGCTGGACTAGGGATAAAAGTAATCGAAACGGCCGTCTTAACGCGTTGAGCGGAACAGACGGATTCTTAAGCAACAGAAATCCTTGATATAGACATGATATCCTGAGATACTGCACAAAGACTGATGATCCGACTATAGCACCTTCTAGCTCAAGCGGGGATAGTTGGATGCGAGGCCCTGGGCGTGACAAAGTTAAACCAATATGAGGATGAGAGTGTCTAAATTCATCTCTCGGGGAAATTGGTTGTTTTATCGATTTTTGTACGCTGGGAAATGTGTCTTTTAGTTTAAAATGGACAAGATCCTCGTCGGGCTCATCACCATATATGGTTGGATCAAGGCAAATCTCCATCGTTTCCTGAAGACGATCTGCCACATGCGGACGGGAAATTACAACTGAGTCTGCAATCAGGAAATCATTCAAGAGCATGATCGCCTTGCTCTGGCGTTCTAGAGCAAAGGTTAGTTGGGCAATACGTTCTTTGAGCAAGGTGGTATTTGCCTCATTTCGTGCCCGGTATGCCCGTTGCGCCAGGCGAACTTGTTTCCGGCGTCGCTGAAACCGTGTCAGTCGATTAAATCTTTTGCATTTGCTTCGAGAATCTAATGTTGATTATGTGATATACCTCCTTCGTCTCTGACCTTGTGGGTTGATCACGCTCGTCCAAGAGCCTGGCCTTTTTGGGCAAGACAGCTGGGGGAGCCGGCAACACAGACTCCACTCCACTTGAGGTTCCAAAGCTCGCGCTGGCGCTGATTCTTTTTTTGCCCTTTTGAAGCGGCATTTCGTGTCTCTTGGATTCTTTCGGCTCGACAGGATGGAAAGGTGTTGAAGTGGGCATTTGGCCTCGTCGGCAATAGACTCTTGGCAGCCGAGATGATCACTCATCCTCTCGGAATGTGCCCTCGGGGTGAAATCTGCCGGCTTAGATCATTGGGGGGAAAGAAAGACAAGACCTCGGCTTCATCGATTGATCAATGATCAATTTGAGTAGATGGGCGGGCAGTATAGTGATCAATTTGAATATGCAAGTTCGGTTCTCGGTTTTTATGGATGTTTGCTTTGTGAAGATGTATAAAAATGAAGCAACAATCGACAAATTGCGTACTTGCAATAATAAAATTTTCTAAATCTTACTATGGCATCCACAAACACATTCCAACACATCATTACCGGACAAGATGATATCAAATCTGCTCAGAAACGACGCAACATCTACCTTCGCCCTTTTCTCCTCTTCTGGTTTAACTCACTGATCGCCGAAATCATCTTCCTCGGAGTCGGTGTATTCATCATGACCGGTACTCGAGACCTCTTCTACAAAGTCATGTGGACTCTTGTCTTCTGCCCGCTAGGCATGGGCGGAGCAATGGGCGGATTGATAAATTGCTTCATCGTTGACCATTATTATGGTAAAAAGGCCGCTCATTTCACCGGCATACTGGCGCTCCTGATTCTCAGCGCTTGCAACTATCTTTGTTACAACCTCGACACGCATTTTGGGTGGTTTGGAGCCGCTGAACATCCGATGTGGTTCCATTGGCGCTACCCGATGATCTGGGCGGTTGGATATTGGAATGGAGTCCTCATGTTTACAGATAAGGGGCAAGAGAAACTTGTTAGAATGGGGCTATAAGTTAGATTAGTGAGCTTATTCTCGAGCCTGGACTACAGGAATGGGTTCGACTAAGGAACTCAAATCTTGAAGAGGGCGCCTTAAAATTTCTACACCTACGTATGGTCGTGAATATGCCAATTTGAACTCTTGGTATCAGCTGTGCCCGCGCACTAAAAGCTACAACAAAAACTTTACCAGGACCGAAGCATCTGTTACTCCTTGCGTGTCTCTTTTTGCGTCATAGGTAATAGGTGAAGTCCCATGCACAATCGTGGATACATTCTGTTACTAGATGCGCAAAAGATAGCTTCTAAGCAATCAAAAATTTCTGGGAGAGAAGGGCTATCTATACAAATTCCATAGGGCCATCCACGGTGAGATATAGTCGAATTTTGGCCTCTATCGTAATTTCATAGTCGATGCCGGGGCGTCGATATTTGAGGCCGATAATCGTACAGTACTATTTGGACGATTTTATCGTAAACGCGATATCGTGGGCAAAGCCCTAGAATTATACACTAATTAGTTCCATAGGTGGTACAAATTTCTATTTTCATACCGGAAAATTCTTCAAGCCTCGGTAGTTCAGTTGAATACTAATCATATCGGGACTAATACTAAGAAGCCTAAGGCCTTTATTTAAAATTTATAAGTCTCAATCCCGCTTTGAACCCTCCATCAATCTACTACTGCAAGAAGCCTCTTCAGTGGATCATCAACGAATGATTAATTATGAAGCGTGTTTTGAGCACTTGGGAGAAGGTCGATGCGTGGCTAGGTTGGTTCTCAGTCGGTAAGTCGATATATAGCGGAAAAATTCGCAACTTTCTGCTAACATGGCCGTAAAGGAGTGAGTATTCTTTACGCTGCTCTGACTGGGCCATTTCGCGGCAGTTCGGGGGCGGATAGCTACTATCACCATCTTATTCAAACAGCGGTTAAATCTGTATCTCACTCTGATTTTTGATCATCAAATGTTCTCAATACTTCGAAATCTAACAGTTATGACAGCTTACTATTCGCTTTAGTCCACTGCAGCTTCAGTAAGTTATGTGGCTATCTTGGGTTATTTTGGATGCTAACCGTTGGTTTAGGTATCTCTTCAAGTCCTATGATAATTTATACTTGGAGTTCTGCCAGAAAAATTGTATAGTACCGAATTTCGTCTCAAATGAGCATGGCCTGAAGGGATTCTGGGTCGGATCTTTAGATGCTGAGTACGTGGTGATCAACTTTCATGGTAGGTACTTTGCCTAGTTACTGCTGAGAACGGAATACTGAAGAAACTGTTGGCATAAGGTGGAGGATTCGCTATGGACGCGACGGAGCCGTATCTTGACTTCTGGCAGGGTGTATCCCAAGCACTTACCAATGAAGGCATAACTACGAGCTGGTTACATGTAACGTACACCTTAACGCCACACGCAGCTTATCCAACGCAGTTCCGTGAGGCTGTGGAAGCTCTGCGATACGTCACTCAGGATCTTGGACGCTCACCTAGAGAGGTGATCCTTGTTGGAGACTCTGCGGGGGCCAATCTATGCCTAGCACTTCTCTCACACCTATCTCACACCTCTTTGGATGCTCCAAAGCTGGCAATCACTGAGCCCTTTAAAGCGGCCGTACTCTTGTCGCCTTGGATATCCTTCCGTCATGACTGGCCTAGCATGACGAACAATGCCCATAAAGATATCGATACAATGGAAGTCACAGCTCGCTGGTCTGACAATTATTTGAATGGGATACCCTCAAATAACTACATCGAGGCACTTGAGGCGCCTGAAATATGGTGGGAAGATGCTCCGGTGGAACAAACCCTCGTGCTTGCTGGAGGTGACGAGGTCCTATTGGATGCAATTAAGGCCTGGCACAAAAAATTCAGCGTCAGTTAGATACCAACTCTCATATAAAACCAATGTTCCGATTTGACTGACTTAAAGCAGATGGTGAATCCTGATACAAGTTTGATTGTTGGCCAGAAAGAGTGCCACGTCGCCCCGCTTATATGGCCTTTATTCGGCGACAACCATGAGACCCAACAAGGCCGTGCGTTGAAGTACTGGCTATGTGAAAGATTGAGAAATTGAATCTACGAGCTATGATTTGATCACCTTTGGAGACCGCTCACCCACAGGCGCAGTCATTGGGTGTGCCTAGACCTGGGCAATGAGTGGCTCATGGGGCCGCTCAACAATGAGCCTGGGTGCTCATGAGGATGCTCAACTCGCTCAAAAGTGCATCAAAGTTATACAATATCGATTCTCCACTTGCCAAATTTGAAACGTCAGTAAAAAATGTATTTGACGAAGGTAAGCTGACATCTTTATATTATCTCAAAGCATAAACTCCTGCGCGATAAACATTTGGATCAGATCATTAGCGCAATGCAAAAACAAAAGGAAATCAAATTGGCCATCCTGTTCCACGTTAACATCCTTTTCATATTCAGTCGTATTACTACCAAGTCACACTATCGTGGCCCTTCATGCGGACCACTTGACTGCCTCATATCCTGCAGAGACATCACTGGAAGACAATAAACCAGTTCAAGATTATTTCTCCTCGGCTGCCAGCACGGACTTTTTCTGGCGCCACAAGCAAATACTGCAGATAGTCGAGAAAAAAAACAAGATACTGTTCCTGTCAGCGTTGTTCTCATTTTGAACTTCAGATATTCTTTTTTTTTTGTACTAACCAAAGAGCAATACTCAGTCCCCAAATAGCCTTTGTTTCCAGACAAATTGCCTTCGATGCACCGATCCACGACTGGTAACCAATCTTTCCATTAATCTCTGCAATGTATCCAGAAAGCTTGGACGAGAATGCATAGACGGTCGCATCCTTGAATCCCAGTTCGGAAAGGGTAGAGCACTTCAAGTAAGAGAGAGGTTTTCCCATTATGACGGCGACGACGATGAGAGCGATAAGAACAAGAAAATCTGCAGCTGCGCTGGGCAAGAATGGGAGAATGTCATCGAAGAACAGAATGGCAGAAATTATACAATAAACGACTGTGATGGTTGTCTGACTTCGTTAGCATTTTTCATGGTCCTTCCTGAGTTAATGAGCTCGTCCTTGGCTTGCCCCGGAAGATCCTTTACACGTACCACTGAAATAGTTGCGATGAGAATATTCGGGGGAGTAGCGTTGTTTGAAACGATGGAAGAGATGAATTTGGCCGTCATGCCAATTATCGCGATTAACGAGCAGACCTGGAAAATCCGGGCGAGTTGGAATGTTGCACCGAGAGCTCCGTAGCGACCGCCCATTTTGATATTATTCTCAGTAATTTTCGAAGGAAAGTTGGTAAAAGATTTCGAAGTACTTGAAGCAAAGGAGATCCGACAGAGTCGAGAGTTGAAGGAATGAAGCAGTTGTTAAAGTATACTGCAATGGCGAGGTGTAAGGAATAGCTGGAAAACTGCAAATGAACTTGAAGGAATGTGAAAAAAGTCCAAAATAGAGATTAAGAAAGAAAGGGAATAGCGAGTAAAGATAGAATTGAATAAAATGAAAATGGAGATCTAAAGGAAGGCCGAGACAGGCTTATATAGACTCATCAAAGACCGTAGCCTCTCTGCGAGAAATCAGAAGAAAGAAGATACACGATCTAGACCGGGCAAACTTAGCAGCATTCAAAACACAGGACGAATCTGGACCGTCCCTGGGTGTGAATCATAGCCTCATCGTATTATTGTCATTCATTGTCTCTTTGGTTCCCAAGCGCCGACATCAGCAAATCAAGGTTGCGTATCCTCTCTCCACGACAGCCATCTCCACACAAGAGCTCCAGCCCCAGAAATACGACCTGCGGAAATGACAGCTATAGCTTCATCTCATTTTGCTTTTTTAAGATCCTGCTTTTCATGGGATACATATGTAGTAGTTAATTAGTAGGGGTATATGTGGTCGCGCGCGAAGACTGTCTCCACTGCGGCGCTTGGATGGGAAACCCTAATTCCGACGGGCGCTTCGCAGCCACTCGTTCCACTGGGATTTTGCATTCTGACGCAGGCGGCTACATAAATAAATCAGGAACAGGCTTGGGTCTAACTAGGATGTGGATGCGAGGTCGATCATGTTTCAAGTATGGCATTTGTTGAAATATCTGCTGTTCCAATGTTGTGGTTCCTTGCTGGCTATTCTTATATCTTAACATGTTGGAATCAGTCTAGAACTTAGTTAGTTATAGGATCTACATAGCCTCATTATATAATCGAGACTTAGTTGAGTGAATTAGTTGATCTATCATCTGCCTCGACAGATTTACTACGACGAATGTCAAAGCGAAAAGTTGTTGAAGCGATGACATACTCACCAGCCAGCCAAGCAATAAGACTATGAGCTGAGAAGCTGAGACTCAAAGATATTCCCAGCAGCCAAGACTATCACTGACATCCATTCCTTAACAGATTTGCGACTAGCTGAATCTATATACCAAGTTCTCATAGGTCATCTCGTTGAAATTAAGTAAGATTATGGTAATATCCTAGTAGATCTAGATTATACTTTCAAGGCTAAATACCCTTATTCCTTCAGTCGCCAACCACCGCTAGTTCGCTGTTGGAAGAATCCATCAGGGTCATACTTCAGGCGAGTCTGAAGCGCCTGTTTCTTCGACGCAGGATCAATGCGTCCCCAATAGTCCTGGCGGTAGTACGCATCATTCATGAATAGCGGTCGATAGACATCAGGAAGGTGACCATTGTCGATATTCTTTTGAACAAGGTTGCCCATTCCCTGGTATAACTTCTGGTTGGCCTGATCAATTCTATCGTCGTCAATTGAGAGCGCGTAGGAGAAGTCCAGCTCGATAAAGATGTAGTTCTGGTCTGTTGGGACGGAGAGCAGGTCGCCGCCACGGTCCTTGGCTTTCTGGGAGAAGGTCTTGGGGACAGGTTGGAATGCGATTGATCCTAGGACACCGGTGACGCCGAGAACATCTTCTGTCACATTGTACCAGTGGTCGTAGTACTCTTGTAAAACGCTGGACCCGACGGTCTTGTTAGGGACGGGTGTTGTCTCGGTGGCAATGGTGTATCGTTGGCCGCTGGCTAGCGTCAGTTTGGTTCATGATAAGATGAACAATTATATACGTACTGTAGAATGAAGAAATCATTGTTCTTCAGTAAATCATAGTATGTGTCCCAAGTCTTGGTGGTAGAAGTGTGGTCAATGGCAGTGAACTCATCGAACACGCCAGCTGGGGGCTCGGGTCCATCGTAGAAGAGGAACATGATCCAGAAATCGATAAGTGCGCCATGCTCCGAAGTCAGGATGATCGCTGCCTTGTCATCGGGATACTCGTCGACGAAGTTTCGGAGAGCACTTAGGACCTGGGGAGTCTTGTCGGCCGTGAAAATGTAGTTACCACCCCAGACCTTGTGATCTTGAGGGTGAGTTTGCATGGTATACGCAGTGACAACGCCAAAGTTGTTACCACCGCCCTTCAAAGATGCAAAGAGGTCTGATAAGAGTCAGTACACGACTCGCCTCGAACCTCACTGCTAGTAATTTCGTCTACTTACCGGTATTTTCCTTCTCGTTGGCGTTGACAATGGTGCCATTAGCAAGCACAACTTCGAAATTCTTGACATTGTTGGCTGCCCAGCCATATTGTGTACTCAAGAAGCTCATTCCACCTGTTACGATTAGCAATTGAGTTGCAATCGCCGACAAACTCTACACCTAAGACTTACCTCCGAGCATATATCCTCCGATACCAACACCTCCCAGTCGTCCACCCACTACCGCACGTCCGCCAACAGCATCATCTAATCCTTTCTGGGCCTCCTCCCACGACAGGCCAGGTCCGATGACTGCGGTCTGATCATCGGCATTATAGAATACCTGATCAAGGTTTTTGGTCGAGACTAATAGTCCATCCTGAATGCTTGCGAACCCATTGTTGGGCATATGACCACCTGACTTGACGGCGAACAACGTATCGACATCGTGCAGCTCCCGGATGACTTGTGACATTTCAGCCGCGCTTGATGGCGCCGCAATACATGTTGGCTTCAAGTCGCCACAGGCTGCGGACCAATATTCCGTTAGATCGTGTTTATATGTGAGCGAAATTGGGTATTCGACGTCAATGCCGCCGGATTTGAGTTTTGAGCAGATGTCTGCTTGAGCAAGGGGCAAAGTTGCGAGAGACAGTGCGAGAGCACTCCACCCACGTCTGGAAATCACCATTATAGACTCAGATACGATCCGAGTCCAGACCAGGATATAATGAGATCAATTACCAGAGAAAGGAAAATTGAGCCTGACAAGATGAAAGAACAGATTGATTTGAAATCCCCAAAACACAATATTCAATATCAAGCGGGTCTTTCATGGGGTATATAAGGTTCCAAAGAACATTTTGCTCGGGCTTCGATAAATATGGAACAGTTCCCGGACTCGGTGGATATCCAGCAGGGTGTGGTAAGCCTGCGGAACGATGTGGACCTAACTATGGAGCTATGAAGACCAAGGACAGACTGCGGAGAGACCACGGTGGATATCAGGAGGCAGTTCCTGCAGACCGAGTGCCCTGATACAATTCCCGAATCGGGCAAGGAGCATCTTTAGGGCCTTTCCGCGGGGCGGCACGCACGCTGAAGAAATGAGGATCTCAATTCCCAGCCCGATAGAGTATCGTGGAGATACACAGGGCAGGGAAGAAATGTCGGTAGCAAACATGGCTCTTCCATCCTCGGAAGATCCGGATGAGGGGTCAGTGAGGGGGATTGTTCATGATCGAAGGTAAAAAAAGCTGATTTGAGAAGTATGAGGCCGTAACCGAGAGTCTGATTGCGTCGATCACCGGTACGCTATTGATCTGTGGTCTAGCGTCAGGTCTATACATGTATGCCATGCACGCGACAGGAGACTGTCTGGTAGGAAGAACGGTCTAAATCTCCGAATAACTAACCCAGGCAGGTGCCGAGATAATCAGTGTCAATAGTTCGTTCCTTTGGACGAACATTCCAAATGGCAGACCAACCATTGAATGAATCAACCCCGGCTCTTTCATCCTGGACCCACTGATCACCCTCGAAGTGAGACAGGAACAGGGAACGAGTCGACATTTGTACCGGCGAATAGGAAGTTAGGCCGGCTGAGAAGCTGTAGGTAGATAAATTGGGAATAGAGGCCGCTTTTGAGTATTTGAAAGCGAAGTTGGCAGTTATATGACCTGCGATGTGTATACAATGGTCTTGAGAAAGCTGTACATCACGACGAATACCCTTCACCTTGATCGACAAGCCAGTGGACCGACGTTGTAAACATTCGAACAAACCCCTTATCAACCTTTTTTTACCAACAAAGTGGACCGTGAATTAGCTTTGTGGGGAGATTTTCCGAACAATTCGGATTTTTTGTCCTGGACTTGAGTCCTAATTTTGGTAAGAAGGCCGATGCACCACCATCGACGCCATCAAGCTCGGGCCGACTTCGCTTAGACCAGTGCAGTAATGATGAGCACTGTCATCAAGAAATTGGGCATTTGCTGTTGTTCGTGATCGACGAAATCCCCGTTAAGCGTTGACTTGTTGACTAGCCACAGGACGATCATGGTGGCATAGTATAACTCTGGTCGTAGGGTTTCACATGATTGGGATGTGCCGAGGATCACGGCAAAGCCAAATAACCACGAACTCCTATTCACAATACGATAGCGAATACGTGGTGTACGGTGAGTTTAACCCCATTATGGTAATCTCAAGGATAATCTGGAGAAACAGTCTGGTGGCTGTCAGACGTGGGGGAGATGTCATGGCTCAGGGGGATGACCCGGAAGACTCTCGCATTGTCTCATTGCGATTCAGTCGTTTGGGTGTAATCCCTGCACTTGATAGATAGCTGAGCTCACTCAGGCTAGCTGCAATATGGTCCTTCCTTGATTCAGTCATGATTTCGTGCTTGACGTAAACAAAATAGCCGGCGTGTCCGCAATTCTGTTTGCGTTGCATCGAGGATGTCGTGGACTTGTGGGCCACGGCTTGGCACGAAGGATCGACTGCCGCGAGTTCCACCGAGTATCAAAACTCCACCGCAGGCTTCTATCACTCCTTTTTCTAAACAAGGCAATCTCTTGGTTTCTATCTATCCTCATAACAACTTTGTTATGAGGATACGACGTGGCTTTTCCTGAGACATAAAATTGGGAAGCATTGGCAATATTCTATTTACACAAAGGGGGGGAATGGTTCGAGTGCATTTAGCATCGGCCATTCACCTTGGTTGATATACAACGAGAATGTCTAATGCTCAGATATTTGTTGGCTCATGTCTCTGTCTTGAATGCCAATCAAGTGAATACTTCTTTGACTTGGTGATATCCAGCCAATTATGGAACTAGTTAGATGTCTCGTTTGTATGGCATAGTATCCCAGGCATTAAATCTTCTGATTGACTATTCAAGGACATGCAGATTATTACGAGACAGAATTTCAACGTCCTCAACAATTATGGACAGGCTGATTATCGGATAATTCTCAGGTGAAAATATGGAATCTGTCAAGAGGGCTTCTTCCAGCATCAAGAATTGCGCTGTTCTCTCTGCATATCATCGCGATCATTATCATCAAACGACTTTCTTTTCTTCAAAGTATGATCCCCAACTGGCTGGCTTTTAAATAGTCTAATAATATCAAATTTACCCAAGAACACTTCCATTCCATTCAGAAATATGAGTTCGCACTGAGATTGTCTGCTTTCGTAAAGATATACTTCAAAACTGACCAATCACAACTTCGTATTTCCCACCGCCTCCTCTGATTGTATGTACACACTCACACCGCTCTGGGGCGGTGACTGAAATTCTCTGGCAGAATAACAAGTTTCGCGGCGGCGAAAGATAACTTCACGTCAACCATGCTGCGACCAAATATTGGCGTCCTGCAGTCATTAATTAGGGTGCAGCGGCCTCATCTGTGTCGCATTTCTAGGTATCACCAGTCATCATGTCTGGCGCCGCGAACAACATACCAATCTAGGCCGGTTGGACGTCGTTTGTTGTCCACCACGCGCATTCTGAGAGCCACTCCCAATGAAACAACAAATCAGGGTGAAATTGCAGGCAAAGTATGATCTTCCCAGCCTTTCTCTCTATCTTTTTGCTGAACTTTTCTTCTTTCTTTAGACACCGCCAGAGCCGGCCTCCCAACCCGAAGAAACCATTACCAATGACGAGCTCGAAACCTATCGCGATATCAGAGAATATCTCTATAAATGGCAAGCAACGAATCCGCTAATCCTCGACCCCGTTCGAGATACTGGCGTCGGAATTACTGCCAATACACCCGGGCAAGCAGCGCTAGGCTCAATGATCAACGGCCGTGAATCTGGTGACTCGCTCTGGGCCGCTTCGAATCTCAAGCAAGAAGATGATTTCGATACCTCGGAGGAATGTGAGGGTGATCATCTCGAACCTGGTGATATGGTGGCTCGCCTCACTCAAGATGGCCTTTTCAACTTTGCAATTTATGTGCGCTCCGTTCACAGACAAAAGCAATTCTACACTAGTCGTGGAAACTGGCGCATTTGTACCAATCGTGAAGTTGATTATGTCTTCAAGGACTTTGCGCCGCCTGAGCTTCTTGAGCCTATTGTTCCATATTTCCCGGATGGTTTGACTGAGGTCAGCTCGGAGATTCAGTCTGCTCCTGAGGGTGGACTTCCGCGTCCACTTGGAGCGCCTCTGGTTAATATGATGAACAACTTCGAAGAGCATCTCATGGCATTTTACAGAGATCACTCTAAACTGCTGGATAATATGCACGATTTGGTGGCGGATGACTCGGAGTTCCAACGTCTGACACTCGAAGACTTGACCATGAAGCTTCTCTCCATCGATGAGTCGGAATTAACCTCGCTCAATATGTTCGCCGTACACCAGGCTGTGCGACGCCACCCGTTCAAAATCGAGAAGGACATTCCCTCCTTTTTCAGTCGGACATACCTTGTTCAGCCGAAGAGGATCGCTAATGTTGTCGATCAAGTCATCACTTGGGTACGCGAGCATCAAGACTTTTGCGTTCGCGCCGTCATGGGCAAAGAGATGCCCGGAAGAAAGGACCATCCAATGCACCTTTTTGTTCAAAAGGCACAGCGGATGATTCGGTTGAGTCGAAAAGTTCGTTCGCCAACTATAATGTCCAGCGTCGGCCCATCTTCACAACAGTTTGAGCCCGGTGAGGACGGCAAGTCTATGATGTTTCGTGAGGTTCTCACGGAACGATTCACCAGTGATGACCAGACGATATTGGAATTCATGCAATATTATGTTATCCCATCTGTCATCATGCCATCCGGTGACCTGAGATCGGCTGCCTCTCATATCATGCGGGCTACAGGCATGTACAACACCCTCGGACTAAGCGAAGCATCAACTCGTCTTTTCTTGCAGGAGCTTGGTGTTATCTCGCCATGGGAAAATTTGGGAGTTTTAGATCAGAGTCTTTTGCTGCCGGGTCACGGAATGTCTCTTCTAGAAGACATGAAGTGGGAGGAGGTCGAAGAATCTTGCAAAGAAATATCCTTAACAGACTCTATGCAGCATCTGCGCAAAGATTGGGGCGATCTTCCAGTCTACTGTGTTGACGATGTTTCAGCCCAGGAAATCGATGACGGTGTCTCGCTAGAGCATATCCCTGGCTCAAGTGATACATTTTGGGTACACATCCACGTCGCTAACCCGACTGCTTTCTTGAATCATGACAATCCCATCATGGAATACGCCGGGACTCGCGTTGCTACAACATATGTCCCTGAACGAACATATCCAATCTTGCCGAAGAATCTAACACAGACACATTTCAGTTTGGCAACTGGCAGGCCCACGCTGACATTCAGTGCAAAAATGAATCTTCAAGGAGAAATACTGGATACTTCAGTTGTGAACGGCACAGTTCGAAATGTCATCAGTATCACACATGGGACATTATCCAAATTCTTCAATAATACTACCAATGCCCCAGATTACCTTACCGTCGGCAACAAATCCTCCTGGCCCTCGCCTCAATCCGATTCAAACTTCCGCACCAACCTTACTGCAGAGGATAAAGAATCATTCACTATTCTCCGACAATTAATGCAAGGATTCCGAACTCAACGCCAAAAGAACGGCGCAATGGATCTCCAACCATCCCACTCCGGACCCTCCATTTCCCTCCAAATCGGCACAGCCCCATTCAAACCCTACGAAATGCAAGTCACAGAAGGAAGATACTACGTCGGCGACCCAAAGATTAAACTTCGCATGCAAGATTTCAATCCCCACGAAGTCCGCGATGAGTCCAAGAACTATCTCATTTCTTTACTTATGAATTTGGCCGGTCACATTTCCGGGCGATTCTGCGCTAAACGCCATATTCCCGTTGTGTATGATGGTACTTGGTATGATCCGGAGTATGAGCGGGTAACACGTGAGAATTTAGATCAGTTTGGTGGTCAGGAGTTTTATAAACTTGCTATGCCCAAGGCATTTTCACGGTCTAGTCCGGTTCAACATCATATTTTGGGATTGGATTCGTATGTTAAGTGTACGAGTCCGCTTCGGCGGTTTACGGATGTTATTGCTCATTATCAGATTGAGAGTGCGTTGAGATTTGAGCATGAACATGGCTGTTTGTTTGATGGGAGGGTAGAAGCAGAGAATGAGAATGGGCATGATGTCGATGTCGATGTTGATGCTAATGCTGATGTTGGTGGTAATGGTGATGGTGATATCTTTACTACGTCTACTTCCTCCACGGCTCTCCCATACTCAACCACAGCTATCGATCTGTACATTCCACACGCTCAACAAATCACATCTCGACTACGCGACATATCCACATTCGCAAGTCAACACTGGGCATGTATGCTCTTATTCCGAGCATTCTATTTCGGCGAATGCGAACTACCAACTTCCTTCCCAGTCCTTCTCCGCGCAAAGAAACTCACCCTTGACCGGGATGGTCTTCAATATTCTGGTATCATTACTAATCTTGGCGTTCGCTGTACGGTGAATATTCCGGTTGATTGTCCGGGTGTGGAGAAGATGGATGTTTATGGACTTGTTGAGGCTCATATTGTGGCTGTTGATATGTCGACTTTGGATGTTTCTATGGAAGTTGATGGGTTTGTGAAGGGATTTGAGAGGGTGGGTGAATGGGCTTAGTTTGTTTCTAGATTCTAGATTCAACGGGCTATTTGTATTATATTTTGTATATTATTATTAGATGGCTGCATTATGACTCTCCAATTAGCGCTGCCAGCCCTTTCTCAAGGTCACCAGTGTGGTATCCGTTTACTATCTGTAGCAGCTGCTAAGACCAATGCTAGCAAAAGCGATTGAGACTACATCTCTTGAGTATTTTGAAGTACATTTTCAGAGCGTCTTGAAATAGAATACACATTTCATCAACTCCTTTACCATTCTCGCACTACCAGCCGCTCAAGTACCACAATATTTCACAGTACAAAATGAACTACCTCACATTGAATCAGGCGTGATAGGAAGCACACCTGAACCCCCAACCATAGCTGAATCAGAGACGGTATTCGAAGACGTAAGAGTCAAGGCCGGATTCACTTTACCATCATGATAAACCTCATCATCTTCAGAAAAACAAAACAATTGAAATCTCTCACGGAATGATTTTTTAAACAATACTATTCTTCGAACCGATTTCCTTCTGAATGGATCGGTGTAATTTTCGATATCGAGTGTGTTTCTCTTCTTGGGATTTGTACAGGGTGATTATTGACTTTGATTGTTTTGTGTTAAGAGTTTGGCGGTCGTTGGTAATTTCTGTGTATTTTGTGGAGATCATCTGGGAGGGTGCATGTTGTGCGCATATTGAATGTTTCGAATAGTTTTTGGTAGATTTCTTGTTCTGTTGGTGAGATTTGTGGATGAGATTGAGCTTCTGTACTGATCTGGGGAGTTGTGATGATGCTTGGTCTGTTTGATGGGGTGGCTTCTTGCTTTGAGTTCGCTCTTATTCTGTTGCTTCATCTTGGGGTTGGGGGTATGGTATGTTCTGGTCTGGCTTCTCTTTTGATATTTCTCGATGCTGGCTTTTTCGGGGTCTGGATAATAGACTTGATGTTCATCTCCAAGGGGGTTTCAGTGATGGCCACCTCTCGCGCTGGTCTATTTTGTGAGCAGCTTTCATCTTTGAATTTGCGAAAAGCGAATGTTTGCGGATGGGAAACTTGAACTTGATATCTTTGTCATTGACGTATCTCTTCCTTGCATTTTTTGCATTCCAGACATGAGACGGGACCCGCATTGGATTCACGATGGAAGTACGTTCGGGGTCAAGGAACACATTATAAGTGCTTGCTTCAGTCAAAGAGACGAAACCGAACGAGTCTGATCCAATTAATATGAGAGATAGCCGATAATGATCTTCAATGTATGTGGTGAAATAGTTTTGTGTGCGCTCCAGATCTGTCTTGGCTTCCCATGTGATATACCTTTGAGCTTCGAGTTCAAAGTCATGAATCTGCTCTGATGGGCAGACTGGGCTATCAGCAATGGCTTCACTCGTCGCGAGCTGGTCCAGCAATACAGCCTGGATGAATGGGAATTGAAGTTGAACTAAGCAGTCAACTTCGCTCGGCAGCGTAGTCACAACCAAGGATGTAATATCCCCCATAAACCGTGGAAAAGGGAGCATCGTTTGCCCATGAGATACGGGAGGTCCTTGAGGAATACGATCTCGTCGAATATCTCCGTTCAAGTCGAAGTCCATTGGCCATAGTCTGCTTCTTGACTTTCCACCTTTACCATCTTGTAGGACGGCGAAGACGAGTTGATCACTCAAGCTTGAATGAGGTCGAGTACTTTTCAATTTGAAGTTGCCTTCCGACCCCCAATACTCTGGAATCTCATATTCAGGTGTCGTTTGTGGCGATAGACGACTTTTGACCAATTGACGGTACCAAGAGGCGAGACATTGTATGGTTTCTGCTGTAACCTGTTCATCTGCGGGTGCGATTGTGAAGGAATCAGCAATGGCCATTGTGATTATTTAAATCAAAGAAGCAAATCCGAATGAATGGGTGAGTGGTTGGTAAGGAAGTGAATGAAGAAGAAGAAGAAGAAGAAGAAGAAGAAGAAGAAGAAGAAGAAGAAGGCAACAGGCAACACTGCAAGACCAAAACTTGAAATTGAATGAAAAAAAAAAAAATCAATTTGAATATGAAATTAAATATAAAATAAGAAAGTGAATAATATTAATTAAATAAAATAAGAATAGATCGCTAACACTACTAATACAATACACTTATTCATACACTTGGGAATAACCTCACCCAAAAACCTCTTTAACCAACGCCTTTTTATTCACTGTTGAAGTCAGTCACGCATCCATAATTACCACGATCATCGAGAAAATAGAAAATCAAATTAGTGGGTAAAACTCACCCTTTCCCATCGCATTTCGAGGAATGCTCTCCAAAACACGCATCTCCTGTGGTATTTTATATCCAGCCAATCGATCCTTCAAAGCTCGACGCATATCCATTGGACCCCAAGATTTCCCATTTCGACCACTCTTCGCCGCATCTTCGTGTAAAACTACGACTGCGGCGATCTTTTGACCCCATTGTTCATGAGGGAGGCCTAGGACGGCGGCTTCGGTGATTTGTGGTCTATATAATTAGTCAGTTCAATCAATCCAGTTCAATCATGCCACGATTGTGGTGATGTGGTGATGTGATTGCAACTTACAGAGAAAGTAATTCCCTCTCCACTTCCAATGCACTCACTTTCTCCCCGCCTGTCTTGATGATGTCCACATTCTTTCGTCCCGATATAAAATACATCGGACCTGTAGCCCACTCTCCGCTCTTCCCATCGCCTGCTCCTTGAACAACACGTCGACTAGCAACATCCCCGGTCTTAAACCAAGGTTTACCTCCATCAGCGTCATCGACGAAGCTCTCACGCGTGGCCTTCTCGTTCGCCCAGTATGAATGGAAAATTGTGTCTCCGCGGAGTTGAATCTCACCCTCAACCGGTCTTCCCTGTTCATCTTTTTCCGCGGATGGTGGAATAACCTCGTTAGTCTCAGTGTCGACGAGTCGAGCTTCTACGCCTGGTAATGCCCACCCCACGCTGCCGTCGACACGGTCTTTTTTCTCGAGACCACAACTAATTGCCATGCCGACTTCGGTCATACCAAAGCGTTCGAGAAGGACGTTGCCATTGCTGAGACTAGTCCATTTGCTTTTTGTTGGGGTTGGTAGAGCTGCAGAGCCGGAGATGTTGAGGCGGAGGTTCGATGGGGAAATGGCTTCTTGGCCGGCGGATTGGATTTCCGGGGATAATGTTGGGAATGAAGCCATCAGTCGATTGTAGACAGTTGGGACGGCAGTTAGAAAGGTGATTGGGGACGGTCCACTGTTGCTGCTGTTTAAGAATGGCTCGGCGAGCCGTTTCCATACAGCATCTGTATTGAAAGGGTACATGAATTCAATAGAAGAGCCAGCAAAGACAGGAGCCACGATTGCATTCACAACACCATGGATATGGTGCAGGGGGAGGAGATGCAGTAATCGGTCCTCGGGTGAGTACTTCCATGCTTGCAAGAGGGATTTTGCTTGTGCTGCGAGGGCAGAGTCGGGGATAAGAACTCCTTTCTAGAATGTGTCAGATTCATCTCATATATACATCAAAAGCAGTGCTGATCAGGCTTACCGGTCTATTTGTAGTTCCAGAGGTATAGAGCATCATTCCGGAAATTGAGTCACTCGGTTGTTCCAACTGGACTTGAATAGATTCATTTGCCCCGGTTCTTAACTTAGATCGGACATCAAAGATAGGTTCTCGATCTAAACCAGAAACTAGAATCTGATCTGCTTTCTCGGCATACTTTTCCGTAGCGAGGAGGATCTTTGCGGAGGAATTGTCCATGATATATTGTAATTCAGATGTCGGGAATGCGGGGGAGAGAGGAAGGGCAATTGCATTGCTAGCGAAGATGGATAACATCGTTACTAATGTAGTATTAGCTTGTGTCGTATACTTCAAATTTGAGAGTCACTGATTGGATTCAAAACATACCGACATAATCATAGCTGTTTTCCGCTAGAAACCCCACACGCTCGCCGGCGATATCACCGGCCTTGGAGCGTAGATCTTCGCGCGCGCGGAGAACATCTCCGATTAGATTGCCATAGGTGAAAGTTCGGTGGCTGAGAGAGTGAATGACGCTGAGACTGTTTGGGTCATGGTCTTTTAGTGCTTGGAAGATTGGGGTGTTTGGGAGTGTTGTTGAAGAGGAGAGTCGGGAAAATAGTCGGGGTTGTCGGCAGTGCGAATGGGAATGCGCGAGAATGCGCGATAGACGAGAGAGACGGGGGGGCATTGATAATCAATTGTAATATATATATATATATTGTATTACAGTAGAGTGAGTAGGGTCGAGTATGATAAAAGAATGTAATAGTAGAAGAGTAGAAGAAAAAGAAAGTGAAAGTGACGTTCCGCGGGATTTCCTCTCCGACTTTCTCCAACTTCACCTTTTCTCCTCCTCTTTTCTTCCTTTTCTTCTCTCCACCTCATCCTCCTCTCTCACATTAATCATACTCAACTCAACTCAACTACCCTATCTCACTCTCTCTCTCATACTTCCCTCATCAACTCAGCCACATGCTCCGTCCCCTCCTAACGCGCCTCCCCCTGCGCCGAACTCTAACCACAATGTCCACTCCAATGGAAGATCTGATGCGCGACAAGGTAAGCCAGCACAACCAGCACACAATATCCTCGTATATACTAATAATACTAATAATGATCACAGCTCGCACATGAATTCACCCCAACAACCCTAATAATCCGCAACGACTCGCATAAACACGCTCACCACGCTGCTATGGAGGGTTCTACCTCCAAGGAGACTCATTTCCAGTACTCCCCCTCCCCCTCCCCCTCCCCCTCCTCCCCTCTTCCTATATAACAGTGCCACTACTGCTGTCTTATACACTGCAGATGCTAATGAATTAGTGTAACGATTACATCCTCGGTCTTCGAGAAGAAAATGCAACCGGCTCGTCATCGAATGGTTTATGCCCTTTTGAAGGAGGAAATGGCTCGTGAAGGCGGGATTCATGCGTTGCAATTGCGGACGAGAACGCCCGCTGAGGAACAGAGGGAGCTTGAGAGGGAGAAGAATGTGTAATAGCAATAACTGGTGTTTACGATATATATACCCATTACCATTGAATATAAGTTGGTAGATCCGGTTTGATCTACTGGTCTGTCTGTGCTGAGTTACTGGAGAGCTGAAACGTATTACATAGATTAGCGCCAAGTGGGCACTGAGAAAGGAACAGTCTAGTATATATACATCCACGGTGACCAGGGACCAGCTGAGCTGATATCTGGGAGCAATAGCTGGGATCACCGGGCTCGTCGCGTAGTCGATGCACGTACAGGACGAAGACCAGAACAAGGAAGCCGATCAGCTTTGCTTTTACAAATGACATGCGAGAGGGTGGTATAGAAACGAAGGGGGTGACGAAGACAGTAGGAAAACAGCCAAGGCGAGACGAAGAGAAGACAAAGACAAGGCGATAGCGTAGCAGACAGCGCGAACAAGCGGAGTAAACAAAGTAGAAAGTAGATCGTGGTCGTACAGAGTACTTGGCACCGTTGGTATTATTTCTTGTTGGCTTGAGTAACGCCGACAGCAACACCGACAACAATGGCGATGATGATGACTAGAATCGTTAGTTGAATGGTCACTGCTGGAGTGGAAGACCGAATACTTACTAACGATGATCAAAGCGTACCACTTCCACCGCCGGGCGTTACGGGCACTGACAATGGCATTATCAAGCTTGGTGTTGGCCTGTTGCACATTTCGGTGTGTCTCCTCGGCGCCCTGCTCAATCTGCTGCACGGCTGGCTCCTGTTGGTGCACCAACTCGGCGACCTCTTGGTACAACTGACCGAGCTGGATCATGTCCTGCTCGATCTTGCGGATCGCGGCGGATCGCTGCATGGTGGCCTGGCGGGCATCATTGGCCTGGCGAGAACGAGTTCCGGGGGTCTATTTCAAAAGTCAGAGGGGAGGCGTTTACATTTAGGTGCAGGGGAGACCTACCATGAAAGCCTGTTCTTGGCCAGCCAGCACATTCTGAACACCCTGCTCCAATTCCTCCGGGGTAGCCTCGGGGTTGGCAATCTCATAACGACGGCGCACTTGTTCTTCCAAGCGCTTGCGGAAATCCGACTGGGTGCGCTGGTACTGCTCGATCTCGCGACGAAGGTTACGGTTAACATTTTCGACTTGGCCCGAGACGCGCTGATCACCGGATCCTGGGGTTTCCTTGATGCGCTTGAACTGGTCGCGCAGGTAGCGCAGGGCAGTGTTGATTTCGTCTTCAATGTAGTCGACGTTTTGGCGCGCGATTTGGTCTTCCTTGCCGGTCGCACTGTCGAGGAGAGAGCTCTGCGCGGTAGCAAGTTGGCCCTCACGCTTAGTGCGGAGCTCGGTGATCGCGTCGTTTAGTTCTCTGCATTTGTTGAGAATGGCTGAGGGACCGCCAGATTGCTGCATGTTGGACATTTCTAGACGAGTCGAGAAGTCAGCGGAGGTCCAATCAGCGGGAGGTCCCGGGCGTCGCGAGATGTCTCGAAAAGCTGGATTCGATTGGGATTGGGATTCTCAATTGAATGCCAGACTCAATCCGAGTGATCGAATCTAACACTAAGCTCACTCACCATATCCACCATTGCCTTGCTCGGCAGCGCCGCCGTATCCGTAACTGGACTGCTGAGCGTAGGGGTTCTGCTGAGCACCATACGGGTCATACTGGCCGTAGCCACCTTGGTTGCTATCACCTAGGGCCTGGTACTAGCATCGTCAGTAAATAATAAAAACTTACAAGGTAATAGTTGAAGGGGAGATAACTCACGCTCATGATGAATGGAAAATTAAGGGTGAAGGAGGGGATGAAGGAGGGAAGAAGGAGAAGCGTGGACAGTCAGACGGAAACAAGTGGAGTGTGGCAGTGTGGCAGTGTGGCTGATACAACAGTATACAGTAGTACTGCGTGGTAGTGCAAACTTGATTGAGTCGTCAATTAAAGAGATATAAGGAAGTAGACAGTAACAGAAAGGAATGAAAGAATTAGTTAGACCGTACAGAAGGGAGAAAAATAAAATGAATGAAAGAAATGAAGGAGTCAGGGGGGGATGAGTTTTCAGTGGGCCGTGGCTGGGATCGGCGTTGGCTTAGTATACATACATAGTACACAGTATAGCAGTATAGTATAGTAGATTAATGGAATATATTACTATTTCATCTCTCTATACTCTATAGTTTACATCTAGTATTTTAATATTCTACTGTTCTAATATTCAGATTAATAGGTGTAATGATATAAGCTGGACAACTACTCTACTCTACTATACATGGTATACAGTAGTACTGTAGCTGCAGTCTGCACGTCATGCAGTGTGTCATCCACTGCTACTTACTGGAAGCAGCAATGTACCAGAGATACTACTATTAGTAGTACTATTCAATAGTATATCAGTATTCAAGTACTCATTATTCTATCTATATACATATATATACTAGAAGATAATAATAAATGTATACTAGTAACTGCATGCTCTAAGCTGATTAAGTGCGAGACAGTCGCACTTCTTCAGCCAATCACAGCCCTCGATTCAGGGTCTTCTATTAATAGAATATACTGCATGGAGGTTACTATGTATACAGTAAGTACTCTTCTATATATTATTTACTATATAATATTTATTAAATAGTAAAACAGTGTTTCTGATGATTTATCAGTATGTAATAAAACAAGTGGTCTACTGTGTGTCTTGAGCATTTGTGGTACTTGATCGTGGACTTATCTACAGCCAAGCATTGGCCAAGTACGACTAGTGCAGTGAGTGGGCTATAAGTATATCAGTATACAGTACTACATATCTACCTATACATAGGTATGTACTAGGTAGTAGTACCTACTACCGTTAGGTAACAGTCAGATCATTATAGAATAATCTCATTAATTAAGAGATATCATATCTCATCTGCACAGCAGGTTCATCATGACACCATGCTATATAAATGCAATGCTAATGCAATACAAAAGATCTACTCTTGTATCAATATCAATAGTGATAGGTATCACACCCGTCCCTCTACTCCATACATATCCATACACCTGTAAATACAACTGTAAATCACAATTACAATTACTCCTTCGCCGATTCCCGACGAGGTGCCTCAGGCATAGGATCCTCCGCATCCAAAGCATTCATATCATCTTCCTGCGCATTAAGGTGGTGGAACACCAACCAGAAGACAATACCAGCGATGAAAGAAGCACATGCCAAGCCGACGAACATCCACATAATCGCAGGATCGAATGCGGCGGGAGTCAAGGCCTCGGCGAGAGCGGATCCGAAGGCGTTGGTGAGTAGGTACATTGATTGAACAAACGACTTCATGCTGGGGGGAGCCTTGGTGTAGGCGTATTCCAGACCGGAGACTGAGGCGAAAATCTCGGAAATACCGATGAACATGTATGCGGGTGTTTGAATGGCGATGTGGATGTTGTTGCCCTGTGCTGAGCCATCGACCTTGCTTGCGTCACAGAGGGGACTGCCGTAGCAAGGACCTGAGCTGTAGATCAGATGTTGGACGATGGCAGCGTACATCATTGCTAGTGAAGCGACGACGAATCCAAGGGCGATACGGTTGATGGGGCGGAAGGGAATTTTCAAGCGGCGCATCAGAGGATAGACAATTGTTTCAAGGAGGGGGATGAAAACAATGATGGAAATTGGGTCGAAATTCTGCATCAGATCGTTTGGAATACCGTGTCCGTTCATTTGACCGGCTTGAGTGACGAAGTTACTGGAGAACTGTCCATAAACGACCCAGTAGATGGGGTAGAAAGCGAAAACGCGGCAAGCGACGAGCGCACGCTTGAGCTCATCAATGAAGTGGTCGTCCCAGGGGACGGACTGGTTGCCGTTATGCTCTAATTGCCAGCTTGGCTTGGGCGCATCCATGTTGCGGTTGACGATCATCATACCGAGGGCCTTGAAGGCGTCGGTGATGATGGAGCCTTGGGGTGGGCGGACGACGTAGTACTTTCGGCCAAGCAGGAGGACGAGAGTACCGACGGCGAACATGCACAGGCAAAGTAGATAACCGGACCAGAAACCGATGTACTTCTCCATATAAGGGGTGGCCAGCAGCGAGAGCGAACCCACATTGATACAACCGTAGAAGATCATGTAGATACGCTGGATGGTCAGAGACGGGTCAATAACGACACGCTCGCCCTTCTTGGTCGTGGAGACGGCCATCTTCTTGCGCTTATATTGATCGGCAATCAGAGGGGCGACGTTGGATTTAATACCACCGGTACCCAGACCAATGATGAGGATAGCCACAATAAAGCCACCCAGACCAGCTCCGTGCTCCAGAGCAGTGGGGATCGAGGTACAGACCAGGATAAGCAGACCGATCAAGTAAATGATACAGAACCAGACGATGGTCTTGTACTTGCCGAGGTACTGATCAGCGACGATAGCACCGATGATGGGAGTCACGTAGCACCAGAATTGGAAGAAAGTAGTCAATCCAGTGGCACCCTGGTGACCCATACCAAGGGCACCTCGACCTTGACTGCCATCGAGAGGATGTTGAACGTAGTTCTGGAACAGACCAGACATACCATAGTAGGTGAATCGCTCGCACAGTTCGACGATGGCGACCAACCACGCAGAGACGGGCAAGTTCTCCGCAACATGGCGAAGGGTACGCTTTTCCTCCTCATTAGGCTCCTGACCATCGGGGGTCGGGCTCAGATCTTTAACATCTTCGAAGGCATTTTTCTCATCCGTCACGACGATCTCTTCATTGGCGGTATAGGAGGGAGGGTTGCTAATAATTGTTAGCTAGCCATATTAGTGTATGGTGTGTACCAGTAATACACTGATATACAGCTACCTAATAACCTAGGTAGATATGGAAACTCACGCAACCGCGACCTCGTGATCAGCCATGGCGAAAATATAGCAAGGTGAGAAGAGAAGCAGAACAAAAAGCTCCTCCGAGGGATCTCAGGACTATATGTACGGAGTGTTGAGTCAACTAGTCCTTAGTGTATAAAAATTCGCCGCGAGACCAGTGGGGGCTTATCGGCGCAAGAGCCGGAAGGAAAAAAAAAAAAAAAAAAAAAAAAAAAAAAAAAAAAA
>Ga0209673_1000478_pt1 | contig 66832 bp, 57 predicted proteins | sample AraplaCol_mMS_r2_2_FD_184274 | JGI IMG/M metagenome (GOLD analysis project Ga0209673, IMG submission 184274) | Arabidopsis root microbial communities from North Carolina, USA - plate scrape MF_Col_mMS_r2 (SPAdes) (version 3) | ecosystem: Host-associated > Plants > Roots > Endosphere | place... | reverse complement strand
TCGAGGTTCTCATGCAAGCCAAGCTTCTCGGCGCCGTTGGCGCCCTTCTCGCTACAGCGTTTCTTGCCGGTCCCGCTGCCGCCGCCGATAAGACCAAGATTGACTTCTGGTTCGGCAATTCCGGTGATATTGCAAAGCGTGTCCAGGAACAGTGTGATCGCTTCAACCAGTCGCAGTCGGATTACGAAGTCGTCTGCACCAGCCAGGGCAGCTACGACGCTTCCCTGCAGAACACGATTGCAGCCTTCCGCGCCGGCAAGCAGCCGACCATCGCCCAGGTTTCCGACGCCGGCACGCTCGACATCATGCTCTCCGGCGCTTACTACCCGGCAAACAAGCTGATGACCGACACGGGCTATAACGTCGACTGGAAAGATTACTTCTCCGGCATCGCAAACTATTATGCGACGTCCAAGGGCGAGATGTATTCCTTCCCCTTCAACTCGTCGACCGCTCTCTTCTACTGGAACAAGGATGCCTTCGCCAAGATCGGCAAGGACCATGCTCCGACCACCTGGCAGGAAGCCGGTGAAGACTTCAAGGCTCTGAAGGACGCAGGTTATGCCTGCCCGCTCGGCTTCGACATCTCCAACAACGAAGTCTGGCAGTACATCGAGCAGTTTGAAGCCGTAAACGGCGAAGCGATCGCGACGAAGAAGAACGGCTTCGAAGGCCTCGACGCCGAGCTGGTGTTCAACAAGAACCCGCTTCTCGTCAGCTACGTCAAGGACCTCAAGTCCTGGTACGACAACAAGCTCGCCGTCATCAAGAACAAGGCCGTCGGCCAGACCTTCGTCGAAGCTTTCGCTGCCGGCGATTGCCAGGTCATCCTGACCTCGGTCGGCGATCACGGCAATATCGGCCGTACCGCCAAGCAGGGCATGAACTGGGGCGTTTCCATGCTCCCGACCTATGGCAATGCAACCCGTCACAGCTCCTTTGTCGGCGGCGCTTCGCTCTGGGTCCTGAAGGGTCATTCCGACGCCGAATACAAGGCTGCGGCTGCCTTCTTCAATTTCGTCGCAAAGCCGGAAGAAGCGCTGACCTGGTCGACCGTCACCGGCTATATCCCGGTTCGTAACTCCGGCTTCGAATATCTGAAGAAGCAGGGTTTCTACGACAAGGCCCCCTATGCCGGCCGCGAACTCGCCATTCAGAGCCTGACTGCTTCGCCTGCTGACGACACCGCTCCGCACGGCATCCGCCTCGGCGGCCTGCTGCAGGTCCGCACCGAAATCGCCAACAGCCTGCAGGCAATCTTCGTCAACAACGCCGATGTCCAGGCTTCGCTCGATGGCGCTGCCGAACGCGGCAACCAGCTCCTGCGCCGCTTCCAGCAGACCTACAAGAACGTTCAGCTTCCCTGATCGACTGACATGAGCCGCACCCGGCCCGCATTGCGCGAGCCGGGTGTGTCTTTGTACACTCCATGCCGGCCGCGGAGGCGACGTCGCCGCCCGGTCCTAAACCAGATCCGGACGAAAACGACCACTCATGGAAAAGCGCGTCACTTTCTCCTCGACGACGATCGGATTGCTCTTCGCGTTTCCGATGCTGCTGCTGATCTTTGTCTTTTTCTATTGGCCGAGTGCGCAGGCGCTGTATTGGGCGTTCACGCTCGAGCAGCCATGGGGTGGCGGCAATGCCTGGGTGGGTTTCGACAATTTCAAACAGCTGCTCGGCGATCCGATCTACTGGGACTCCGTCACCCGCAGCATGATATTCGGCTTCAGTTCGACCGCCATCGCCATGGGACTGGCGCTCATTCTGGCGCTGTTGACGGATCGTGAACTGCGCGGCCACAAAATCTACCGGTCGGTCTTCATCTGGCCCTACGCGATTGCGGCTCCCGCTCTCGGCCTCGCTTTCCGCTTCATCCTGGCGCCGGAGGCCGGCCTCCTGTCTGTTATCAATCACGTCTGGCCCGGCCTCTGGAACCCTGCGCTCGACGGCAAGGACGCGATGATCGCTGTAATCATCGCCTTTTCCTGGAAATATATCGGCTACAACTTCATCTTCTTCCTCTCGGCCCTTCAGGGTATTCCGCGCTCGCTGATCGAAGCGGCCGCCATGGACGGCTCCGGGCCGATGCGCCGCATCTGGGATATTCAGCTGCCGCTGTTGACGCCGACGCTGTTTTTCCTGCTCGTCATCAACATCACCGAAAGCTTCCAGGATTCCTTCGGTATCGTCGACGTCATGACGCAGGGCGGCCCGGCCCGCGCCACCGATCTCATGGTCTACAAGATCTATTTCGACGGCTTCAGAGGGCTCGACTATTCGGGCGCCGCAGCGCAGTCCATCATCCTGATGCTGCTCGTCATCCTGCTCACCATCTTCCAGTTCCGCTTCATCGAGCGGCGCGTGCATTACAAGTGAGGTCGCGGACATGATCGAACGCACGCCGATATTCAACTTCATCTGCTATACGCTTCTGGCGCTCGGCATGGTGATCGCGCTTCTGCCTTTCGTCATCGTCATCATCGCATCGACCCTCGATCTCGAGACGGTCAATCGCGTGCCGCTGCCGCTGACGCCAGGCTCGCATTTCTGGGAAAACATACAGACCGCCTGGGTCCGCGCCGATCTCGGCAACAAGCTGTTCCACAGCATCATCTTCGCCACGGCGGTCGGCGCGGGCAAGGTCATTCTTTCCTCGATGGCCGCCTTCTCGATCGTCTATTTCCGCTTCCGCGGCCGGTATGTGATTTTCTGGATCATCTTCATCACGCTGATGCTGCCGCTTGAGGTTCGCATCGTGCCGACCTATTCGATTGCGGCCAACGCGCTGCAGCCTTTCCAGGCGATCCTCGATATCACCGGCGTAAGCTGGCTGGTCGCTGAGATCACCGGCATTCAGATCAAGCTCGAATGGGGATTGCTGAATTCCTATCCCGGCCTCGTTCTGCCGCTGGTCGCAACCGCAACCGGCACTTTCCTTTACCGGCAGTTCTACCTGACGGTTCCAGACGAGCTTGCCGAGGCCTCGAAGATGGACGGATCGGGCGCGGTCCGGTTCTTCTGGGACATTCTGCTGCCGCTTTCGCGCCCGAACATGATCGCGCTGTTCACGATCATGTTCGTCTGGGCCTGGAATCAGTATCTCTGGCCGTTGCTGATCACCACCGATCCGAATTTCGGCATTGCGGTGACGCAGCTCAAGACCCTCATCCCGTCCGAATTCGGCCTGCCCGACTGGAACGTCGCCATGGCCGGAACCCTTATCATCATGTTGCCGCCACTGGTGCTCGTCATTCTGATGCAGCGCTGGTTCGTACGCGGCCTTATTTCCACAGAGAAGTGAAGGAGTAGTCCTTTGGCACCGATCTCAATCCGCGATGTGAAGAAGAGCTACGGCAAGAATCCCGTCGTTCACGGCGTCGATCTCGAAATCCAGTCCGGCGAATTCATCGTCATCCTTGGCCCGTCCGGCTGCGGCAAGTCCACGCTGCTGCGCATGATCGCCGGCCTCGAGGAGATCAGCGGCGGCGAAATCGCCATCGACGGGCGCGTCGTCAACCAGCTGGAACCGCGCGAGCGCGGCTGCGCCATGGTGTTCCAGAACTACGCGCTTTATCCGCACATGACCGTCGCCGAGAATATCGGCTACGCCTTGAAGGTGGCAGGCGTTGCGAAGGCGGAGCGCGCCCGGCGCATCAACGAGGTCGCCAAGGCGCTCAGCCTCGAACCGTTCCTCGAACGGCGGCCGGCCGCTCTTTCCGGCGGTCAGCGTCAGCGTGTCGCCATGGGCCGCGCGATGATCCGCGAACCGAAGGTGTTCCTCTTCGACGAGCCGCTGTCGAACCTCGACGCCAAGCTGCGCATCGCCATGCGCGCCGAAATCCGCCGCCTGCACCGCCGCCTCGGCGCCACCTCGATCTTCGTCACACACGACCAGACCGAGGCGATGACGCTGGCCGACCGGCTGGTGGTGATGAACGGTGGCAGGGTCGAGCAGGTCGGCACGCCGGAAGAGGTCTATCATCATCCGGTCTCGCGCTTCGTCGCCGGCTTCGTCGGCACGCCGGCGATGAACCTGCTTGAGGGCACGATCAACGATGAAGGCGTCTTCGTCTACGATCAAAGCCGCAAGATCGCGCTGCCGCGCGAACGCGCCGCGCCGCTGAAGGGCAAACGCGTCGTGCTCGGTATGCGCGCCGAGGCCGCCCGGCTGGTAGCTCCGGATGCGCCCGGCGCATTGGTGGCGACGGCCGATTTCATCGAAGAGCTTGGTGCGAGCCGCGTCGTTCACGCCGATTTCGACGGACTGCCCTTTGCCGTGGCGCTGACCGAGGCCGTGACCGTGAAATCGGGCGATCCGATCGGCATCGCGATCGATCACAACGCGATCCATCTCTATGCCGCCGATACCGGCCGGATCATCGAGAACCCCGCCGTGATCAGCGCCGGCGCCGTTCACGCCTGAGCGCGCCGCAGCCGTTTCCGCTCCCGCGGGGCCCTGAATCAGCGATGGATCGGGTCGATCCAGGGAACGTCTTCCGGCTTCTCGAGCGGCTCGATATCGAGATTGACGACGACGGGCTCCTGGCCCGAGCGGACGAGCACGCATTCCAGCGTCTCGTCGCGGCTGGCGTTGATCTCCTGATGCGGCACGAAGGGCGGGACGTAGATGAAGTCGCCGGGGCCGGCCTCGGCCGTATATTCCAGGTGCTCGCCCCAGCGCATGCGGGCCTTGCCCTTGACCACATAGATGATGCTTTCGAGATCACCATGATGGTGGGCGCCGGTCTTGGCGTTGGCATGGATTGTCACCGTGCCCGCCCAGATCTTTTCGGCGCCGGCGCGCGCATTGTTGATCGCGGTCGCGCGGTTCATCCCCGGCGTCTGCGCGGTGTTCGGATCGAGCGAATTGCCGGGAATGACCTTGACGCCGTGTTCGCGCCAGTCGACGTGATGATGCTTGTGGTCGTCGCTCATGCCTTGCCTCCAGCTCGGATTTGGTCAGTCTAGGCGGGAGCTGTGCAGCCGCCAAGCAAAAGGAAAGAGCAGACCCGATGAGCCACCTTCCGCAGATCGACTACGACAGCGCTTCCGAAGAGGTTCGTGCGGCGCATGACGAGGAAATCAGGCTGCGCGGACGCATGACCAATATGAAGCGGACGCTCTTACATTCGCCGGTCGCCCATCGCATCTATGCCGAATGGTTCACGCTGCGGGCTGAACTCGATCCCGCGATCAGCGACCGGGAGATCTGGATCTTCTCGCATGCGATCTCGAAGGCGGCGAAATCGAAGATCGCCATCACCTTCTTTCGCCGGGCGTTGATCAGCAGGGGTTTCAATCCCGATGCTCTGGAGCTTTCACAGGAGGAAGCGCTGCTTGCTGCCTTCGGCAAGGCTGTTGTAACCGATTCCAACGCCGTTCCGGCCGAGCTCTGGGCGAAGCTAAAGGAGCGCTACGAGACCAAAGTGCTCATTGATCTCGTTGCCTTTGCCGGCATCATGCTGGCGACCGCCGTCTTCAACAATGTCGTCGAGGTGGATTTCGACCCGGAGCTTGAAGCCTTTGCCGAAGGCGCCGGTTCATCCGCCTCCTGAATTTCAGCCGAGCGCGGCGATGGCGGTCCTGACCGCGTGCCCGCCCGGCTTGCTCGGCCGGTATTCGAGGCCGACGGCGCCATCATAGCCGTTGGCGAAGATCCAGCCGAGACGGTGGGCGAGGTCGATGCCGCCGGAGCCAGGTTCGTTGCGGCCGGGATGATCGGCGACATGGACGTGAACGACACGGTCGAGACGGCCGTCCAGCACGTCTTCGGTCCGTTCGTCCATCACGGCGGAATGGTAGATATCGTAGACGATGCCGATCTCGGGGCGGGCGACATCGTCAATGATGTCGAGGCCTTCGCGGGTCGAGTCGAGGAAATAACCGATGTGATCGATACGGATGTTGAGCGGCTCGACGCCGAGGCGCACACCGCTGCCTTGAAGGACATCGGCGCCGGCCTTTAGCGTTTCGGTGAGCGCCTGGCGCTGCTCTTTGCGGCTCAAACCGGGAAGATCGTCTCCTGCCTGGGCGATCAGCACGGGTGCGCCGAGGCGCCTGGCGACGGCAACGGAATCGGCAAGGCCCGCAAGCCATGCCTGCCGGTTGGCGGCATCGGTCAGCGCGATCATCGGTTCGGCGACGAGGCTGGTGACGACAAGGCCGGTTTCCTTCAGCGCCGCCTCGATCGCGTCCAGATCCTTGTCGGTCCAGCGCCAGAATTCGACGGCCGTCAGGCCGCCGGCATGGGCGCGACGGATGCGATCGGCAAAGCTGTCGCCCTCTTCGGCAAACAGCCATTCTATGCAGGCGGAATAACGTCGCATGAAAACTCCTCCGGGGTGGCGCAGGCTGCGACAGATCGAAGCCTGCTGCAAGGGGCGTTCTTGTGCTTGACGCCCGGATTCATTGGCGGAACACTCCGCGCATCGGGCCGGATCGCCGGCTGCTTCGGGAGGAAGACATGGATCTGGGATTGAAGGGAAAGATTGCCGTCATAACTGGTGCGTCGGTCGGCATCGGGCTTGCGATCGCCGAGGGACTGGCGGCCGAGGGCGCCGACCTGGTGCTGGCGGCGCGCGGCGGCGAACGGCTGGAGGCGGAAGCCGCTCGCATTGCCGAGAAATATGGTGTCAGCGCCACCGCTGTCGTCGCCGACGTGGCGACGGCTGGCGGAACCGAAGCAATCATTGCGGCGGCGGCTGAAAAAGGCGGCGCCGATATCCTCATCAACAATGCCGGTACCGGATCGAACGAGACTGTCATGGAAGCGCCTGACGAGAAGTGGCAGGCCTATTGGGACCTGCATGTGATGGCCGCCGTTCGGCTCGCGAGAGGCATTGCGCCGCAGATGAAGAGACGCGGCGGCGGGGTGATCTTGCACAATGCCTCGATCTGCGCCGTCCAGCCGCTCTGGTACGAGCCGATCTACAATGTCAGCAAGTCGGCGCTGATGATGTTTTCGAAGACGCTCTCGACCGAACTCATCCAGGACAATATCCGCGTCAACTGCGTCAATGCCGGCCTGATCCTGACGCCCGACTGGATCAAGACGGCCAAGCAGCTGACGGCGGAGACCGGTGGCAATTGGGAAGGCTATCTACAGGCCGTCGCCAACGAACATGCCTCCTCCAAACGTTTCGGCACGCCGGAGGAACTGGCGAACGTCTTTGTCTTTCTAAGCTCGGAGCGGGCAAGTTATTGCATCGGCTCGACCTATTTCGTCGACGGCGGCATGCTGAAAACGATCTGATCAAAGCTGGTTGCCAATATAAGCTATAAATAATAGCTATTTTGTTGTATGTTCACGCTTTTGACGCTATTTGCCTGCTATTGGGCAGGATCAATACTGCGATTCCACAAGGCGACGACGATGTTGACGAAAAAGGGAAAATACGGGCTGAAAGCACTGGTCGATCTGGCGCGGCTTGCGCCGGGTGAAACCGCCTTCATCAATGACGTCGCGGCCCGCAACAATATCCCGAAGAAGTTCCTCGATACGATCCTGCTTGAACTGCGCAACGTCGGCATCCTGCGCTCGAAGAAGGGGCCGGGCGGCGGATATTCCCTGTCGCGGCCGGCTTCCGAAATCCGCATCGGCCATGTCATCCGCACGCTGGACGGGCCCTTGGCGCCGATCCGTTGCGCCAGCCGCACGGCTTACGAGGCCTGCGACGACTGCGCCGATCCGGAAACCTGTCAGGTGCGGCGCTCGATGACCGATGTTCGGGACGCGATCGCTGACATTCTCGACAATATGACCCTCGAGCAATTCGTCGCAGACGGCGGCCGTATCGAGCCCGAGAAGGAAGAGTTCCCGATCTCCGCCGCCAGCTAAAGCGGCGGCAAGCGACCTGAAAGATCGCGACGCGTTGGCCGGAAGGCTTCAGGCCGCGCCGGACCTCGACATATATTCGCCGGCAGCACCCATCAGCTGATCCCGCGGCAGCGACAGCGCGTGGATGCGGGCATTGCGCCAATGCCGGTCGAGATTGAGCCCGATGCCGGCCGATGTTTCCCCCGCAAGTTCGAACAGCGCGTTTGCGGTGCCGAGCGCCGTTTCCGCGGCAAGGATTGCCGCCGCCGAAGCGGAGAAATGCGCGTCCGCCATCGTTGCTCCCACAGAGTTGACCTGAGCGATGTCGAGCTTGCGGCCGGCCCGTTCCAAGGCTGCGGCCGTCGTTTCGATGCGGATGGCGTGTTCGCCGAGCCGGGCAAAGATGGCGGTGCGGTCGCCGATCGCGATCATCAGGTCGGTCCATGCCGCCCGCGCAATGCCGAGGCTCACGCCAGCCTTGAGCAGCAGGCCGAGCGAGACGCCGGTCGAATGTTCTAAGGAGGGAGCAGGTGCAATTGCATCGGCATCGACATGGAAAGGGCCGACGATCGCCGTCGCCGATCCGTTCGTGCGCTGGCCGAAACCGTCCCAGTCGTCGACCACCTGGATGCTGTCGTCACCGCGCGCGAGGTAGAGCGTCACCGGGCGGCTGGGCGGTGCGGCGGCGGCAGCGGCGATCCAGTCGGCGAAGAGAATGCCGGGCGCCTGGCGCGTGCGCCCGCTCAGCCGGTAGCCCGGGCCCTCGGCCGTCAGTTCGGTGCCGTCGATGAAGGTGGTGGCCGCGAAGCGGTCACCCTCCAGCACACGGGCAAACAGCGATGCCTTGAGATCCTCGGCGGCTTGCGTGCGGAGGGTTTCCAGCACGCAGAAATGGTTTTCCAGCGCCTCGCCGATCGAGGCATCGCCCTCGGCGATGATCGCAACGATTTCGGCAAGCAGGGCGTTCGATACGTCGAGCCCCTGATAGTCGGGCGGAACGGTGATTGCCGTCAGGCCCGATGTCGATAGCGCGTCGAGCTCGGCATGGGGCAGGATGCGGTTGATGTCGCGTTCGCTCGCCTGCCGACGGAATGTGGCGGCAAGGTCACGTGCCGTCGAGATCGCCTCCTCTTCGCTTTCGATGCGGTGCGCGGGAGGCCTCAGGCTGTCATGAAACTGCGATACCGTTCCCATCGGTCACTCTTTCCTCGACGCATACAGGAGTGAGGGATCGGCCCTCGAATGATAAGGTCGGTTTTTCTCCAAAACACGCATATGTTGAATTTTCTTACCCGCTTGATTGCCTTGTCCCACGCTCTACTTACGGTTAGTTGGGGTTCTTTGATCGAGAGACATGATGAGCGACACTCTTGCTCGCAAAAGCGAGGTTTGGAAAATGGCACGCCAGCCGAGGCCGCGTCTGACGCTGGATATTGCCGAGACCCCGACCTATGCGATCGGCGACATTCACGGCCGGTACGACCTGCTCGTGAAAGCCGAGGAGGCAATCCTGCGCGACGGCGCGCAACTGCCCGGGCGCAAGCTGATCGTGACGCTCGGCGATTATGTCGACCGCGGCCCGGAATCGGCGCAGGTCATTTCCCATCTCATGGAGCCGCCGCCGGAGGGCTTCGATCGCATCTGCCTCGCCGGCAATCATGAAAACACCATGCTCGACTATATCGACGGCTGGGTCTCCTATGACGACTGGATGCGCATGGGATCGGCGGAGCTGCTCAAATCCTATGGCCTCGATCCGGAGCATCTGCCGCTGGTCTTTCCCTCCGGCGCGCAGCTCGACTCCTTCATCCGCCACTCGCTGCCGCGGACGCATATCGATTTCATGCGGGCGATGCCGGTCATGCTGGACACGCCCCACGTGCTGTTCGTGCATGCCGGCATAGATCCGGCACAGCCGCTCGCCGCGCAGACGGACGAAGATCTGGTCTTCATCCGCCATCGTTTTCTGGAAAGCCGGGTGCCCTTGCCGAAACTCGTCGTTCACGGTCACACGCCTAACGACGAGCCCGACATACGCTCGAGGCGGCTTAATCTCGATACCCGCGCCTTCCGCAGCGGCAAGCTCACCGTCGCCCGCTTCTGGCAGGGCCGGGTGCATCTTTTTTCCACCTGACTTCGCCGACCTAGACCATTTCCGTTTTTCTCCGAATCACGGAAATGCTCTATCTCTTTGTTTTCACGCAATTCCGGACGCAAAACCGCTATGCACTTTTGCTGGAATTGCTCTAAACCGTTTCCCTCTCGATCGGCACGGCTTCGGCCGGCCTTTCAGCCGGCTGGCTGCGGCGCCAGCCGCGCAGCACGACGTAGAAGACCGGTGTCAGGAACAGACCGAAGAGCGTCACGCCGAGCATGCCCGAGAAGACGGCGGTGCCGAGCGACTGGCGCATCTCCGCGCCGGGGCCGGTGGCGATGGCAAGCGGCAGAACGCCGAAGATGAAGGCGAATGCGGTCATCAGGATCGGGCGCAGGCGAAGATGGCTGGCTTCGATGGCGGCCTCCACCGGCGACTTGCCTTCCTCTTCCGCCTGTCTCGCGAACTCGACGATCAGAATGGCGTTCTTGGCAGCAAGGCCGATCAGCACGATGAGGCCGATCTGCGTCAGGACGTTGTTGTCCATTCCCCTCAGCGAGACGCCGATCAGTGCAGCAAGCACCGCAAGCGGCACGATGAGAATGATCGCCAGCGGCAGAACCCAGCTTTCATACTGCGCCGCCAGTGCCAGGAAGACGAAAACCACGGACAGGGCGAAGATGTAGATGGCCGTGTTGCCGGTGTGGGTCTCCTGATAGGCAAGCTCCGTCCATTCGAAGGTCGTCCCTTGCGGCAGGATCTTGGCCGCCAGCGCTTCCATCTTCTTGATCGCGTCGCCCGTTGATGTGCCCGGGGTCGGATTGCCCTGGAGCGGCACCGAGACATACATGTTGTAGCGCTGGACGAGCGCCGGGCCGCTGGAATCCTGGATGTCCATCAGGGTTCCGAGTGGTACCAGCGCGCCCGTCGCCGAGCGGACCTTCAGGGCGAGAATGTCCTCCTTGTCCATGCGGTACTGCCGGTCGGCCTGGGCGCGGACCTGGTAGACGCGACCGAACGCATTGAAATCGTTGACGTATGAGACGCCGAGATTGATGGAAAGCGCGTTGAAGATATTGGGGATCGGCACATTCAGGAAGCGCGCCTTGTCGCGGTCGATCGACAGGAAATATTGCGGGCTCGCATCCGAGAATGTCGTGAAGACGCCGGTCAGTCCCTCCGTCGTTGCCGCAGCCCCCATCATCTGGCGCGCGAGGCCGAGCACGCGTGTCATGTCGGCATTTTCAAGGTCGGAGATCTGCATCTTGAAGCCGCCGGAATTGCCGACACCGCGCACCGATGGCGGTGGGATGGCGATGATGAAGGCTTCCTGGATGCTCTGCAGCTTGCCGAAGAGCTCGCCGATGATCTTGTTGGCGTTCTCGCCGCCTTCTTCACGTTCGGCAAAGGATTTGAACGGCACGAAAACGACGCCCGCATTCGAGGCATTGGTGAACGTTGCCCCGCTGAAGCCGGCAAATTGCACGGCATTGCCGACGCCGGGCACGGTGCGGGCTATATCGCCCACCTTCTTGACGACGGCATCGGTGCGCGCAAGCGAGGCGCCGTCGGGAAGCTGCACGACGATGATCGCGTAACCCTGGTCCATGGTCGGGATGAAGCCCGAGGGAACTCTGGTGCCCATGTACCAGGTGGCTCCGAGCAGGCAGGCAAAGGCGACCATCGAGCAGGTCAAACCTATCCAACTGCTGACCAGATGCCGGACGATCCACGAATAGCCGGAACTCATCCGGTCGAAGCCGCGATTGAAGCCGTTTGCAAGACCTGTTCCGAGGCGTGAGGCGATACTCTTGCGCCGCGTTTCGTGATCATGGGCTTTGAGCAATATGCCTGCGAGCGCCGGCGAAAGCGTCAGGGAATTCAAAGCCGATATCGCTGTCGTGACCGAGATCGTAACGGCGAACTGCCTGTAGAACTGGCCTGAAATGCCGGGAATGAAGGCCGTCGGCACGAACACCGCGATCAGCACCAGGGAGATGGCGATGACGGCGGTCCCGACTTCGTCCATCGTGACATGGGACGCCTGTTTCGGCGTCATGCCGCGCGCCAGATTGCGCTCGACGTTTTCCACCACGACGATCGCATCGTCGACGACGATGCCGATTGCGAGCACGAGGCCGAAGAGCGTCAGCATGTTGAGGGAAAAGCCGAAGGCCAGCAGGATGGCGAAGGTCCCGATCAGCGAAACAGGGATGGCGACGATCGGTATGATCGCTGTCCGCCAGGATTGCAGGAAGACGAGAACGACGATCGCCACCAGGAGCGCCGCTTCGGCGATGGTTCTGTAGACCTCGTTAATCGAATCCGAAATGAATTCGGTCGTATCGTAGACGATGCGATATTCTAGGCCCTCCGGGAAATTCTGCGAAACCTCCTTCATGAGGGTCTGGACCTGATGCGCCGTATCCAGTGCATTGGTTCCCGGCCGGGCGAAAATGCCGAGGGCGACGGCGGGGTCGTTGTTGAGATAGCTGTTGGTGACGTAATCCTGCGCGCCGAGCTCGATGCGGGCGACATCCTGCAGCTGCACGAGCCGGCCCGATGCCGTCGATTTGACGATGACATATCGGAATTCGCGCGCGTCGGAGAAGCGTCCCTCCGTTCGCACCGTATATTCGAACGCGTTCTTGCCCGTTACGGGCGGCGCGCCAATCTTGCCGCCCGATACCTGGACGTTCTGGTCCCTCAAGGAGGAGACGACGTCGTCTGACGTCATGCCGTAGGCGGAAAGCTTTTCAGGATCCAGCCAGATGCGCATCGAATATTGGCGCTCGCCGAAGATCTGCACGTCGCCGACGCCGTCGAGGCGCACGAGCACATCGCGGATGCGGTTGCGGGCGTAGTTAGAGACGTAAAGCTGGTCATAGCGATGTGACGGCGACAGCAGGTGCACCACCATCATCAGATCGGGCGAACTCTTGTCGGTGGTCACACCGAGCCGCTGGACTTCCTCGGGTAGGCGCGGAAGCGCGATGGAAACGCGGTTCTGGACAAGCACCTGGACCTTGTCGAGATCGGTGCCGAGCTTGAAGGTGATCGTCAGCGACATGGCGCCGTCGGCGCTGGAATAGGAGGACATGTAAAGCATGTCTTCGACGCCGTTGATCTGCTGTTCGAGCGGGGTCGAAACGGTGTCGGCGATGGTCTGCGGGTCGGCGCCCGGATAGGAGGTGCGCACGACGATGGTGGGCGGCGCGATCTCCGGATATTGGGAGACCGGCAACTGCGTATAGGCAATGCCGCCAACGACGAGAAAAAGGATCGAGATGACGGCCGCAAAGATCGGCCGGTCGACGAAGAAGTGCGCAAATCTCATTGTCCGCTCTCCGCGCCGGCAGTTTCGGGCGCAGTATCCTGCCGCTCTTTCGGCAGTTCGGTCATTTGAGGTGTGATCTTTGAACCCGGCCGAGCGCGGATCAGGCCATTGACGATGATCGTCTCGGTACCGTCGAGGCCTTCGCGGATGACACGGTAGCCGTAGAGACGCGGTCCCGGTCTCACGGGCTTGGTCGAAACCTTGCCCTCGGCGTCAACGACATAGACGACGCGTTCATTCTGGTCCGCGCCGATCGCCTCGTCGGGGACGAGAATGGCCTGGTATGTGTTGGAGGCTTCGACCTGTATGCGGCCGAAGAGGCCGGGCTGAAGGACGAGATCGGGGTTGGGGAAGCGGGCACGGAGACGAATGGTGCCGCTTTGATTGTCGACCCGGTTCTCGGCGAAATCGAGCTTTCCCTTGAACGGCTTGGCATTGGGATCCGATATCGTGACGGATACATCCAGTCCGCCGCCGCCCTGCTGGAGCTCCTTACCGAGCTTGCGCGCCGTGTCGGCGAAATTCAGCAGGCGGCGCTCGTCAACGTCGAAATAGAAATCGATCGGGTCGAGAGAAACGATCGTGGTGAGCACGGTCTGGTCGGTCTGTACGAGGTTGCCCGCCGAAACCAGGCGGCGGTCGATGCGGCCGCTGAGCGGGGCCTTGATCTCGGTATATTCCATGTCGAGGGACGCGCGATCGGCTGCGGCCTGCGCGCCTCGGACGTTGGCCTCAGCTGAATCGAATTCGCGGCGGCGATCGTCCAACGTCTGAGCCGACTGGCTGCCGCTCGAAGCGAGCGATTGCGTGCGCTTATACTGCGCATCGGCGTAGACCAGGGTGGATTGCGCCGATTCGAGCGCGGCCTTTGCCTGATTGAGCGCGGTTACGAACGGCCGCTGATCGATGACGAAGAGCAGGTCGCCCTGCTTGACCAGGGCGCCGTCCTGAAAATGGATTTCCTGCAGGTAACCGCCGACGCGTGAGCGAACGGAGACCTCGTCGACCGGCTCGAAACGGCCGATGAACTCGTCGCTGTCGATGACATCGCGCACAACAGGCTTGGCGACGGTGACGGGAGGAGGGGCGGCCGGTGCGCCCTGCGCCATTGCGGCGAGAGGCATGAAGGTTGCAACACAGCCAAGCACCAATATCCGTCGAAGCGCGTAAGTCATACCGGTCCCTCCAATCTCGACGGCCGATCGAACGCCGCCGAACCTAAGATGAAGTGATGCTATTCTTTATCTTGCTGCTTTGAACGAAGGCCTTTGCCCCCGTGATTTCCCCCGGCGTCCAATCCTTGGAAAGGAAGGCCGGCACGCAATGCACATCGGAAAAATCGTAACGCTATGAAATTGGTTATAAACGGCAGCGGCGAAAAATAGCAAATGCCAATTGGTTGCCGTTCCTGAATCCATGCAAACGTCACGGGGCGACGTCAGCTCTCGACGATCTCGTCGCGGCCGGCGGCCGGACCGCGAACCCGGCCCAATCGAGCTCCCGTTCTAGCCTTCGGAAGGCATGATCGTCGATCTCTTCGGGTGGCGCATGACCGCTAATCCGGGCGTTTTGCGACGATGACGTTGCGGTGCTGCTTATCGAACGGACGATCGCACCACCAGCAGCAAGCAGCATGCTTTGGAAGAACGCCATGAAGCCCTCCGATCCGCCGACGGGAAGGCCGCAAGGCGACCCAGACCACGGCTGCGGCATTTTGGCCGCGCCTGCTGAATCTGTCATGCGCGCTCTTGTGCGCTGCGCATGCTCAATATATCTACCGACATCATAAGTATGCTTATAAATAGCCAGCACAGGTTTTCATGAACGCGACACCCACCCTCGGTTTCCTTCTCCACGATGTCGCACGGCTGCTGCGCAAGCGGTTCGAGCAACGGGCGAAGTGCCTTGGGCTGACCCGGTCGCAATGGCAGACGCTTGCCTATCTCTCGAACAACGAAGGCATTCATCAGGGCGGCCTTGCCGACATCCTCGAAGTCGAGCCGATCACGCTGGTGCGCATCCTCGACAAGCTGGCAGAGCGCGGGCTGATCGAGCGCCGCCAGCATCCGACCGACCGGCGCGTCTGGCTGCTCTACATGCGCGAGGAAGCGCATCCGCTGCTCGCCGAAATGCGCGAGCTCGGCGATGTTACCCGTGGAGAGGCGCTGGAAGGCGTTTCGGCAGAGCAGCGCGAACAGCTTTTCCAGATTCTATCCGTAATGAAGACGAACCTGGTCCAGGCATGCCGGACCCCGGTTGACGAGAACGAGCTGAACGATGGCTGATCAAACTCCCTTCCGCGTCGTCGCCGACGCCAAGTCCCCTGTCGAAAAAAACGAAGCGAAACAGCAGGAAACGGTAGCCGAAGCGCCTTCATCCAATTCAGCGCCGGCTGCCGCCGTGGCTGCGCCTGGCGGCATCAAGGTCCGCCGCCGGCGCAGTCTCACGCGGCCGATCCTTTTCGCCCTGTTGCCGGTGGCGCTCGTCGTCGGCGGGTATTACTACGTCAACGGCGGTCAGGTCATGTCGACCGACAACGCCTATATCCAGGCCGATATGGTCGGGCTCACCACCGACGTCTCGGGCATCGTCGACCATATCGACGTGCATGAGAACGAGGCGGTCAAGGCGGGGCAGGTGCTCTTCAGCCTGCGGTCGGATTCCTTCAAGATTGCGCTCGATGGCGCCAAGGCACAGCTCGACGCTCAGCGCAATCAGATCATGAATACCAAGGCCAGCTATCAGCAGTCGCTTACCGAGATCACGCAGGCGCAGGCCGATCTGCCCTATTATCAGGATCAGTTCGACCGGCAGCAAAACCTCGTCAACAACGGCAGCGCGACGCAGTCGGCCTATGACGAAGCCAAGCACAATCTGGAAGCCGCTCAGCAGAAGGTTGCCGTCGCCAAGGCGGAAGCCGCAACAACGCTCGCCCAGCTCGGCGGCAGCGCCGACCAGCCGGTCGAGGAAAACCCGCTCTACCTTCAGGCCAAGTCGCAGGTCGACAATGCCCAGCGTGAACTCGACCACAGCGTCGTCAAGGCGCCGTTCGACGGTATCGTCACCAATGTCAACGCGCTGCAGGTCGGCTCTTATCTGCAGGCTTCGCAGCAGGCCTTTTCGCTTGTTTCCACCAACCATCTGTGGATCGCCGCCAGCCCGAAGGAAACCGAGCTCACCTACGTCAAACCCGACCAGACGGCCGATATCTATGTAGACACCTATCCGGGTGTGGTCTGGAAGGGCAAGGTCGAGAGCATCAGCCCGGCCTCCGGCTCCAGCTTCTCGCTGTTGCCGGCCCAGAACACCACAGGTAACTGGGTGAAGGTCGTCCAGCGCATTCCGATGCGCGTCAGCATCGAGGACGCTGAAGGCAAGCCGCCGCTTCGCGTCGGCATGAGCACCGTGGTCGATGTCGATACCGGCCATATCAGGGGCCTGCCCGATTTCGTCAACAAGCTTCTGGGCCGGCCTCAGGGTAAGGATGATGAGTAACGCTTCCGCTTCCCCGGCGACGCCGGTCGCCAATCGCGGCGCGATCACCGCCTGCGTCATTCTCGCCGTCATCATGCAGGCACTGGACACGACGATCGCCAACGTGGCGCTGCCCTATATCCAGGGCAGCGTGTCGGCCTCTGCCGACCAGATCAACTGGGTGCTGACCTCCTATATCGTCGCGGCGGCAATCATGACGCCGCCCTCCGGCTTCCTGGCCGCCAAGTTCGGCCGCAAGCGGGTTCTGCTTGTCGCCATCGCGGGCTTCGTGGCTGCCTCGGTTCTCTGCGGCCTTGCGCAATCGCTGAACCAGATCGTCGCCTTCCGGCTGTTGCAGGGGCTGTTCGGCGCATCGCTGGTGCCGCTTTCCCAGGGCATCCTCCTCGACATCTATACCGTCGAGGAGCGCGGCTCCGCCATGGCCCTTTTCGGCGTCTCGGTCATGGTCGGGCCGGTTCTCGGGCCCGTTATCGGCGGCTGGCTGACTGACAATATCAGCTGGCGCTGGGTGTTCTACATCAACGTGCCGATCGGCGCGCTCGCCTTCATGGGCATCGTCGTCTTCGTCACCGAAACCAAGAGGGATCTGCTCGTCAAGCTCGACTGGTTCGGCTTCGGGATGATGAGCCTCGGCATCGGCGCGCTGCAGCTCTTCCTCGATCGCGGCGAGCAACTCGACTGGTTTTCCTCGGGCGAAATCATTCTCGAGGCGCTGATCTGCGCTTCCGCCTTCTACCTGCTGATCGTCCATACGCTGACGGCGGAGAAATCCTTCGTCAATCCGAAGCTGTTTCTCGACCAGAACTTCACGATCAGCATGATCTTCATCTTCGTGATCGGCATCACCTATCTCGCCTCGCTCGCGCTGATGACGCCCTATCTGCAGACGCTGATGGGCTATCCCGTGATCACCGCCGGCATCGTCATGGGACCGCGCGGGCTCGGCACCATGCTGTGCATGTTCATCGTCGGGCGGTTGATCGGCAAGGTCGATACGCGCTGGCTGCTGGTGCTCGGTCTCGGCCTCACCGCCTGGGCGATGTACGACATGACCAGCTGGACGCCCGATGTCTCGCAATGGACGATCGTTTCCGTCGGTTTCGTCCAGGGCGCCGGCCTCGGCTTCCTCTTCGTGCCGCTGACGACGATCGCTTTCGCGACATTGCCTGCTCATATGCGCGGCGACGGCACCGGCCTCTACAATCTGTCGCGAAACATCGGCTCGTCGGTCGGCATTTCGATCGTCTCGGCGCTGATCGTCGAGAACACGCAGAGCAATCATGAATCGATCGCCGCCTACGTGACGCCGTTCAACCACGCTTTCAACGCGGCGGCGGCGCAGGGCCTCAGCCCGCTGACGGCGGCCGGCCGCGCATCGCTCAACGAGATCATCACGCTGCAATCGACGATCATCGCCTATATGGACGATTTTAAGCTGCTGATGCTGATGTCGCTTGCGGTCATCCCGCTGGTGCTGCTGCTGCGCAAGCCGAAGGCAGCGCCCGCCGTCGACCACAGCGCAGTGATGGAATAATCAGCGGAACGGCTTGCTGAGATAACGCGATCCCTGAATGCCGAAGCGCCATGGTGCTTCGGCATTTTTGGTGATGCCGATGCGTTTTCCCGAGACGGTCGGCACCGGCGCCGACGGCGTGATCGCATAGGGCGGACGGTCGAGCAGCCTGTCGTTGATGGCGATATCGATGCCGAGCGCCTGGCAGAGCTTGCCGGGACCGCTGCAGAGCGCCGTCAGCATGTCGGTGCCGCGCCGCTCCATCATCGCGGGGATTCCTGTTTCCGGCTCCAGCGCACGGATGAGTGCCGCCGAGCCCGGATGACAGACGAAGTTCAGGCACCAGTACATGCCATAGATTCGGTAGATGTAGACGTTGCCCGGCTTGCCGTACATCGCGCCGTTGCGTTTTGTCGGGCCGCGGAAACTGTGCGAGGCCTCGTCATCGGGGTAATAGGCTTCGGTCTCGGTGATGCGACCGCCGACGCCATTGACGGTCAGGTGGCAGCCGAGCAGGTCGCGAGAGACGGCGATCGCGTCGCGTTCGAAAAACGCTCTGAGGCCTTCGCCGGCAAGTGCGCCAACGCCGATTGCACCTGATGTCGTTCCACCGTCGGTCATGGCCGAGGCAGATAACATTCGCCGTGCCCGTCGTCATCCCAAAACCGTTTCAAGCCATTGGGCAGCGGGATTAGCGGCCGGCATTCGGATCGCGCATCGGGATCGAGGATGAGGTGACCGAGACGGGGTCGCTTGCCGGGAAGGAATCTTCCAGACCCTCCTCCAGTTCCTCTTCGAGCAGGGCGGGATCCTTGTTGCGCGCGCCGTCGCCATGCAGGGGTTCGATTGCCGCGGCAAGCAGGGCCTTGGCCCGCGAGATGGCGTTCTCCGAGGTCAGCTCAGGCGTGCTTCGCAGCCTCACGGCGATGCTGTCTTCACCTTCCCAGCCGAATTCGACGACGAAGCCGTCTTCCGTCTGGTAGACGGTGATATCGTTGAGTGCCATGGCCGTTCTCCGAGGGCGCTCATATTAGCAAGGCGCGTTTTAGTGAAGCGTGTTTTCGGAATTTTGTCGAGCGAAGACCTTCACCAGCCAGTCGACGAAGACGCGCACACGCGGCGAAAGCTGGCGGTTGCGGGGGTAGAGCAGGGAGACCGGCGTCTGCGTCGGCGGAAAATCCGGCAGAACATGGACCAGGGTGCCCTCGGCAAGGTCCGTTTCGGCATGATAGCGCGGGATCTGGATGAGACCGAGGCCCAGCCTCGCGGCTGAGACATAGCTTTCGGCGGCGTTGACGGCGACGGTTACGGGAATGGCGACGTTGCGCAGCGTGCCGTCGACGATGAATTCGAGCGGCAGCAGGCTGCCGGTGCTGCTGGAATGAAAGCCAACCATGCGATGGCCGGCAAGCCCGTCAGGATGCTGCGGCAGGCCATGGGCCGCGATATAGGCGGGGGAGGCGAGCGTGATCTCGTCCAGCATAGCGACACGCCTGATGATCATATCGCTATCCTCGGGCGTGCCGGCGCGCAGCACGCAGTCGATGCCTTCGCGCACCAGATCGACCAGCCGGTCGCCTTCGCTCATGTAGAATTCGATCTCGGGATAGGCCTCGAGGAAGGACGGCAGGCTCGGCAGCACGAAATGGCGTGCGAGCGTACCGTGTACATCGACGCGCAGCAGACCCTTTGGCCTGGCGCCGGCAAAGGCGCCCTCGGCATCCTCGATATCGGCAAGGATCGACAGGCAACGCCGGTAATAGGCCTCGCCGTCGAGCGTCGGGCTGACGTGGCGCGTCGTGCGCTGGAGCAGGCGTACGCCGAGGCGGGCTTCGAGCTGCTTGACCGCGTCGGTAACAGTCGAGCGCGGCAAGCCGGTGTCTTCCGCGGCAAGGGTAAAGCTGCGGCGTTCCACGATGCGGCAAAATACCCGCATGGCATCGAATCTGTCCATATTCTTTGTTCGCCATCGTCGGATAGTGATGCCGAAGAATGCCTGATTATCCGCCAAGAGAAAAGCGGCATCCTCCTCTCACGAAAACGCGCTGTGGCGCAGGTGAAGGAGAATGAAAATGGCCAGCGACGAAAACAAGGTAGCACTGGTGTCCGGCGCTTCACGCGGTATCGGCGCAGCAGTCGCCCGACGCCTTGCCCGGGACGGCTTCACCGTCGTCATCAATTATTCCGGCAGTGCCGCTCGGGCCGAGGAACTGGCGCGGGAGATCGAGCAGGCCGGCGGCAAGGCGCTGACGGCAAAGGCCGATGTCAGCGATGCGCAAGCCGTCCGCCACATGTTCGATGCGGCGGAAACCGCCTTCGGCGGCGTAGACGTGCTGGTCAACAATGCCGGCATCATGATGCTCTCCCCGCTCGCCGAGGCTGACGATGCCAACTTCGACCGCCAGGTCGCCGTCAACCTCAAGGGCACCTTCAATACGCTGCGGGAAGCAGCCAAGCGCCTGCGCGGCGGCGGCCGGATCATCAACTTCTCGACCTCGGTCGTTGGATTGAAGCTCGAAACCTACGGCGTCTACGCCGCCACCAAGGCTGCCGTCGAAACGCTGACGGCGATCATGGCCAAGGAGATGCGCGGCCGCAATATCACTGTCAACGCCGTCGCGCCCGGCGCCGTCGCGACCGAGCTTTTCCTCAACGGCAAGTCGGAGGAACTCGCCGCCCGCATGGCGAAGATGAACCCGTTGGAGCGCTTGGGCACGCCGGAGGACATCGCATCCGCAGTCGCCTTCCTCGCCGGGCCGGACGGCGGCTGGATCAACGGCCAGACGCTACGCGCCAATGCCGGCATGATCTGACGGAGGCGGGCGGCTTCAGGCTACCGACGATCGTGGGAAGATGAGGAGCAAGCCGTCATCGCAATTATGTGAACGATGATTGCGGCGTTTCCATTTTACAATCTTTCGGAGAGTGCTTATAAAAGATTATCGCGAGAGAGTGGAATCCCTGCTGCTCTCTTTCGAACCTCCAGAGCCTGCCGTACCCTTCTGCGGGTGCGACAGGCCCGATGTTTAAAGTCATTGCGGCCCGCTGAAGGTTTCCCCTGCCTTCCGGGCCGTTTCTGTTTTGCCCTTAACGGTCGTTCAGTCTGGTCTCTGCCAGAAGTTTCACCAGCCAGTCGACGAAGACGCGCACCTTGTTGCTGAGGTGGCGGTTCGGAGGGTAGACGACGTAGAGCGGCAATGGATCGCGGCGCCAGTCCGGCAGGACCTCGACGAGTTCACCCCTGACGATCGGCTCGCGCGCCATGAAGATCGGCACCTGCGCGATGCCGAGCCCCGCCAGCGTCGCGGTAAGGTAGGTGCGGCTGTCGTTCACCGCGGCGATGTAGCGGGGGGTAATCTCGATCACCTCATTGTGCCGGCGGAACTCCAAAGGCACCGTGCGGTTGTTCTGGGCGCGGAAATAATTGACCGAATGGTGATCGGCCTCCAGATCCTCCGGCCGTTCCGGCATGCCGAAGCGCTCGATGTAGATCGGCGAGGCACAGGTGATCAGCTCGACCTCGGAGACGCGGCGCGCAATCAGCGACTGGTCGGCCGGTGTGCCGGCGCGCAGCGCGCAATCGACATTTTCCGCGAGGTAATCGACCGTGCGGTCACTGACGCCGAGGTCGATGCGGATATCGGGATAGCGCTGATAGAAATCGCAAAGGGCCGGGGCGATGATCGAATCGGCAAAGGCGCCGGCCATTTCGACGCGTAGCCGCCCGCTCGGCAGGCTCTGCGAGTTGGAGAGACTGCCGTCGAGTTCCTCCAGTTCAGAAATGATCTGAGCAGCGCGCTCGTAATAAAGCGCGCCGTCCGTGGTCACCATGACCCGGCGCGTGGTACGGTTCAAAAGCTTGGTGCGCAGATGCGCCTCCAGGCCCTGGATAAGATTGGTCACCGTCGCCTTGGGCATTGCGAGCATGTCGGCGGCGCGGGTGAAATTGCCCGTCTCCACGACGCGGATGAAGACGCGCATTGCCGAAAGCTGATCCATCGGTTTTCAAATCCGCAGTTTGCGTTGCACTATTATTCGAGAATTGGAACAGTGTTATCGCGATATCGCTTCTTATTCCCTGATCTGAATAACAATATCTTTTTTGTACAAAATGCAAGTGTCAGGCGTTGTCCGCTTATGGCTTGCACGCAAAAGAGACCGGGACCATGACGGTGGAATGGAAAGATGTGATGCTGGACAAGGTGGCCATCGGCCCCGTTTCCGCACGCATCTACCAGGGCGCCGATTACGGAAAGGGTCCGCCGATCGTGCTTTACCTGCACGGCGGTGCATTTCTAGACAGCGAGAAGAACGTCGACCGGCCGGTGGCAATCAGCCTCGCCAAGGCCGGCGCCATCGTCGCCGCCGTCGATTACAGCACGCTCTCCGGCAATATGTTTCCGAAGGCGCTGGAAGTTTCCTTCTCGGTTTTCACCTATCTCGCCAACAAGCAGCGCGCCGGTCTCGGCGATCGCAAGTCGCTGCTCTTCGTTGCCGGCGAAGAGGCAGGCGGCAACATTGCAGCCGGGGTGGCGCTGAAGGCGCGTGACCAGATGCCGGATGCGCTTGACGGTCAAATCCTGATTTCGCCGCTGCTCGATCCATTCATGGGCACCTCTTCCATCCGCAAGGCCGAAGCGATCGGCATGCGCCAGCGCTGGACGGAAGGCTGGAGCCATTATCTGAGCGGTGGCGGTTGCCATCCTTATGCAGCGCCTTGCCTCTGCTCGCGCATTTCAGGCGTTGCCCCCGCGCTGATATTTACAGCGGAGGACGATCCTCTGCATGACGAGACACTTGGTTACGGTGCCCGCCTGAAAAAGGCCGGCGTCGGCGTGCGCCAGCATGTTCTTCCCGCCGGGACGGGCTGGCCCTCGATTTATGGTGGGAAATCCGGGGAAGTGCCCGACTGGCAGGAACACGTCAGCCGTCATTTCGGAAGCTTCCTTCAGGACGTAAGCGTCCAACCGCAATTGCATTGAAGAAGACCTGATATTTCGGCGGCCTGGAGCCGCAAGGAGAGTACTGATGACGTCCAGAAGTAAACGCTGGGCCCTGGTGGGCGCCGGCTTAGGCCTTGTTGCGTCCGTTTCCGGCGCCGCATTGTTTTTCGAATTGCCGATGAGCGCGACTGCCACGGCCGCTTCCGCCCCCGCACAGGCTCCCGCTGTGCCGGTGACGGTCGCTGTCGTTGCGGCGCGCGACGTGACGGCCTGGGAGAGTTTCTCCGGCCGTCTCGAAGCGGTCGACCGTGTGCAGGTGCGCTCCCGCGTCGCCGGCGCCATCCAGTCGGTGGCTTTCCGTGAAGGCGCGCTGGTGAAGCAGGGCGACCTGCTCTTCACCATCGACCCCGCTCCCTACCAGGCGAGCGTGGCCCAGGCGCAAGGCCAGGTCGCTTCAGCCGAAGCCAAGGTTAGCCTGGCGCAGACCGAACTCGACCGTGGCCATCGGCTTTCCGACAATCGCACCATCTCCCAGAGCGATCTCGATCAGCGCCAGAGCGCGCTGGCCGAGGCGCAGGCGGGGCTGCGTTCGGCGCAGGCCGCGTTGCAGTCCGCTCAGCTCGATCTCGACTACACGCAGGTGCGGGCTCCGGTTTCCGGCCGCATCGGCAAGATCGAGGTGACCGCCGGTAACCTCGTCGCAGCAGGTTCTGCCTCACCGGCGCTGACCACGCTCGTTTCGGTCGATCCGATCTATGCGAGCTTCAACGCCAGCGAAGAGATGGTGACGCGTGCACTTGCCCAGCTTCCGCAGACGGACAGCGCCTTGCCTCCCGTCGAGCAGATCCCGGTCGAGGTCGGCACGCTGACCGACAGCGGCACGCCGATTAAGGGCAAGCTGCAACTGATCGGCAACGAGGTCGATGCATCAAGCGGCACAATCGGCGTGCGCGCCGTCTTCGACAATCCCGGCGGGCGTCTCATCCCCGGCCAGTTCGTGCGGGTGCGCATGGGCCAGCCGAAGGCCGAGAACAAGATCGTCATCAGCGACCGCGCCGTCGGTACCGACCAGGACAAGAGGTTCGTCTTCGTCGTCGATGCCGAGAACAAGGTCGCCTACCGGCAGGTCCAGCTCGGCACACTGACCGACGGGCAGCGGGTGGTCGAAAGCGGCCTGAACGCCGGCGAGAAGATCGTCGTCAACGGCCTGCAGCGCATCCGTCCCGGTGCCGTCGTCGCACCTCAGATGGAAGAGAAGGTCGCGACCGCGCAGTAAAGACTTCGCCTTCCCCTCTCGGGGAGGGCCGATATCCGAAATGACATGACCCGCCGGCGGCTGACAAACCGCCGGAGAGGGACGTTGCATCCATGTTCACCCCGGAGAGGGCTTTGATATGAACATCTCCAGATTCTTTGTGGACCGCCCGGTCTTTGCCGGCGTTCTTTCGGTCCTCATCGTGGTAGCCGGCCTGATCGGCCTGCGCGCGCTGCCGATTTCCGAATATCCGGAAGTCGTGCCGCCCTCGATCGTCGTGCGCGCCACCTATCCTGGCGCCAACCCCTCCGTCATCGCCGAAACGGTGGCGACGCCGCTCGAAGAGCAGATCAACGGCGTCGAGGGCATGCTCTACATGTCCAGCCAGGCGACATCGGACGGCGTGCTCAACGTGACCGTCACGTTTACGCTCGGCACCGACCCTGATAAGGCGCAGCAGCTCGTCCAGAACCGCGTTTCGCAGGCCGAACCGCGCCTGCCGGCCGAAGTCCGTGCTCTCGGCATCACAACGGTCAAGAGTTCGCCCAACTTCATCATGGTCGTCAACCTCGTCTCTGACGGGGATAATCACGACATCACCTATCTTCGCAACTACGCGACGCTCAACATCAAGGATCGGCTCGCCCGCATCGCAGGCGTTGGTCAGGTGCAGGTCTTCGGCGCCGGCGATTACTCCATGCGTGTCTGGATCGACCCGCAGAAGGCTGCCGAGCACAATCTTGCCGCCAGCGATATCAGCAGCGCGATCAGTTCCCAGAACGTTCAGGCCGCCGCCGGCATCATCGGCGCATCGCCGAGCCAGCCGGGTGTGGATCTGCAGCTCAACGTGAATGCCCAGGGCCGCCTGCGTACACCTGAGGAATTCGGCAGCATCATCGTCAAGACGGGCGCCAATGGCGAGATCACCCGCCTTCGCGATGTCGCCCGCATCGAGCTTGGTGCCGCCGATTATACGCTGCGTTCGCTGCTCGACGGCAAGCCGGCTGTTGCCGTTGCCGTCCTCCAGGCGCCCGGTTCCAACGCCATCGAGATCGCCGACAATGTGCGCGCGACCATGGATCAGCTGCAGCTCGCCATGCCCCAGGGCGTCAAGTACGAGATCGTCTACGATACGACGAAATTTGTACGCGCCTCGATCGAGAAGGTCATCGATACGCTGCTTGAGGCTATCGCGCTCGTCGTCCTCGTCGTCATCGTCTTCCTGCAGACGTGGCGCGCCTCGATCATTCCGCTGATCGCAGTTCCGGTCTCGATCATCGGCACCTTCGCGGTCATGTATGTCTTCGGCTTCTCGATCAACGCGCTCAGCCTGTTCGGCCTGGTGCTTGCGATCGGTATCGTCGTGGACGACGCGATCGTGGTGGTCGAAAACGTCGAGCGCAATATCGAGCAAGGCCTGTCGCCACGGGCTGCCACCTACAAGGCCATGAAGGAAGTCTCCGGGCCGATCGTCGCGATCGCGCTGGTGCTCGTCGCGGTCTTCGTGCCGCTCGCCTTCATTTCCGGCCTGTCGGGTCAGTTCTATCGCCAGTTCGCGCTGACGATCGCAATCTCGACCGTGATTTCAGCCTTCAATTCGCTGACGCTCTCTCCGGCGCTGGCGGCCCTTCTGCTGAAGGGCCATCATCAGCCGAAGGACTGGCTGACGCGGTTCATGGACGCCATCTTCGGCTGGTTCTTCCGCGGCTTCAACCGCGTCTTCGGCGCGGGCTCGAATGCCTACGGCAAGGGTGTGGGCGGCTTGCTGTCGCGCAAGAGCATCGTCATGGTGATCTATCTGGCGCTGGTCGGTGCGACTTACAGTCTGTTCAGCACGGTCCCCGGCGGCTTCGTGCCATCGCAGGACAAGCAGTATCTGATCGGCTTCGCTCAGCTGCCGGATGCCGCAAGCCTCGACCGCACGGAAGACGTCATCAAGCGCATGACCGACATTGCGCTGGCGCAGCCGGGTGTCGCCAATGCGATCGCTTTTCCGGGCCTGTCGATCAACGGCTTCACCAACTCGTCCAATGCCGGCATCGTCTTCGTGACGCTGAAGGACTTCGAGGAGCGCAAGACGCCTGATCTCGCCGGTGGCGCCATCGCCATGGCGCTGAACCAGAAGTTTGGCGTCATCCAGGATGCCTTCATCGCCATGTTCCCGCCGCCGCCGGTCAACGGCCTGGGCACGACGGGCGGTTTCAAGCTGCAGATCGAGGATCGCGCCGGCTTGGGCAACCAGGCCCTCGACGAAGCGACCAAGGCGGTTCTTGCCAAGGCCTACCAGACGCCTGAGCTTGCCGGGCTGTTCTCCAGCTTCCAGATCAACGTGCCGCAGCTCTATGCCGATCTCGACCGCGCCAAGGCCGAGCAGCTCGGAGTTTCCGTCACCGACGTCTTCCAGACGCTGCAGATCTATCTCGGTTCGCTCTATGTGAACGACTTCAACGCCTTCGGCCGCACCTATAGCGTCCGCGTGCAGGCCGATGCGAAATTCCGCGCCCAGCCGGAAGACATCGGCCAGTTGAAGGTCCGCTCGGCATCGGGCCAGATGATCCCGCTTTCGGCCCTCCTGAAGGTGGAGCCGAGCACCGGTCCGGAGCGCGCGAACCGCTATAACGGCTTCCTCGCCGCCGATATCAACGGCGGTCCGGCGCCGGGCTTCTCTTCCGGTCAGGCACAGGCCGCGATCGAGAAGATCCTTCACGAGACCCTGCCCGCGGGCGTCGACTTCGAATGGACGGATCTGACCTATCAGCAGATCCTTGCCGGCAATTCGAGCATCGTCGTCTTCCCCCTGGCGCTGCTGCTGGTCTTCCTGGTGCTTGCCGCCCAGTATGAAAGCCTGACCCTGCCGCTTGCGATCATCATGATCGTGCCGATGGGTGTGCTGGCTGCGCTGACAGGCGTCTGGCTCACCGGTGGAGACAACAACATCTTCACCCAGATCGGTCTCGTGGTGCTTGTCGGTCTATCGGCGAAGAACGCGATCCTGATCGTGGAATTCGCCCGCGAACTGGAGTTCGAGGGCAGGACGCCGCGCGAGGCCGCGATCGAGGCCAGCCGCCTGCGTCTTCGCCCGATCCTCATGACCTCCATGGCTTTCATCATGGGCGTCGTGCCGCTCGTCGTTTCCACAGGCGCCGGCGCGGAGATGCGCGCGGCCATGGGTGTCGCGGTCTTCTCGGGCATGATCGGCGTGACCTTCTTCGGCATCTTCATGACGCCTGTCTTCTACGTGCTGCTGCGGCGGCTGACGGGCAACCGTCCGCTCGTCCAGCACAAGCCGGACGAACACAAGGAGGAAGAGGCGGAGGTCATCCGGCTCGCGGCTGAGTAAACGGAATTCAACCTTCCTTTGTCGAGTAAATCGGGCGGGAACTTCGGTTCTCGCCCGTATCGTTTTCAAACCATTGGACAAAAGTGCGCCACGTCCGTCAAAACGGTTTGCAACGGTAGGCGAGGGGGCTATCAAAGACGGACAACAGTTGGAGGACTGAATGACAGCTTCGGGTAAGGGCCAGGACCGCAGGCGGATCGCCTTTCTCGGTACCGGCCTGATGGGCGCGCCGATGGCTCGCCGGCTGATCGGTGCGGGTTTTGCCGTTACCGTCTGGAACCGCGATCCCGGCAAGGCCGCACCACTTGCGGCAGACGGTGCGGTCTGCGCGGAAACACCCGCAGATGCCGTTTCGGGCGCCGATGTCGTCATTACCATGCTGACCAATGCCGAGGCGGTGGGGAACGTGCTGTTCGAGCGGGGGACGGTCGATGCGATGGCGTCCGGCGCCACCGTGATCGACATGAGTTCGATCGCCCCGCATTTTGCCCGCGACCATGCGGCAAGGCTTGCCGAACGCGGCATCCATCATGTCGATGCGCCGGTTTCCGGCGGCGTCGTCGGGGCGGAAGCCGGTACGCTCGCGATCATGGCGGGCGGCGACAAGGACGTGATCGACGGACTTCAGGATATCTTTGCGCCGATGGGGCGCGTGATCCGGGTCGGCCCAAGCGGGGCAGGCCAGCTTGCCAAGCTTGCCAACCAGCAGATCGTTGCGGTGACGATCGGCGCCGTGGCCGAAGCGATGGTGCTGATCGAAGCGGGCGGCGGCTCGCCGGCGGCCTTCCGGGACGCCATTCGCGGCGGCTTTGCTGAGAGCCGGATCCTTGAGCTCCACGGCAAGCGCATGGTCGAGCGGCAGTTTGCGCCCGGCGGCTCCTCCAGCAACCAGCTGAAGGATCTGAACGCCGCCATGGAGACGGCGAAAGCTTTGTCGCTGACGCTGCCATTGACGGCGGCAGTGCACACAGAATTCGGTGCATTCGTCGCCAATGGCCATGGCGAGAAGGATCATAGCGGCCTGCTTCTTCATCTCGAAGAGAAGAACGGCCGGCCGGGAGGAAAGCAGTGACGGACAACCAATCACCCAAACGGCGCCTTCGTTCGCAGGACTGGTTCGACAATCCCGATCACATCGACCTGGCGGCGCTCTATCTCGAGCGTTTCATGAATTACGGCATCACGCCGGAAGAACTGCGCTCCGGCAAGCCGATCATCGGCATCGCCCAGAGCGGTAGCGACCTTACCCCCTGCAACAGGGTGCATGTCGAGCTCGCCAAGCGCGTGCGCGACGGCATCCGCGATGCGGGCGGCATTCCGATCGAGTTTCCGACGCATCCGATGTTCGAAAACTGCAAGCGCCCGACGGCGGCACTCGACCGCAATCTCGCCTATCTCGGCCTCGTCGAAATCCTTTATGGCTATCCGCTCGACGGCGTCGTGCTGACGACCGGCTGCGACAAGACCACGCCTTCTGCGATCATGGCGGCTTCGACGGTCGATATCCCGGCGATCGTGCTCTCCGGCGGACCGATGCTCGACGGCTGGCACGAGGGAGAACTTGTGGGCTCCGGCACGGTGATCTGGCGGATGCGGCGCAAATATGCGGCAGGCGAGATCGATCGAGAAGAGTTCCTGCAGGCAGCGCTTGATTCAGCACCTTCGGTCGGCCACTGCAACACAATGGGAACCGCCTCGACGATGAACGCGCTTGCCGAGGCGCTCGGCCTTTCGCTGACCGGGTGCGGCGCCATTCCGGCCGCTTATCGCGAGCGCGGCCAGATGGCCTATCGCACCGGGCGGCGCGCCGTCGAGATCGTGTTCGAGGACCTGAAGCCGTCGGATATCCTGACGCGCGAGGCTTTCCTCAATGCGATCCGCACCAATTCGGCGATCGGCGGCTCGACCAATGCGCAACCGCATCTCGCCGCCATGGCGAAGCATGCCGGCGTCGAACTCCATCCCGACGACTGGCAGGTCCACGGCTTCGATATCCCGCTGCTTGCGAATGTCCAGCCGGCGGGCGCCTATCTCGGCGAGCGCTATCATCGCGCCGGCGGCACGCCGGCGATTATGTGGGAGCTGCTGCAGGCCGGAAAGCTCGACGGCAACTGCCGCACGGTGACGGGAAGGACAATGGCCGAGAACCTCGAAGGACGCGAGGCCAGCGACCGAGAGGTCATCCGGCCGTTCGGCGAGCCGCTGAAGGAGCGGGCGGGCTTCCTTGTTCTCAAGGGCAATCTCTTCGATTTCGCCATCATGAAAATGAGCGTCGTCTCGGAGGATTTCCGCCGGCGCTATCTCCAGGAGCCGGGGCGAGAAGGCGTCTTCGAGGGCAGGGCGGTGGTTTTCGACGGTTCGGAAGACTATCACAAACGCATCAACGATCCTGAACTCGGCATCGACGAGAACACCATCCTCGTCATTCGCGGCGCGGGGCCGATCGGCTGGCCGGGTTCGGCCGAGGTCGTCAACATGCAGCCGCCGGACCATCTTCTCAGGAAGGGCATCCTCAGCCTGCCGACCATCGGCGACGGCCGCCAGTCGGGCACCGCCGACAGCCCCTCGATCCTCAACGCCTCGCCGGAGAGTGCCGCCGGCGGCGGCCTCGCCTGGCTCCGTAGCGGCGACGTGATCCGCATCGACTTCAATGAAGGGCGCTGCGACATGCTGGTCGAGGACGCCGAGATCGAGCGGCGCAAGGGCGACGGCATTCCGCCGGTGCCGGCGGATGCGACGCCCTGGCAGCGAATATACCGGCGCTCGGTCACGCAGTTGTCGGACGGCGCAGTGCTGGAAGGGGCGGCGGATTTCCGACAGATCGCCAAAACCCCGCCGCGGCACAACCACTGATCTGGAGGTTGGCGGCGTCAAGAGCTCAGACTGCAACCCCATTGATCCAAAAGGGGAAAGCCGTAACGAACAGTTCACCTAGTAACTAGTTCGGCCCTTGAGACAAGGCTTCTTTAATGCCGGCTTGAGACCATATTGCCAGAATGTAAGCTGCCAAGGTTGAGACCGCGTTGCCAGAAAATAAGTCCACACGATCCGAACAAGAGTTTCAGGATCTTCTGCGCCGGCTCGAACTCGCCCTAGATGCATCCCGGATCGGTGTCTGGGAGCACAGCATCGCCAGGGACGGGATCCTGTGGGATGCGCAGATGCACCGGCTCTACGAGACCGGCGAGACTTGCCGGAACGTGCCGGCATGGTTCTGGTCGAAAGCGATCCATCCCGACGATCGAGAGCTGGCCGAGCGCGACTTCGAGCAGGCGATCGCGGCGCGCGGCGCTTATAATTCGCAATTCCGCATCGTGCTGCCGAGCGGCGAAATCCGTCATCTGCGTTCGCGCGCGCATTTCTACGTGGATGCGGAGGGCCTGCCCTCCTTCATCGGCGCCGAATGGGATGTGACCGCCGACGTGCAGCTCAATGCCGAACTTGCGCGGCAGAAGATGGTGGCCGAGGCGCGGGCGCTGGCGCTTGAGGAAAGCAATGCGCGCATCGAGCATGTCGCCGATCACGACTATCTCACCGGCTTGCCGAACAGGCGCCTTCTCGACAAGCGGCTGGCGGAGCTGCCGTCCGACAGGGGCATCACGACGCTTGCCGTGCTGCACCTCGACCTCGACCAGTTCAAGCAGATCAACGACAGCCACGGCCATGCGGCGGGCGACGCGGTGCTGAAGGCGGCGGCTCTTCGCATCACCGCCGCCATTCCTGCGAATGGCCTGGTCGCACGCGTCGGCGGCGACGAATTCGTCATCGTGCTGGTCAATTTCACTGATCTGGCCGAATTGAAGCTGATCACGGAGGACCTCCAGCGCCGGCTGAGGAAGAAGATCCGCTTTGGCGAAGAGATGCTGCAATCCGGCGCCTCGATCGGCGTTTCCTGGAGCGGTGATCGGCGGGCGCGCAACCTGCTTGCCGAATCCGATCTCGCGCTCTACCAGGCCAAGAAGCTCGGACGAAACCGCGTCGAATTCTTTACCCGGCAATTGCAGGAGGACCTGCGCGCCAAGCGCCGGCTCGCCGAGGAGCTGAAGCACGGGCTGGAGCGCGGCGAGATCGTTCCCTATTATCAGGTGCAGCTCGATGCCCGCACACGGGAGATCATCGGTTTCGAAGCGCTGGCGCGCTGGAAACATCCCGAGAAGGGCGTGCTCGCCCCCGGCATCTTCCTGAAGATCGCCGATGAACATGGGCTTTCGGCTGATATCGACGCCGCGATCCTGAAACGCGTTCTCCAAGACCGGCTGGTCTGGCTGCTGCGCGGCGTTATGGTTCCCCGCATCGCCGTCAATATCTCGGCGTCGCGTCTTGCCGACCCGGCGCTGCTCGGCAAGCTCAGGAAACTTGACATTCCGCCCGGCGTGATCGCCTTCGAGCTGGTCGAGACGATCTTCCTCGACGACAGCGACGAGAAGCTGCTCGACCATATCGGCGACATCAAGCAGATGGGCATCGACATCGAGATCGACGATTTCGGATCGGGCCATGCCTCGCTCATCGGCCTCGTCAAGCTGCGGCCGAAGCGGCTGAAGATCGACCGGCAGCTCGTCACCGAGGTCGTCAGCTCCGCCGAGCAGCGGCGCGTTGTGGGATCGATCGTGGAAATTGCGAAAGCGCTCGATGTCGAGGTGATTGCCGAGGGTGTCGAGACCGAGGCGCATGCTGTGGTGCTGGCGCAGCTCGGCTGCGATGGTCTGCAGGGTTATGCCTTCGGTTATCCGGCACCGGCGGCCGATATAGACCGGCTCTATTCATCGATGACGAGCGGGATCGAAAAGCAGAAGACCGCGATGGGCGGCTGAAATGCTTTTCCCGCCGTTCAAACCGGAGAGACGGCATCTTTTCGGTGCGACGTTTTGTTCACATCGGCAGGAAGATAATTGGCGCGCAAGTAATTTTCTTGAGCTTGCAACGGCATTGTTTCATGGTAATGCGGAAACGAAGCTTTCTGCATTGCAACGAAAAATGATTATACGCGTCGTCAAGACGATGAGCGTGGGTTTTCTCCATCATTCGCAGGTGCAATCGGAGAGCTGGGGCCTGACAACTGCTTTGCTGTTGCCGGGATGGACTTGCGGGGCATTCAATCTGGGAAGATCGCATGAATTCGGAATTTGCCGTTCGTTCAATGCGGCCCGGCGAACTGGAGCTCGTGCTCGAATGGGCGCGTCAGGAGGGTTGGAACCCGGGGCTCGATGATTCGCTCGCATTCATCGAAGCCGATCCGTCTGGATTTTTCGTCGGCTCCATCGGTGAGGTTCCCGTCGGCTCGATCTCGGTCGTCAAATATGGCGACAGTTTCGCCTTTCTCGGCCTCTACATCGTCCATCCCGATTTTCGCGGCAAGGGTTACGGCAAGGCGATCTGGGAGGCGGGCATCGCCACGGCGAAAGGCCGGACGATCGGCCTCGACGGCGTTGCCGAACAGCAGGACAACTACCGCAAAGCGGGCTTCGAGCCCGCCTATACCACCATTCGCTACGGCGGTGTCGCCACCTCCCAGCCCACCTCGACGCTCGCCGCGCAGCCGGTGCTGGATTCCCGCCTGGAGGGACTGCAGCGCTATGATTCGGCGATCTTTCCGCAGCCGCGGGACGCCTTCCTCGCCGCCTGGTGCACGGGCCGCAAGGGACGCCGTTCGGCGGTGGTGCGCAAGAGCCACAAGATCCGTGGTTACGGCACGATCCGCCGCTGCTACGAGGGCTACAAGATCGGTCCGCTCTTTGCCAATGACGCCGACAGCGCCGCGGCGCTGCTTGCCGAACTGATCCCCGAGGCCAAAGGGGCTCCGATCTTCATCGACATTCCCGTGGAAAACCACGAGGCGGCGACACTTGCCGAAGGCCTCGGCCTTCAACCGGTGTTCGAGACCATGCGCATGTATCGCGGGCCGGCGCCGGCGATCCCGCTGAAGCATGTCTTCGGCGTGACGACGCTGGAGCTCGGTTAGGCTCTAATCCACCGGAGAGGCGGGAACGGTCGGCGCGGACGCTTTCGGCCGGCCTTTTTCGGCGATCGCGATGCCGCCGAGCGTCAATACCAGTGCGATCATGTGGAAAGACTGGAGCCGCTCGCCGATCAGGGCGACGGAAAGCAGCGTTCCAAATACCGGCACCAGATTGATGAAAAGACCGGCCCGGTTGGCGCCGATCGCCTCGACGCCCTTGATATAAAGGATCTGTGCCAGCAGCGACGGGAAAATCGCGGTATAGAGGGTGATGCTCCAGCCGGCCTGGTCCGGCCATTGCGCCGCGCCCCGGCCGATCTCCCAGAGAAGCAGCGGCACCGAGGTCAGCATGGCGGCGAAGGCCGGGAACGCCATCAGCGTGCGCCAGTCGACCGGCGGTTTCCAGCGCAGAAAGATCGTGTAGAGCGAATAGGCGGCGATGGCGATCAACATCAGCCCGTCGCCGCGGTTGAGCTGCAGCTGCAGCAGCGTGGCGAGGTCGCCGTGGGCGGCGGTCAGTGCGACGCCGATCAACGTCATGCCGAAACCGAGACATTGCGCCAGCGAGATGCCGGTGCGGAAAAACACGAAATTCAGCAGGAAGATCAGCATCGGAATGCCGGCCTGCTCGATGGCGACGTTGATGGCCGTCGTATATTGCACCGCCGAGTAAAGCATGGCGTTGAAGAGGGTGTAGCCGATGGCGCCGTAGCAGAGGAGCAGCGGCAGGTTCTTCCTCGCCACCGGCCAGTCCTTCTTCAGCTGCGGCACCGAGATCAGGGCGATCAGCGAGACGGCGAGAAACCAGCGCAGGAAGGTCAGCATCATCGGGCTGACATGGCCAACCGCGAGCTTGCCGGCGACCGAGTTGCCGCCCCAGCAGAGGGTGGCGATGACGAGGCAGATATAGGCCGTGGCTTGCAAGAGCGTTTTTCCCCGTCCTTTCGCGATCGCCGGGCGGCGTTTTCTCAGCGGCAATAGCCCGCCGGCTGCTGATTTGTCACGTAAAAAGCCCAATCGGCTGCGACAACAGGGTCGCTTTCCCAAAAACAAAGCTTTATAGATGCGCGGGTTTGGGCAGATGCGCAGTTTTGCGCCGGTAACAGGAAGAGTTTGATGACGAACGTAGTCGTGGTCGGTTCGCAATGGGGTGACGAAGGCAAGGGCAAGATTGTCGACTGGCTTTCCGAACGTGCGGATATCGTCGTGCGCTTTCAGGGCGGACACAATGCCGGCCATACGCTCGTCATCGACGGTACGAGCTACAAGCTCTCGCTGCTGCCATCCGGTGTCGTGCGTCCCGGCAAGATGGCAGTGATCGGCAACGGCGTCGTCGTCGATCCGCATGCGCTGATCGCCGAGATCGAAAAGCTCGCCGCCCAGGGCGTGACCATCAGCCCCGACAATCTGCGCATCGCCGACAATGCGACGCTCATCCTGTCGCTGCACCGCGAGCTCGACGCGATGCGCGAGGATGCGGCCTCGAACAGCGGCACCAAGATCGGCACCACGCGCCGGGGCATCGGCCCGGCCTATGAAGACAAGGTCGGCCGCCGCGCCATCCGCGTCATGGATCTTGCCGATCTCGACAGCCTTTCCGGCAAGGTCGACCGTATCCTGACCCATCACAACGCACTTCGCCGCGGCCTCGGCGTCGCCGAAGTCAGCCACCAGACAATCATGGACGAGCTGACCTCGATCGCCGATCGGGTGCTGCCCTTCCGCGATACCGTTTGGCTGCTGCTCGACAGGGAGCGCCGGAAGGGCGCCCGCATCCTGTTCGAAGGCGCACAGGGCAGCCTGCTCGACATCGATCACGGCACCTATCCTTTCGTGACTTCCTCGAACACGGTGGCCGGTCAGGCTGCCGCCGGTTCCGGCATGGGGCCGGGCTCGCTCGGCTATATCCTCGGCATCACCAAGGCCTATACAACACGCGTCGGCGAAGGCCCGTTCCCGACGGAACTGACCGATGAGGTCGGCCAGTTTCTCGGCGAAAAAGGCCATGAATTCGGGACCGTGACCGGGCGCAAGCGTCGCTGCGGCTGGTTCGACGCCGCGCTTGTGCGCCAGTCGGTCGCCACCAACGGCATCACCGGCATCGCGCTCACCAAGCTCGATGTGCTCGACGGCCTCGAAGAATTGAAGATTTGCGTCGGTTATATGCTCGACGGCGAACAGATTGATCATCTTCCCGCAAGCCAGGGAGCGCAAGCTAGGGTCGAACCGATCTATGTCACGCTGGAGGGATGGAAGGAATCGACCGTGGGCGCCCGCAGCTGGGCCGATCTTCCGGCACAGGCGATCAAGTATGTTCGCCAGGTCGAAGAACTGATCGGAGCGCCTGTCGCGCTCCTTTCCACCAGCCCGGAGCGGGATGACACGATACTTGTGACCGATCCGTTTGAGGATTAAGCTCACGGGTCACTATAGGGGATAGTTCGGGAGAGTGCCGGACTTCTTGAGAAAGTACTGATGGCGGATTTTATTGCAGTTATTCGGCGGGCCGTCGACGGCCTGGCTGAAAACACCCCAGAGATGCGGGTGAAAGTGTACGATCGTGCCCGCGGCGCAGTGCAGCGGCAGCTCGAGAACATGAAGCCGCGTCCGCCGGAAGCCATGCTGCAACGCCAGCTTGAAAAGCTCGAGGCCGCCATCCGCGAAGTGGAAGGCGAACATTCCGAGGCGCTGCCGCTCGACGAGCCGGTTGCCGCCGTCACGGAACCGGAATCCTCGGAGGAACAGGCGGTTCGCGCGGAAAGCGAACCGCTGCCTGCGCCTGTCGTCGAAGAACCGGCCTACGAAGCCGATGCGGAACCGCAGGCGGTGGAGGCTGCCGCCGAGCCCGATCACGTAGAAGCTGTCGCGCCGCAGGAAGCTCAAGAAGAGCTCACGGCCGAGGAGCATCTCTCCGAGGAAGCGCCGGGCATCCCTGAGACGGCGGTTGCGGCCGAGTCTGCGTCTCCCTCGGAGACGGAGACACCTGCTCCTGCCGAAACATACTGGCATCCCTCGCATGAAGAGGAAGCGCCGGCCGAGGAATGGCATGCGGGCGAGGCGCGCGACGTCGCTGCCGAAGCCGCGTCGGACGAGGGTGAGCGCTGGGAGCCGTCTGCCGAGCATCGCTCCGAGGAGGCCGGCGAATATCATCCCGACGAGCAGCATCCCGCAGAAGGCGAAGAGATTGCGGCCGAACCGGCGACGCTGGAAAGCGAGGAGCCGGCCGCCGAGAAGGCTTACGAGCCTGTCGAGTCGCTCCAACCTATCACGCGCGGCCTCGACCATGCAGCCCATCGGTTGATGGAGCCGGTCGCTGAGTTCGATCGTCCGCAGGAATTCGTCGAGCACAGCCGCGAGGAGCCGCTGCAGGCCGATGCCGTAGCGCATTTCGATCCCATCTGGAGCGAGCCTGCCGCCGAAACGCCGGCTCCGGCGCCGAAGGATGCCGAGACCGAATGGGCCGAAGAGGAACTCCGGCAATATTCGGAAACGGCGCCGGTCACTGCCGACGCCTCGGCACGCGCCTTCGAAGAGGTGATATCGAGCCTCGAAAAAGTGGCGCCTGCGGCCGTCATGCCGGCCGCCAAGGAAAGTTTCTCCTGGGAGACGGCCGCCTTCGACGACCTGCCGCCGATCGAGGCTGGCAACAACAAGAAGACGCCGGTCGCTTCGCATTTCGACGATGTCGATATCTTCGCGGAAGTACACGACGGCAAGCCGGCGGCGCCTGCGGGCGGCGCGCCGAGCCAGGACTGGCGCGAGGCGAAGGCGCTGCGTGGCTACGATCGCCGTGGCTCGGTTGCCGCTGACGACGATGACACCAACCCGGGAATGGATATCGACCAGATGGTCGCTTCCAAACTGCAGGGCAAGAGTTTCCGCATGGAGCCGAAGCGCCGCCGCTTCGGCATCGGCACTGTGATCACGCTCCTCTTCGCTCTCATCCTGATCGGCGGCGGCGCCTATGCCGGCTGGACGAACAGGGAGGCGCTGGTGGCGATGGTCGACGGGCTTGTCAGCTCGGCCCCGACGCAGGCAACGAAGAACGAGGCGACGACGGCGCCGGCGAGATCCGAGACGCCGGTTGAGCCGAGTGCCACGACACCGGCCAAGCCGACGACCCCGCCGGGAGCGCAGAATACTCCGGCGCCGCCGGCACAGCCGAACCAGCAGGTGGCGTCATTGAACAATGACGGCGCGGCGGCCAATTCGAAGTTTACGCAGCGGCTGCTTGCCGACGGAACCGAAGTCGACAGTGGGCCGGCAACGGTGCCGGGAACGCCGACCGCGGAAGGCAAATCGGTCGCCGAACAGAATGTTGCCGCAGCCGATACGCCGCCTGCCAGCGCGCAGGGTGATGCAGCCCCTACCGAAACGCCGACGCCGAACGGCCCGGCGGCATCGCCGCAGCAGACCGCACCGGTCGGCTCGTCGGAAAAGATGTTCCTCTACGAGGAGCGTATCGGCCAGAGCTCGCCGACGGCAATCGAAGGATCGGTCGTCTGGAGCGTGCAGCACGAGACAGGTCAGGACGGCCGGCAGGAGGCGACGGTGCAGGGTAATGTCACCGTTCCCGAGCGTAATCTCTCGGCTCTCGTCACCTTCAAGCGCAATTCCGATCCGTCGCTGCCGGCAAGCCATCTCGTCGAGATCGTCTTCTCGGTGCCGCCGAATTTCGAAGGCGGCAGCATCGAAAGCGTCCAGCGCATCTCGATGAAGCGCACCGAGCAGGATCGTGGTGACGCGCTGATCGCGGTTCCGGCCAAGATCACCGACGATTTCCACATGATCGCGCTCAACGACTATCCCGATGCGCGCAAGGCCAATCTCGACCTGATGTCGACCCGCAACTGGATCGATATCCCGATCACCTACCGTAACGGCCGCCGCGCGCTGCTGACGATGGAAAAGGGCGGCACGGGAACGGATGCGTTCAATACCGCGATCAAGGAATGGACAGCGCTCGGGGATGTCTCGACGAGCCAGTGATGGCTCTTCCGGAGATGCCGGCGTTGCCGGCAACGGACCGGGGTGCAGCAGAGATCGATCAAAAGAAAAGGCGGGCCGCAAGGACCCGCCTTCTTCAATTCTATTACGCGGCAGCTTATGCCGTGGCTTCGACGACGCGGACGGCCTTGGCGCGTTCCAGGGCTTCCTTGCGAACGGCATCCTGGACCTTTTCGAAGGCGCGGACCTCGATCTGGCGGACGCGTTCGCGGCTGATGTCGAATTCCGCCGAGAGGTCTTCCAGCGTCACCGGATCCTCGGCGAGGCGGCGAGCTTCGAAGATGCGGCGCTCGCGCTCGTTCAGCACGCTCATCGCTTTCGCCAGCATGCGCCGACGGGTGTCGAGCTCATCCTGTTCGATCAGCACGTCTTCCTGGCTGTCGTGATCGTCCACCAGCCAATCCTGCCACTGGCCGCTGTCGCCTTCGGCCGCCTTGATCGGCGCGTTCAGCGATGCGTCGCCGGAGAGGCGGCGGTTCATCGAAATGACCTCCTCCTCCGAGACCTTAAGCTTGGTGGCGATTTCCGAGACATGCTCCGGCTTCAGGTCACCATCGTCAATTGCCTGGATGCGGCCTTTCAGCCGGCGCAGGTTGAAGAACAGGCGCTTCTGATTGGCGGTCGTGCCCATCTTCACCAGCGACCACGAGCGCAGGATATATTCCTGGATCGAGGCCTTGATCCACCACATGGCATAGGTGGCGAGACGGAAGCCGCGCTCGGGATCGAACTTCTTGACGGCCTGCATCAGGCCGACGTTGCCCTCGGAGACGACTTCACCGATCGGCAGGCCGTAGCCGCGATAACCCATGGCGATCTTCGCCACGAGGCGAAGATGGCTCGTGACGAGCTTGTGGGCGGCATCGCGGTCGCCGTGCTCGGCATAACGTTTCGCAAGCATGTATTCCTGCTGCGGCTCGAGCATCGGAAACTTGCGGATTTCGTCGAGATAACGATTGAGACCGGCTTCGCCGGCTGTAATGGACGGCAAGGTATTTCGGGCCATAGTGCACCCTCCTAAAGTGGATTCCGGTTCCCGATGAAAACGCGCCCCCGCGTTGAAAAGGCAAACCGGGACGTGCGGCTCTCTACCCAAGCCCGCACTAAGTCCATATACAGATAAGTATGGCAAAACGGCGATTCAAGGTGCCGCTCACGCAGGTGTGAGCGGGAAGAGCGGCGTCCGGAGCCGCCCTTTATCCCCGCAATGCCTCGACCAATTCCACCATGTCATCCGGCATCGGGACCTCGAAATGCATGACTTCGCCGGTGCGGGGGTGCTCGAATTGCAGCATGAAGGCATGCAGCGCCTGGCGGCCGAAACCGTTGACGACCTTGCGGATCTCTTCGGGCAGAAGATTGGCCTTGGTCTTGAAGCCGGCGCCATAGGCCGTGTCGCCGAGCAGCGGGTGACCGATATGGGCCATGTGGACGCGGATCTGGTGGGTGCGGCCGGTTTCGAGGTGGCATTCGACCAGCGAGGCGAGCGCAGTCGCGTCGGGTTTTTCCTGGAAGCGCTCGATCACCTCGTAGTGCGTGATCGCCTCGTCGGCGTCATGGCTGTCCGGGCGCTTGACGGCGCGGCGCGTGCGGTCGCCGGTGGCGCGGCCGAGCGGGGCGTCGACCGTGCCGGTCAACGTGCGCGGCCGGCCCCAGACGATCGCCTGGTAGGCGCGCTCCAGCGGCATGGTGCGGCCGTGATCGGCAAATTGGAGCGAGAGGTGGCGATGGGCGATATCGTTCTTGGCGACGACCATCACGCCCGTCGTATCCTTGTCGAGACGGTGGACGATGCCGGGGCGGCGCACGCCGCCGATGCCGGAGAGCGTATCGCCGCAATGATGGATCAGCGCATTGACCAGCGTTCCCGTCCAGTTGCCGGGACCGGGATGAACGACGAGGCCGGCGGGCTTCGATATGACGATGACGTCTTCGTCTTCGTGGAGGATATCGAGCGGGATATCCTCGCCCAGCGGCGTCGGGTCCTCCGGCTCGGGAAGAACGATCTCGAAACTGTCGCCGGCGCGCACCTTGCGCTGCGGATCGGTGACGGGCGCGCCGCGCATGAAAACCTGGCCGTCCTTGATCAGCGCCTTGATGCGGCTGCGGGAAAATTCCTCGCCGACCTGCGCCGTCAGCCAGGCGTCAAGCCGGCCTTCGGCGGTTTCATCGGCGGTCAGGACTTTTCTAATGCCAGCTGCTTGTTTAAAGGGGTCGCTCAAGACGCTTCTTCTCCGAAGTATTTTTAGAACGGAACGCACAGATGACGACGATCGAGCCAGACGACCAGGAAGAGAAGCCCCTTGATCCGGCGATGGAAAGTGTCCGGCGCAAGATGGTCCGCCTGCAGATCGTTTCCGGGGCCATCATGTTCGTGAGCCTTATGGCGGTCTTCGGCGCGGTTGTCTACAAGGCGATGCACAGCGAAGCGAAGGAGGCGGCCTCCGCCGTGGCCGCCTCCGGCGTGCCTTCGGATGCGCCGCTTGCGGCAACCGTTTCCCTGCCGCTTGGCTTCACGGTGCGATCCACCTCGTTTTCGGCAGGGCAGATCCTGTTCTATGGCGAAACCGCCGAGGGCAAGAATAAGGCACTGGTTTTTGACCTCAGGACCGGCCGGACCGTCGCCGACGTCGCTGTCGTGGGCAATTGAGGCCGGTATGGCCGCCGCCCCGATCACAATCGACAGCGCCGACGATCCGCGCATCGCGGAATTTCGCGATATAAGAGAGCGCGACCTGACGGGCCGAGAGAACCGCTTCATCGCCGAAGGCACTGTCGTGCTCCGCATGCTTGCCGAGGCGCATGCGGAAGGCCGCGGCTTCTCAGCCGAGAAGATCGTGCTGCTGCGTAACCGTGTCGAGGGCGTGCGGCCTATCCTGGAGCGGTTTCCAGCCGATGTCCCGGTCTACGTCGCCGATGCCGATGTGCTCGACGGTGTGGTCGGTTTTCATCTGCATCGCGGCGTTCTCGCCGTCGGCCGGCGGGAAGACCGCGGCGAGGCAGCACTTCTCGACGCGCTGCCGGAACAGGCGCTGGTGCTTGTCGGCTGCGGTATTTCCAACCACGACAATGCCGGTTCGATGTTCCGCAATGCGGCCGCCTTCCGGGCGGATGCGGTGCTTCTCGACGAAACTTCCTGTGATCCGCTTTATCGCAAGGCGCTGCGCGTCTCGGTCGGCTCGGTGCTGAGCGTTGCCCATCGCCGTGGCGGCAAGGCGCTGGATGTGCTTCTGGCGCTTGCCGATCGGGACTTTGCCATCTGGACGCTTTCGCCGCACGGCAAGACCGATATCCGCAGCATCCCGCCCTCGGCGCGCATGGCGCTGGTCGTCGGCACCGAGGGGGAGGGGTTGCCGGAAGCGCTGCTTGCGCGCTTCCAGAGCGCGCGCATTCCGCAGTCTGAAGAGCTCGACAGCCTTAACGCTGCGACGGCGACGGGGATCGCGCTATTTTCCATGGCCTCCGCGATGGGGCGGATCTGAAGCGTATCGCTCCCATCAGCTTCGAGCCCGCACGCCTGTCAAAGCGGCGGATTGGCGATGAGCGCGGCCGCCCTGTCGGCAAGGCTGACGCGATCGCTCGGGTTCTTTTCCGCCGCGTCCGGCAGAAGCGTGTGGATCGGCGACGAAGGGCCTTCGTTAAGTGCGGTCAGCGCCACCATGTTGGCGGCGATTGAGGCGATCTCCTCGCGGATCGCGCCGTCGCGTCCGGTGACGGTCTTTGCCTTTTGCAGTCGCTCGGCAAGGGCGGCGCTGCGCTTGCGGACATCGTCGCCCATCTGCCCGGTGACAGCGGCGGTGTCGAGCGCGGAGCCGGCCGTCTCTTCTGCGACCGTTTCCGCCGGTAGTTCCGCTGCCATTTTGGCAAGGCCGGCGTCGCGCAGCACCCGATTGACCTTGCGGATTTCGGCATTGGCGGCCTTCAACTGCTCCTTCAACTTGGCGATCTCCTGCTGGCGACGGGCAAGCAGGGTTTCCTTCTCGGCGGCGGAAGCGCTCTCGCGCGCGGCCTTGTCCTCCAGGCGGATCACCATATGCTGCTGCTGCGTCAGTTGCTGTTCGGCATCCTTGGCGCGCTTCTGCAGCAGGACGACGTCCTGGCGCAGCGTGTCGCGTTCGTCGCGCAGCGCGTTGGCGCGGAATTTCAGGCTTTCGGCCTCGGTCTCGCGGGCGGCCAGGTCGATCCTCAGACCGTCCGCCTGTTCGCCGAGCTTGTTCAGGCGCGTGCGCATCGTTGCCAGTTCGCTTTCCTTGTTGGCGGCGGACTGCTCGGCGATATGCAGATTGGTCTTCAACTGGCTGATATAGTTCTCGTCCTTGCGCAGATGCGATCGCTGCTCGGCCGCCTCGACCTGCATTTCGCCGATATGAGCCTGCAATTCACCGATCTCGGCGGCAAGCCTGCCGGCATCGACGGCGAGTGCATCGTGGCGCAGCTGGAGCGACAGGGATTTCTCGCGCTCGCGCAGAAGGTCCTGGGTGGTGCGGGCATTTTCGGCGGCATAGAGCGCGCGCACCATATCCTTCTGGGCGCGGACTTCCTGCGGGCTCAGCGGCATCGTCGCCTTCAGCCGGTTCTCGGTATACCAGACAATGCGGCGGTGAACGGCGGGCGAGACCAGAAAGACGAGGAAGGCCGCGGTCAGGAAGCCCAATCCGAACAAGAGAGCATATTCGATCACGGCGCGGCCATCGATTCGCAGGTTGATACCAGAGCGGGATGATTTTAGCCTCGGTGGCCTGAAATCTAGATCCCGTTCTCAATTAAAGAGATGGAGCATGATGTCGTCCGAAAACCGCTCACGCTTTTCGGGCATTATGCTCCTGCTCAGCCATGATGATTAAGCATGCATGGCGCATATGGGCAAGGCCGCCGTTGGAACGGCGGCCGATTCCAGCGCCTTTGCGGCCTCAGAAGGGGTTCCAGGTCGGCGCCTGGGTGATCTTGAGATAGCCGACATTGATGCCGAGGCGGGCGCCGACGCCGGTGCGGATCGGCACAACAAGCACGTCGTTATTCTTGAGCAGCGTCATGCCGAAGCCGGCGATGACATAGGCCGAGCCGCTGACGCCGCCGAAACGGGCATAAATGCCGTTGATGGAGGGCAGGTCGTAGACCAGCATCATCACGCGCGAACCCTGGCCGCCATAGTCGATGCCGAGGGAAGGCCCTTGCCAGTAGAGCGGATGTTCGCCGGCGTTCTTGGTGTTCAGCTGGCCTTCGCCATAGGTGAGGCCGGCGATGAAGGCGCCGCCGCCTTCCTGTCCCAGGATATAGCCGTTCGGCAGGCCGTATTTCTGGAAGGCGCTTTCGACCACTTTGGCAAGTCCGCCACTGGTGGAGCCGAAGAAAGAGTGGCCGGCATCAACGATTTCCTGCATCGTATACTGGCCGTTATTCTGGGCGGCGGCGGGTCCGGCAATCATCAGCGAGGAGAAGACGATGGCCGAGAGCAGCCTGCAGAAATCGATGAATCGGTGCGGAAATCGAGTGCGCATGGTGTCATCCGTTCGTCGTTTGGCTGGGAGCGGCAACCGCTCGCGGCGATTGGTGCATTTTGCGCCGATGATCTTAACAATCGGTTTACCAAATATGGTGTCATTATGGCGCCGAATACGATCGCAAACTTCGCGCAATTTTGATGAAGCATACTACCGGGCGCATGAGATTGCCGCCCCTCAGGAGACGATGATGTCCAACAACCCTAATCTCACCCTGTCCGGCCCGGATCTGGCCGCGCTTCTTTGCAGCCGCGTTTGCCACGATGTCATCTCGCCCGTCGGCGCGATTAACAACGGCCTGGAACTCCTGGATGAGGGCGGCGCCGATGCCGACGCGATGGATCTCATCCGCACCAGCGCGCTCAACGCTTCCGTCCGCTTGAAATTCGCGCGGCTCGCTTTCGGCGCGTCCGGCTCGGTCGGCGCCTCGATCGATACCGGTGAGGCAGAGCGGGCGGCCAAGGATTTCGCTGTCGCTGAGAAGAAGACCGAGGTGATCTGGAACGGACCGCGCGCCATCGTCGCCAAGAACCGCGTCAAGCTGCTGCTCAATCTCTTCCTCGTCGCCTATTCCGCCATTCCGCGCGGCGGCGTGCTCGAGGTGACGCTCGAGAATCCTGAATTCGATGCCAGGTTCAAGCTCACGGCCAAGGGCAAGCTGATGCGCCTGCCGCCGAAATTCGTCGAGATCTCGACCGGCACGATCGAGGAGGCGATCGACGCCCATTCGATCCAGCCCTACTACACCGTGCTTCTGGCGCAGGAGTGCGGAATGACGCTCGATCATAGCGCCAGCGCCGAGGAACTGGTGTTCACGGCGGTGGCCGCCGCTGCCTGATTTTGGGGCGCAGACGGGGTCGGCGCCCGTCCGGTAACGATTCCTTAGCCAGATGGACCTATCATCCACGGTTGTAAGAGGCCCCTCGCTGCGACGAATGCGGGGGCAAAGGAGCGGCCATGCAAAGGTTCATGATCACCGATAATTCGGACATTGTCCGCAAGGTCGGCAAGCGCATTCTCTCCGAACTCGACTTTCTCGTCAGCGAAGCTTCCAACGCCAGCGAAGCTTTGCAGCGCTGCCAGGCGGAGTTGCCGGAATATCTGATCGTCGATTCCGGCATGGAAGGCGCGCTCGATCTCATCGCCGCCATCCGCGCCATGGAGGGCGGTAAAGAGGTCAAGATCTATTACTGCGTCGTCGAGGCGGATCTGAAGAAGCTGATGGCGGGCAAACGGGCCGGCGCCACCGACTTCCTGCTGAAGCCGTTCGATCGCAAGATCCTGACCGCCGTCTTCGGAAACCGCGCAATCGCGGCCTAGAGCGGTTCAGCTTTTCACGGAAGCGCAGAACCGCTCTAACTTTTTGTTTTTACGCAATTCCGGACGGAAAACCGCTTCGCACTTTTCCTGGAATTGCTCTAAGAGCAGGCCTTTTCTCCTGGAGCAGGGTGCCGAAGTGCAAGCGCGCTCGGCTGCCGCAACCGTCCATTTCCTATCGAGATGCAGAGATTTCGGGCCGGTCCAGCCTCAAATCCTTCGTTATTCGGGCGGCGTCCTGTTGCGCCGGCAGAAACGAAAAATCCCGCCGGAAGGGCGGGATCTTCGTTATCCGATAAGGGGATCGGAAAATCAGGCGGTTTCGGCGTATTCGGCACCATCCGGCTCGCGAAGAACGTATCCGCGGCCCCAGACCGTCTCGATGTAGTTGGCGCCGCCTGCGGCGTTGGCCAGCTTCTTGCGCAGCTTGCAAATGAAGACGTCGATGATCTTCAGTTCGGGCTCGTCCATGCCGCCGTAAAGGTGGTTCAGGAACATTTCCTTGGTGAGGGTGGTGCCCTTGCGGAGCGAAAGCAGCTCCAGCATCTGGTATTCCTTGCCCGTCAGGTGAACGCGCTGGCCGCCGACTTCGACAGTCTTGGCATCGAGGTTGACGATCAGTTCGCCGGTCATGATGACCGACTGGGCGTGACCCTTGGAGCGGCGGACGATGGCGTGGATGCGGGCGACGAGCTCGTCCTTGTGGAAGGGCTTGGTCATGTAGTCGTCGGCGCCGAAACCGAGGCCGCGAACCTTGTCTTCGATGCCAGCCATGCCCGACAGAATGAGGATCGGTGTCTTGACCTTGGACAGCCGGAGAGTGCGGAGCACTTCATATCCGGACATGTCGGGCAGGTTCAGGTCGAGAAGGATGATGTCATAATCATACAGCTTGCCCAGATCGACGCCTTCTTCACCGAGATCGGTGGTATAAACATTAAAACTTTCTGATTTCAGCATCAACTCGATGCTCTGCGCCGTAGCGCTGTCATCCTCGATGAGAAGTACCCGCATAATTATCCCCTTTACCGCCGCCGAAAGGTGGTCTGGCCCCCTACACGATACCCGAACAAGCTACGTGATTTGGAAGCTGCCACGAAATGGTTAACAAATTCTAATTCACTCTGGCAAGGAGTATCGAATTTATTAAATAATTTTTCCATTTCTCTGTTTTCCAATAGGAATCTCAAAAAGGCTTTCCTTAAGTTTAACGTTAGGAAACAGCGCTAAGTGATTCATCCGACTCGCCAATGAAAAGGTTCGAATTTCATGCCGGAGCATTTACCGACCCTTAAATCATCGGGCCTATCATTAACGATGCCCGTAAACGAAAGGTTACCAGCGGTAGGTTTTTGTTAATATCGCAGGAAATTTTTTAGCAAACCGTGTCAAAGCGGCGCGCAGGGCGGTTTCAAGTTGAGCCGGGGTCTCGCATCACGGGAGTAATGCGTATGAAGTCGCGAGAAAGTCTCGTTCGCCTGAAAGAGTTTCAGGTGAACGAAAAACGACGTCAGCTGCAGCAATTGCAGATGATGATGTCTGAATTCGAACGGATGACGAAGGATCTGGAAAGCCAGATCGTCGTCGAGGAAAAGAAGTCCGGTATATCAGACCCGAATCACTTTGCTTATCCGACCTTCGCCAAGGCTGCGCGTCAGCGGGCCGACAACCTGCAGGTTTCGATCAAGGAACTGAAGATGCAGGAAGAGACGCTGGAATTGGCGCTCGAAGAGATGCAGGCGGAATATGCAAGGGCGACGGCGCTGGAAGAGCGTGACGGCGGCGCCCGCGCTAGGGCGTAAGAGAAAGGCGGGCGCCGGCCTCGGCGCCCTGGAGATCGCCACTGAGAAGCCATGTATGATGGGCGCGCTGTCCGTCATACATGGCTTTTGGTGTTTTCACCTTTTTGAGGTTCGCATGCCGCTGCCCCAAACCCGCAGCCGGTTTCAGGCGACGGGAATCAGTTCACGACATCCTTCCATTCGGGATGGTGCTGGGCCTGTGCCTTGAAGAAAGGGCAGAGCGGGATGATCTTCCAGCCGCCGGCGCGGGCGGCGTCCACCGCATGGAGCGCCAACGCCTGGCCGACGCCCTTGCCGCGCAGCGCGTCGGGAACCGCCGTGTGATCGATGATGATGAGTTTCGGCGATGTTCTGGAATAGGTCATCTCCGCCTCATGGCCTTCGAGTTCGGCCGCATAGCGGCCACCGGAGGCGCCTTCTTCGTTTCGAATGTCCATTGTATTTCCTCATGAACGGATATCGTTGTCGCCGACCGTGACACGGCGGCGCAGTCGTGCCAAGTCGGTGAGGCAATTGCTGGAGGAAACGGAGTGTTCATGAAAAATACTGGATCGACGCGGTTCGTCCTTGTGGGAGCGCTTTCGATGATCCGCCCCGTTCTTCTCATCGCTGCGCCCTTTCTCCTGGCGCTTGGCCTGATCTTGCCGCTGGTCCGTTTCGAGACGTTGTATTTCTTCAACAAGACGCCGTCGCTCATCGAAATCGTCCTCTCGCTCTGGCAGGGCGGGGACGGGCTGCTGGCGGCGATCGTCGCGCTGGTTTCGATCGTGCTTCCATTTCTGAAGATGATCGGGATCACCGTGGAGGCGATGGGGATCACCGCAGAAGCAACGGCTGCCGGCAGGTCCGGCAGCCTGTTTTGCCGTCGCGTCGTGCCGCATCTGTCCAAGTGGTCAATGATGGACGTGCTGCTGGTCGCGATCGTGATTGCCGCTGCAAAGACGACGGGGCTGGCAGATGCCTTCACGCAACCCGGGCTCTGGTGCTACGCGGCCTCGTCAATGATTTCGGGCCTTCTTCATTCCCTTATGGGAGATGCGTCCGGCCCGAAATAAATGTCGGTGATGACGGGTGATTAGTGGCGATATTGCTGGATGCGCGTGGTGCGCAAGCCGGCGAGGCCGTGGCTGTTGATCGACGACTGCCAGGAGAGGAATTCTTCGACGGTGAGCGTGTAACGCTCGCAGGCCTCTTCCAAGCTCAACAGGCCACCGCGGACAGCCGCGACAACCTCTGCCTTCCGGCGGATCACCCAGCGCCGCGTATTGGGCGGCGGAAGATCCGCGATCGTCAGGGGGCTGCCATCGGGGCCGATGACATATTTTACTCGGGGACGTATCATTTCGGTCATTGGACTCTCTACACAACGCAAGACCACGAGCCCCACTCTAGCCTGCCACATTTAAAAATTGCCTAAGCCCATCGTAAGACTTTGATAACAAATTTAGATGCCCTCGCGCGCGACCGCTGATTTGGCAGGGCCGCCTGCCGCTACGTCAATTTGTGACGGGTGCATGGGAGCCATGCGGAATAAATATTACCTGGTTTGCCGGGAAAATTTTATAAGCACTTCAACATAAAACGGGCGCAAGACTTCGTCTCCGCTCTTCCCGCTGTATCGGTCCAGTTCGTGTTTTCGACGCTTCGTGTCCTCGAGATGCGGGCAAAAGCTGTCTTTGCCGATGCTTTGGCGCGAGCTTCTCGTCGCCGCCAGCGAGGCTGAGCCGAAGCGCGCCGTATGAGGATACGAAAATGAAAAGACGTGAGCGCGCAGTCGACGACTGCGCTGAAGATGCTGCATTTTCGCCTTCGCGGGCCGATGCCGCGGGTATTACATTCAAGGACTCCGGAGACCGGCTCGGCGAGATGGCGAAGCTTGCGGGCTTCGATTTCTATCTGCTCTCGGCCTTCCCGCGGGGCGACCGCACGGCCTTCGTCGAAAACCGGTTGATCAGCAACTGGCCGCAAAGCCTCGTCGGCTTCTACGAGGCGGCCGATCTCTTCTATTGCAGCAGGCTGGTGAGCGCGATGAAGCGGACGATCATGCCGATCTTCTGCGAGGAAGGCCCCTTTGCGGGCAGCGCCGCCAACCAGGAAAACCGCCGGTTGAACACGCTCTTCCAGATGCACGGGTTGAAGAACACCTATGCCTTCACGCTGCACGACGCTGACCTGAAACAATACATCTTCGCCTTCTCAGGCGGCACTCCCATGCCTACGCGGGAGCAGGCGATGGCGCTGCTTTACGGCTGCATGGAGCTTCTGGACAAGGTCTCGCGCAGCGTCAGATCGGAGGAAGGGCCGTCGGAGGCGCTCACCCGGCGCGAAATCGAATGCCTGCGCTGGTCGGCTGCCGGCAAGAGCAGTGACGAGATCGCGATCATTCTCGATCTCTCGTCGCATACTGTTGCGGGGTATCTGAAGGGCGCGATGCGCAAGCTTGATTCGGTCAACCGGATGCAGGCGGTGGCCAGGGCATTTCGCTACCGGCTGCTCTGAAAGCGCGTCGCAATCTTTCAGATTCGCTTCCCCCGCTTCAGGTTCCTGCATCAAAGCAATATCGCCCAAAACCGCTGTGCAGTTTTGGGCGATATGGAGGAGAGCCGGTCTTTCCCGGAAAACCTAGAAGCCTTTACCGCGGGTCAATTCGGACACGACGGTTCCGACGATGATGCGCATATCCATCCAGATCGAAAAATTCTGGACGTAGTAGAGGTCGCTGACGATACGGGCGCGCGCTTTGGCCGGACGATCGGTCGGGCCGCGCAGGCCGCGCATCTGGGCGAGACCCGTCATGCCGGGACGCATGGCGTGGCGCTGGTGGTATTCCGGTACGAGCTCTTCGTAAAGCATGTCGCTTGCGCGCATGCCGATGGCATGGCAGCGCGGACCGACGACCGACATGTCGCCCAGCAGCACGTTCAAGAGCTGCGGCAGCTCATCGATATTCGTGCGGCGCAGGATGGCGCCGATGCGGGTGATGCGCGGATCGTTCCTCACCGTCTGGGCAACACCCGAGGCATCGCAGAGGTCGGTGCGCATGGAACGGAACTTGTAGACCTTGATGGTCTTGCAGTTCTTGCCCCAGCGGGTCTGCTTGAAGAGCACCGGTCCCGGGCTGTCGAGTTTGATCAGCAGGGCGACGAGAAGGAGGAAAGGAGCGAGGACGAGGAGGGCGCTCAACGACGAAACGATGTCGAACGCCCGCTTCAGGGCAAGATCCATCCACGGCGCCTGCGGCGCGTCGCTATGGATAACGGGAGTCTGCATCTTCAGGCTCGGCAGCTGGCGGCTGCTCGGCCGGAAGGACTCAGTCGAAATGCTGTTGTTTAGTTCCGTGATGCTCAAGGATCGTACTCTGTTGTCTTCGAGGGGCGCGGCGGCAATAGGCGATCAATGGTTAACCCTGTCACCAGGGGTGCACTCAGGTCTTGGTAACCCTACTAAAACGGAAAAATGCGACAATTGTGTAATGCTGTCCAGAGAAATATCGCATCGCAACAAATCTTTCGCACTTGCGTTAAGTTGAGGCAACCTCATGATATTCCGTTAAGAATTGGAATTTCATCAAGGTTTTTAGGCCTTTGACGGGGGCTTCCAGGGGTGTGACGGCGTGCTGTTTCGACACCCGGTCGGTGCTCGTTAACCAATATTTTTAACCGGATCCGACACGAATTTTTTTTGGTGAGGGCGCTCGGTTGCCGTCAACCTGTGTCACAATGTGACAAAATCAAGGCAGGATCGGTGACCTCAGATGCAGAGAATCGGGTCGCGCCGAGAATCACTTGATCCGGCGCCGACCCTGCGAATCGCTCCGCGAGGGGCCGCGGCCTGAGCACGACAAGATGATATGAGGTGATCGCGCGGGGGTGATGCTGCGGCCAAGTGGCGGCAACGGAGCATCACGCGATAGAAGGATTGCGGCTTGGCTGCTTTCAGCGCTTGCTGCGGATGGTCACGCCGGCTCGAGAACGCGTTTCCTGCCGCCCCAGGAGATGAAGTTCGGGTTGGCGAAGTCGAAATCGGCCGCCGTTCCCGTCTTGCCATAAGTCAGCGGCGCGCCATCGAGCGTCACCGTTGAACCGCCGGCGGCGCGCAGCACCGCATCGCCGGCCGCCGTATCCCATTCCATCGTGCGGGTGAAACGTGGATAGACGTCCGCCTTGCCTTCGGCCAGCAGACAGAATTTCAGCGAGGAGCCGATATTGGTGCATTTGGAGATCGCATGGTGAGCAAGGAAGCTGCCGGTCTCCGGGCTGTTGTGGCGAAGGCTTGCGAGCGCCAGCCTGTCGTCCGGCTGTTCGCGCACGGTGATCGTGCTGCGCGAGCCGATCGTGAAATCGTCGGTGACGACAAGTCTTTCGGCGTGGCCGCGCTCTCCCGAGAAGGCAAGCCCGAGCGCCGGCGCGTAGACGACGCCGGCCACCGGGGCGCCGTTCTCGATATAGGCGATGTTGACGGTGAATTCCTGCCGTCCGTCGACGAATTCGCGCGTGCCGTCGAGAGGATCGACCAGGAAGAAGCCTCGGCCGCTGATATCGGGCACCTTGCCGGCTGCGACCGACTCTTCCGCCACGACGGGTATTTCGGGATAATCTCTGGCGAGATGGGCGAGGATGATGCGTTCGGCCCCCTCGTCGGCGGCCGTGACGGGACTTGCATCCGCCTTCATGGCGACGGGAAAGCCCTCGCGCAAGACCGTGATGATGGCCTTACCGGCTTCCAGTGCCGCCTTTTCAAATGTCCTCAGCATTGTCCTTTTGCCGTTCGCCGTGCGGCGAGCACCCCGCTGTCGCTCGTCCGCAAACCATCCCTGTCACGCCATATACCCGTCGAGAATTTATATGGTGTTTCCCGCCGCGCTTCGCACCCCTCATACATAATCCGGTGATGCTACCATAAGTTCCCAGCCTTGTCAGACGAGAGGCGAGCATTCAGTCGTGAAATGGCATTCGAAAAAGCATCCGCCCCAGGGTCTGAATTTGCGCCATCTTCCAATTCTGTGGAATAGCTTACGCGGCGAGCGGCGCAAGAAATCGGCGGCAATATCACCGGATGGTTAACCCGATGACGATTTCTGGCTAAAAATCCGCCTTTCGGTGCCGTTTTTCTGTGGATTTTGGTTCAAAACGAGCCATTTAGGCCTGTTCCACCAAGAATCTGTCGGAGTAAAGCCTTTTTGTCTTCACATTTTCAACGAAACCGCTATGCATGCGGCCTATGAGGTTCTCTGAAACGGAGAACCAATGAACCAAAAAGAGATGCAGCTTATTCGGCTCGCATCCAGGGGAAAACGACATATGGAGTATTTCGTCCAGCAGCTCTTCAATGGGCTGACGCTCGGATCCATCTATGGCCTTGTGGCTATCGGCTATACGATGGTTTATGGCATTATCGGCATGATCAACTTCGCCCATGGCGACATCTTCATGCTCGGTGGTTTCGCCGCTCTTATCGTCTTCCTCGTCCTCACATCCATCTTCGCAGGTCTCCCGGTGGCAGTTCTGCTGCTGGCGATGCTTGTCGTCGCGATGCTGATGACGAGTTTGTGGAATTGGACGATCGAGCGCATTGCATACCGTCCGCTGCGCGGTTCCTTCCGCCTGGCGCCGCTGATCACCGCGATCGGCATGTCGATCGTGCTGTCCAACTTCATCCAGGTGACGCAGGGTCCGCGCAACAAGCCGATTCCGCCGCTGGTGAGCTCGGTCTATCAGTTCGGCAACATCTCCGTGTCGCTGAAGCAGATCGTCATCATCATCATCACGGCGGTGCTGCTCACGGTCTTCTGGTATATCGTCAACCATACCGCGCTCGGCCGCGCTCAGCGGGCCACGGAGCAGGACCGCAAGATGGCGGCGCTGCTCGGCGTCAATGTCGACCAGACCATCTCGATCACCTTCGTCATGGGTGCGGCGCTCGCTGCCGTCGCCGGCACGATGTATCTGATGTATTATGGCGTTGCCTCGTTCGCCGACGGCTTCACGCCGGGTGTGAAGGCATTTACCGCAGCCGTCCTCGGCGGCATCGGCTCGCTGCCGGGCGCCGTTCTCGGCGGGTTGATGATCGGCCTCATCGAATCTTTGTGGTCAGCCTATTTCACCATCGCGTACAAGGATGTCGCGACCTTCGCCATCCTCGCTTTCGTGCTGATCTTCAAGCCGACGGGCATTCTTGGGCGGCCGGAAGTCGAGAAGGTATAACGTCATGGCAAACATTGAGAATTCTGCAGGCAAGCCCGATGCCGGACTTGTCCGCAAGGGTCTTATCCAAGCCCTTTTCGCCGCCGTACTGGCGTTCGGCATGTTCGTTCTCTATGTCGGTCTCAAGACCGACCAGAATATCAGCAACGAGCTGGTCATCGTTCAGCGCTGGGGACTGCTTGCGATTTTCGTCATAATCGCCGCAGTTGGCCGCTTCGCCGTCGTCATGTTTGCAGCAATACCCGGCCTGTTCGCCAAGACGATGCGAGTGGTGGTTCCTGTAGCGGTTCTGATGATCGTGGCCTACCTGGCTTACGTGTTCATTCGTGAACAGTTTTGGCTCGATCTGCTGATCCTGGGCGGCCTGGTTGTGCTGGCCGCATTGTTGGGTGTGCTGATCAAATACGTTCTTCTCCCGGCAGAGGAGAGGCGTCGGGAACGCAATGTAGAGGCCGAAAGACTTGGATTGCCGCTGGAAGCAAGCCCGTATGAGACTCATTTTCTGAAGGTCGTACTGGTTGCATTGCTGCTCTATCCTGTGATGGCTGTCGCGCTCAGAGGTCCTCAGGGTTCGTTGACGTTTGTCGACAATTTCGGCATTCAGATCCTGATTTACGTGATGCTCGCCTGGGGTCTTAACATCGTTGTCGGCCTTGCCGGTCTTCTCGACCTTGGTTATGTCGCCTTCTACGCCGTCGGCGCCTATTCCTATGCATTGCTGTCGAGCTATTTCGGCCTGTCTTTCTGGGTGCTGCTGCCGCTTTCCGGTATCTTCGCCGCACTCTGGGGTGTCATCCTCGGTTTCCCGGTATTGCGCTTACGCGGCGACTACCTTGCCATTGTGACGCTCGCCTTCGGCGAAATCATACGCCTCGTGATCATCAATTGGACTGATCTGACGAAGGGCACCTTCGGCATCTCAGGCATTGCCAAGGCTTCGGTCTTCGGTATCTGGACCTTCGATGTCGGCAAGGTGAATAATTTCGCCAAGGTTTTCGGGCTGCCTTCGTCATCGGCCTATTACAAAATCTTCCTGTTCTACGTCATCCTGGCGCTCTGCATGCTGACCGCCTATGTGACGATCCGGCTACGCCGCATGCCGATCGGCCGAGCTTGGGAAGCGTTGCGTGAAGACGAGATCGCCTGCCGCTCACTTGGCATCAACACGGTGACGACTAAACTTACGGCGTTCGCTACCGGTGCGATGTTCGCGGGCTTTGCCGGCTCGTTCTTTGCAGCACGCCAGGGCTTCGTTTCGCCAGAATCCTTCGTCTTCCTGGAGTCGGCTGTCATCCTCGCCATCGTCGTGCTCGGCGGTATGGGCTCGCTGACCGGAATCGCGATTGCTGCGATCGTCATGGTCGGAGGTACCGAGGCGCTACGCAGTATGGACTTCCTGAAATACATCTTCGGTCCGACCTTCACGCCGGAACTTTACCGCATGCTTATCTTCGGCCTCGCCATGGTTGTGGTGATGCTATTCAAGCCGCGTGGTTTCGTCGGCTCGCGATCGCCGACAGCCTTCCTCAAGGCGCGTAAGGCAATCTCCGGAAGCTTCATCAAGGAGGGACACGGTTGATGAGCCCGGTCACCAATACGATGTCGAGCGACATTCTTCTCAAGGTCGAGCACCTGTCGATGAAGTTCGGCGGCCTGATGGCCATCAACGACTTCTCTTTCGAAGCCAAGCGCGGCGACATCACTGCGCTGATCGGCCCGAACGGCGCCGGCAAGACGACCGTCTTCAACTGCATCACCGGCTTCTACAAGCCGACGATGGGCATGATCACGCTCAACCAGAAGGGCGGCAAGCAATACCTATTGGAGCGTCTTCCGGACTTCCGGATCACCAAGGAAGCCAAGGTTGCGCGCACCTTCCAGAACATCCGGCTGTTTTCCGGCCTGACCGTTCTCGAAAATCTGCTCGTCGCCCAGCATAACAAACTGATGCAGGCCTCGGGTTATACGATCCTCGGCCTCATCGGCGTCGGTCCCTACAAGCGTGAAGCCGCCGCAGCAATCGAGCTCGCGCGTCATTGGCTTGAGAAGGCCGACCTGATCGATCGCGCCGACGATCCGGCGGGCGATCTACCCTATGGCGCCCAGCGCCGTCTCGAGATTGCGCGCGCCATGTGCACCGGACCGGAGCTGCTCTGCCTGGACGAACCGGCAGCAGGTCTTAACCCGCGGGAATCGGCGACGCTCAATGAGCTGTTGCAGAGCATCCGTGCCGAAACCGGAACGTCTATCCTTCTCATCGAGCATGACATGTCGGTGGTCATGGAAATCTCCGATCACGTCGTCGTCCTCGAATACGGCCAGAAGATTTCCGATGGCACGCCGGATCATGTGAAGAACGATCCGAAGGTCATCGCAGCCTATCTCGGCGTTGAGGATGAGGAAGTGGAAGAGGTGATCGCAACCGTCGAGCAGCTCGAAGGAGGCGCAAACTGATGAGCGCTGAAGTAATGACCGGTCAAACGCTCCTTCAGGTGAAGGGCGTCGAAACCTATTATGGCAATATCCGTGCGCTGGCCGGCATCGATGTTCATGTCAACAAGGGCGAGATCGTCAGCCTGATCGGCGCCAATGGCGCCGGCAAGTCGACGCTGATGATGACGATCTGTGGCAGTCCGCAGGCCCGTGTCGGTTCGGTCGTCTTCGAGGGCCGCGACATCACCAAGCTTCCGACCCATGAAATCGCCCGCCTGCGCATCGCGCAGTCGCCGGAAGGCCGCCGCATCTTCCCGCGCATGACGGTTCTGGAAAACCTCCAGATGGGTGCGGGCCTCGACAATCTCAAATATTTCGCCGAGGACGTCGAGAAGATCTTCACGCTCTTCCCGCGCCTCAAGGAACGCCACGCCCAGCGCGGTGGAACGCTTTCCGGCGGCGAGCAGCAGATGCTGTCGATCGGCCGCGCGCTGATGGCTCGTCCGAAGCTGCTTTTGCTCGACGAACCCTCGCTCGGCCTTGCGCCGCTGATCGTCAAGGGCATCTTCGAAGCGATCCGAAAGCTCAATGAACAGGAAGGGCTCACGGTTTTCCTCGTCGAGCAGAACGCATTCGCTGCGCTGAGGCTTTCGCACCGCGCTTACGTGATGGTGAACGGCAAGGTGACGATGAGCGGCTCCGGCAAGGAACTGCTCGCCAATCCCGAAGTCCGCGCCGCCTATCTCGAAGGCGGACGACACTAGTCGAAGGGAGAGTTTGACATGCAGGGACTTTTCTTCGAAAGCGATGACGGCGCCCGTCTGGTCATCCGCGCGATCGTCGCGCTCATCGGCTTCTGGACGGCCTGGCGAGCTGGCAAGGCGGTTGCGGACAGCTGGAGCAACTATCCGCGGGTGATCGTCTACACCTTCCTGCTTGCCTGGGCGATGCAGTTTCTCCACCACGCCCTGTTCAATGGGCCGATGCTCAGCACCCTCTACTACGCTATCGATTTCGTGACGCTGCTTGTCTTTTCGACGGCCGGCTACCGCTTTCGCCGCACCAATCAGATGGTCAACAACTATTACTGGCTGTACGAAAAAACTTCCGCGTTCTCGTGGAAGGACAAACATTGACAGTCCGTTGAAACTAGGCATGAATTGCCTTCAGAGTGGAACAGCTTTCCTGGCGCAGTCAATGGTGGGTAGTGCGCCGGGTCTTGGACCGGAACCCGCCCAAAAATTGGGAGTAACAATATGAAGAAGTCTCTTCTGTCGGCAGTGGCTCTGACGGCGATGGTCGCCTTCAGCGGCAACGCTTGGGCCGACGTTCTCATCGCTGTCGCTGGTCCGCTGACCGGCCCGAACGCCGCATTCGGCGCTCAGCTCCAGAAGGGTGCCGAGCAGGCTGCTGCCGACATCAATGCTGCTGGCGGCATCAACGGCGAACAGATCAAGATCGAGCTCGGCGACGACGTCTCCGACCCGAAGCAGGGCATTTCGGTCGCCAACAAGTTCGTTGCCGACGGCGTCAAGTTCGTCATCGGCCACTTCAACTCGGGCGTTTCGATCCCGGCTTCTGAAGTCTATGCTGAAAACGGCATTCTCGAAATCACCCCGGCCGCTACGAACCCGAAGTTTACGGAGCGCGGCCTCTGGAACACGTTCCGCACCTGCGGCCGTGACGACCAGCAGGGCGCCATCGCCGGCAAGTATCTTGCCGATCACTTCAAGGACGCCAAGATCGCCGTCGTTCACGACAAGACCCCTTACGGTCAGGGCCTTGCCGATGAAACCAAGAAGGCCATGAATGCCGCTGGTCTCACCGAAGTCATGTACGAAGGCATCAACGTCGGCGACAAGGACTTCTCGGCCCTCATCGCCAAGATGAAGGAAGCCGGCGTCTCGATCATCTATTGGGGCGGTCTGCACACCGAAGCCGGTCTCATCATCCGCCAGGCTGCCGACCAGGGCCTGAAGGCAACGCTCGTTTCGGGTGACGGTATCGTCTCCAACGAACTGGCCTCCATAGCTGGTGACGCTGTCGCCGGTACGCTGAACACCTTCGGTCCCGATCCGACACTGAACCCGGCCAACAAGGACCTCGTCGCGAAGTTCAAGGCCGCCGGTTTCAACCCGGAAGCCTATACGCTCTATTCCTACGCTGCGATGCAGGCGATTGCCGGTGCTGCCAAGGCTGCCGGTTCGCTCGATCCTGAAGCCGTTGCCACGGCCATGAAGGAAAAGGGTCCGTTCTCGACCGTTCTCGGCGACATCTCCTTCGACGAAAAGGGCGACCCGAAGATTCCTGGTTACATCATGTACGAATGGAAGAAGGGCGCGGACGGCAAGTACACCTACGTCCCGCAGGGCATGTAAGCCTCACTTCCTTTTTGGGAACATGATTATCGAAGCCCGGTTCCGACCGGGCTTCTTTCTTTTTGCGGGCGTTTCAATTGCTCTCCGCCTGGGTTAACTCTTGCCATCGTTTTGCAGCATCGAGCGGAGCCGCCCATGTCCAAACCCTGTATTCTCGTCACCCGGCGCTGGCCAACCGCGGTGGAGACCGTCCTTGCCGAACGTTTCGACGTCACCCTCAATCGCAACGATATTCCGCTTGGCGAAGACGAGTTGCGCCTGGCGCTTTCGACCTATGATGCCGTGCTGCCGACGGTTTCCGACCGGTTGCCGGCCGCGGTCTTCGAAGGCGCATCTGTCGTCACCAAGATCCTCGGCAATTTCGGCGTCGGCTACAATCACATCGATATATCGGCCGCCAAGGCAAAAGGCGTCGCGGTCACCAACACGCCGGGCGTGCTGACCGACTGCACCGCCGATATCGCCATGCTGCTGCTGCTTTCCGTCGCCCGGCGCGGCGGCGAGGGCGAGCGACAGGTGCGCGCCGGTGATTGGAAGGGCTGGTGCCCGACGCACATGATCGGCACCAAGGTAACAGGCAAGACGATCGGCATCATCGGCTTCGGCCGCATCGGCAAGGCCTTCGCGCAACGCTGCCATTTCGGCTTCGGCATGGACGTCGTGTTCTTCAACCGCTCGCCGGTCGATCCCTCCGAGGCGGAGCGCTACGGCGCGCGGCAGTTGGCCTCGGTGGAGGAGGTGCTGGCGACGGCCGATTTCGTCTCGCTGCATTGCCCCGGAGGGGCGAAGAACCGGCATCTGATGAATGCGGAGCGGCTCGCGGCGATGAAGCCGGGTGCTTTCCTCATCAATACCGCGCGCGGTGATGTGGTGGATGAGGCGGCGCTGATTTCAGCGCTGGAGAGCGGTACGATCCGCGGTGCGGGGCTCGACGTCTATGAGGCGGAGCCGAACGTGCCGGAGGCCCTGCGGCGGATGGAGAACGTTGTGGTGCTGCCACATCTTGGCAGTGCGACGGAAGAGACGCGGACAGCCATGGGCATGAAAGTGGTCGACAACGTGACGGCGTTTTTCGAGGGCAGGGATGTGCCGGATCGCGTGGTCTAGCGATCAGTCTTGGGTGGCGTGAACGACACGCCACCCAAGATTTCGCTAAATTTCATGCAGCACGTGCGTCGCCTTCACTGCCGCCGACGCCCGGTTTTCGACGCCGAGTTTCACGTAGATCTGTTCGAGGTGCTTGTTCACCGTGCGCGCCGACAGTCCCAATATCTCGCCGATGTCGCGGTTGGCCTTGCCCTTGGCGATCCAGAGCAGCACTTCGGATTCGCGCTGGGTGAGCGAGAAGCGCTGGCGCAACACCTCGTCGTCGCTGCGCTGGCTGGCGGCGGTGAGGCGGAAGAGATATTCGTCGGGTCCGATCGCGCCGAGGAAGGCAAGCTGAAGGGCCGCCTGGCCGGCATGAGCGATCGAGATGATGCCGTCGCGCACCGCGGCCATGCGGTCGCGCATCCATCCGGAAATATGGCGCACGACGGTCTCCATGCCGTCATCGCTACCCATGGCGGCATTGACGAGCCGCGTCGCCTGCGGCGTCGACCAGTGGATCGCGCCATCGCCTTTGACTGCCAGCAGATGGCGGCCGGCGGCGTCGAGGGCGACGCGGGCGCTCTGGGCCGAGCGGGCATTGCGCAAGTGGACGCGGATGCGGGCGCGCAGCTCGTCGATGTTGATCGGTTTGGTAAGATAATCGACGCCGCCGGATTCCAGCGCATGCACAACATGTTCGGTCTCGGTCAGTCCGGTCATGAAGATGACCGGCACCTGCGCCACCGCTGCATTCGCCTTCAGCCTGCGGCAGGTCTCGAAACCGTCCATCGCAGGCATGACGGCGTCGAGCAGGATGAGATCGGGCGTGATGCGCTCGACGATACCAAGTGCTGCCGCGCCGGAGGTGGCGATCAGCACGGAAAAGCCGGATTGCTCGAGCGCGTCGGTCAGGAAACCGAGCGCTTCGGCCGAGTCGTCGACGAGCAGAACGATGTCGCGGGGGAGGGCCGGCTCAGCCAATGGATTCTACCTTTTCGTCGAAGTCGTGCAGGAAGGTCATGAAGCCGGCCAGGTCGAAGGCGGCGACATAGGCGCGAAGCGCCTCCGTGAATGGCCGATTTGCCTCCAGCTTGGCAAGATCCGAGAGCTTGGCCTCGATGCCCCTGATATAGCCGATCTCGCCGAGCCGAAGCAATTCCTGCACATGGGCAGCACCCGGGCTCAGCATCGGCGCTTCCGTCTTTTCCACGATAGCGGGCGCTGTATCGGCATAGACCCATGCCAGACCGAGATGCAGGGCGAGCTTGTCGCGCAGCTGGCGGATGTCGACGGGCTTGCCGATCGCATCGTTATGGCTGTCGTCGCTGTCGCTGAGAACCGCCGCGTCGCCGATATTGGCCGACAGCATCAGCACCGGGGCCGTCTGGCCGGCTTCGCGCAGGCGCGAGACGAGCTGCCAGCCGCTCATGCCGGGCATCAGGATATCGACGAGGAAAAGGTCAGGCATGATGCCTTCGATCAGCGTCAGGCATTCGCCGCCGCCTGCCGCCGTCAGAACGATGAAATCGAGCGGCGCCAGGATTTCGCGCATCATCTCGCGGTGATCCTCGTTGTCGTCGACGACAACAACCGTGCGGCGCGGGCCTTCGTAACCGACGATGCGCTTTTCCTGCGGCGGAGCAGCGGGGCGCATGACGGCAGACAGCATCAGCCGCACGCGGAAGGTCGAACCTTCGTCCTTGATGCTCGAAACCGCAATCTCGCCGCCGAGCGTGTTGGTGAGAAGTCGGGTGATGGTAAGGCCGAGGCCGAGGCCTGGCATCGGGCGTACGCTTTCGGCCTCGCCGCGCTGGAAGGGTTCGTAGATGCGCGTCAGGTCCTTCTCGGCGATGCCGCGGCCGGTGTCGGTGACGGTGAAAGTCGCAACCTGGCTGCGATAGCCGACATCGAAGGCGACGCTGCCCTCGTCGGTGAATTTGATGGCGTTGGAGAGCAGGTTGACGAGGATCTGGCGCAGGCGCTTTTCGTCGGTGCGGACGAATTGCGGCAAGGCCGGCGAACGCTCATGGGTGAAGGCGAACCCCTTTGCCTGCGCCTGCGGGCGGAACATGTCGACGATCTGATCGAGGAAATCCTGGATATTGATCTCGTTGGAATAGACCTGCAGGCGTCCGGCCTCGATCTTGGAAATATCCAGGAGGCCGTCGATCAGCCCGGAGAGATGTTCGGCGCTGCGGCGGATGACCTTGATCGAGGATTGGCGCGGCACCGGGATCGTCTCGTCGCGCTCGAGGATCTGGGCATAACCAAGCACGGCATTCAACGGCGTGCGCAGCTCGTGGCTGAGGCCGACGACATATCGGCTCTTGGCGCGGTTGGCGGCCTCGGCGGTCTCCTTGGCGTTCTGCAAAGCCGCGTCGGTCTTCTTGTGGGCGGCGATTTCCTTGAGTAGCAGCGTGTTCTGGCGCGAGGATTCCTCCTCGGCGACGACGCGGCTGTCATGGGCGAGCACATAGAACCAGCAGACGACGCCTGAGATCACAGAGAAGACGAAGAAGACGATCAGGATAGTGCGGTTGACGACCTCGGCGGTCTCCGGCGAGGCGGCGGCGACCTGATGGGCGATCATCGCGAGAATCGCGCCGATCGCGGTCAGCGCCAAGGCGACGGCGATGCCGTAGCGGCCTAGGCGCGTCGTCAGCTTGCCCAGGATGCCTTCCGGCAACAGCGTCTTGGCGACGGTGCCGACCTGCGCGTTGAAACGGGCGGCCGGCTTGCACATGTCGTGGCAGCGGCTGTCGAGCGAGCAGCAGAGCGAGCAGATCGGCGCGGCATAGGCGGGGCACCAGGCCATGTCCTCCGGTTCGAAGGGGTGTTCGCAGACCGAGCAGGTGATGCTCGTCAGGTTCTTCCAGCTCTGGCGCGGCTTGCGGGCGAGATAGAACTTGCCTTTCGTCGCCCAGGCGAGCGCCGGCGTGGCGACCAGCGCGATGGCGAGGGTGATGTAGGGGGCGAGCGAGGCGGCGGTCCCGCCGAAGGCGCCGAAATGGGCGATCAGCGACACTGTCGCCGACAGCGTCATGGCGCCGAGGCCGACCGGGTTGATGTCGTAGAGATGGGCGCGCTTGAACTCTATGCCTGGGGGAGCAAGCCCCAGCGGCTTGTTGATGAAGAGATCGGCGGAGATCGTGCAGAGCCAAGCCATGGCGATGATCGAGAAGATGCCGAGCGTTTCCTCCAGCAGCCTGTAGATGCCGAGCTCCATCAGGAGCAGGGCGATTGCGACGTTGAAGACCAGCCAGATGACGCGGCCGGGATGGCTGTGGGTCAGCCGCGAGAAGAAGTTCGACCAGGCGAGCGAGCCCGCATAGGCGTTCATCACGTTGATCTTCAGCTGCGAGACGACGACGAAGGCGGCCATCAGCAACAGCGCGGCATTGTGCCAGGGGACCATGTAGCCGAAGGCCGTCAGGTACATCTGCGCCGGGTCGGCGGCGCGGTCGAGCGGCACGCCTGACGTGAAGGTCAGCACGACCAGAAACGAACCGGCAAGCAGCTTCGGCGCGCCGATGATGACCCAGCCGGGACCGGCGAGGAAGATGGCGAGGCGATGGCGCCATTTGCGCTGCGGGTCGGGCGGCAGGAAGCGCAGGAAGTCCGCCTGTTCGCCGATCTGAGACATCAGCGCCAAGATGACGGCTGAGGCGGCGCCGAATTCGACGAGATTGAAATCCGCGACCGTGCCGGGCGGGCCGGAGGCGTGGCGGATGCCGGCGAAGGCGCGCCAGAGGTCGAATTTTCCCCAGTCCATGAAGGCAATGAAGATGAAGGGCAGGATGTTCAGCACGATCCAGAAGGGCTGGGTCATCAGCTGGAACTTGCTGATCAGCCGCACGCCGTGCGTCACGAGCGGGATCACCATGACGGCGCTGATGATGTAACCGATCCAGAGCGGGATGCCGAGCGTCAGCTCCAGCGCGCCGGACATGATCGAGGCCTCGATTGCAAACAGCATGAAGGTGAAGCTTGCATAGATCAGCGAGGTGATGGTCGAGCCGATGTAGCCAAAGCCTGCGCCGCGCGTCAGAAGATCGATGTCGACGCCGTGGCGGATGGCGTAGCGGCTGATCGGCAGGCCGATCGCCAGCATGGCGATCGAAGCGACGATAATGGCGTAGAAGGCATTAGTGGTGCCGTAGGACAGCGTGATCGCGCCGCCAATCGCCTCCAGCGCCAGGAAGGAGATTGCGCCGATCGCCGTCTGCGAGATGCGCTGCGATGAGAAATGGCGGGCGCTCTTTGCGGTAAAGCGCAGCGCATAATCTTCCAGCGTCTGGTTGGCGACCCAGCGATTGTATTCGCGTCTTACCGGAATGATGCGTTGGCGTGCTGCCATGTCTTCCTTCCGGCATTCCGGTTGGGCCCATCGTCTCTCCGGCACTCTTGGCGGGACGGGCGGGAAAGGCAAGAGGCGGAGCGCCGGCAGATTCACAGAACAGCAATATTTTTGAAACCGGTCTGTCACATAAGGGCTCTAACTCTCCCGCCGTTCGTTCAATCATTTCGGGTATCATCATGTCTGCTTTAAGCCTTTTCCGCCTGAGCACCGCCCTTGTCTGCCTTGTTTCGATCGTGCCGTCGCTTGCCGCCGCCGAGCAGGCAACGGCGGCGAAAGCGCCTTATGCGCAGGCCGGAAACACGAACAAGCGTGGAGATGCCTGCTTCTCGACGGTGGATACCAATGCCGCCGTCCATCTTCTCTCCGGCTTCCTCGAAGTCTGGACGCCGCGCACGCCCTTCGTCGATGCCGGCGTTGAGGCCCCGGCCAAGGACAATTGCCCTGCGGTGGCCAAGACGGATTGGGACGGCATTCCCTTCAGCAAGACCGATGGCCAGGTCGTCAACAAGCCAGTCCATGATGCGAATATCGCCTATGTCGTCAAAGCGACGAAGGCCCGGACGGCCGAACAGGCGGTCGCCGCCTACCTCGACGATCGGCGCGGTAAGAATGCCAGCATCGTCGATGGCCTCGGCCCGCTGATGGATGCCTGGAAGGCGGGCTCCAAGCAGACCACCACGATTACCGAAGTGGCCGCCGATGCGACGACTGTCAAATACGACGACAAGGGGAACAATCGCGGCGCCGGCAGCAAGCCGGACACGGAAAACAAGACCGATGCCAATCCGGACATGGGCCTTGCCATCGATTTCATCAATGCCGCGAGCGGTGACGGCTCGACGGAGCCGGCCAAGCGCTATTTCAAATATGCCCGTCCCTATCGTTGGAGCCAGGATGTCTCGGTCGTCCCGACGCTCGAGCCCGCCAAGAACGGCAAGCCGGTCGAGGACGGCGGCTTCCCAAGCGGGCATACGGCAGAAGCCTGGCGCGATGCGCTCGCCATGGCCTATCTCGTGCCGCAGCGTTTTCAGGAAATGATCACGCGCGCCAGCGAAATGGGCGAAGACCGCATCCTTGCCGGCATGCATTCCCCCCTCGACGTGATGGGCGGCCGCATGCTCGGCACCGCCACGGTCGTCTACAATCTGAACAAGGCTGATAATTCAACGCTGAAGAGCGATGCTTACGCCCAGGCGCAATCCTGGCTCGTCGCCAAATCAGGCGTTGCGGATGCCGGGGCGCTTGAAGTCGCCGCCCATGCAGCGCCGCTTGCCGCGGACCGCTTCGCCGATCATGACGCCAACCGCGCTTACGTGCTGCAGCGCCTGAGCTATGGCCTGCCCACCATCCATGCGACCGATCAGCCGGCGCGCGTGCCGCAGGGCGCAGAAGCGCTTCTTGAAACGCGTCTGCCCTATCTCGACGGCGAGCAGCGCCGCGACGTGCTGAAGACGACGGAGATCGCCTCGGGCTATCCGCTGCTCGACGATGCGGAAGGCTACGGCCGCCTCAACCTGTTTGCCGCCGCCGACGGCTATGGCGCCTTCGAACAGGATGTGACGGTGACGATGGACGCTGCAAAGGGCGGCTTCAATGCGATCGATACCTGGCGCAACGATATTGGCGGCAAAGGCAAGCTGGTGAAGCGCGGTAGCGGCATTCTCGGCCTTTCCGGCGCCAACAGCTATGCCGGCGGCACCGTGCTGGAAGAAGGCGTGCTGGTGGCAGGCTCGCCCTCGGCCTTCGGCACCGGCGGACTGTCCGTGAACGGCGGTTCTCTCGTCATGGCGGCCGCTAAGCCCCTGACCGTAGGCGGTGATTACCAGCAGTTCGCCAATGCCGCGGCGAAGCCGACGCTCGGTGCTGACGGCGCGGGCACGCTGGTCATCGCGGGCAAGGCGGCGCTCTCCGGTGACCTCGATGTGACGCTTGCCTCGGGCTACGCCCCGGCGCCCGGAACGAAGATCGAGATCCTGAAGGCCGGAGCCGTCAGCGGCATCTTCGACAGGTTCACCATCTCCGGCCACAGGGCGAACCTTTCCTACGGCCCGACATCGGTCACCCTGACGATCGGCGAATAATATCGAACTAAAGGGCATCCCTTCCGTGGGGATGCCCTTCCTTGTCCTCGTCTGCCCGTTTGCCCCCTGCGCCTACGTCATTTGGCGTATGTGTTTTTGCGCTGCAGCACCCGATAGTCCCCTCGGCAACAGTTAATTTCCGTTTCCGGCCTGTTGCGGAACAAGAAGAGGGGAGTTCAATCAGATGAATCTCAAATCCACTATTACGGGCGCAGCGCTCGGCGCTGTTATGGCCGCATCGGCCGCCTTCCACGGTGCGGTAGCCGCCGACGACACGATCAAGGTCGGCGTGCTGCATTCGCTTTCGGGCACGATGGCGATTTCCGAAACGACACTCAAAGACGCCATGCTGATGCTCATCGACGAGCAGAACAAGAAGGGCGGCCTTCTCGGCAAGAAGCTTGAAGCCGTCGTCGTCGACCCGGCATCCGACTGGCCGCTGTTTGCCGAAAAGGCACGCGAGCTGATCCAGAAGGACAAGGTTGCCGCCGTCTTCGGTTGCTGGACGTCCTCGTCGCGCAAGTCCGTTCTGCCGGTTTTCGAAGAGCTGAATTCGCTGCTCTTCTATCCGGTCCAGTATGAAGGCGAAGAGTCTTCGCGCAACATCTTCTACACCGGTGCTGCTCCGAACCAGCAGGCCATTCCTGCTGTCGACTACCTGATGGAAAAAGAAGGCGTCAAGCGCTTCGTTCTCGAAGGTACGGACTACGTTTATCCGCGTACGACCAACAAGATTCTCGAGGCATACCTGATTTCGAAGGGTATTCCGAAAGAAGACATCATGACCAACTACACGCCGTTCGGCTTCTCCGACTGGCAGACCGAAGTTTCCAAGATCAAGGAATTCGGTTCGGCCGGCAAGAAGACCGCCGTCGTCTCGACGATCAACGGCGATGCCAACGTTC
>Ga0209673_1000472_pt1 | contig 67708 bp, 60 predicted proteins | sample AraplaCol_mMS_r2_2_FD_184274 | JGI IMG/M metagenome (GOLD analysis project Ga0209673, IMG submission 184274) | Arabidopsis root microbial communities from North Carolina, USA - plate scrape MF_Col_mMS_r2 (SPAdes) (version 3) | ecosystem: Host-associated > Plants > Roots > Endosphere | place... | reverse complement strand
CCTGTCTTCCAAGCTGATGACGACAAATCCAGACGACAACTACGGCCATTATCTCGAAATGTCATTTCGCAAATCGATCGTGTGCTGATGGGTCTACATCACGCTATGCAGGGTAGAAGCCGAGCCCGAGGCACAGGCGATGAACCTCAATCCGACACCGAAGGCGAAACATCACCAACCAGTTCGCGTTCTGGATCTCGCGGCCGCAAGCTATATACCTCAGATAGGGATACATCTAAACAAGATCCTTCACAGTCTCGTGGCAGAAAGCAAAAATTAGATCCATACATCTTCCAAAGAGGCGAACAGCGTGACTGGAGTGAAGTGATGGGCATCGCAGCCATGACGGGCCTTCCCTCAGACGCAGTAATGCGCGCCTCAAAACGATGCGCGGATCTATTTGGTCAAGACATGGAATTTCGACGCCTTCACGAAGGCAAAATGCGCAAAATCGAGGACCTGGGTTCTGGAAAATGGCGGTTAGCGTATATTGAAAGTGACACCGAAGGCGAAAATATACCTGCTCCTCCCCGACGGAAAAAACGACGATTGAGGAAGAAGGATATTGTCCATGATTCTGATTCTGATGATAATCAACCGGTATCTCGACCCATGGGCAAGGGTGAGCATCGCAAAGCGGATATCCTTTGTCCGATCACCAGTTGTCCACGACATACGCAAGGCTTTTCTCGGACTTGGAATCTAACCCTGCACATGAGGAAGGCTCATGGGCGTGAGCGTGAGCGTGAGCGTGAAAATGAAGGAGGAGCTGAGCGTCGGAATGGTTCTAATAAGAGACCTGAGGTTATTGAAATCGATTAATGTATACCCTAATTCATACACTACGTATTTACAATGGCTATTGTATATTGACTACATCTACTCATCGTGAGAAGAGTATTGAGCTTCAACCTTCAACTATTTGCCAAATATAATTATAGAATACATTAACCCAGGACATACAGCATTGGTAACTCCACGCCCAGTCAATGTCTATCATTTCCTGCTCCGTAAACTTGCATTGCTGCAGGCTGTGTTTGTCGTGGGGGCTGAATCACCCCGTATTCAAAGGGTTCCTCTTGGATCTTCTTGTCTCTTTGGATATTCCCTGGTAGACTCAATCTCGGTATTACTAGTCTACGCGGGTGTTCATAAAGTTCTTCCCTTCGATAATTCTAACGAAATGTCGCAACTTTGATCTGCCTTATTCTTACTCTATCCATCATTTGCTGAAAGCCCCTTCAGCCGGAACGACCAATACACCAGACTATCCTATTAAGAGAGTACTCATTATTTGGCAATAACGATGGAAATGTTTCCTCTGAACGAAACCCATGGTGATTCCGTGAAGCCTGGGCCTGGCATTCCAAAGTCTCAATTAAAGTCAAGCGTTCTAGCTGAATCAAAGACACAATCGCGATCCAGAACATTGTCCAAGGAGACCAATCACAAAGAATATTCTCGAATCAATAAGTCCGCTCGCAGGTCAATTTGGCTTGATACATGGCTAATTGAAGGTATTGCTTTGGCATTCGCTATTGCTTGTTTCATCGCTATATGCGTGATACTCGCTATATACGATCACAAAGTACGACCAGAGACACTCTTATACGATTTGACTCTGAACACATTCATTTCAGTCCTAGCAACAGCATGCAAATCATCCTTGGTCTTGGTCATCGGAGAATCTATCAGTCAGTTGAAATGGCTCTGGTTCCAGACTAGTACTTCTAGTACTGCTACCAGTAATACTGCGCGAGGTATGAATGGTCGAAGTTTACTCGATATGCAGACATTCGATGCGGCGAGCAGAGGACCACTAGGCTCATTAATGATCATTTTCCACCATCGTGCGCAATCTTTCGTCTCTCTTGGGGCACTGGTCCTCGTGTTTCTTCTAGCATTTGATCCCTTCATACAACAAGTTCTCAAATACCCTGTCTGGCTTGCACCGAACTCGAACGAAATGGCTATTGCGCCACAATTGCGCGAATTCATGCCCGGAAACTCGACCATGGATAAGGCACTTTCTCAGGGATTTTGGTCAGATCAGGACTTCACGCCTCCTCTCGATTGTCCGTCGGGGAATTGTACATGGGACCCGTACTCGTCTGTTGGCTTCTGCAATCAATGCGCCGATATCACTTCTCTTATGGTACTCGATTGCCATTTACCCACCATCAAGGAGGGGTTTAATGGAGGATTCAACGAAACATGTAATATCGACCTTGTCAATGCATTTCAGGACGATATGTCTGGTCATAATTTCACCGTCACATTTCACGATAGTGAGGGTTATGAGATGGGCATGCCAGTCTTGTATTTCCCTGATAAAATTGTCTGGCAACCTTTTAATCGGATTCTCGGATACTATGACTATGGTCTCATGGGCCAGCTTTTAAACAGCACTCTATCCGGCGTCAAGAATCCTCTTTGGACAAATGCGCGGGCAGAACTTGAGTTGAATACCAGTGGCAATGCCTCTTATTCTGCACCTATTTCGAATCGCATGTACGTCAAGCGAGTGATTGGGTGTAGTCTTTCACTTTGTCTACGAGAGTACAATGTGACAGTGCAGAATGGGAATCCATCGATCGAAACACTAGCCACTGATTTCGGCAGGCTATACGTGAATGAAGCACACCTCGTCGATGACAATGAAGGCTATTCATTATGCTGGGAGCCCGGGTCCTCGAATAATATCAACACGAACTCGAATGAAAGCAACTTTGGATTTTGTGATCCGAAAATGCGACTACTCGCAGGAAAGGGCTCCAAATACTTTCCTCAAGGGTCAGGAGGGGCATGGCTTCTGAAATACCACATATGGCATAAAGAGCCAAGAGATGCAGATGAGTTCTATGGCACAGAAAATTATAATCCAGCTCTGGATCGAATTGAAAGTACCGGATTCGAAGAAACGATGGCCAATATTGCAGCTTCATTGAATAAGCTGAGCCTTACATACTCTTCCCACAGGATCAATGGCACGGTGCATACATCTGAAGTATTTGTGGATGTGCAATGGCCGTGGATCGGTCTTCCGGCCTTACTGGTTGTGGTTGGGACGGTATTTTCATTGGCGACGATGTATGTGAGTCAGAGGAGTCAATTACCACTGTGGAAGTCATCCGCTTTAGCGCCATTCTATCACGGATTGGAGTGGGTTGAGAAGGAAGAGTATAAGATGGGTGGTGGGATGGAGAAGCAGGCTGAGGGAGTGAAGGTCGGATTGAGGCATTCTGAAGGACATGATAGATTGATGCTTTGTGAGAAGAGATCAGGTGATCACCTAGAGATTTAATAGAGCGTAGGATGGTATTTCAATAATCTCCTCCTAGTACATGATGTTCTTATCGATATATCGTTCTATCAATCATTCTATGATAAAGTGTTGACTCCAAAGATACCGGTCTGTTGTATATCTGGTATTGTAATTACGCTATCTCTGATTGTATACTTCGTAAAGCTACATGAGTGGTTCATTTCCCCGAGCTCTTCATCTTCCGCTCCGTGATTGGATACAAATCCCGCGCTATGTAATTTATGTATTTACGATACAAATTTGCGGAGCAACTGGATCTGTGACTAACGCGATATACACTCGAATCATTTATGAATTCAAAAGAAAGACTTCAAATCAGTTTATAATACCTTTAATTAGATATTATAATGTGTTTAAAGAACACAGAATCATCTAGTCAATAATGTTAGTGCATGAATTGCCCAATTCCAGCTCTCATCCATCAAATCCAACAGAATGACATCAGCCCCGCATAGCATGGAGCTTCCCTTTCCAGCGCAAGCTTCCCCTTCAACTTCCACTTTCTCCTCCACTTCAACCAATTCCGATCGCCGTCGGTGCTTCTCGGCCTTGCAGAGCAATCATCGTTTAGTGCATCCCCCGGTTTACACTCAATTGATCGCCCTTTTTAAAGTCCGTCTTCTCCCCGCAAACCACCGCGCGCTTTTTTTTGCCCAGTCCTGCTCGCTTTTCCCTGTCCTTCCCCGCTCCTCCGCTTGAACGTTTCGCCTCGGTTGTTCCTCGGAGAGTTTCCTCTGATCCAAAATGGATCGTCTCATCCGTCCTGTTTCTCGTCAACTTCTGCGACCTCGTCTTCGCTATCCTTTTTCCATTCCTCCTCCTCCTGCCGCAAAGCGACTCTACACTATGGGACACAGCAAGCCTGATGTAAGTGGATATACTTGTGACTCTCCAACTTTTGTGAAAGTGGTCTTGTTATTAACCTCATCCCTACAGCTGAAAGACAAGTCACTCTTCATTGAGAAGTCATACATCAATGGCGAGTGGGTTGGTGCTCAATCAGGCGAGACCTTCGAGGTTCACGGTAACTATAGCACATACATTATCATATCAATAATCATAACACCGACTAATGCACTTTTTCATGATAGACCCTGCCACTGGCAAACTGATCGGAACATGCCCCGAGCTCAACACTACAGACGTCGAAAAGGCTATCCAAGCCGCCTCCGAGGCCTTCCCCTCATTCCGCACAACTCTCGCCCGTGAGCGTGCCCGCATGCTGCGCCGCTGGTACCAGCTGATGATGGATAATGCGGAGGATCTGGCCAAGTTAATCACTTGGGAGAATGGCAAGCCATTCGCTGACGCCAAGGGCGAGGTGAACTACGCCGCCAGCTTCTTCGAGTGGTTCAGTGAGGAAGCTCCCCGCGCATATGGAGATGTTATTCCGGCCACTGTCCCCGGAAACCGAGTCATGACCCTGAAGCAGCCAGTTGGTGTGTGCGGTCTCATTACCCCATGGAACTTCCCAGCTGCTATGATCACCCGTAAGATCGGCCCTGCACTCGCCGCGGGCTGCACTGTTGTCGCAAAGTCCCCCGCCGAGACTCCATTTACCGCCAACGCTCTCGCCGAACTGGCTCACCGTGCCGGTATCCCCAAGGGTGTAGTTAACATTGTGACTGCATCGAAGAATACTCCTGCCGTTGGCGAGCTGATCACCACTCACCCTGAGGTTCGCAAGGTTTCTTTCACCGGTTCGACTAATGTCGGCCGTCTATTGATGAAGCAGGCTTCGTCGACTATCAAGAAGGTCTCATGGGAGCTCGGTGGTAACGCACCTTTCATTGTATTCGATGATGTCGAGGACCTCGATGCCGCCGTTAACGGCGCCATCGCTTCCAAGTTCCGTAGCTCTGGCCAGACCTGCGTCTGTGCTAACCGAATCTACGTGCAGAAGGGCGTTTACGAGGAGTTCTCTAAGCGCTTCGCTGCCAAGGTTAAGGACTTCAAACTCGGAGCCGGCTTCGAGGAGGGTATCACCCATGGTCCTGTCATCCACGAGCGTGCCGCCGAAAAGGTGCATGAGCACGTTCAAGACGCTACTTCCAAGGGTGCGAAGGTTCTTATCGGTGGTCAGAAGGCTTCTGCCCTGGGTCCCAACTTCTACGAGCCCACTGTTCTCTCTGGCATGAGCAAGGAGATGCTTCTCGCTTCCGAGGAGACCTTTGGTCCTGTTGCTGGTCTCTTCCCCTTCGAGACCGAGAAGGAGGTTGTCGATTTGGCTAACAAGGCCGAGGTTGGTCTGGCTGGTTACTTCTTCAGCGGTAATGTTCGCCGTATCTTCCGCGTTGCCGAGACCCTGGAGGTTGGCATGGTCGGTGTCAACACTGGCTTGATCAGTGATGTTGCTTCTCCGTATGTATCCTTTTGCCCCGCAATATGTTTCTTTGCTAACTCTCTTCTAGATTCGGTGGTGTTAAGCAGAGTGGCTTTGGCCGTGAGGGCAGCAAGTATGGTATTGATGAGTTCATGGTTATCAAGAGCGTTACTTTTGGTGGTATGGGGGAGCCTCTGCAGGCATAAGACTCCTCAAAATATAGATATATGAAATCATTGTTTGGATTTGTGTACCAGATATCAAAAATCAATTGAGAATAAATAATCTTTTCAAATCATATACATTATGAGCATTTCGTCACACTCAGACAGCCTAGAATTTACATCGTATTTCCCAGATGATAGAATTATTGTACATAGATCACGTGAAAATACAGTAATACTAATACACATCAAACTCGACCGCCTTCCTCGCCTCTCGTCGCGAATAATATCGAATAACATCCACGCAATTAACCAAATCCCCAAGAGAAATCAGAAAAGGGAGATGATCCACCTCCATGCGGCCAACACTTAGATTTTTCGCCGCGGTTTCAAAGGGTTCCCCGTCAAAATTGAGGAAACCCGCCGTCAGCCTCGAACATGTACGTACAACCTAGAAAAGCGAAGCCCTGGCCCGGGGAAATGGATGAATGGAGTTGAAAGAGAAATGTTTTCATGTTTAATGTGAAAGTGAGTATTGATTATGGTTTGATAGTTTATTCAACGGCAGCGCGTCTTGACGTTTTGGAGGGAGATTGTTCGCGCGTTAAATAGTGAGTTTCTCCTTGCCTCGTGATGTTTCAGCTCTGTCCGATGATAAGGTCATCTGGGGTACTGAAGGAGTGTCTATATTGTTGAGTTAACTAATGGCATTTCCCTATATAAAGAAGTTCCTCCCTCCTCTACGCGCGAGGAATTACGAAATTATGCGCGGCAGGAGTTCGAAAGGCATCGGCAAGTTACGGATTTGGTGAGATATCTATTTCTCCTTTTATAATTGTATAGGGCTAATTTTCTGGTTGTTAGGGACATATTCGGTACTTGATGTCGGTATGTATTTTTCCTCCATTTATCAAATATGTTGTGCTAATATATTCTAGACGGGGAAGGCTGAGTTCGATACTATGAGAAGGTATATTGATGAGCAGGTTGCTGGGTGATAGATCCTCATTAGAGGCATCTGCTTGGTGTCTTTGTTTAGCTGGAGTGTTTAAGTTGAGGTTTCTGCTTTGAGACAGTATACTATCGTGTTATAGGTCTTGCATTTCAAGCTATGTATAGTATTAGCATTGTACAATCTATTTGATATTCTTGATGATGATTACTAGGTAGCAACCACCCAGGCGTACTATGCCTGGGTGTCTAGCAAAGTACTGTAGAAACCCATCAATCGTATGATCCATTATACGATTGATTAGTTCAATTTGACCTTTGTCTAGGCGTCATTCAATTGCACTTGAAATATTTGGGCAAATAAGCATGGTGATATTTCTGCACAAGCACATCAGTGTACAGTAGTCCAACGTAATCATAATAAACATGGCCAGGGTCAACAGTTCGTGCTTATCAGTGTATCAGTGGAGTCGACTGGAATTCCAGACATAAGCACATTAACCATACAGGTACAGTAGTTGTAGAGTATCTAGTGTTGTGTAGAAAATTGGATATCAGGTTGTGATGACATCATCGGTATTGCTCACAAATTTACCCTTGTTTGCCACTCGCATCTCTTCCCGATCGATCATTGCTGTATACTGTACACAACCAGTACAAGCGTATGTAGCACAAGACTTGGTCTACTAGGAGATACTATTGCGCGTCACGACTGGGGTATGTCCTCCTGATTGCCAGGGTGTCGAAACCACTCCGGGTCACTATCGCATGTCCGCGGCCCCGCAGTTCCAACTAAATGAGCATCATGGATCCTCGATGAAAACGGGTCATCGAACAGGATCCGGCATGATGGCCCGTCCATCCAGACCCAGACCCCCATCAACTTTCTGCTCTATCCTTCAAGCGTTTTCTGCCCCGGATCTTTCTTGCTTCTGCTGGGTTTAACGGGTGCTTTTCCCGCCCAGGGGTGCAGGTGGCGAGTCCTCGGCCTGCCTAGCTTACTTCTTGGCTGGGTGCAGTAGTGTATTACTTTCTATCGGATGGAGGACGGCAAGTCTAGATCTTGATATGGTGACGTAGTTGAGCAAACTAGCTTTATTTTCCTTGTTCAGCGGGAGATCCGGGGGATATATACCCTAGCTTGATCATTAATTCCAACCATTGCTTTTTGGAAGAAACGAATCAATTCAATTGTTCTCTGCTGCCCGTGTGCAAGGCAAACCATACCATTTTCGAATTTAAGCTCCAAGTTTTAAGAACGTCCACGTTCTTGCGGGTTATACCCAATTCTTCTTCACGAAGCTATTCTCAGTACAACTTGAAGTTCACATTATTTGATCACCATCGTATCACGACCACTTGTCCTACCAATTAACTCTTATCTACTCGGTCATTGCACACTCTACAATTTACCAAGTGTGATAAATATCCAACTCTGAATATCAGCAACAATGCCACGCGACCAGGTCGACCGTATCAGCCCCGAACGAGCAAAGCACCTCGAGCGAAACCGAATCGCCGCAAATAAATGCAGACTCAAGAAGAAGAGAGAACACCAAGCAATTCAAAACTCCCTTCATAACGAAACAGCTCGACATGACTCTCTCATGGCCGAATTGAATACCCTCCGTGAAGAAATCTGGACGCTGAAGAATACCGTTTTCGCCCACGCAAGCTGCAATGATGACCATATCAATCGACAATTAGCCAGTATGAGCGAGAATCTCGTCGGTGCAAGCCCAGACCAGCTCCAGATACCCTCCCCAACACTTTCTTCTCCAAGTTGGTCAGATAAATCTGCGATGGGGAATAGTAGGAAAGGGTCGAATGCGGATTCGGAGGCTTCGGAAAATCAACTCTTTACAGATCCAGCTCTTTACGACGCGACTTTTGATGGGATGGGTGAATTCTCATTTGATCGACTGATCAATATGGAAAATGTCTAATGGATGTAATTCTTTGACTATGTATTTTATTTGCTTTTTCACAAGTTCGGTGTTGGGATTTGGGCGGATTCCATGACTTCAAATTCTTCTTGATGTTATATAATACCCTTCAGCTACCAAATCGCATAAAAATCGAGCTGGACTCGATAATTCAGTATATTAGAATATTATCCAACCTACTCTACACATGTAATACAAGTAGCCTTACGACAGTCCTTCCAGAATGCATCCTCATCACAGGAGCTCGGGCCGCATCCTAAATGCTGCTGCAGTGGGAAAGCCGCCGCAAATCAGGGCTATCATCCATGAGAATGACGAGAGTGGTACACATTCCACCACTCACATCATCAGGAAAATTCAAGCAAGGACACCACAATCGAGACACGCGGGGCGCTAGACAAAAGAGAGGAAGAAGCCCACACGTTCATTCGCTCGCCCGGAAAAAATGGCCGGCCATTCAACGGCCGGAAAGCCTGGAGATCGTGTGGGCCTGCAGAAATGAGTACGGCGAACGACATGTCACTACTTGAATGTGTTGCCCGTTCTTTTTCGATGTCCTTCGTTCACACTCGTTCAAGTTTCTTGTGACTTGATTCTCCAGCCGCTGATGTAAATGATCCTCCTTAGGCATTTGGTGGCCCCCTAAGGTCCCCCCCCCAACTGACCATCTACATTGTATTGTGTTGCCACTTGGTGTGCATGTGGAGAGCACAATACCTTTTATTTTATATAATATTAATCTGTTTTCCGAGAGTCGCCACTCGTTCTATTTCCTATTATTTTCTGGGATCAAGCCCGTATTCCCTTTCTCACTATCTGTATAGTGAACACCCGCGAAGTGCTGCATTTTATAGCGATTATCTGGACAAGCGTATTTCTTGTTTATGCGAAGATCATGTCAAATCCTATAGGCCAAATGACAACCCCCGGGCGGGATATGGCCCAGTTCTCCCAGAAGGTTATTATGGGCGCACCATTTGAGACAACTGAAAGGTATGCAAATGATAGAATACTTAATATCATAGACCCTTCAAAATGTAGCGATTTACTAATCGAAGTTAAGATATACCGACTTAGTCCCAATAGGAATGGGTGTTTCAGGATTAGTCTGGTATGACTAGGAATTCCTATAAGCCAGTGTACCATGGCAGCCCAGGATGGAGAATCGGTATTATGGCTGACAGTGAGATTTGTTGTTTAGTTCTGCTCGAGATCAGATTTCTAATACAACGCTGGCCGTGAAGAAGCTCAGCGAGCCTTTCAAGTCGGACAATATTGCGAAACACATGTTTCGCGAAGTCAAGTTGTTGAAGCAATTGCAGCATGAGAATGTTTGTCATCATTCCCTCATCGAACATTGCAATCTAACTTTGACTGCTTGCAGGTCATTCACTTAAAAGATATCTTCATTTCGCCATCCGAAGACATGTAAGTGGTGTATAAATATGTGTTAAAACCGATACAAAGCTAACTCATACGATAGATACCTCGTGACAGATCTCATGGCAACAGATTTGAGCTCTTTATTAAAAACAAAGAAATTTGACGAGCAATTCTCTCAATACTTCTTGTATCAATTGATGGTACGAAAGAATAGTCCTTCCAAAACTTCACTCGCCAGCACGAAAACACCAATACTAACCCACCTCGAATCTAGCGAGGCCTCAAATATGTGCATTCAGCAGGGGTAGTTCATCGTGATCTCAAACCCAGCAATATCCTAATAAATGAAAATTGCGACCTGAAAATATGTGACTTTGGCCTCGCGCGTGTACAGGAAGCTCAAATGACCGGCTACGTATCGACGAGGTACTACCGCGCTCCGGAGATTATGCTTACATGGAGGAGATACAATGAAAAGGTCGATATCTGGAGTGCGGGTTGTATCTTTGCTGAGATGATTATCGGGAAGCCGCTGTTTCCAGGAAAGAATCATATCAATCAGTTTATGGTGATTACGCAAATGCTTGGAAGTCCACCTGAAAACGTGATTGCAAACATTACGAGTGAAAATGTAAGCAGTGGCTCGTGGAAAGATGCAAAAAAAAAGACGAGACTGGGCTTTGAGAAACGATGATATCTAACTTCCCTGCTATAGACCTTGGCTTTCATCAAATCCTTACCGGATAGACCCCATCAATCTTTATCAAAGATCATGCCGAACGCAAGTATCAAAGGTGAGTCCATTCACATTTAAGGAGTGTCAATACAGCTTTCTAATATGACATACTAGCAACAACCTTATTGGACAAAATGCTCCAGCTTGATCCAGAAGAACGCATCGCCGCAGAAGAGTGTCTCCAATCACAATTCCTCGAACCATACCATGACCCAGACGACGAACCAGTTGCAACAGAGAAATGCGATTGGGCATTTCTGGAAGCAGATTTACCGGCAGATATGTGGAAGACGGTCATGTATGCAGAAGTACTGCGATACCATGAGAAAGGAAGTGGTTCTACAAATCTAGCATCGAAATTCGTACCCGAAATACCGGGATTGAACATCGTCTAGAAGATTCAGCTACCCAGCTACCCAGCCATGCTGCCACTCGTTTGATATTTCGGCATTTTAACATGAAGCGTTTCACAGGCGAGATCTTGGAGTGTTATTACACTTTTATTTTTATTTTTGTGCTGTTTAGATTTCACTCCAGCGTGTTCTTGCTCATTGCCTGTGATATCCCATCTGTTCAAATGAATTTCGATCATGATTACTTTTATATTGTCTTCTACCCGTTCTCTTTTCTTCTTTGCCTTATCTTCTTCTCTGTCAACTTTCGAGATACTAGTATTCATTAGGAATATTGATTATGAAATTACCTATTATAGGTATAATACGTCGATATCATCACGCAAGCCAAACCTCGTAAAAGCCACGCCAGAAAAACAAGTAGCAACGATTCAACACACAGTTATACACTCATCATATCTTCGTGAATTGAGGCGAAGTACACCGAGTATTAACAGAACCAGCTCAGTCCCAGTATTAGGTTAGGAGTAGTCATTACAGCACGAAAATACAGCATATTTGAATCCGCAGATCGAGAGCTGCTCAAACTTCCTCAGAAGCACTGGTGACTTCCGAGACAGGAGGTTGAGTCTGTTCCTGCTGCTGACCGTTCTGGTGATTCTTGCTGTTTTGGCGGGAATTCTTGAGGTCGACGATAGCGAAGAAGTTGGTGAAGACAAAGAGTGCCCTAAATAATATATTCAGAATTAGTTATGCGCGTCTATGGAGTATTGTTTTGGTTAATTGTGTTTAACTCACCACTCAACTGCTGCAACAACAATCAACGCTTGCAGTCCGTGGCAGCTGGGATATGTGCAGGCGCTGGGCTTAGGAATCAATGCGGCCAGGGCAATCCAACCACTCAGCCAGAGGCACATGGTCACGATCTCAACGAAAGGAATCACATATTCATGTGAGATGCGAGAGAACCAGAGAGGAGCGAGACCGAGATAGGGCACTGCGACGACGGTGGTCCAGCAGCCGTTGAAAAGCATGAAGTAGATGACATTTGAGAAAGACCAAGAGTCGTAAAGTGTGCCGATGACTGGATGAATGTTAATTAGGAGACTCTTAATCGCATGACTCGAGGTGTCCTAGAGGTATAAAAGGATTGAACGAACCGTATGCGCTTAGTCCGATAGTTGCCAGGGCAAAAATTGCCTGGACAATTCGGAGGGGGTAGACCCAGGAAAGCATGGTGTATGATGAAAATACGTTTCAAGTTTGATAGATATATAGATCAAAAGTAACACTCGTGTCAATGCTTCACTTGGATCAGGTCAGGTCAGGAACGTCTTAAGATGGCCTGGGATGATAGTGTACGGGGATGAGAAGTCAAGATCCACCCCGTGGGCAACGGGTGTCAACAGAGTTATATACCTAATAGCAACAGGACCCGCAAAATCTGGATTCAAGAAATGAACTAAACAAAAGAAGAAAAATTCAAAAATCAGAAAAAAATCAATAGCTCCGCAGCCGAGGCCTCGTAAACCTTGTGGCGAGACGTCATAAGAAGACGGAATGCTAGAAGTACCTCGGAGTTTGGGCAGACCCTGCAGGAAGAAGTACGGGAAGAACCCGGTGCAGTGGACCATGAACTACCAGATGGGGTTGAATGAAAAGTAGGGATCCATTGGACTAGATTTTTAGGGGAAATCATGATGGAGTTCAAGGGCTGAGAGAACCACCTCGGCACGCCGAGATATCAAATCCATCCGGAATGATCCCGGGGATGTAATTTCTACATCTTAATATTCTCTTAGGATGATGATTTCCTCTCTTCTTCTTGAGATCCTTGAGTTTTATTCTGTTCTCTCCTGTATCCCCGCCTTTTGTTTAACTTTGCAGTAACTCAAAATTGGAAGAAAAAGCAGTAGGGCAAACTCAGTCGAGAGTCGATGTCGCTCCCCGTCGATCTCACATGCAAACCCGAGGATTGCCCAATTAGGAAATATCAGGGCGATCATCGGATCCGCCGAGAGACTTTTGGAACGATGCTTGTTCAGTCAGGCCAGGGGAATTATTCTCTTGATTTGTTAGAAATTGACCGATGGGATATATTCACATTCTAGACCATGTGTGTTGTATCTCCCGTTTGTGGCGTGCTACAACAACATACTATGATAGTATGTATGTGTATATCAGATGTCCCGAGATGTGACGAGTGACCTCATAATCTTAATCCGATTACTCAATGACAAGTTTTGGTATTAGTTACTAGTAGTGTCAGTCTAGCTTGATCGTCGTGACCAGCAATGACTTCAGACAAAGCAAGACTACATTCCGCTAATGAAGATTGCAGTGCGGAGATGGTGATGTGCATTCTATATACAGCAAAACAATAACTTGAAAGACCAACAACCATAATTTACACGTGCAAAGGATTCAAATCCCTGCACCTCAGACTCTAGTACATACATTTCTGTAGTAGTACTCTAAATATTACGAATCACTTCCGACTCTCCAACAAGACCCTAACAGCCTCCAAAACCCCTACAGACTTCTGATCCGCAGGTTCAATCGCCGCACGAGCCGCATCAGGTTGATCAACCTTCTTCCCTTCTTTGGCCGCCGCCTCAATAGCCGCATGACGCTCTCGCCACTCACGATCCTCCTTGTCACGAATCTCCAGTTCTCGCAACCACGCATCCCGTTTCTCTTGCGACTTGCGCTCTTCGACCGCCTGGTCGAATTCGCGCCGTTGCTTGCGTTCTGTCTTGTAGTACATTCCTCCTGCGACAAGTGCGACTAGTGTGAATGCCTGTGCGTAGATACGGGCGCGGAACATCCGGTTCATTTCAACCGAGTCGCCGGCTTTCATGGATCGATAGGCGCGGTAGAGGGCGTAGCAGGTTGCGGCGCATCCTTGGGTGAGTTAGTACTTTAAATTGGTGTGGCAAGTCGGGTGGGAGGGCATGGTAGGTATTCGTAGGTGTTAATAGAATGGGTGACGGACCTAGAGGGATGAGAGGTTCTTCCTTAAGACGTCTGGTGAATTTCTGGACGCCGGATTCCTCACGGAATTGTCTGGCAGGGTAAAGCTGTTAGCGAAGTCGTCTTTGCAATGGTATCCCAGCGTCCCTCTTTTCCATTCTTTAGGCACTCGGGCACGCGGACTACTAAGAATCTAGTGGACTGCTGAATGCTTATAGACGTACGGGTGGTCGTCAAAAGACGAAGGGACAGACTCGCCGCTCATGTTGGCTGGTGATTGAGCTGTTGGAGACGAGATTGTGGTGGTACGATGGGACCAAAGACCAATTCAGGACGAAACAGAGTGGGTCGGTGCACTCCGGATATCAACAACCAATCTAGACGTGATTGGAGCTGGATATTCTTGAGGTTGCGGGGGACACGCGAGAGTTGATCAGGCGGAGATGACGTCGCGGGGAGTTTTTCTGTCAAGCGCGGCCGAAAAAGGACGGACAGTTGAGGATTTGTAGAACAGAGGGGTTAACGGAAATAGATAGGTCATTGTAAATGTATTAGATACTATCTGAGGTTCTTCTTGATGCTATCTAATAGAGTGCACATGCTATTCAAGCCAATTTCAACCATTGCTTCTCCGATCTTGTTATATGCGCTGTCATGCTAAGCAATGCTGGCTTGACCGCCATCGACAGACTGTATACATCCTGGCCATCAAACATCATTCTGGGTTACACAACATGACCAAATAATGCTTTGATGCCCAGGGAACTCTTAGAAAGGAATGCACATTCAATTAAAAGCCCAACTCTCACCCAGACAAATACTGAAATCTCCACACGATCCATTATCACGTCAATTCATAGGGCGGGCATTGATGACTAAGGGCTCCGATCTCGTCCCGCCAAAAAAAAAAGAGTCACAACTCGAATTTCCCCGTCTTTCCTGCAATTGATTTGTTCTTCGTTGTCCTGGAAAGGTTTCGTGGAATATCAATATCTTGACCATGTCTGACGAGCCATCTACTAATGGTGTCACTACACCCACCACTCCTAAGCGGAGTGGTCTCGCCTTGACCGAGTATACCGCCGCCCAAACACCCCCCTCCGAGCGGGCAGATCGTGTCCCCGGATTGCCTCCTAACTGGGGCATCCCAGAGGCCTTTTTGTTGCCCAATGGATATCCAGACGTGAGGAGAATCCCACCATTGATCTGAATATTGCATCTGAAATTGTTGGCTAATTGCTTGGTGACTACAGTATCTTCGATTGATCTTGACTTCCCGTGTGTACGATGTGATTGATGAGACCCCACTACACCATGCTGTGAACCTGAGCAACCGTTTCGAAAGCCGGGTGCTTCTCAAGCGGGAAGATCTTCTTCCTGTCTTCAGCTTCAAGCTCCGTGGTGCTTATAATAAGATGGCTCATCTCAACAATGAGCAACGGTGGAAGGGTGTCATTGCCTGCTCTGCTGGTAATCATGCCCAGGGTGTTGCGTTCTCTGCTCGCAAGTTAAGAATCCCCGCAACTATTGTCATGCCTGCTGGAACCCCGGCTATCAAGCACCTCAACGTCGCCCGTCTGGGTGGTAGCGTTGTTCTCCATGGAAATGATTTCGATGCCGCCAAGGACGAGGCTCATCGGTTGGAGAAGCAGCACGGTCTCACCAGTATCCCGCCATTCGACGATCCCTATGTCATTGCTGGTCAAGGTACCATCGGTATGGAGTTGCTGCGCCAAGCCAACCTCGATAAGCTGGAGGCCGTCTTCTGCGGTGTCGGCGGTGGCGGTCTGATTGGCGGTATCGGCGTCTACCTGAAGCGCATTGCGCCTCAGGTCAAGGTTATTGGTGTCGAGGCCTACGATGCTAACGCCATGGCTCAGTCCCTTGACGAAGGTACTCGCATTTTCTTGAAGGAGGTTGGTCTCTTCGTTGATGGCGCTGCTGTCAAGTCTGTGGGCGAAGAGAACTACCGTGTTTGCCGGGAAGTTATCGACGAGGTTATCCAGGTTTCTACCGACGAGGTCTGCGCTGCTATTAAGGATGTTTTCGAAGACACCCGCTCCGTCGTCGAGCCTGCCGGTGCTCTCTCGCTGGCCGGTCTTAAAAAATACATTGCCAAGAACCCCAGCCCTGATCCCAGCCGGGAGCTTGTTGCTATTACCTCCGGCGCTAATATGGACTTCGATCGTCTGCGCTTCGTTGCTGAGCGTGCTGCGCTCGGCGAGCGAAAGGAGGCTCTCCTCAGCGTTAAGATCCCCGAGACTCCCGGTGCATTTGCCAAGCTTGTCGAGGTTATCCTCCCCCATGCTGTAACTGCATTCAGCTACCGGTATGCTCGTGATGACTCTGCAGACGTACTCATGGGCATCTCCTTATCTGCTCAAACCGGTCGTGATGACCTAGCTAAGATCATGGAGGAGCTCGAGAAGGCTGGCATGAGTGTCCATGACTTGAGTGATGACGAGCTTGTCAAGCGTCATGTTAGATTCTTAGTTGGCGGTCGCTCCGATGTCGCCGATGAGCGACTCTTTATGTTCGAGTTCCCCGAGCGCCCTGGAGCCCTGGCCAAATTCTTGACTACCCTTCGCCCCAACCAGAACATCTCTCTCTTCCACTACCGCAACTATGGTGGTGATGTTGGCAAGGTTCTTGCTGGCATCCAGTGTCCCACTGCAGAGAAGGAGGACTTGGAGTCCTTCCTTCATGACTTGGGCTACCCCTTCAGCGAGCATACCGACTCGCCCACTTACCAGACCTTCCTGCGGTCTTAGATGGGACATGAATTCTTAAGATTTTTTTCTTCTTTTATATACATACGTGGATCTCGGACAGTGAGAGTCAATGGTTGATGATTAGTGATTTATTTTGTTTTAGCGGTTTAAAAGTGCAAACCCCATTTTGAAGTGCTTCTCCCCAGCTTGGCGTTAGGTCCCGATATAGATTGGGAATCAAAATTCGGTTCGACTGTATCATAGCTTCATGATGCTAATACATTGACATGACATATATTGATATCCTTTTCCTTACTGATCTCTGTTAGTATTCAATATCTCCATCTGTTCTTCTGTATATTTACTGTATGGCCCCACTTATATTGTCCGGCCCGGCAAAACAGAAAACCCGAGCAACAATCTTCTGAGAACCCGCGGAGCATCATCAATCGCCAAATCCATTCGAGTGCCTTTACGCCTCTACATCGAAAAGTCGTGACGCAGAGGAGACCTATTAAACCCTCCGTTCCCGATTCATCCTCATCTTTCGCCATTATGTTCTCCCTACGCTCCGTTCTCGGAGCCCCCGGCGCACTCCGCCAGCTCTTCCCCTCCGTCACTCGTCGATCTCTTCCCGGGGCCCTCTCCCTTCGTCCTTTCTCGCACATGGTTCAAAACAGCCTGACAAGGTTGCGCGGTAGCTCGAACCAGGATGGAAATGCTGTTGTGGTGAGCGTGGCTGCCTCGAGGCAGCTCGAGCAGGTTCGTGGAATGAAGACCCGATCTTCAGTGAAGCGACTCTGTGATGGTTGCAAGGTATGTTACAGACAGCAGTGGACTGGATGTAATCTTCTCAGGAAGAGCATTGCTATATATCGGGCATACCAAGTTGAGAATACTAACATATGATCCTAGCCTGTCCGTCGCAAGAACCGTGTTTACATTATTTGGTATGTCATAGATAGCCATTCCTTCGAGATGAGAATAATTCAACGCGGAGTCGACAGAATTCAGAGTGCTAATTACTTTTGTCTTCACTTTTAGCTCCAAAAACCCCAAGCACAAGCAACGACAAGGCAAATAAGCGGGTTGCATAATTCGCTCTCGTTCGACGTGTAACATTTTGGTCCCTCCGTGAATCGATGGCAACTTCTAGATTCTTTGCATACGTGTTTCTAGCCCGAAGATTATGGGAAATTACTGGCGCTTGGGTTTTCTACTTGTACATTAGCTTGGACCATGAATTGGTCTTTATATCCAATCCAATCTAGATCTTGCCTCTCTCTGCATACCTTTGACCCTTCGAATCAACTCAATTGAGTCCATTGCTATAATATTCATGCACATCAATATATCAATTGCATTCAAATCCCTTTTATACTCCGACTTGTTCTTGTTGTAATTCGCCCGTCCTGACAGGCTGGCGTGCACGTGACGTGTTCCTGGCTTCCCCGAACTTTTTTTTCCCGCAAAAACAAGCGCGACTTCACTCCATTTCGACTCGATCAATTCCGGTGTGAGTCGATTGTCGCCATGAGGTCTCCTTCTCTTGCACGGTTACAGTACCGTGCGGTGTCTGGTTTGACCAGAACCTCCCGTCTTCCCTCTCAGACTCTTCTGCGATCGCGATGCGCCTCCACGGCTGCTTTGCGGCCCTCCGGCGCTCCGGCTTATCAGTCGATTCTGAAGCAATGGGAGCAGCGACGCAATGCTTCCTCCACAGCGTCCGCGGTGTAAGTTATATATGCGATTCTCTTTTCAGGACGCTCCAGATCTAACTTTTGTTGTCTATAGTCTTGAGGCCGCTGCGGCTAACCCGGAGACCCTGTCGCAAGCTGCCATCATCGACAACCTCGATCCCGTTGAGGCTGCTCGCCTGGACAAAGTTCGCAACATTGGTATTGCGGTATCTATTCCCCCAGTGAATCCAGCGTTACCATCTGCAAAGTCTAACGAAGGCATTTCTTACAGGCCCATATCGACAGTGGTAAGACCACCTGTACCGAGCGAGTCCTTTTCTATACTGGTCGTATCAAGGCCATCCACGAAGTCCGTGGCCGTGACAGTGTCGGTGCCAAGATGGATTCTATGGATCTGGAGCGTGAGAAGGGTATTACCATTCAGTCTGCCGCCACCTTCTGTGACTGGGTCAAGAAGGACAAGGAGGGCGTTGACCAGAAGTACCACGTCAACTTGATTGATACTCCCGGTCACATTGATTTCACCATCGAAGTTGAGAGAGCGCTGCGCGTTCTGGATGGTGCCGTCTTAATCCTGTGTGCCGTGTCCGGTGTTCAGTCTCAGACCATTACCGTCGATCGTCAAATGCGCCGTTACAACGTTCCCCGTATTTCTTTCGTCAACAAGATGGATCGCATGGGTGCCAACCCTTTCAAGGCTGTCGACCAGATCAACACTAAGCTTAAGATGCCCGCCGCCGCCGTACAGGTCCCCATCGGTGCCGAGGATGAGTTCGAGGGTGTCGTCGATCTGATCACGATGAAGGCTATCTACAACGTCGGTGAAAGTGGTGAGGAACTTGTGGAGAAGGAGATCCCTGAGAAGCTGGTGGATACTGTCGCCGAGCGCAAAGCCATGCTCATCGAGACTCTGGCCGATGTCGATGATGAGATTGCTGAGCTCTTCCTTGACGAGAAGGAACCTACTCCTGATCAGCTCAAGGCTGCTATCCGCCGGGCCACCATCAGCCTGAAGTTCACCCCTGTCTTCATGGGCTCGGCGCTCGCCAACAAGTCTGTTCAACCCATGCTGGATGGTGTTGTTGACTACCTTCCTAACCCCTCCGAGGTTGAGAACCTTGCTCTCGACCAGAAGCGTAACGAAGCATCTGTCAAGCTTGTTCCTTACAACGCACTTCCCTTCGTCGGTCTGGCTTTCAAGCTTGAAGAGAGCAACTTTGGCCAGCTGACCTACATCCGCGTGTACCAGGGTACTCTTCGCAAGGGTGCCAACGTCTTCAACGCTCGCAACAACAAGAAGGTCAAGGTTCCTCGTATCGTGCGCATGCACTCCAACGAGATGGAGGAGGTCAACGAAATTGGCGCTGGTGAAATTTGCGCAGTGTTCGGTGTCGATTGTGCTTCCGGTGATACTTTCACTGATGGTCAGCTGGGTTACAGCATGTCATCCATGTTCGTTCCTGAGCCTGTCATCTCCCTGTCTATCAAGCCCAAGCAAAGCAAGGACGCCGCCAACTTCTCCAAGGCCATGGCCCGTTTCCAGCGTGAGGATCCTACCTTCCGTGTGACCTACGACAGCGAGAGTGAGCAGACCATCATTTCCGGAATGGGTGAGCTGCACTTGGACATCTACGTCGAGCGTATGCGCCGTGAGTACCGTGTCGACTGCGAGACTGGCCAGCCTCAGGTTGCCTACCGTGAGACTATCGGTCACCGCGTCGACTTCGATCACTTGCTGAAGAAGCAGACTGGTGGTGCGGGTGACTATGCCCGTGTCATGGGCTGGATGGAGCCCACCGGCTCCCTCGAGGAGAACAAGTTCGAGGAGCAAATTGTCGGAGGTTCCATCTCTGAGAAGTTCCTGTACGCTTGCGAGAAGGGTTTCAACCTGTCCTGCGAGAAGGGTCCTTTGATCGGCCACAAGGTCTTGGGTACTCGCATGGTTGTTAACGATGGTGCTACCCACATGACTGATTCGTCCGAAATGGCTTTCAAGAACGCTACCCAGCAAGCCTTCCGCAAGGCTTTTGCCGAGAGTAACCCGGCTGTCCTTGAGCCTCTGATGAAGACTGTTGTCACCGCTCCCTCTGAGTTCCAGGGTGATGTTATCGCTCTGCTGAACAAGCGCGGTGCCACTATCAACGATACTGAGACTGGTGTCGACGAGTTCACTATCTATGCCGACTGCTCCCTGAACGGCATGTTCGGTTTCAGCTCCAACCTTCGTGCCGCCACCCAGGGTAAGGGTGAATACACCATGGAGTTCAGTCACTACGAGAAGGCTCCCCCACAGGTCCAGTATGTTCCCCCTCCTGATTAATTTCAGACTCTATTCCAGTACTAATCAACTTTCCCATCTCACAGGAAAGAGCTTATTGCCAAGTATCTGAAGGACCAGGCTGCGCGCAACAAGAAATAAGCAGCATAATCAATCAGTCTCCAACATCGTCGATGTCTCCCACCGGCCAGCTCTCAACATTCTCCTTGTACCATTTCCTCCCCCGATCACCCCCCTGCCGACTTTCGACGGTGTCCATGTCTAGATGCATCCGAAAAAATAGATCGGACACAGCAGCGCCACGTCCGGTGTTACATGGAAATCGCTTTTACTTTTATTTCTGGCGCTGTAAATCAAAACAGGTGTATTTTGCACTATATCATCTTGCGTCATTTGGGATATGTATTTTAAGATTAAAGATAAATTTACTTTCTACTCTCCTGTCTAACAATACACTGCATTTTCTTTTATTCAGATTGTTCATAACTTGGATATTATTCAACATGTCTAAATCGATAGGCGATTTAGAGGTGCATTTGATACTAGTACTGGAGTACTTTACTAGTACACATTAATTGCCAATGCATTCGATCAAGCACCTTCAACTTGAAGCTTCTCTGAGGCGGCAATTTGCTCTTCGGCGACAACATCCGCAGGGATTTTGTCCGGCGTGGTATTCACAAGCATTATCATCGGGATAAGAGCAGCACCAAGTAGACCAAACGTCACACCGCTAGAGTATCCACCGTCAGTTGATGCAAACGAGAGATGGAATGGGAATAATGATAAAACATACAATCCAATGATAGGGTCACTTGTCGTTTGAGTATTCATGCCATAGGCAATTGCTTGGCCCACAGCTTCGATACATCTAAAAGCAGCTCCATTACGCACATTTTCTGAAAAGAACATCGTTAATATCGAGAGAAATCCTGAGAGAATTCGGGTAAAGCTCACCTTGAGCATCAGTTGCAAAAGAAGAAAGCAGCCAATACATATATGATTGTGATAATGGCCCGGTCGTTTGCACGAAGAAATAGGGCAAAAATGACTTTGCGTATAATTTATCGTCCCAGTCAATGTGACCGGGATTATGACGGTCAAATTTGACTTGCATGATAATTGACCAGATGTAAACGCCGACATTTAGAATAACGACTGTGTACATTCCGACTTGGGCACGACGTCGTTGGCTTAGCTGTTTCATGTCGAGGATGAAGCCGAGGGCGAAACAGCCGATGCTAAAAGACGGATGTGAGTATTTGCTCGCTTTGAAATTCATTTATTGTGATTCCTTGCTTACATGCAGAAGAAGGGTGAAATTAAAGAGGAGAGGGCGCGAGCACGGACGGAGAAGTAGACTCCCAGATACGTGGACCAGGAACCGCTATGATATTTGTTAGCTGTTTCTTTGGTTTCGTTGGTGATAGTTGACCGGTTACAACTCATACCTGTAGAAGAATGACCATAAGGCCCACAATGAAGAAAGCATGATAAGTCTTGATGTAACTGTCTTCGCAATCCGTCTCAATTCTTGTTTCGTGGATAGAGTCTCAGCAGTGACAATCTTAGTTCCATCAGATCGGACAACGCGCTCAAAAGGAATGATCAAGAGTGCAAATGGTAGACTGATATGCAAGGTCAGAGCAAGAATTAGTTCTGAGATCCGGGATTACTCACGCGAGACACTCAATAATGACAAAGGCAACATAAGTATCGGGAGAAATTCCTCCGTCAGCACCTTTTTCGTTATTCTTCGCGAGGCTATCAGGATGTATTGATCAGTACGCCTGTTGAAATGTCTCTAATTTCGACAGAAGTGCAATGACTTACTTGATTGCACCTCCGACCAGCTGTCCTAAATTCCGTGATACGATCCACAACGCCAAATACTTTCCACGAGCACCGGATGGAGCAAGGGTCATGATAGCTCCAGCCTCGGCAACGTACCAGCATGCTGTTCCGATTCCACTGATAGCACCACTTAAAATAAGATACTAAAGGCATATTGTGTTAGAAAAACTTGAGAACTGGTAATGGTGTTAGATATTTTAGATTATCAAAGGCCAACGTACCCATTGATTCCCAAATTTGCTGTTACAGTAGTAAGCAGAGCCCTGGATGGGGAAAGACATCGAGCCGATAACGAGAGCCCATTTGACGCCAATCTTGTTCACAATGGGACCGCCCAAGAAGCAAACTAGAAAAAGAGTCCTTCTGTCAAACGACGTGTTTATTTCGTTTTTGGGTTCCAGTTGTACATACCGACAGCAAGCATGGCGTATCTAATTGCCGTGGAGATATTGGACACTTGCGGAGTTGCGAGACCACCACCACCCAGCCCTAAATCGAGTCATTAATTTTCTATGCTATTTCGATGGTAGGAGAACGAATTATTTCTTCTCCGACCTTGGAAGTGTTGACTTACCCGTAATTGCATCTGACATAGCTGGACCACAGAATGCCTGGATGCTGAGCAGCACCATCTGCGTTAAACTATGCTGCCAGATTCGCTTCCATAGCGGTACATCGGCTCTATATTGCTCAATATCAACCCCGTGAGGGAGATCGGTTATTTCCGCCTGTGTCTCGGGGGGTTCATCTTCATGGCCAGGGGAAGCAGAGGTTTTAACGTCCGTCATGGCGAAGTTTCTCCAGAAATACTATTTCTGAGTATATGATGAAAACTCGTTTGAAAGTGAGACTGTTGTCGGTGCCACTAGTAGGGGTGCAATGCATGCCATGTCCGTTTATTTATACACTTCTTACTCCGCAAAGAAAGCTATCTTCGCTTATCTTCTTCGCGCTAAACTTAAGATTGGAGAACCTGTCTCAACCGAGTCTCGGCTGAATGGATTCCCCACGTTCTCTCCGGATTTCATCCCGGTATTTGACTGCTTGGCGGAGATGTGAAGGTCCAGGCGGTAGTGCATATCTTATTTTACTTGATAGAATCAAATTAAGTCTCATGTGATGCATTTATCAGCAGTAATGGTTCATATGAAGCACGATCGCCCTATCTGGCTACCTAGTCAGTGATCAATTCCTTGTTTCTAATCGTTTATCAGTGGAAATGCTAGATGGTATTTAGTTTTATCTCAAGATAAAAGACCAGTAATGTAATGTCTTAATGCACTGTTATCATGGGAGATACTACTATATCATGAGTACAGTCTCACGATGTCTTTTACCCGGCGTCACCCCGAGTGGATCGCCGGTGAATTCCCCACGTTCCCCTCACAATTCCCCGATTGCGGTGCCATGGGGTTCTCAAACTCGAATTCGATATGAAGGTCCACGCGAAAGGAAGACGCTAGTGTGTCTTTGCTCCACATTCTTTGATATCCTCGCGTGTTGGCGCCATCCGCCATTGGTCGGGTGACTCACCAGAATCAGCCCTTTTTCCATACCCTAATGATGAACCTGGCGCTTGTTATCGTCGGTGGATCGGCGCAAACTAGTCTCGGGAGTCTTTGTGAAGCTGGACGAAATACTGCAGGTCCAACATCATCTCGACATTTCACATGACATGGCATGATTCGCTAAATGGGGAATTCTCGGTCGCTTTGATCATTTTTGTTGTTCTCGTTCTCCAAGATAGGAACAAACTTACCATCTCCTAGGTTTAGTCTTGCGGGCTTCATTCTTGCAAGGTTATCGAGAATAAAAGTGCTTATATTGTCATCGCTCAATATACCATGGTTCAATCAAGAACAAGCACGAAGGTCATCGTGGTCGGAGGCGGCGGCACGATGGGCTCTTCGACCGCGCTGCATCTGATTCGATCTGGGTATACCCCGTCAAATATCACTGTGCTTGACGTATATCCAATTCCGTCGGCGCAGTCTGCAGGATATGATCTCAATAAGATTATGAGTATTCGATTGCGCAACAAGGTAGATCTTCAGCTTAGCCTGGAGGCTCTTGACATGTGGAAGAATGATCCCTTGTTCAAATCATATTTTCATAACGTTGGGATGGTGAGCCATCAAGCTTTCTCCAAGTCGAATCGAAAGAACACTTCCGCTGATATACTTCTAGATTGATTGCTCATCTTCAAAGGACGGGATAGCAAATCTTCGAACAAAGTTCCAGTCTCTTATTGACGCGAATGTCGGACTTGAAAAGACGAACTTTTTCCTCGATAGTGAAGATGAGCTATTGCAAAAGTTGCCACAATTCACGAAAGACCAGGTCAAGGTAAGTCGTCATATCGGTCTAGCCATTCGTGAGAAGGATATTGACGAGATATCCAATACTAGGGGTGGAAAGGCTTGCTCTGCGGCGATGGAGGCTGGCTTGCTGCAGCTAAAGCCATCAATGCCATTGGCCAAAATCTGAAAGATCAAGGTGTTAACTTTAGCTTTGGTCGGTATGTAGAAGGACCTAGAGGCAATAAAGCTCGAATCTTTGACTGATGCGGATTCTCAGTGCTGGCACTTTCAAGAGGCCACTCTTTGCCACCGACAATGTCACTTGCATCGGTGTTGAGACGGCGGACGGGACCCAGTACCATGCAGATAAGGTGGTTCTGGCAGCTGGTGCTTGGAGCTCAACTTTGGTGGATCTCGACGACCAATGTGTCTCAAAAGTAAGTACACATAGAAGCTATGTTTGATAAAATTGGACACTCTCTTCCCCTTTTGGAGTTTGTTACTGACTTGGCATCTGACATTCTTAGGCTTGGGTGTTTGCTCATATCAAACTGACCCCAGAAGAAGCAGCTCGATATAAAGACATGCCGGTAGTCTATGACGGTGAATACGGGTTCTTTTTCGAGCCCAACGAGTAAGTGCTCGACTACTACAAGTCTCAGGGACTTGACGATGCTAATACTTTGATGACAGACACGGAGTAATCAAAGTCTGTGACGAATTCCCAGGCTTCTCACGTTTCAAAGAACACCAACCTTACGGTGCTTCCTCTCCCAAGCTCATCTCTGTTCCACGATCCCATGCCAAGCACCCAACAGACACTTATCCAGACGCGTCGGAAGTAACAATCCGAAAAGCCATCGCGAGATTCTTGCCGCAATTTAAAAACAAGGAGCTTTTTAATCGATCAATGTGCTGGTGTACAGATACTGCCGACGCTAACTTGTTGATTTGCGAGCACCCCCAATGGAAGAATTTTATTCTAGCTACTGGGGATAGTGGGTGAGTTGAAGCAAAAACTAGCTATTGGTATTAATAATGATCTATGTACTAATGCCAGACACACTAGACATTCATTCAAGATTCTTCCAAATATCGGCAAACATGTCGTTGAACTGATTGAGGGTACGCTCTCACAAGAACTAGCGGACTCGTGGGGATGGAGGCCTGGGGGTGACGCTCTTAAGTCTCGGCGTGCTGCTCCAGCGAAGGATCTTGCTGATATGCCGGGCTGGAAACATGACCTTGATTCGAAGCTCTAATCTAGATGACCTACGCGGGTATGTAGAACTTACTCTAGCTGAAGCCTCTCATGTGCAACAGAAATACGGCAAGGTATTCATCAACTCACATTTTGCTGTAAGATGGCTGAAATGTATTAAATGGAATTCAGTTTTAATACTGTGATTTAAATATACTTCATAAACTATTCAGATAGTATTCCAGCTGTAAAAAGACTTGATACTAGACATACTCCACACTAAATCAGTAGCATACTATCGATGATGAAAAACTTATGGGAAATACTAGTCACAATCAGCCGGGTTAGTACAAGTTGGTAGTGCCCTACTAGACTTCGAGGTTTGTTTCTACGTGTCTATCTGTTATGCTGGTACCATTGAAGGTCCCACGCTAATCGCAAATCTATTAAATACAAACTTGAGGTTCAATGCTTACTATTGACTGCATTGTTTCGAATTTACATGTCCACCTATCACGCTGCTACACAGAGTGATGAGATTGGACGCTCGCGGCTTTGCCTTATCTTTTTCAAATACTCGCCCCCTATAACGTTCGATGCACGAGTACCAATAATATTTCCCAAAAACCTGGATTTGCGCACCGAAGTAGGCGGTCGATTTGGTTGCTGCGTCAAGTATGGACTAATTGTGTAATTTCCAGAACTGAAGAAGTTTTCTAATATCTGATTTTTCGATGTTAGTCTCAGGCAAGAGGGTCGTCGTTTGGTCGAATTATTTCAGCAGTCATACTTACAGGAAGAGGTCCTGTGTGCGATAGGGTAGTTGTATTCATTTTGACAGCTCCATAGCATGGAATATCGCCGTCTGTATGATCATCGACTTCGTTTAAATCATCCTCTTCACTATCCTCCTCGCTATTTTTCCGATTAAGCGTGGTTTGTAGTTCCTCTTTGCTGGGGAAAAACGGCCAGTGAACGCATCGGACAGGCTTCGGTGCAAAAAGAATATTTCCTTCATATTCTTGCAACAGACTAGAGGTCACTGAATTTTCAGTCATGGGTTCAGGACTGTATTCGATCCCAGGTCGAAGATCAGGATCGCCGGGAATGAGCTCCGTCCAAAGGGGCTGAAGCCACTCATCGCGAATCTGAAAGAACTCAACTACAGCCTTTGCAATTTTCTCGTAAGTCTCGTTACTGTCGACTAATTTCGTGACGCGACTGTTCATATGCTTGTCTGTCTGGTATAGGACCTCGACAAGGAAGATCCCCATCTGGCTGGCTGGCACATCCCTTTCTATCCAGGCGCGAATGATTTGCATTAGTAGAAGGACCTTGTTGTAAGTCCATACAATGGGCTCTTCAGCCTTTTTCCTCTCTAGGGAGCCCTGTTGGGCAGGCTGCTCAACAATGTCAGCTTCAAATCAAAGAAAGATAGCAATCTGGGGAACTTACCACGCTCATGTTACCTACAAGGTTCACGGTGTATGCTTGGATACTAGGCTTGAATTTGCGATTAGTACGACTTTATCCGCGGCCCCGTTTCTTGATATTCTGCTTGGAAAGAAAAGAAAATAATGAACTAGAAGATGCAGTTCACAGGTGATTGATTGGCGGTAATATATAGCCTTGATCACAGCGGGCATCACTACCTAGGATAGGTATCCTACGGCTATGAGACAAAGAAGGTACTTAAAGTCGAAAGAATTTAAAGCCTTTGAGATATCTTTGAATCCAAATTTAGAATTTTCCAAATGAAAGAGCAAATGACATTGTTCATTCAGTTCTGGGATATAACAAAGACCCTTCCTTACTGCCATTCAAGTTCCAACGTTCCAGTTTTCAAGGAGTGCTTTACAGTATTTTTGAGGCTCTAGATACTGAAGTTTATAATAATGGCATCTGCTCTCAGGACCAATTGCCTGGGACTGGTAATATTGTTAAGTAAGATGGCTGATTTGGTAAAATTTAGATATAATGATCATTGTCCATGGTAGACGTAGCAAGCATAACTACTCGGTATCAACACCCCTAGAAAATACCAGTAGGATCTCGAACAAAACTGATTTAAAAATTAAAACTATCATTATACATACATTCTATAATACCAAAATGCAAATTAAAATACATAAGTTTCCTCGAAAGAGAATACAGCCACTGGCAAGGCTGAAACAGGGTATATGCGCACGCTATGAGAGAAGAGCGAAGCTCAAAGAAAGTATAATAAAGACAATAGAAGAAAGAAACCGTAAGCCGAACCTATGCATCCAAAGGGCATGGGTAGATCCACTGTAAGAAGAATTATAGCCAGAGAATCCATCGAGCACCAGAAACGAATCCGCGAAAGACTCCACGCAATAACTTGAATGCCATGACGATAAGCCAGACCCACCACAGCACACCGACTAGCGTCCATTCTAGAACGACAAAGCCAGTCCGGCGCAGCCAGCGGAATCGGCGTCGGCGCTTTCGAAGACCCTTGTCGAGGGCGTCGGTGAGAGATTTGACGGCGAGTGTGCTGGTAGTGTTCAACTGAACACAGAGCTCCTCTGCATCGTCGGCAGTTGCTCGGACGCGGGGCGTTAGGGACTGATTGACTAGGTCCTCTAAATCTTTCAATTGTGTGCGGAGAGGGGTTGAGGTGGATGTTGTAAAGTGGTGCATGGATTGCTGGAAGGAATATTGGGTATTTTCGAAGCGGCGGAGGAGATTTTGGGCGGCAGAGTCGAATTCACCGAGGCGAGTGACACGAGGAACTGAGTTACCTGGTCCAAATGCAGTTTGAAGCCAGTGTGGTGGTGGCTCGCGGACACTGTGGGCTCGTCGGACGATTTCTCGTGCTTTGATGCCAGATGATAAGAGGAGCGCCTTGGTACGTTCCACTTCTGTCTTGCCAGGCACTCCAGAGTCATTGAGCCTGTGGAGGCTACGTTCCGATATACTCCAGGCACGAGAAGCACCTGAAAGACCGGGTCGTCTGCTTTGGGCCGGGCCTGGTGATGCTCGTGCTTGTGCGAGGCCGGTGACAGGAGGTCGGGTAAGACTATATGGAACAGACATGTCCCTGATGGCATGTCGCTTCCCACGATTGCGGTTCAGCCCTGATGTCGGGCTGAAGTCCAATGTTTTGCTTCTAGTAAGACCCGGTCTCTTTGGCGTGTCTTGTTCGTCTTGTCTCAATAAAGAGGCGCGGTCGCGTGGACTAGAGCCATAATCAATAGCGTCGGTTGATCCATTATGCTCGTCCTGTCGTAAGGGCGATGTAAAGCTCGGCAATGAGCCCATGAGACTCTTGTTCGGCGTACTTTTATCAGAATCACGACGAGAAAAGCGGCCGGGTTCGTCGCCCATGGTCGGTAAGCGCCTTAGAATGCCTTTCGGTCCAGATCGTTTTTCTGGTTTCTTACCATCCTCGTCATCGGAATCACTCGAGTCTGAAGCAAAAGTGGACGCAGACGACGACTTGCGAGAATCCACACCCAAGTCCTTTTTGAACACCATGTCTCCAACTTTGGATACTTCGTTGCCAACAATCTCAGCTATCCGGCCAGGTCCTTTGAAGATTCCACGTAGCTTAGATTCGGGGAGATGTTGTCCTTTTCTTCCTCGTGGGAAACTATCAGACCTTTGGCCATCAGTCATGCCATGTTCGTCAAAGTAAGAAGAAGACACAACATCTGGAAGAGGACTAGGCTCCAACCTCGATGAGCTTTCAGCGTGTTCAGCGTATTCCGAGGGTGGCGTCAACACATGATGCGATGAACTTGTTGGATCAAGACTCTCGTCTCCATGTTCTCGAGGTTCGCGTTCTCCCTGTTTGCTCTTATTCCGCTCGTGGCGAGACACGATCTTGTGTCGAAGACCTTTTTTGGCTGGTGACGGAGAGCGACTGGAGGGTGGAGATAAATTGACAGCAATGCTGGGAAAGTAAGTGGCATTTGCTGGAGAATTGGGAGCAGTGCTATCCATTCCTTCCAGTGACATTCTGGGATTGATTCGATCATCAATACTACCAGCAGAAGAGAATGATGCTTTCCTGTATGATCTATGTACCTTCGTATTAATCGAGATTGGGTCAGACAACTGCGATTTGTTCTTGTCGCTGTCCAAAACGCCTGCTGGTGATTTGCCGCGAGTTGCTCGAGAGTTTGAAGAATTACCGTGGCCTGGGTCTAACTCGGTGCTCTTACGTGGGTAATCCCAGATACGATGCTTGCGCTCTGAGGACTTGCGTCTCTCTGGGCTAGAGTCACTCGAAGGACTACCTGTACGTAAACGCACCTTATCCCATCGTGAATGCTTGCGCGAGCTAGAGCCGCTTCGACTTCGTGCACTTTCAGAGTGGCTGTGGAATCGATTTCTATGGCGCCCTCGTCCAACGCTTTTGAACTCTTGTGCTTGCGCGGGGCGAGAACTTGATAATGACGTTTGGCGAGATGACGGTGCTTCTTCTCGAGTGTTTCTGGATTCTACAGAGAGTCGCTGCTTCTCTGCACTTGTATCCACTACTTCTAATTCGGCCTGATCTGGATAGAGACGGTTGCCATCCTTATCCAATATCTTGGTCTTGTTTTCGACATCTTCCGCCCAGGCTGCATCGGCAAGGAGTTCCTCGGGGCTTACCCTCCAATCCATGCGTAATCGAGGAGCTTTAATGCTGTTCGTGCGGCTAACGCGTCTCAGGCTGGCGGAAGGGGAGGTAGTTACATCCCAATTTTCAGGCTCGCGCTGAAAGGAAGACCTTTGGCCATGCTGGAAAGAAGGAAGCTTGACGGATTGTGTTGAACCCAGTGTCTTGTGGCTATATGTATCCTCAATAGCACTGATCCAGTCATGGACCTTTTCAACATTATGCCAGCCCTCTGCTTCCGCATCGATTGGGCACTTTTCGCGATATCGGACCCGTCTGTTACGGATCATTTGAAGAGGATTATATTCTCGATTACCAGATGCAGTGTCACCTGGTGACTCGCTCTCTTTTGCAGCTGGGGGACTTCGCAATGGAGGCAGACAAGGTAGCAATCGTAAATATTGGTGAAACAATTCAAAATGGCGACGAGCTCTTTCAGCTCGGGCAAGTGTACTGTCGGAGAAATCGTAAGCCCGATGGTCTTCCCTAACAGAAGCGGGCAGTAGATCAATGACGGGAGACTGTCCAGGCTTCGAATTTGGGCGCTGGTCGTCGGCAAATGGTCTTGTATAGTCTTTGTAAGAGACATCTCGTTGAGATGCATGTCCTCTTGGCAGTGACATATGCGGGTCCATAGGGCCGGGGGCTGGTTGAGCTATAGATAGTGGTCTCCGTCCGCTCGATGCCAAGGGTAATCCCGAAGCATTTCGTCTCCTAGACTCATTCAGATTCAGAGCGAGATTGACGATTTGTAAAGAATCTCTGTCGAATCCCGACGCCTGCTCGGCAGTATCATTCTGACTCGATCCGGCCTGCGACGAGGTTCTGGACCGTTCGTCATCGCGGATAGACGTCGAGGTTTGCTGTCTACTTCCCAAATCTGAGTCTCCTGCAGGTCCAGCCTTTGACTCCGAAGCTGTATTCTTATGACGACTCCAAGGGAAGCGCGATCGCTTCTTAGCTACCACGACATCGGGTTCGGGGACGCTTCGTTTCTCCGTCGGAGGTTCCGATGGTCGAGATCGATGCGAAGGAATCCTCAAGCTCTTTGACCGAGGTAATGAATCCAACATAAATCCACCAGAACTTTGAGTCCTGCGTTGACCGGGGGTTCTCCGATCACCGTCGCGAGAGCTGCTCCCCAAAGTACTCCCCTCCAACTCCCCACTCCGTCGACCGTCACTCATTGCGACACCCCCTCGCCGTGAAAACCCACCATCTGAGTAATTTGCTGGCGAACGATTTCCTTGGGGTGTCTCGCGTGGAGGATCATTCATCGAAGACATCGAGTCATGCGCTGGGTGCGCAGTCGAGGCCGAGGAAAGGGCGAGACAACTAGATTGCCAGGCCTGTGGAGAAGGCAACAGGCATCGCCAGTCAATGTCATACAAGCATGAGTATAGACAAATTAATTCAATATAAGAACGATAGCCAGGAAGAGGAGTATCGGTTTCGAGGGCCTGGCAGATTAGTTCAACGACGTCAATCGAAGTGATCGTCGGAGTTGCGCGTCAGCAGCGGGGCTTATTAAGCACTCATACAATAGCCTCGGATCGTGCAGATAGTTTAATTCCTTGCAGGATGAAAGTTGGATGAAAGAATATTAACTGATGGTTTGTTTGAGTTATTGTATTTGTATCAGGCTACGCTATCAAGTAGTATGAAGTAGTATCAATTTTGGTTTTTAGACCCCAAGGATCTCACCATTGTGGAGCCTGTCAGGTGCGAACTACGGAATGGAGGGATAATTCCGTTTGATATCTCCAATAATCGCCCATTGAACAAAGGAAAGATTCTAGCATTTGGGTCTAAAGCAGAAAATACAACTAGAGGTACATTCCTGTAGACGCGACGAGGATATACAGGACAAATTGAAATCAGCATCGCTCAAAATATGCGCTTACTCCACACGCAAGCACTGGAGCCGGGCCTGGGTCTCAATGACCTAGAATATAAGTTAGCATTTGCGAGTATAACACGGTTCCATACAAGGATGACGATTCTATCAACTTACCTCGAGAGCCTGCTTGACCTCAAGAACTCGTCGCACATCACCCAACCAATCCTTGCTCAGAATCTTAGCCCAGCCCTGGAGACCGTTCATCTCACGGGCAGCAGCATCAACGTTACCCTCCTCAAGAAGGTGCTCGGTGCGGATGAGAATGCTCTCAACATCGTCACCCTCGGGAAGGCCCTCCTTCTTGAACATGACCTTGCTCAGGACCATGCTAGCAGCATGGCTGGCAATACCAGCGTCCTCAGGCAGAAGGCTGGCCTTGCGGACCTCGCTCGCAACACGGCGGAAACGCTCAATGATCATGGTAGTGGATGGGATACCACGCTGGTAAGCGGTGGGGTTGATAGAGGCAATGGCAGCTTCGACGACAGGGTCCTCGGCAGCCAGCTCCTTGACGGCAACCAGCTCGCGAATGAAGGGACGGGGCTTCTCGGCACGTTCAAGAGTGGAGCGGACGGCATCTACGGCAACCTGAAGCTGCTGGGTCTTCAGGTTAGTGTCAATAACGTTGCTCCAACCAGTGGTCAGGTTCTCCAGTTCGGTGATGCTTTCGGCCAACTCGTTCAACTTGCTGAGACGGCCCTCACGCTCACGCTCAACCAGACCTTGGACCTCGTGGACGTATTTACGGTTCAGCTCAATAGCCTGCTCGACAAGCTCGTTCTTCAGACGCTGCTCGGCAAGATCTTGTGCGCGCTGCAGCTCAGTCTTGATCTTCTCCTGGTAGGCACCAGCCAGCTTCTCACGCTCGGCCTCGAACTCCTCGCGGAACTGAGCAACCTCAGACTCACGCATCTGCTCGAAACGGCGGATCAGCTCTCGGGCGGACTCATCGAAAGTGCTGTGCGCCTTGTTGATCTCCTCTTGGGCAGCCTTGGCAGCCTCAGTGCGGATAGAGCTGATCTTCTCGCCGATCTTGAGAAGCTCCTCCTTAGCCTTGGCGACGGGAGCTGAGTATTTGTTCGAGTTCTCGTCGGCGCTGATCACGGTGACAATGTCGTTAAAGGTCTTAACGAGCTCTTGCACGACACCGTCGTCACCATCCTTAGTCTGCAGCAGCTCGATGGTGCTGGAGGCAACAGCGGGCTGTCGGGGCTCATCAAGGGAGACGGGCTTCTGCTCCTCCTTCTTGGGGCCCTTGGAGGCCTTGTCTTCCTTAGCCTTGACAACAGCGGCGGTCTTCTCCTCAGGCTTGGCCGACTCGGACTTGATATGGGCATCATGAGCCTGGGAGCTCATGTGAGGGCCGCTCCTGGAGACGTCACTTCCAGACTCCTCCTTAGTAACATTCCAAGACAGACCGCTCTTGCCAGGAATTGTGACCGACTTGCCCTCGTCGCGGGGAACACCTTGGATGCGGTTGGAGTGTCGGGAAGCATTGGGGAATCGTCGGTAAAAGTCACGCTCCTCGAAGTAAAGAACGCACTCTTCACCGTAAGGCACGTACTCTGTGAAAAAGTCGTGGAAGTTATCGGACTTGAGGGCCAAGAAGATGCTACCACCATAAGCGATACCGGAGGTCAGGATCAGGTAAAGCAGGAATCGACCGAATCGGCCGCGCTTGGGAGGCGCAGCCTCAGGTGAGGCAGGGACAGCCCTGGGTTCTAAGACGAAATATTAGATTAACCTATGTCCGGGAGGCATTCAATGACGAAGAGGCTGGCGGTACCTTGGTCGGTGGGCTTGGGGATGGACTCGGAAGGAATGGCGGATTCAGAAGAAGGGGTAGCAGGGGTTGGGCCACCAGTAGTGGGAGGTTTCGAGTCGGCGAAGAATCGCTAGGAAGGAAAATGATATTAGCTAGGGTCACTTGTGATATAGAGCAACTAGGTGTAGCCATGGCCGAGTCTTCGTACCTGACCCGAGAATCGGGTGCTCGCACCGGCCTTGGATAGCCATTGCGAGGGAATCCGTTGGCGAGCAGGGGCCGACAGAAGCTGCCGGCCCGGAGCAATTGATGAGCGCAGCATGACGAGCCGCACAATCGCCGGAGGGAAGTGTTTGGCAAGATGTGTAGAGAAACGGGGAAGTTGGAGGAGGTTCGGTCGCGATCCGCCCCGATGATCCTGCAGGCGGTCAGCTCAGTTCGGTCCAGCAATCCCGCGCAGTCCGCATTTCTTTAGTAGAGGAAACCCTAGTAGACATGTCTAGTATTGAAATTGGTAAATTGATGGGCTTGAATTGAAGCAGATTTGTATTTTTGGGATATCTAGTTTCTATTTCTTTGAAGACATTCGGAAGCGTAGTTTTCAATTTGGTGATGTCATCCATTGGTCCATTCAAGTGCCAATTTGGAGAGAAATATATAGTTTGGGATTTAAACATTGAAAAGTACCATGTGCAGTACTTAGTATATATATTGGAAACTGTTAATTGGCACCGTTCAAGATTATACTCAAGTTCAGCTTGTGAAACATCTAGGTACCACTAAGTACTATTATATCGTCAGAATTCCTGGCACTGGCATTGGCATGGACCTGCAAAAGCACAATATCAACTTGATTATTTCATAGTATTAGGCTCCTACAAAAGAAATTGAACCTCAAATAGATACAGTCTGAAAAAATGTATTATCTGAGCATAGCATACTGGAAATAAGTCTGACAAAAGAGGACAGAGGGTAATACGTGGACAATATAGTCCAACAGAATCAGGTGGAAAGCAGATGCTGACGCCGGGTAGGAAAAAAGAAAAGAGGTACAAGGAAAGCAGAGGAGAAGGCAGGTAAATCCTGCTACAGCATGTCTAAAGCCAAGTTCCAGATGCGTTGGTCGAGGAATTTCGGATTCTCGGATTGACGACAAGCTCGGCGTAACCGTCAGAAGAGAAAGCAAAGAACCAACAAACGAAAAGAAAATCGAGACGACCCAGTAGCGTACTCTTGTGTCAAAGTGTGGTAGTTAAAAAATAAAGGGGTGTGGTGATGACCATCGCGACTTTACAGTCACGCTAGCCATGTTCGAGCCGGACGATCGAGTGGAGGGATGGAAGTATTGACCGGCGGTGGAAATATTCAGTGAACGAGAGGTAAGTTATTTAGCAATTGCAGGCGCCGGCACCCTGAGTGCCCGGGGCCTCGGGTCGGAGGTCAACACCGGGTCGTGGGGCTGTCCTCAAATTCCGGGGGCCAGCCTGGTCGAGAGGCAGCTTTTTGGCGATAGCTGTGAACAACTCTCGTACATTCGTTGAAGACTTGGCGGAGGTTTCAAAGAAAAGAAGACCGGCCTCACGGGCGTACGCCTCGGCATCGGCGGTAGGAATTGCTCGCTTATCGGGGCTTTCAGTAACAAGATCAAGCTTGTTGCCTGCCAGGGCAATCACAATGTTCTCATTTGCTTGTCGTTGAAGCTCCTTCACCCAAGACTTGGCCTTATCCAGCGACGACTATAGTGTTCAAATATGTTAGTTAGTTGCACCAAGGGGAATAGGTGCGCGGAGGCCGAACATACAGCCTGAGTGATGTCATAGACTACGACGGCACAGTTGGCATTTCGATAGTACATCGGAGCCAACGACTTATATCTTTCCTGACCGGCAGTATCCCAGATTTCGAATTTGACTGTAGTGCTCTCATCGAGGGAGATGGTCTGTGTCAGGAAGGCGGCGCCGATGGTGGACTCGCGATAATCGTCAAATTGATCCTGAAAACAACGGTCAGATACCCTGGTACATAATTTTCTCACATGGACCTCGATGCATAAGCGCCTCCATGTATAGAATCAATAGACACTCACCTTGACGAATCTCAACACCAAGGAACTCTAGAAAGCGGTTAGGTTAGCTCTTGATAAAGGATAAAGCCAGCTGAATCTCGAACCTTTCCCACGGCAGATTCTCCTGTAAAGACATAGACCGATTAGATTTTGCTTTCCACAGAATTCCGAAACATCCTTTCTCGAGAAATCACCTACCGAGCAAGACGAGCTTGAACTGAGCGAATTTCGCCCCGGGGCGGGCTCCTGCTGGTTGTCGGGAGGCCATGGCCGGATCGGGGAGGCGACTGGGAGTAAGGGGAATGCGAAAGAAAATTCGAGGTAAATAAATCGGACGTCGTAGCAGCCGAGATTGATCGAAAGAGAGATTCTTCGGAAGAGCGGACCTGAGGTTGGAGATGGAGGGAGTTCAGAAGGTCAGGCGGCGCCTGACGCAGTGGAAGCCCCCGCTGGTATCACCGCCTACCGCAGGCAGTAACCATTCATTGATTTAATGATGTTTACTAGCAATGGATGAAGAATAGTTAGAATGATAAGTATGTATTGAATTTTCTCAGAAGCAGGGTATAATTGATTATCTAGAAATGCGTGTGCTGTAGTTTTTATAGTCAAAAAAATCCCTTTTTACCCTATACTAGCACGATTCTGTCTCTTGTAGAACATGCAGATAGTACTTAGTGGTACTTCAATAACTTGGCATTCACCATTGGTTCACAAGTACCCTCAGGTACCGCCCGCACGCCCTCCTGCCGTGTGTACGGCCGCGGTCGATCATGTGTTCCTGAATTATGCCATGGTTGCGCTTCCTTACTCTCTATCCCCTCCCCACTCTCCCTACTTCAACCTCATTTCTTTCAATTTAATAGTGGGTGCCCATTATGGCTCCCCAGTTAATCCCTTTTAGGGATATCAATCTGCATGCCTCGCCTTCCCACTATGCCTTCACTTCACCCTCATCCCCCCAGACTCCGACTCTCGTGGTGGACCGGCCGACGGGTGACCTGCGTTTGAACGATGGCCCTCTTTCGGGCGCAAAGCGCATTTCAAGCATTGCTGGAATTTTGGGTATTCTGAAGCTGAAGCTAGGTACGTTGCGACATTATGCGACGAAATAAGGTGTCGTTCTACCCCGAACAGGAAACTTGCTGACGATAATAGACAAATACATCGTTGTGATCACCAAAGCACAGCCCATGGGCAGATTGCGCGGCCACATGGTGTACAAGGTTGCTGCTACCGAATTCCTACCAATGCGTGAACGCCCGCTCCACGATCGAGATGAAGACACCTATCTTGCGCTGGTCAAAGAATTGCTTCGTACAGGCCCTATGTACTTTTCCTACTCCCTCGACCTTACCAACAGCTTCCAGCGACAATCACAAGGACTTGCCAATATCCCCATGTGGAAGCGCGCCGATGACCGCTTCTTCTGGAATCGATTCATCCAGTCCGATCTGATCGACTTTAGTTTGGGAAAACAAGAAACCAGTGGAATTCGCTATGGGCCCCAACCCGGGGTAGACCCATACATCCTCCCGGTAATGTTTGGGATGATGCGTATAACACCTGCCCGTGTCAAGTCGACCTCTTTCACATTTGCTCTCATCACCCGACGATCTAGACATCGCGGCGGAACGAGATACTTTTCTCGTGGAATCGACGAGCAAGGCAATGTCTCCAACTATAATGAAACCGAGCAGGTCGTTATTTTGAATGATACCACAGGTGGTCTCTCTGGCTTTGCTGGTGGCCAATCGATGGCCAGTGAGAAGACCAAGGATCTCCAGGTCTACTCATTTGTTCAAACTCGTGGCAGTGTACCTGTGTTTTGGGCCGAGGTGAACAACCTCCGCTATACCCCAAAGCTTCAAGTGCGTGGTGTCGATACAGCCGTTGAAGCCGCCCGCAAGCACTTTGAGGAGCAAATTCGTCTCTACGGAGAAAATTATATGGTCAATTTGGTCAACCAGAAGGGACGGGAGGAGCGCGTCAAGAACGCCTATGAACAGCTGGTCCGACTCCTGATTTCCTCTTCCCACGAAAGTACCGAAGCTGATGAAAGGACATCCGAAAAGATGCACGTTTTGGAATCAGGGTCGAAGCGAAAAGAGTTGGATCGTTTGCACTATGTGTACTTTGACTTTCACAATGAGACCAAGGGTCTGAAGTGGCACCGAGCTGAACTGTTGATGGGCCGGCTGCAGGATGGGTTGATTCAAGGTGGTTACTTCCGCGGTGTCGAGCATCCGGGATCGCCTGGTGGCCAGTTAGATATCCGCTCGGCTCAGTCCAGTGTCGTTCGAACTAACTGTATGGATTGTCTTGATCGGACTAACGTGGTTCAAAGCATGCTGGGCCGATGGGCTGTCACCCACCAGCTTGTTGACGCTGGTGTTCTTCGCCACGGTGAAACAGCAAATGATGATCGCGAGTTCGAGGATCTATTTCGTAACATCTGGGCAGACAATGCAGACGTCGTGTCCAAATCTTATTCTGGCACTGGCGCTCTGAAGACTGACTTCACCCGTACGGGCAAACGCACACGCGCTGGGGCTCTCCAAGACTTGAACAATTCAATCACCCGATATGTCCGAAACAACTTTATGGACGGTCCCCGCCAAGACGGGTTTGATGTCTTCTTGGGCACCTACCTTCCATACGATACGCTGCCATCCAGCATTCAGATGTTCCTGGACCGACGACCGCTTGTGATCCAAGCTGTTCCTTACGTCTTCGTGGCGAGTTTGTTCCTATCATTACTTGCTCTGTTCACGACAAAATCACCTGATTCATCTGCCTGGCCTCTCCGTATCTTCATGGTGTTCTGGTTCATCGTCACTGCCTACTCCTTCCGCTTCATGTACGAACATGGTATGCTTTATGTGAATTGGCCCAAGCTGAACACGCCCGTCGCCGGTGCCGAGGGATACCAAGATGCGATGATTAAAGCTCGCAATGACCCTATTATCGGCCAATGGCTTCCATCTAAGAGACACCAGCGAGGTGTTAGCAATGCACGTCTGGTATTCCTTGAGGAGGGAAAGACCAGGGTTGAATGATTTCACTTCTTGTCGCGCTTCACCCCCCTTCTTTTCTTTTCTTCTACTTTACACACCTACACTTCATGGCTGTATGTTATAACTACTACTGTTCTTCCACAGGCCTACTCGAGCCACTTCCCTTTTGTTCCCTTCTTGGCATTACCGTGCTACCTATCGCTGCATGATACATTTTTACTTCTCGTGGCAGACCACACCGGGGGTGGCGTATTTACTCCTTCAATAAACGTTGTTTCTGAATATTATCCTTATGCTACTGTACCAAAACAGTCTGTCTATTGTATGTATATCTCCAACATCCATAGTTCGTGCCAAGCCCCTAAGAGATTCCCCACGTTGATAAGAACACGTGATATTCCCGCAGACCGAACGGTTTCCCGAGGAGAGCCACTCGGCACGAACCAAAGATAACCTTCCATCGTCGAGCTGCCGGGGCTTTTGTTGCTATCCCCGCCTGCTCAGTTGAAATTGCAGGCACGGGCATCCACTTGTCCATGAGAAGGATCTGGATATCTCTTCGCTGGTCCAATTCGCGGCGGCGAGTCTCGACTCACTCGTCCGCCATGACTCGTTCATATGAGGTAGGTATTCGACTTCTGGGCTAGCTTCGCCAGCAAAGTATCGAGGATGAGATATTCGGCTTGCCTGACCTTTTGATTGGTGTTGTCTGACTCTAATTTGGTTTAGTCTGCCATTGCGGCGCTCAATTCCCTGCAGACGAACTATGCGATTGTTGAGGAACTCCGGAGGTCTACATCTCGACAAGAGATGAACGAACGTTCGCTGCCAGAGACGGTTGAATGGTTACGGCGCATTGGGTACAAGGTTTGTTATTTCAACTCTTAAGGTTGTGAACCGTTGGTTTGGAATTGTCGACTGACGTTGAAGCCCTACCTACCACTCAGCCTTCGGACCTCAATCAATTGAATGCTGTCCACGTCGCCGGAACCAAGGGCAAGGGTTCGACATCTGCCTTCATTTCCACTATTCTCTCCCAGTACACCGAGCCCGACTCCGAGCAGAAGTCGCCCGGTCTTCACAAAATTGGACTCTATACTTCCCCGCATCTCCGATTTGCTCGTGAGCGTATCCAGATCAACAATACCCCGCTCTCCGAAGAGCAATTTGCTCGATATTTCTTTGAAGTATGGGATCGTCTAGAGGAATCTGCTAGGGTAGCAGGGCAGGATCCTACCTCACCGGGGACAAAGCCCCAATATTTTCGCTACCTTACTTTGATGGCATTCCATACGTACTTGAGTGAAGGTGTTGATGCCTCGGTTATTGAATGTGGAATCGGAGGACAATATGATTGCACTAATGTTATCGAGAAGCCAATGGCTACCGCCATTACAAGTCTCGGAATCGATCATACTGCGATGCTGGGAACTACTATTGAACAGATTGCGTGGCACAAGGGTGGTATCATCAAGTCTGGCGTAAAGGGATTTACTGCTCCTCAACTACCAAGCGCGGAAGATGTGCTGCTCAAACGCGCTGAGGAAAAGTCCACCCAGCTGGATATAATCTCGGAGCACCGTGACCTACGTTCGGGTACGAGCCAAGTCAAGCTTGGATTAGCCGGTGACTTCCAGTATACGAATGCCTCTCTAGCAGTGGCAACCGCGGCAGAGGTATTAAGGAAGACTGGAGCTGCTGACATATCTGAAAATGTCATGTCAGAGCCATTACCAGCGAAGTTCATCACTGGCCTCGAAAAGACGCGCTTGGGTGGCCGCTGCGAGACTCGATTCGAGAAGAATGTGGCATGGTACATTGACGGTGGACATACACTAGAAAGCATTCGACTGGCCGGTCAGTGGTTTGCTTCTCGAATCCAAGAAGACTCGTCTTCCACCGACGTTGCGACAAAGAAGCCCCGAATCTTGATCTTCAACCAGCAAACCCGCGACAGCACTGCCCTAGCACGCGCGCTTCATGAGACACTGGCCGCTGCTCTGGGCGCCGAAGTCCCCTTCACACACGCTCTATTCTGTACCAACATTACCTATAAACAAGCCGGCTACCGACCCGACTTGGTCAGTATGAACACCAATGCCGATGACGTTGAACGCCTAAGTGTGCAAAAGTCTCTCGCAGAGGCCTGGAACTCTATCGACCCCCATGCCCAAACACAAGTATTTGGAACGATCGAAGAGGCTGTTGACTTCGCGCGCAATGTAGCCGCCGAAGAACGTAAAGTCCTTCAAAACGACGAGGCACCAGTCATGACCTTTGTCACTGGTAGTTTGCATCTGGTCGGAGGCTTCCTTGACGTGATTGAGACCAAACCATATGCTGAGAAGGCATAATGAGTCGATGATATACAACGGAGGATTTAACGGGCCTGGAGCTTCATACCCATTCGGTTTATGTATCAACACTTGCCATTTGATTCTATTCATATATGAAGGCGGTAAGGTAACCATAGAGGTGTTTGGTGGATTTCAACAATTCGAGATTCTACTATTGCTATTATTCAATGATCTAACTAACAATAACGAGTAGTATCATAATACTCTGTACTGATGACCATCCTTCTGTGTAGAGCAGCCATGTCAGGCACTCTAACCCTTCTTCGTAGCTATATCTATGAGCTCTCAAATTGTTGGAAATATTGCGAATGACTTAGAAGCCATAGACTACTGTGTATTTCTCATATACTATCTCATTATTCATCACTGCTGTAAACTCCCAATAATGCGTTGTTGTCAACCTCGGAGGTCAGCAGAATCCCCCGCCGATCCGCGTTGAAACGTGGGGCTCACACGAAATCCTCCCTCTTCCATCCACTCATCCACCACTTTTCCACGATCAACTACCTTTGGTAATGTCGGACTCTCAGGACAAGAGCAACGACAAGGGAAAGGGCCCTCAGCGCCCTGATGAGGGTAAGTCTCTCCACTTCTACTCCTCTACCATCACCGCGTCCATCTCCCCCGCAGCCAACTGATACCAAATGACGCAGGCTCCTCCGATGGATCGAAAAAGGTCCCCCGCAAGGCCGTCGAGTCGGCCCTCGAAATGAACCCCGCGCTGAAGGCTGAGCTCGCATCGATGGATCCCGCAAAGGCTGCAGAAGCCCTGACCAAAATGGATATCAGTCAATTGTTGACCGGACTCTCAGTGGGCGGAAAGAACCAGAAGGATATGGCTTCGTATAAGTTCTGGCAGACACAACCCGTGCCTAGCTTCGGAGATAATGCTCAAAAGAAGCCCATTACACAGGGACCTATCAAAATGATCAACCCGGATGAAGTCTCCAAGACCCCCGATGCGCTTATCGAAGGATTCGAGTGGTGCACTCTGGACTTGACCAATCCTACCGAGCTACAGGAGTTGTACGAATTACTTAACAACCATTATGTGGAAGATGATAACGCCATGTTCCGTTTTGCCTATTCGCAGTCCTTCCTGCACTGGTGTGTTAGCCCTCTGCACCTCTCGCTGGACTCTGGCTAACTAGTACAATTCGCAACTTGACATAGGGCCCTCATGTCCCCCGGATGGAAGAAAGAATGGCACGTTGGTGTCCGTGCTTCTAAATCTCGCAAGCTGGTCGCTTCGATCTGTGGTGTTCCCACGCATATTCGTGTCCGCGGTGAGCGCATCAAGGTGACCGAAATCAACTTCCTGTGTATCCACAAGAAGTTGCGCTCCAAGCGCTTGGCTCCTGTTCTGATTAAGGAAATCACTCGTCGTTGTTACCTCAATGGCATCTTCCAAGCTATCTACACCGGTGGTGTCATCTTGCCTACACCAGTCAGCTCATGCCGTTACTACCATCGTTCCTTGGACTGGTTGAAGCTGTATGAAGTTGGATTCTCTCCTCTCCCTCATGGCTCGACCAAGGCCCGACAAGTCGCGAAGAACCAACTCCCTGCGCAAACTTCTACCCCCGGCCTGCGACCTATGGAAGTTAAGGATATCGACGCTGTCTTTGACTTGCTGGAGCGCTACTTGCTCCGCTATGACATGAACCAGGCTTTCGATCGCGAAGAGATTGAGCACTGGTTAGTCTACAAGGAGCAGCCTGGCAAGGAGCAAGTTGTGTGGTCTTATGTTGTGGAGGACCCGCAAACTCACAAGATCACCGATTTTGTTTCTTTCTATAACCTTGAATCGACGGTTATCGATCACCCTAAACACGAGGCTGTTCGTGCTGCGTACCTGTACTATTACGCGACTGAAACTGCTTTCACCGGCGACAAGAAGGCTCTGAAGGAGCGACTGCTTGTCTTGATGAATGATGCCCTTATCTGTGCCAAGCAGGTAAGCTACACCGTCATCTATCACATAAAATGTTTCGAAATAAATCTTCTAACCTCTCTTGTTTTAGGCCAAATTTGATGTCTTCAATGCTCTTACCCTGCAAGATAATCCTCTCTTCCTCGAGCAACTCAAGTTCGGTGCTGGTGATGGCCAGCTCCACTTCTACTTGTACAACTACCGCTGTGCCCCCATCGCTGGCGGGATCAACGAGAAGAATCTTCCTGACGAGAACCAAATGGGTGGAGTTGGTGTCGTTATGTTGTAGGTCTGCAGTGAAGTACTGTAGTACATTCTCATTTCGCGGTGGGCGCTGATACCCCGGAAGAGTTATCTTATGGAAGTGGAAAGGACCAAATAAATAAATAAGAAAAAAAAAAAGAACAAATCAAACCAGAACCAAGTATCTTGTGTATTCCATTAATCCCATTAATGCAATCCATAGATATCCACGAAGTGTCCATCCCGCAGAATATAGTAGACACCTTAGTAATCAGGCGTGGATAGGCTGACGTCTTCTGAAACGTCGTCGACTCTCCACTTTCTCTTTGTGACTTGTTGAAGTAGCCTACTTTGGTTGTTTTCTGTCTTCGATCTACGTTGAATCTTGAACGTGGTATCTGATATTTTGATAAAGATACATTTGAAGCTGTTGGACGAAACAAAACGGTTAAAACATCCCCTCATTGATACTTGCAACAATGGGTGCGGGCCAGTCGAGCGAGTATAGTGGAGCGTCTCCAGGTGAGTACAGAGCATGACATGAAGCTATCCATAAGTATACCTATCCAATAGCAGCTATTGGACACGTATATACACATTCAAAGCCAGCATTTAAGCCCCTGCTCTTTTACTTATTGATTGGTGTATATCAAGGGCCATCTATCTAACTTCTGAATAGAGGAACTAAGCTACGTTCTAGCGGAGCGGTTTGCAACAAAATGCTTCACTCCACTAGAACTCACTCACTTCAAGGATAACTTTTACTCCCGCGCCGCAGAGCAGGGAGGTCTTCGCTATTGGAATGAGAAGACACTCTCCGATTTTCTCGGCATCCCAGATGGGAGCTTTGCGGCCGCTCATGAGAACCCCTTAGATGCAGGCCCGGTCATCTTTCGCATGGTTTCGTATTTGGGAGCATTCCCATTTCAAAATACGATGGCACCAAGTGTATTGACCTTTGAGGCCATTGTAAAGGTGGTAGTTCTGTTGACGGAGCGCTATGGGAAAGCCCTGCGACGAGGACGGAAAGATCGGATTAAATTGCTCTTTGGAAGCTTGGCGGATGTTGGTAGAAAAGATATTGTTGAATCTGATGCTGGAAAAGGTGAACTGTCGGCGGAAGATGATGGGGCTGGTACTCAACATGCCAACTCCCATGCACCTGGCTTTTCAATTGACGAGCCCGCAAACGACGATTACGAAGAAGACGAAGATGATGATCTTGCACTTGCTGCGCTGGAATCACTGGATGCGATTGAGGTATTTAAACATGATCATCGAGTGGATCGGACTGTCTATGAGACTAGTATCTCGCTTGATACATTCCGTCGCCTTCTTATGTTGTTACTTGTCATTGCGCCTTTGAAGTCTCTTGAGTCTGTTAGGACTTATACCTCTGATCTCAGCAACGAGAAAATAGAGGAGATTCGAAAGGAGGCTGATTGGATCATTTCGGCATTTTCTCCTCAGGATATTGATGGCGGCATTTCATACAAAGCATTTGCTAGCACGATATCTTCTTCTTTGCCGTATCTTTTCGACCCCCTCACACCATTATTCGAACATATGCTTTTTAGCAGAAACTTGAATCTTTCGCAAAAACGACACTTGGATACAATCCTCGAGCAAGAGACCCTTGAGAAACCTGAAGAGATCCCTCCACCAACATCAATCATCCTACCAGGAAGTTTCGAGTCCTCCATTCTCAACCCAACTCTCATCTCCCATCTATCGTTCTTCTTACCGACAGCATCATCGTCCATCAACCTCTTCCGCTCCGGAATCCGTCTGCATCCCGTATTCTCAACAGCCGCACATGGCTCTTCACTAACATCCTTCTCTCACAACGTCATGACCTGGCAATCACCATCTCTCCTTCTACTCGAAGGAATGCCAGAGACCCCAGACTCAAAATCAGACCAAGAACTCATAACACTGGGCGCATATCTCCCCAAACCTTGGAAATCACCCTCATCCCACCCCTCATCACAATCTCCAACAACACTCCCATGTCTCTTCCAAATATCCCCACAACACAAACTCCTCCCAGGAAACCCATCCCCATCCATAGAAAAACAATCCAACACCCCACAAGCCTGGTTCTCTACAACATCAGGTCTAGCAATCGGCTGTCAAATCCCCCCATCCTCACGCACAACACACGTCAATCCCAAACCTCACGGCGCAGGAAGTTTGACCATAGACGTGAATCTCGAGAGTGCAGAATTCTCCACCGAACCTGTCGGCCACGAGGGTGTTTTCTTACCACCCTGCAATACATTGCCGAACGACTCTTCGACGAAAGTCAAGATAGATATCTACTCCCTGGAGATATGGGGTGTTGTTCCTGGTCCAGAACAGGGTTCGGATGAAGGCGGTGCTAGTGCTGTCCAGATGCAGCGTGCGAAGTGGGAATTCGAGGCTAGAGAGGCGGAGCGTAGGAGGAATATTAATATTAAAGCTGGGACGGGTGGGGATTCGGCGAAGGAGAGTGCTAGGTGGTTATTGGAGACGGCGGGAATTATTTCTGATCATGGACAGTATGATCATTAGGGATGAGATTTGGAAAACGTCTACACTGCAGCTTTCTGGCGAATTGCTACCTTTTTGGATCGTTATTGGTGACATTTTTTGAATTTCATGTTACAATTGGTCTTTTCGAAGGCGTCTCATTATACGCATTAGACATGCCGTAGTCGATACTAGTAGCACAGTAGTATTAAAGAAGATCGATGCTGATTTTCATCATATAGAATTTTACATTAGATAATAATACAATTGGCCTGATCAAGCGACAACCAAGTCATACTCTCCCCAACTCAAACGCGTAGAGGTGGCAGACCACTGGGTGCACCATATATCTCCAAAAGTTCTTCCTCCTCTTCCACAGGGGCAGTAGTCTCGACTTCAGACTCTTCCTCCACGGGCTTAGCAGGAGTTGCGCGCGAAGATCGATTGCGAGCAGTGCTATTCGCCCCCAAGGCAGGAGTACCCTCTGATTCAAACCCTTCAAGCGCCTCCTCGCGCGGCAAACGCATGGCAGGAAATCCATCTGGGGCCCGCTCAGCCCGGTCCATGATTTCGTTCATGTATTTTCGAACCTCATCTGCTGGCTTGACGACGCGAGTCAAAGGTTCTAGGATTTTAGGGCTCTGAGCGTGAATACGGAAGGTTACAGGCTGCCAATATTCTTTGAGATTGACTTCTTTTGCGGCGGACTCGTTCGGGGTAGCAGGCGTGGCAGGAGTGTCCGTTGAGACACCGTTGGCTTTTGGATCTGACTTTTCAGATGGTTCTTGCTTTAGAGGCGTGTCTGTAGCGGCGGGTTGGCCTGAAGCTGGCGTATTAGGAGGTGCCTCTTTGTCCTTTTCAACCTTCTTCTTCTTGGACTTGGAGCCCCCCTTGTTTTTCCCACGAGCTGTGGCATTGTCTGTGGCGGTTTCAATGGGGAAAGGGGTGTTGGGATCGACCTTTCTAACAATCAAGAAAGAAGCCAGAATGGTGCATTCATTAGGAATCCACTCTAGGATTGTATGTTCCGGTAATAAATACCGATCCCCCGATCCCGCATGGCCTGATGTACTGCTACCGTAGGGAGTCAGAGGCGATGTGAACTCAAAGACGACAGACTTATATCCTACACGCGCGGGCGGCGGAGGTGGACCATGTGGACGATAGTAGGGCGTCGGCGAGCCATATTGAGGCGGCCGTGATTGAAGAGGGGCCTGTGCACCTCCTGGGCCATAGGATGGCTGCTGATAGGGTGGGTAAGGTGGACCTGGTCGTGGCGGTTGTTGATAGTTTGTAAGAGGTTGAGGAGGGCGAGCTGAAGGAGTTTGTTGTTGCTGAGGCGTTCCAATTGGAGTAGAGCTGGGAAGTGGAGTTTGAGTCGAAGGTGTAGATGCTGCAGGTGGTGGTTGTGTTGAGTTTGCAGTGTTGGCCTGGGAGTCGCTTGACCCTGCTGCACCCGGCTCTTGTTTTACTACAGGCGTTGCGTTTGAGCTCTGTAGCTCATTATTGGCCGGTTGAGTTTGTTCCTGGGCGGACTTCTGAGTTTGAGAACCCGCTTGCGGCGCCTCTGCAGGCTTGAGGGCCGTGGTCGTCGTTGGCGTTGATACATTTGGCGCCGGGGATGCCTGGTGATGAGGTTCTTTGGATGGAGTCTGCGTCTCGGTAACCGACGGTAGATTTTGCGGTTGTGCCTGGGGCGCTTTGTTGGATTCTGGGACCGGCTTCTGTTGGGAATTGGGATTGGGGCTTTGTGCTGGTGCAGGGGTAGGAGTAGGCTTGCTTTGCGATGCGGGAGTTGCGGGCTGCGGTCGTCCCGGTGTACCAGTGGCATTTTGTTGTTTTTGTTCCTGTTGCTCTCTTGCCTTGATGATCGCATTAAGCTCGTCGATGTGAGCTTGGAACGCACGAAGCTGTTCTTGCGAAGCTTGGCTAGAAGCAACCACTCGCATCAAAGCCTTCAGCTCTGGGTCCGCGGCTGCCCGGGTGGCAAGCATCTGAATGACGGGGTCTGGACTAGGCTTCGCGGGCTGTCCCGGTTGACCATTTTGCGCCGGTGCAGGTCGTTGTCCCTGTTGATTCGGAGGTGCCTGAGGGCCACGTTGCTGGTTCGGCGGGTGACTTCCCGGATATCCCTGCGCAGGCCGACCAGTTGGGGTCGATGGATGTGGAGGGCGTTTCTGCTGATTCGGATATGGTTGGTATTGTTGGAATGAGTTTGGGTGACCATAATGGACCATTGGCCGTTGCGGAGGGGCATATTGAATTTGTGGCGGCGCATTAGGATCCTTCACAGTATATATCATAGCATCGAATAAATGGGGCCCAATAGTGATATCACAGGGTCCAATCCTCGTCATAGATTCCTTTGGGGGGTTGTTCTTCTCGATTTGTTCGCGTTTCGTCTTCTTCGGTTTCGTGTAGTAGCGGACTAAGATGCCTTCACTGAGCCATTTCTTCTTCGAGCGTTCCAAGGAGGCGAGTAGGACGGCACTAGAAGAGATCACCTCATGTTAGTATTCTATTTTAAAATGGGACTGTATCCTGGCTTCGAACCTTTCTGCGATGGACTGATACTCGTTCTCTGACAAAGTCGCGGATTGATGCACGCGCGTCACCGGTATGCCATCTCCATCTTTCAATTTGGATGGCAAGGGTGCTTCAACAGGCTCAGGAGGTGGAGTTGGAGCGCGAGGTGTAGGTGCCTTTTCCTTCTTCTTCTTTTTCTGCGACTGGGGTGTTGCTGTCACAGCCTCGGAGACTCGTCGCTTGGCCGCGGGCTCTCGCCCTGCGCGCGGGGGGAGCTTGCGCTTCTCAGCCATTGGGACAAACCCATCCAAAAAGACCCTGGTGGACAAAAAGAAAGAAAAGAAAGAAGTTGCTGGATGGAATGTTGGGGAGAGAGGAAATCGCGAAAGTTGCGGAGGGGAGGTTGAAGGGGGAAAAAGCGTGACGCGATAAAGTTGGGGCTTATCGCTGAGTCCTCCGCGGTCGACTTCAACTTCAACTTAACAATCCCCGTCTCGGAAAGGGAAACCGTTCCAGGAATCACAGAACCGAGATGATAGAATTGAAACCAATATTTAAGAAGGCCTATTGGTCCCTGGCGGCTAGTGGTCTGGTATATGTGCTTTTCGTTTGCTCATTGACATTTCCCCAAGTCCAACGATTGTATTGATATAACATTATTCAACCAGATTGTTCCCGAACTTACATCTTTACAGCTTTTTGTACGCCAACAAGATTAATCCAACACTATGGCAAGATGTCAATCAAGTTGAGAGCTTCGGCTTTTTGAGTACGTCATCTAAATGGCAGAGGTCGGAGAAGTTATTGACTCTTTCGCAGATACTCAGGTCCAGCCTTTTAATCTGGGGACCCCTGACAATGAGACTCTATATGGTTGGCATTTGATGCCTCTGCATCTTTGCTATGAACATGAAGAAGAGCTTTCCAAGGACCCGCCATCTGGCCCTGCCGCGGACTATACGCAGACTCCTGCCTTTAAACTCTTGGCTAATGACCCGAATGCCCGAGTCGTGGTCTTCTGTATGTTTCCAGCTACCAACCCCTTGAATTGTTCAAATACGCTGACATTGATCAACTTGACAGTCCATGGAAATGCAGCCCATCTGGGGTCTGCTTCGCGGCCTCAAATATATAGCTCAATGTTGGCACTCTCCACTCCATCGAACCCCGTCCATGTCTTTGCACTTGACTACCGTGGATTTGGAATCTCTACAGGGAGTCCGACTGAAGAAGGAGTTATTACCGATGGTGTAACGCTTCTGAACTTCCTAACAGCCGGTCCATATAATATCCGTCCATCTCAAATTGTCATTGCTGGCCAGAGCCTCGGCACAGCAGTCACAGCAGCTGTGGCTGAAAGGTTTGCCTTTGGATCTCCGGACGAAACAGCTACCCAACCTGCAATCAAAAACGCCGAGCCTTTCGCTGGTGTCTTATTGCTGGCATCATTCAGTAACCTTCCCAACCTTATTCAGTCATACAGTATCAAGGGGCTCACCCCTCCCCTCTTATCTCCTTTGATCGGCTACCCTCGTTTCAAGAAATGGATCATCGGCCATACCGTGGACTACTGGGATACGGCAGCAAGAGTTGCACGTCTCACCGGTATCGAATCTGCCAATCCTGATGCATCCAGCTTGCAATATACCAGCAAGGACCTTGACCTCACTATTGTGCACGCTCTGAACGATTTCGAAATCCCGTGGTATGAAGGCCGGCGTGTGTGGATTGCTGCTACCGGCGAGGAAGTCAAAGATGCCCCGGGAGCTCTGGTCCATGAGAAGATTGAAGATGGTAGGAGCAGAGAAGTTAAAGTCTGGGAGAATAAGATCACTGGGGATAAGGGCAAAGAGGTGCTCAAGAGGGTGAGATGGGAGCGTGTACTATACGGTGGTATGTCAATACAGTATCCCCAAGAGGCCATGAATCACCGAACTAATTTTGTTATAGGACACAATAATGTTGCACAATTTTCAATTGCAGGCATGGCTGTCATGCGGGCCTTTGAAACCTGATATTCTCCGAACTTTCCTATATTCGCATGCTGAATGTATCAAGCCGGTACATGTATCTGTATATTGGTCAGAGTAGTACAATTTATAGTATCTCAATTCTTACTACAGAAAATGATGTACACCATGATCCAGGAAAATGCTAAGAGAAGGTGGGCCACGAAGGTCCAAATACGGTTCCAGATTGAATTGGCAACACTCTTCCATAATAATATCCATTTATTAAAGCCTAACCAGGTAGTATATCGGAATTCCTAAGATGCTAGTAATCTCACTATTTACTAGTGTCATATAGCTCTACACTTTTCATATGAAGCCTACATTGGCGGCATCCTATTAGGGGCTCGACAGGTATAGTGTGAATAAGTGTGAATGTAAAATCTCCTAAGTAATCTATGCGAACAGGTTCAAAGAACGATATTGGCAACAGCTCTGTCCAGAAACGCAGTGACACGTCGAAGACTGTCTTTCACCACGTTGTCATCATATTCTCTATCTTTGGCCTCAAGATCGATGTCTTTTGTATCAAATCCGTGCCCTTGACCCTCAACAAGTTCCAAGTGGACGTCAATTCCGAGAGGTTTCATTTTTCCAGCCACCGTAGTACTCTGCTCATATCCAACCAGCACATCATCAGTCCCATGCAACAGAACCGTCGGAGGGAAATCCGGCTTCAACTCAAAGGAAACTGGAAATAGGACTCGATGTTGCTCAGGAATCGCGTTGATTCCTTGTGTGGCAATTTGGCTGGCTAGAGCTGGGATCCGCGTAAGTTGGTCAGGATATTTAGCACCTTGATGCAAAGCACCAATCCATTTGAAGCGTTGATCGGCTGAGGGGTTTGCCGGAAAAGCGTAGCCGTCAATCACTTTTCCATTTCTCGCGGCGGCGTCAATTTCATTTAATGTTGCCGGTAGATCTGGAATCGGAGCTCGAAGAGGTGTACCCGCCTCTATGTATCTCTTGCATGTGGGATCGAGCATTCCATATATGGAGAGGACCGCAATGGGATTTGGAGATTCAGGGTGTGCTGCGGTGGCCAATGCAAGATATCCGCCTGCACTGGATCCAGCGATGATGATGCGGTCACTTATATGCTGGTAAACCCACTTAACTGCATCGACGGCATCAGAAAGAACTTCGAGACCAGATGCTTCGGGCATCAAACGATATGATGCCGTTGCATATGTCCAACCACGGGCATGGCATGCATTAATCAACCAATAAGGCAGAAAAGTTGTCTTCTCTCCGATGACCTAAGGTTGAAATTCAAGATTGTCAGTGACTCTGCCATGTAAAAAGTCAAGGGGGGATTTTTTGGAGGTCAAACCAGAAATCCGCCATGGAAATGAATTACAACAATTCCGTTTATGGAGGCATTTTGCGGTTTTGAGACGTCAATTGTGAGAGCCAATCCGTCGGCAACCTTGAAGGTATGAGTGGTAAGTTCAGATAGCCCCATGATTGCGGTAATGATAAAAAAGACACGAGCAATAAATATCAGTATCTTAAATTATCGAGAATTGTGTTTTCTCGAAGGACGAGCAAGACTTACTATGTCTTTTAGTAAAATTGATCTGAGCGCCGAGTCAAGCGTGTGGGTAAATCCCGCGGCAGAGATCGACCCGATGTAATGGAAATGCCGACGGAAGGGCTGGTTACACCTTTGGAAAGATTCGTCTATTACGAAATTGAGTTCTCTAATTGATGCATAAAAGTTCAGAAAAAGAGAAATGCATTAACTCGAGTTTATCCTCGAATGTGGCGCGCCGCTCCATCTCAAACATATCAATGTTACCGTATATATTTTTCGCTACTGTATACTCCGCTGGTGTTTTTTGGGCGTGGGGGATCCCGCGGGCCCGGCATGCCGGTGGGTCAATACCGCATTATGCTCGAGACCCGAACCTTAAAACTTGTGGGTGAAAGCCGTGTTGCCGTCGACGGATGTCGAGCATAGTAGAGAGATATATTATTTAGTAGGTGAAATTTCCTCTGGAACAACACTTTATATTACAATTTCATCTTTCATCAATACGGTTTCCGGAACAGATATGCTTGTAACCTCAGCTCTCGCGATTGAAGACTTGTTAGGACCCGTCGGGGTAGCTTATGTAGTGGTCAGTGTTTTGGTTATAGGATATGTTTTTTACATGAGATTCCTCCATCCGCTTGCACGATACCCCGGTCCAGCAGTGGCTTCTTTGACGAATATTTGGAAGGCATATTACGTTTATAAGCTCGTGCTCCATGAAAAACTGGTCGAGTTGCACCAACAATATGGACCGGTGATCAGAATTGGTCCTAACCATCTCCATTTTTGGGACGGCGAAGCCATTTCCACAATCTACAAAGGTGGAAGAAAGATGGGGAAGACAGAGTTCTACGACGCTTTCACCGCATTCAATCCGAATCTATTTGGAGGCACTGATGAAGATGTGGGTGTTTCCGCATACTCTCGTTAAATATCAGCTTGCTTATAGGTGATAGGTTCATTCCATGCGCCGAAGACAGCTAGCACATGGATTTTCCCAGGCATCGATTGAGAACTTCGAGCCACTTATTAATGGCCAAATTCAAATTCTACTCGACAAAATACGAGCCCTTGCAAGCACGGGAGAGGTGTTTGATCTCAAGTCCACCATTTCATGTTTTGTGCTCGACATACTGGGTGAGGTTGCATTCAGCCGATCATTTAATGCACAGGCAAAGGGAGACGCGGAAGAAATACATGCGATCAATGACCACATCCTATTGTCATGTGTGATTGGTGAAATGCCCTTTCAGTCATTGTCAAAAACACTCGCCCGCTGGTCACCCATTCCATGGATGCGAAGACTTGTGAAGAGTAGGAACAATCTCAAAACAAAGTGTTCTGAATGTGTCAGAAATAAGATTAATTGTGCCTCGAATCGTCGAGATCTGCTACAGAGTCTCGTCACCGCCAAAGATGTTGAAACCGGCGCAAGTTTGACTGAGCAAGAGATCAACTCAGAGGCCTTCGCTATGCTGTGAGTACCTCCTATGACTGAAGGGAATCACATACTAACTAGAATCAGCGTTGCAGGGTCTCATTCCACATCCGGTACACTGACACTGCTCCTATGGCATATCTTCCACAACCCTGAAATTTGTGCCAAAGTTGTAGCTGAGATCTCCAGTAATCTGGACCCGTTGAAAGACGAGGATATTGCATATTCCATCAAGCGACTGGAAGCTTCTTTACCCTACACTATGGCATGTGTCAAGGAGAACTTTCGGATCAATCCAGTATTTACTATGCCCCTATGGCGGCGTGTCGGAACTCTCGGTGGAGCGAGAATTGGAGAATTTGAAATCCCATACGGTGTAAGTCGAAACTGCATATCATTCCAGCGAGAGGTCTTTGCCTATCAAAACTGACAGCTATGCAAAACAGACCAGTGTCTGTATCTCAAATTACGCCCTTCATCATAACCCAGAGATCTGGGGTGAGGATCATGCAGTCTTTCGACCTGACAGGTGGCTTGGCAAAGATGAAGCCATCCGGAGTCATTTCCTCATTCCATTCAGTATTGGGCACCGTATGTGCATTGGGAGAAATCTGGCTATGACAAATATCCTGAAGACTCTTACCACTTTAGTCAGTCAGTTCGAATTCGAGCCTGTATCGATATCTAGCACTGGTCAAATCCGAGTGCGCAGCTCTGGGATCGGGGAGATGGAGGGATTGTTTCAATGCAGAGTATCGGTGAAATAATAGAGGCGGGCATTGGCAAAGTTTACATGGCAGGACAATTGATAGGTAATTTATTCTAGAAAACATCTGATACATTTACAAGTGACTACACATAAGTTCTGCCATCGCTAGTTTCACGCCAGCCTAATACATACAATAGAATAGTTATGCTACCGGTCTGAACAAGACCGCTACAGTCTATCAATATGTCTGAATTAACAGAATCCTAGTTAAGCGCACGGAAAGCAGTTCTAGTAGGGCATATATTGCCCTACTGATTCAATAACACCTGTACCCAATTACGTCTTAGAAACATTTGTAATAAAATAGGCGTTGTACCTAGCGCAGGTCGACATTTTGTTGACTCACTCCGCACTATTTAAGCTCAAACCATCTTGTTCTCATCGTTATTCTTTATATATCCATATAAAATACATAAAGTAGGCGCTTGGGGTAACTGATCATTTGTATATAGTTCGGTGCCATACTGTAATTTTCGTCGGGGGGATGAGTAATTAATCCCCGCAATCGACTAGTTATTCACTGTAGAGAATAAACCAATTTATTCCCGAACTTCCCCGCTAAGTTCTCTCTACTCGCCAATGACCTGAATATAAGCTTGATACTGCTCCAGCACAAATGATGGAGGGGCTGAGTACGACGCCTGGGCAGGAGTTAGAATCCGTGCCATTCCGCTGTCCTGTTTGTTCTCAGACTTTCAGAAAGGCTCAACATCTCAAGAGACATGCATCTATACGTATGATACCTGTATCCTCACACCACGGCGTAGGGATAACTATAATCTCAACTAGTAGCCATCGGAACTCACTTAACACGGACTAATTTGTTAACAGACGTCGACAATAAGCCGTATAACTGTGGTTTCTGTGACTCTGAATTCAAACGCAGGCAAGTCTACACGAATTGATCCCTATCCACATTTTGCAGGGATTTGACTGACGTGAGTCCCACAGTGATACCCTTCGCCGCCACTGGAAATCCTGCACAGGTCGGTTGACATCTGGTGATCTAATTCCTCAGCGCAGTTTATCGGGCAAGAGAAAGCAGGCATGTGATCGTTGTGCGGACCGCAAACGCGCCTGTAACCAAGGCAGACCATGTGCCGAATGTGCTCTCCGAGAGTCCGAATGTACATACACTCGGACGAAACGGAGAACATTGCATGCTCCCACCATCGAAACCGATGTATTGGATAGTGAGGATGTCTCTCAAATTCCGAATCACCAGCAAAATGTAGCCCTCGGAATCTGCCAATTGAAAGATCAAGATGGATTTTCCAGTCGACGACAATTTGATTTTCTTTTGAAATTTACCCACGCTGCTGGTATCAATCAAGGGTACAATTGCAATCGATCATTCATGATGGATATAGTAGAAGAAGCCACGTCAGATTCCGCAGATGACGCCCTTCAAGCGAATCACGGAGCGTCGAACCCTTGGGACTATCTTTTAGAAGAGATTTCCCTGTGGCCAGATGGGGGGAAAGGGCCCCTATCTCGATTGAACAGTCCCTCAAGAGCGGACCGTACGATTGATGCTTTGAACATTCAATGTGGACACATTTGGGAAATATTTGCTCCTTTCTGTGATCAAATTACAGAGGGTTGTATAACTATGGCTAGTGTGAAAAGCTTCTTCTCGCCAGAACATGTTCTATGCTCACTGGATATTTTCTGGGATCGCTGGTATCCTCATTGCCCGATCCTGCACAGACCAACCTTCAAAGTTGAGAGTTGTTCGCCTTTACTTCTGGCAAATATGGTTCTCATGGGAGGTTGCACATCATCTTCCGAGGCAGATCGCCGGATAGCGATATCGCTGCTTGATATTGCTGAAACCATTGTTTTCTCTCAACCTATCTTTTCATCAACACCAACTACAAGAACAGAAAAACCTACGGCCCAAAAAGACGATGAGCATACCACGGCCAAGATTAGCATATTACAAGCAACATATCTGATTTGCATCATGCAGAAATGGGAAGGCAAAGATGAATCAAAAGTTCGCATTCAGCGTGATCAATTTACAAGATTTGTCTCGGTACGCAAACATCTTCATTATATCTAATTTTCCTGTTCAGTCCTAATTAATGAAGGTAACAAGAGCCATGGGGCTATCCAGAGCTACGCACAAGGATCAATTGATTGACTCGGACTTTGACGAATGCAAATGGCGAGAATGGATTCGAACAGAGGAAATCATCAGGTTCGTGGTTAACCCCGTCATATATTTCTACTGTAGTAAAGTATCAAAAAGACTGATCCCGACTCTTGACTGGTCTTAACAGGACGTTCAATTATGTTTTCTTGCTCGACTCCGGCTTTGTAATTTTTCACAACTCAGTACCACGAATTATGCTTCAGGAAATGCAAATTGATCTCACATGCTCGGAATCCTGGTTTCAAGCATCTTCTCATCCTGAGTTTTTGCTTGCCACTCACTCAAATCCAGGACTGTCTTCTAGGTCTATTTCACTGGTGGACACGGTTCGTCGATTGTGCGCTGATGGTTCAAACCAAGCGACAGACTTTTTGAATGGCGCCAGCAAATTGAATTTGTTTACGATTGCAACCGGTGAGCTATTTTCCGCTGTTAAGGCGATCAGAGGAGCATTTGAATGTGGCTAATCTCGATCCCTAGCAATGCACGGTCTGATATTTCACCAGAAATCCTCCTTATCTATGGTTCCGTCCTATGAAAATCCACTAAGGAAGGCATTTAACCGATGGGAGATTGCCTGGCAATCAAATTCGTGCAGACTCCCAGACCCTGGACCACCACAGGATGTGGATGACTCTTACGAGAAGCGTGGCTTTATGCAGTATGCTGATGAGTTTGCTGGTTGGGCGCGTATCTCTCTCGAGCTATCTTACATGTCAATCAAGGACCTCAATGATCTTCCTGAAAAACTGACCGAAGGCCTCTATCATGGACGCGGTGGTGCATTCGCTACGTTCGATCAAGCAGGCATGGGCCAAGTTGGAGATCTAATGTTGGCAGTCGAGAAGCTGAATTTGAATGTATGAGGAATGTTTGGTGTGCAAACTTTTCCACATCGAAATGTTCCTCAGATCCAATGCAAGCGCATCTCCCTCATTTACGTAGCCCCAGAAAGATTTGTACACCTTCACTCTCACTAGAGGAATGGTATTACAAGGAACAAACAATATTCCGAAACTCCTAGCAGGTGTTTATAAAAAGTCCGACTCTTTCCTGTCTCAACCCGTCCATGTTACACCCCGTCGGAGTTCCTCTCTTTCTCCGATGTGTTTCCATTACAGGAACCAGCCCTAAACAAAAAAAGATTTCTGATTGGATAGTTTATTTCAGGCAAATGTGACAACAGGGAAATTCTGGAAATCGTCGGATGTCAACGCCACGCGATCGCGTCAGAAATTGACCGGATAACGCGAGATGGCAGCGCGGATGGCGTCAGGCAAATTTATAATAATCTCACCTAGTAATGCAAATAGACAGTCACTTGAAGAGACTTGGGTATGATGATAGTGAATTGAAGCGCAAATAAACAATACGTTCAATGTTGTGTTATCTGTCCTCCAGTCCAAGTACATCCATGTACATATCATGATGCGAAGCCATTGGTTCAAGATAAACCATCAAGTCACGAAACATCACAGCACGAACCATTTGCAACGCGAATGACGAATAGTTGACCCCAGATTTCGAGGTAGCATTACTAACTTCAGAAAAGGAATGGTTACACCCTTTTGGGTCACATTGGAAGAGTGTTGAATTCGCCAGAGAATCCTGAGACGAGTTAGTTACAAGAAAAATCACAAAGGCCCTTTTTTCTAAGCGCGATGGCTAATTTCCAACTTGAATGATATCAGTAACTTACCGGACTTTTTTCACGGTATCTGTTTTCTCATTTTGATCTCTATAAGAGGCATGCCTGTTCTGGCAATCGGAATGCACCATCATTTTAACCGGTCTTGCTAGGGGTATCTGCAGATTGACTGCTACAATCATGGCTTCAAACATCGCCGTCTCATCTGAGAAGAGCCCCAATCTGTCGATCTCTGGAATAGAGACCTCAGATGAGAAGACGGCAGCTGTGAATGTGCTGTCTGGAGAACAAAATGCTAAATCCGACCGAGTTCCCAGCATTGAACGTGATCGTGATAGCGCAGATGTGGTGATCATCACTGGTGCCGATGCTGCGACTCATTTGGTACCTTTACGCGATGATTTCGATAATGTTTTGACATTTCGAAGCATCATCTTGGCTACTGGACTCGCTTGTTTCCAAGCCGTCATGAACCAGATTTACCAAGTGAGTGAACTAAATAAAGCTCATTCGGGAAATACAGCTAACTTGAGCCTCCAGTTCAAACCTACTCTAGTCACCATCCAAGGAACTTTTATCGTTCTCATCTCCTACTTCGTGGGCAATGCATGGGCTCAATTACTCCCTCGAGGCGATAAATTCGAGTCGAAATGGAGAGCGAAGAACGGCCAAGGAAAACTACCTTGGTGGATTCTTCTACTCAAGTTCGTCAATCCCGGCCCATGGTCTCTAAAAGAACACTCGATTACTGCCATCACTGCGAATTCTGCGTCAAATGTCTCCTCCGTATCTCAGGTATTCGCAGCACAGAACCTATTCTATAATCTTCCTCTCAGTGCTGCCACGATCATCCTGAGTACCATATCAATCGGACTTTTCGGCTACGGACTTTGTGGTATTATGCGGCCTATTGCTGTCTGGCACACCGAAGCTGTGTATTGGAGTACTCTTCCCACCGTCAAAACCCTACAGGGGCTTCATTGGCAACAGGTGAAGAACTCGAAGCCTCTCAGGTACTTCTGGTATGCTTTCACGGGAATGTCTCTATATGAAATAATTCCGGCTTATATCTTCCCATGGCTGAACTCCGTCTCTATCCCGGTATGTGAATTTACCCGCCCTGCTTTCGTACAAGTAAATTGCTTTACGAACATCCATTAACTTGTCATTACAGTGTCTGGCTGCACAGAAAGCTACAGGTTCCAAGGCCGAAACGTTGACTAACATCTTTGGCGGAGCGACCAACAACGAAGGACTGGGTCTGTTCTCTCTTTCATTTGACTGGCAATATGTAAGATCAATTCCTTGTATTTTAATTTTATGAGACTTCCCATGGATGCTGACTCTATAGCTCACCTCATTCCAAACATCCCTTCCACTGAAGCTGCAGCTCCACCAGACAATAGGGTTTGGTGCTTGCTTCATCGCAATGATCGGAATCTATTACGGCAACGGATGGAATTCCAGGTCTCTTCCTTTCATGTCAACAAGACTTCTCAACGCTAACGGTACAACATATCCTGTCGAAAGCGTATTCCCTGGTGGCGTGCTTGACGAGGCAGCCTTGTTCGAGCATGGCTTGCCAAAGCTGACGGGATCCTTCGCCTTTGCGATGCTCATGGCAAATGCTGCGGTACGTATGACCAAGCTTATACTTATTTTCAACTCAAAGTCTAATGAAGATAGATCGGAGCCTTGATCGTTCACTGCGTCTTGTTCTGGGGTAAGGATATCATTCGAGCGTACAAAAGTGCCAAAGAAGGACGATTCGATGATCGACACCACGAACACATGGCCAAGCATTACAAGGAGACGCCCTGGTGGTGGTATATTATCGTTCTTGTGGGTAGTTTTGTTCTCGGCTTGATTGTTGTTCTCAAAGAGAATATCACTCTACCAGCCTGGGCTTACGTGGTCTCCTTGATCGTGGGAATCATTATCGCGCCATTCGTGAGTCGCGCTCAGGCCGAGTACTCGAAAGATTAAGTATGCTAATGTGTTGTTTTTAGAGCACCATTCTTTACTCTCGCTACGGGAATGGTATTGCAACGAACAATATCTCGAAAATGCTAGCAGGTCTTATGCTTCCTGGTCGTCCGATAGGAAACATGTATTTCGCGGCTTGGTCGCATAACGTAATCTCGAATGCTGTGAATCTTTCGAACGATCTGAAAATGGGCGAGTATCGTAAGTGGCACTCAATATCGTGAACTGATGATCTAAAGATATGTAATTCGAGAAGGCTGGTACTAACGAAGTTTACAGTCAAGATTCCTCCACGAATCATGTTTCTCACTCAGATGTATGGGACCATTCTTGGGGGATTCATCAATTACGCAGTCATGATTACTATTGTCACAAGCAATCGAGAGCTTCTCGTTGACGGCAACGGAGACTCTTCCTGGAGTGGTGCAACCAGTCAGGCTTTCAACACCAACGCCGCGTCGTGGGCCCTATCCCCGTATCTTTACAAAATCGGTAAACAATACGAGATGGTTCCCATTGGCGTTGCACTCGGCGCTGGAGCGGTCGTCGTCCATCGTGTTTTCTATCAAGTATGTAATATTCGACAATATATCCAAAATATCAAGCTGATAATCACAAGATTTTCCCTAAAATCGGCAACTTCGACGTGTCGGAGGTGAATATACCACAGTTCATTCAGTTCGCCGGTTATATCCCCTATAACCAAAGTCAGACCTGTGTTCTTCTAACATGGACAATTGCCGGTTTCTATGTTCAATACTATCTTCGCAACTACAAGCCACGAGTTTTCAAGGACTATTCGTATTTAATCACCGGTGCATTCGATGGTGCCAGTCTGACTGTCCTATTTATCCTCTCATTCGCGGTCTTCGGCGCTGGTGGGAAATCACATCCTTTTCCGTCCTGGTGGGGAAATAATGTGAATGGGAACTATGATTGGTGCCCTAGTTCAGATTAAATGTTACTAGTAGAGCACTCGTGATGCTTGGCTCTAGTGTCATGTGAATCTGTTGAGGCACGGCTTCAAATCTATTGCTATTATGTAGTATCGGGAATGATCAAAAGGATTTGAAACGCTGGATATCGGAATAAGATATTTTTATTATTTAGTATTTCCGACATTATGGCTTACTTCAGGTATTATTAGGAGTTAAAACATTCAAAATCGAACTGCAACTTCGACTTCAAGTTCTAAATTATACACAGGGATTATGTACATTGTTATCATAGTATCCAGGTTGAAAGGCAATGGAGTTACTAACTACAGTAGTACTACTATCATAGTACATAATACGATTGTAGTGTATCTTATTAATAAGCCTTGGAGTCAAAATCGAGCTTTGAATTTCAATTTCCCATGAACGCAAAAGAAGATATGCTCTCATGACAAACAACAGACCGTGAAGCATTGGAGTCTTGTTGCGTTTCAATTTTTAATTAGTAAATGAAATCTAGGCTCATGTAAAAATGCTTCACGGCACTCGCGACTGATAAAATCAACCATTTATAGTAGTGTATACATAGAATGAGAGTAGTAATTAACATTAAAAATACTCTCTCTTGGTAAATGAGGCCAATGTAAATGTCCCAAAGATAAGACGATAGAAGCACAATATAACGACACGCTGAACAACCGAACCCATAAATGACAATTTTACCGAAACCAAGAAATGCAGACAGAAACAGTTTTCAAAATGTTAAGGGAAATGAAAAAAAAAAACCGCAGACGAAACAGAGATAAAAGAGAGAGCAGGAAAAGTATCAAAGACAAGGCTGGTGAAAGATTAAGATTAAAACACGCTGATGTAGATCAAATGGCCTAGTGGCAAAATAAGTCAAACGAAGAGAGGAGAAAAAAGACAAACTCGAAGAGTAAAAAGTCGCTGATTGAAAGATAAATTTGCAGGAAATCGAGACCATATTTAATGGGCGTAACGTCGAGAGTATAGCTGTGGTCCTGCCCGCGTAGTATAACACTTCATTTTCAAGCCATTATTGCTGGATATAACTCGAGTAGTTAAAGGGTTGATTGTTGAATTTATTTCGGAATGTGTCGAGATTGTGTTGACTTTGCTGCATGGGATCTTGAGCAGTTGCACCGGACTCGGTTGGAGCGAATGAGGTAGGGAGGCTCAATGTCGAAGCATTGGATTGTGTATAAGGTGTTGTTCCCATGGATGTAGCGGGACTGGCATATGAATAAGGTCGATAGCCTTGTGGTGCAGAGACAGGAAGTGACTGCAAAGAAGGCATTGGTCTACCCTGTGGCATTTGTGAATTCATCCCAAGACCACTATAATCCTTCGGTGTAGACATTGCAAGGTGAGACTGATAGTTCGGTGGTTGAGTACCTAGAAATCCTCAAGTTAGAAATCTTTCATTCCATTTTTGGGCTTGGTGTGAGGTTGGAACAAACCGAGATTACCCATTTCATAATGCATTTGGTTCCCTTGTGATTCTGTGGGCGAAACCGATCCTTCAAAGGATTGAGACTGCTCGTAGCCTGGCATCATTGCACCAGGATTTCGGGAGACACCGTATTCCATCGGTTGTCGTCCATAAGGAAGCCCTTGTTGACCTGGGGCCGGGGGATACCTGCTTTGGAGATGCATTCCAGGGTGAAATGATGGTGGCTGAGAAGTCGCATCCGAGACACTATTAGACCGGGTGATCGAATAGTCACTTCTAATCGTCCTGTGAAGATCTGACATCGATGAAGACGCCACTGGACGTCCAAACATCATCGATGGCTGGGGTAGGCCATCTGCTCGCCCTTGCCCAGTAGAAGACATGTAAGTTCCCGCGGTAGATGCTGAGCTGAGAGGTGAGACAAGGTATTCATCCTCATTCGGGCGTTGAAAGCAATCCGTTCGCAGTGATCGTAATGCTGCGAAATCAGGATTTGGAACGCCATAATCGTGTGGAGATGCTACTGGTGTTTGACCGGTCGACCTGCTCTCGAAGGGCGTACGTAAAACCTTCGTCGTGTCGAAGTCATCTGGCAGCGCTCGCGATTTCAACATTCTCTCACGATCATTCGTTGTGAGTCGTTTGAGTTTCGCTCGTCTGAGGTGTGATACATGGTTAGGAACAATCCGAGCTTACTTTGAGGAGTGGAAAATTTACCTATTTTGAAACCAAACTTGAACTTGGCGAGGTGTCAAGCCAGGGATTTCCCTGGATAAACGCTCTCGATGGGCGGCATCTGGATGTGCTTGGCGAGTAAACTCGCTCATAAGAAAGCGTGTTTGGTTGTGTGTCAACCTGGTGAAAGTAAGTACTGTGTTCCTGCAAGACTGAGACCTTCTCCGTGACCTCGCCTGGACCATCTTACCGAAATCGCTTCATCTTCTTCTTTTCTAATGATGGTGACTTGCTCTCTTCACCGTCATCAACTCTCTCATCAGTGGGACTTACGGTGGACTCGTTGTCCTGGTCGTCCCTTGAGTCAAGACCCATCTGGGATGCATCTGATGCATCTCCCAAATAGCTTGACCCGGTTTGAGAAGACGACATTGAAAAATCAACATGACTCTTCTCGGGAATGTCCATTTTCACTCGAGGAAGTGTATTCTCTCTTCCGGTTCCGGCCGCCGGGCTGAATATGCTTCGCGATGTGATTTCTCCCCCATAAGATGCCGAGCCAGCCGTGATCACAGGCGCTGAGGTGGTGGAGGCATTCTCGGCCTTCGCACCAGCCTGTTGCATCTCAATAGACCGTCCGGTTGAAGGAATACTCAATGCTAGTTCCCTTGGAACTGTCGACTGTGATGCGGAAGTCCTTGGAAGTGAAGAAGCCCGCTCTCCGTGACGACCAACCGCAGAGAAATGGGACGTAACAGCCGACAGAGGAGACGGAACTGGTGAAGATAAAGATGGCACCCAGAGACAAGGGCCGCCGATTGACATGTTCAGAGTTCGAATAAGCCCTCTTTCTTGATGGGATCAAAAAGACAAGATTAAGATCAATATCGACGTCAATGTCCACGAAGATATGGAACCTGACGAAATTTCAAAACAAAACCAAATAACACCTCTAACAAAATAGAGGAGAAAAGGTAAAAAGGGACAAAGTGAAACTAATGTGCTGTTTCCCCGAGATGAGACGAAGGTGGGTCTAATCGAAATGTCGGGGCGCTTGCGCAACAGACTCAGGGTTCTGCAATTTAACGGAATGAAGGGTGCCGGATCAGTTAAGGCGTGGCCTCGGATGTATATCAGATCTGGTCAAAAGAGGGGGGATCCTCGAGATGAAGTGTGGGCTTCCGTAAGAGCCGATAGATGCAAAGTGCAAGGTTGAATGTGCAAACGACGTCAAGAAAGGCGGGACAACAGGCCACTTTGTGCTCCAAGTTTTGCTGGATCACAGTTCAACACTTTGGCTTCCTTCTATGAAGATCCTTACGTTGATAGGTAGTGGACTGAGCACAAGAAAAAGGGCGTAGACCACTAAGCACTGGCTTGCAAGGACTGGCAGCCAAGGTAAAAGGATGAGCAATTGGTCACCAGAGCCAAATATCTAGTGCCGAAAGAAAGAGGAAGAGGGGAGCGGGCCAAGCGAAGGCAGTGGAAATAGCGGTCGTCTTATGATAGTAAATGGACGCCCGCAGTGCCGCCAGGGTCCACAAGGAAAATAGAGATGGCTACCGGATGAGTCCACTGGGAAAAGTCCAATATGATGACACCAGTAAGGAAGAAGATATAAAGGTGGGTTTGTAAGATGACGATCTTTGAAACGGTCAATAACGGCCAAAACTAGTTTGGAAAAGACCGTTAGATCGAGACAGATATTGGTTGAACAGAGGGAAAGATAGAAAGATGGCGTCAAAGTTGAAGATACTCAAAAAGAAGATTGACAAGCACTATTCTAAAAAAGATACTAAATACATAGTAGTACTTGAAAGGAACAAGGTGGGTGGGCAGGAAAGGGAGTGTGCACACAACCTTGGAAGGTCAGGCTGGTCAGCAAATGCCTACACGCACGTCTACTTGGCAGAGATCAGCGATCTATGGAGGCGAAAGATCCTCTTTGTGGATTAGTCCCAGAGATGTAACCCCGGGTTCCAAAACGGCCAGGAAACGGGAGTATCAGGCCTAAACCCGATCTTGCAAAGGATCATTCTGATACAGTTAACTAGTTTATTCCGTGTATACGTACTTCTTACACTTTGTCTTACTAGTTATTTTGTTCAAACTCAGGGCGTACCTGTCTATAAGGCTGGATGACTTTACTTTTCGGAGATAATATATCAAAAATCCATAACCAAAGTACGGGATCCAGCCTTGGAATCACCCTCCGGCACTATTAAACGTGCACCGAGCACATGGATCCTCTCTCTCCCTGTCCCCAGTCACGACTTATGACCACGGCCAGTACTGGGTCCTGTGGCAAATGGCGGTTCTGTCCGAGCTGAAAAAGAGAAAAAGGCCCCTCTTCTCCGGTGGAAACTTGGGATTCAAGATTGAGTCCTGGACCCAGACAAGCTCAGATGAACATTTGCCGTTGGTGTGATAGATTATAAACAAAATACTCCGTATTCTACACTTTAGGAGAAAGGGTTGATGGATCCCGGGGTCCCACTATGAGCCCACGAGGCGGACTCCACGGGCTATGGCTGTACATGCTTTACAATGCTTTTCTACCGAGACAGACATGAGCGTTCGCCCGTTCGTATGTCACGCCCACAGTAACGGGCAACTAGCGCTATGAGCGATAGAAAATTTTCCGACGTGGATATTAGTGGATATGGCTCGACAGTGTGGCCAAAGTCTGATATTGCTGCATGAGCCACTAGCCAATTGGACTTGACTATGTAGACAGGATTGAGGACAAGACCCTGGTCGCCATTTTTCTATTGCTTTTCCCTTGCTTTTTTGCTTTTTTTCCACCGACAAGCCATGTGGAAGGTCAGGCTGAGCACTTCATGGGCGGTAAACCATGGATGAGCCAGTCAAAGAGCTGCCCGCCGGAGATTGAAGAGACTGGATGTAGGTGGAGGGGAGTGTGGATGGTCCCGGCGGGGTGGTCCAGGAGGAAGTAGACTAAACTGATAAATAAAATAAATACATAATCAATAATGATTAAATAAATGAGAATTCCAAAAAGAAGCTAGTATCCAAGGGATTTTCTTTTTATTTATTTTTTTCTTCTTCCTTTTTACAAAACGAGGCATTCATTTGATGGTCCAAATGGGAGGCCCGGCGATCATCCATGGAACTTGTATGCCTAAGATAATATCAAAAAGCCCATTGGCCTTAGCGGCGAGCCCTGAAACAAAACAATACTGGATTGACGGGATAATTAACACAGTTAATTTTCCGTTGAGCCGCAGTTTGTCTACCCCTGAACTACATACGCCTCTAACCAACTACATGCGATGAAGTGGACGAGGAACGGAGTATGGAGGAACGAATGAGTAAAGGTTCCAGTGTAGAGTACTGTATTCTGTACATCGACTGCACGTACTCCGTCCCTAAAATGGCACTAGCATCGCTCGGGGCCAACCGTGGCTCGGAAAGGTCTAGTATCCACCGACAAAAGCACTCCTTGAATCTCCACATACAAAGCGTGAAACACTTCAAGTCACAGCTGAAATGAAGTCCTCCTGGAATTTCAGATCGATCGCGATCTGAAAATCAATGATGAAGAATCTGCAGTGGGCCTTTTAGCCTTCCAGATTATTCTACAGCCTTGGACACATGTCTACTTCAACATGTACTGTACAATGTACTCCGTACTGTAGAAGCACATATACCTGTGACCCGGATATGCCGAGATAAGCCACGGTGCGTGACCCTCCTTGCCCTAAAACATTGCCAGTGAGAACCACCAAATATTCTCAAACACCACCATCACCAGCACCACTATCGTCGTCATCACCTTGTAGTTCATGCTTTGCAAATCTTTCCTCTCTCAATAAAGTGAGGTCACAGCAGTGCCACTTCCGGCCCGAAAGTATGAGAGAGCTTTGCTTTTTACTACAATTTACAGTAACAAAGTTTGCCCGGTTCAATAGCC